>JAAUXT010014222.1_pt1 | contig 10264 bp, 12 predicted proteins | sample 7278171 | NCBI WGS metagenome assembly JAAUXT01 (sample SAMN14350112, study PRJNA611818) | marine sediment metagenome | isolation source: surface marine sediment (1.8m) | place: French Polynesia: Moorea | collected 2018-08 | reverse complement strand
CCCCACCCCCCCACCCGAATGTACCCCACCAGCCGGCAGACGAGATCCCTCTTCGTGACTTGAGTTCAGACGTTTGCTCTTCAGTACTTGTGCGTGGTGGCGTTGTGCGTGGTGGCGTTGTGTGTGGTGGTGTTGTGCATGGTGGCGTCTCGCGTGGTGGTGTTGTGCATGGTGGCGTTGTGCGTGGTGGCGTTGTGCATGGTGGCATCATGCATGGTGGCATTGTGCATGGTGGCGTTGTGCGTGGTGGCGTCGTGCGTGGTGGCGTTGTGCATGGTGGCGTTGTGCATGGTGGCGTCATGCGTGGTGGCGTTGTGCATGGTGGCATTGTGCGTGGTGGCATGGTGCATGGTGTCATTGTGCGTGGTGGCGTTGTGCGTGGTGGCGTCGTGCGTGGTGGCGTTGTGCATGGTGGCGTCGTGCGTGGTGGCATTGTGCGTGGTGGCATTGTGTGTGGTGGCATCGTGTGTGGTGGCGTGGTGTGTGGTGGCGTCGTGTGTGGTGGCGTCGTGCGTGGTGGCGTTGTGCATGGTGGCATCGTGCGTGGTGGCATTGTGCGTGGTGGCGTCGTGCATGGTGGCGTCGTGACATGGCTTGATCACACTGTATGCATGCAATACGGCGTCTCTATACAGTGAGTTGCCGTTGCAATAAACCCATATCGCCCTCTGCGCACACTGGATCCATATTCAGTGGTGTCTCTGTCTGGTCACTCCAAAGTGACAACCGGTTGAATTTGGGTGTGTAGCAATGGCCGTTGACTACTACAGGGACGCAAGACGTGTTAGTTCCAGTGTGAACACAGGCCTCCCCCCACGCTTCCATCTTATTGACGTGCAAGTTTGAGACTCGACGAATAGAGTGTGAAATAGGCTCCGAAGTCCACTTTTTGCCTGTTTTCGTTTCGGCTGCTCTGGCATTTAAAGTAATTAGCTTTTTCAACGCAAATGAGCAGAACCACATTCCCAGGCATCTGGAGTCCCGGCGGAGCAGTGTGCGGTCTCAGGGGTGATCTCACGCATAAAGCAAAGCGGAGAGGAAAAAAGATCTGTCTCTTTTTGTCTTAATTTGTCAACTCATGCCAGGCACTTTGCTTTGGAATAAAACACGGCCGAAGTTGTCCGTAGAAATATCATTCAGGCCAAAACAGAAAGTATCATTGCAGGCATGAAGCACGGGCGGTTTTTGGTGATTTGCACCGTTGGCGTTGCAACGGGTACTCATTGCAACGCTGGCGCAAAGCATACAAGGCATCGCAGACAGGATTCTGTGGACAGCTCTTTTTTCATGAAGACCACGGTCAATTCTGTCAATATTTGGTCACTTGATTTGGTTCATGTGGAGGATGATGCGTGATGAAGCTCTTTGTTCAAATCACAGTTGGTGCAAATCATGCAACCTCCCTGGAGGTATTTTTACGTCTTTGCGGTTCAAAGCAAACCACCCCAACCCCATCCAAAGCGACGAGCCCCAGTTCAAGCTGACGCTGGAAAACAGTGTGTTTATTTTGCTTCTGCAGTCAGTGTCAAGAGCGGATCGGTGAAGGCAGTTGTCTGATCCCCAGACTCCTGCACACGCACAGTTCCATCCATGTTCAATGCGTCCAAACTGTAGCAGCCTCCAGAATCATCAACCTGCAAACCCACTGAGTCAAACTGGACAGCTTCTCACACCGTAGATCCGTGAATCCGCGATCGCCTGGGGCATGAAGTTGTTTCCGCGGTGAACCTGTTGCGGGGCGTGCATGCGCGCGCGTGTCCCCCTGAAATTGCATTGACACGACAAATGAAAGTGTTCTCGGGGGGAGGGAGCCCGAGGCGATGAGAGCAGCGCCCATCCATCTCCCCGGGACGCGCGGGGACGGGCGACGCGCATGCGTGTAATCACCACTGCTCACGTGGTGTGGTGCAGGGGGGGCGGCTGCGTCACGCGTTGGATGCCAACACACGCACACGCACGCACACCCACACGCACACACGCACACACACGCACACATGTATGCTGTCACACAGGCCAACACGGGGTCCTCTTCCACACACACTCGTGGTCACACTCATGGCCTCGAAACACACACGCACACACGCACACACACACACGCACACACACACACACACACACACACACACACACACACACACACACACCAGCCCCACGCTGTTAGCGCAGCAGTTCTAGTTTGGCAGCTGCAGTTTGACAGCGCCCGACGCCTCGGAGATAAATCCGGCGTGAGTCAACATGTGATCGCGGGGCTCGTATTTGGACGCGCAGACAATTTCCTGCGCGGAGTCGCCCAGCAACAAGTGTTGTTACTTCCCTGTCTCGTTGCGCTGTCATCAACGAGGGTTTTACAGCAAAAGAATCGGTCTCTGAGGAACGTGCTGCGTTGAAGCTGGTGGAAAAGGCTCAACATGGAGAAAATGGAATGATTGTCTCAAAGTGTCTGGATTGTGATCAGGGAGGTCAATGAGAAATTATTTCTCAAAATTTCTTTGTTGCCCAGTTGAGCAGCCAAGCTGAGTATCACAACTGACGCACAGTCAATGTGATATTTTGGAACACATCCCAAAAAAACATACAAATGGCTTCTTCCTTCAAGGTTCTCTGGACTTTTGATCAACGAGAATAGCAGTTGCTATTGGTGATGTTTTTTGTAGCAAATATGCGTGGCTGTCATAGTGTCAAACTGACTGAGAAGGACAAATTTTATGTGAATCCAGAATAGATCCAGTGCCTGGTTCAGAGGGTCTGATCCGGCTCCTACATGCACAAAAAAACGGCATCAGCACTCGCGACGAAGGTGTGTTAAAGGTCAAATTGGGGGGGGGGGGTCATAAGGAAGTTTGGACCCGCAGGCCCCCTGGCTCCGCCCCTGGACCCAATCTTCGCGATGTCCCTCCGTCAAACGGCGCTGTCCCATCTGTGTAGATCTCCGAACCAAGATGCTCAGACTCTCAACGATTCTGCTGTCAGAACAAATGGACGTCGCTGGTTTTATCGCCCTCTGCCTCACTCACCACACAGATCCATTCTGGGTGATAAGACTGCAGCGCAGCGCCGTCCCTGCAGCGAGGGGCAAAAATCACGTGGACTTGGTCTATTTTTCAGGGAATGAAGTTGCAATCTTCTGGCAGATCGAGTTGGGGGGGGGGGCAACCTCTGTCTCGGCGATCGGAAGGTCAAAATTTCTGGAGGTCAAATTAACTTTCTGGGGTTGAGGGTTCAGGACCTTGTTCCCTGAAGGTGATGTCTCAGCTCTTTTGTGGTGCAGCGAGAACCTGTCATTCACGAGTCCACCTGCTGCAAAAGAAAGAAGACATTGCAGCCTGTGAGGTTCCATGCTGCAGGGACGGCGTGCTCGATGCGCCAATACACGGCGTTCAGACACAGCCACAGACGTAGTTCACACGGGACGCATCACGTGTCCTGTCTGTGCCAATGTCTCGTGGTGTGTTCTGGACAAAAGTCCCATTGACTTGTCAGTGACCCACGCGTGCATCCAGTGTGACACATCACCTGCGCTGACTCTGACGTTTGACGCAAGTGGTGACGTCTCCACACAAATCAAAGGGCGGAACAGCACGTGGCGCATCCAGCGTGCACCCCGCCCATGGAGCCTGTATCTCTGAATGACAGATGGTGATAGCGACAGCGGAGGCTGAGATGAGACTCTCCCAGCCGACGTCCCGGGCAAAATGATTATCCTCGCACAATGAGTGAAATTGAGGTCACGGGGTCAAGGACATCGATTTGTCCTGGCGCTGTCTCGGCTGTGGAGGAATGGGGGGGGGGGATTCGCTCGGCTGTCGGGTCCGGGTCTGGAGCTGATGGAGGAAGTTGTGGTTGATCCACAGGGTTTGGGTCCCTGCAGGACGGTTCCCTTATGAAGTTTGGGCCCGAAACTTCAGTTTGTTTTTCCTTGTGATTCGGATCCAGTGTTTGCGCTTGGCAACCTGATCAGGGTCATGCAGGACCAACCAGGACATGCCCCAGCCAAGATCCACTGGAGGAACTTTCTTTCAAATGGTTTGTATGTTCCTCGCTCTACTGGACAAAACTTTTGGTAGATCCAGGGACGCCCCCCCCCCCCGGAGCAAATTGTGGGTTGAACACATAACAGGACCCAGTCACCCCTCCCCCTTTCTTTGACTGGGATCTGCAGAAGTAACGCAGGTCCTTTCAAATGAGAGTATGATGTGAACACGTGTGAATGGATCTGGTGATTGAGGCGTGTGGGACGCTTCCTGCGGATGTCCCATTCAATTGTCTGCTGCAGCAGTAGCTGAGCAGGTTCCACAGCGGTGCTCACCCCGACTGAATGATGTCGTTTCCTCGTTGAGACCCGTCTCTGTAGACACGACGCATTGTGTTGGAAGCAGATCCAGAATTTGACTAAAGGTTGATCTCACTCGTGGGGGGACCCGAATTTTCACAGTTGAAGCTTGTTGATTGAGCTGGAGGGGACGGTTGCATTCTTTGGGTCTGGATCTGGAACCCACAGACCAAATGCAGTTCCAAACAGGCGGTTCTGGCAAGGAGCCTCGGCTTTGATCACTGAAGGGTGTGGTTTCTCACTGGACGGAAAGACAACACTGAATTGAAGTTTCAGATTAGAGCTGGGCAATCCGACATTTTCGTGGTTCCGCCAAATGCGAGACTCTGGTCCCTGGACCTTGGTCAGCCCATTACGTTCTGACCACCAGACGTGTTCCAGCGTAAAACGATTCAGCCTTGGACTGTTCTGTTCCAAGGGAACAAACAGAACGAGGAGTGATTTATGCTTGGCTCACACATGGTGCGTCACGTGTCACGTCCCTTCAGAACAACGGGCCCTGGTTCCTACTGGTAGCATGCGCCTGCAAAGACGTTATACTTGTGCAGAAAACCCTTCCACTCTGCAGCAATCTTCACGTCGGGACCCAAATCACCTCGCCCCCTCTCCTTCTCCTCCTTCCCTCCTCGTCCCCTCCTGCGGCGGGACACGATGTCTGCGTCGCCTCATCGACTTGTGTGAAGAGCTCTCGTCTCTGATCGTTCATCAGACGCGCAGTCGTAGAGCAAACACCGCGCCGTGCGCTGCGAAAACGCCGACTGCGAATGCGCGTCACTTTTTGACGCCGCTTCCTCCTTCGCGACGCGGGAATGTCGCGCGAAATGACGTCACGTGACGACGGGCGGGAGGGACTGTGGCTACAATGGAACATCCACAGTGCAAACAGTGGAGAAGGCCGCCCATTGTGGGCTGAGCACTTTGTCTCCTTAGTTGACGCGTTGTAGACAAACACATGGGATTCTTGAGAAACTGATGGGAACCGCTCAGTGGCTTTTGATGGCAATGCAAAGAGCTGGGCTGCAGCATGTTCCTCCACAGGGAGAATGAGAAAATGATCAAATGTCAAACAGAGGTGAAGAAATGCCGTCTGCAGGCCTCCGCGTGTGCATGTGTGCGTGTGTGTGTGCATGTGCGTGTGCCTGTATGCGTGCGTGTTAGTTTCCTCCCCCATGGATGTGTGCGTGTGTGTTGCGTGTGTGCGTGCGTGTGAAGGGCTCTGAGGCCAGATGAGACACTTCACACCCAAACAAAGGAAGGTCAGAGCCTGGGCCCATCTCCTGAAGCCAGACTATGTTCTCAACAGAATTGAGCCGACCAACCCCAATTGATTCATTGTCGGGTGTGTTGTAATGCGTCTCTTTGCAGTCACTGCAAACCAATCCAGAATCCACCAGAATATTATTCCTGTGGACTGAAGCAGTCATTTCTGATTCTCTTGGTGTCTGGCCCACAAAACAATGGAAGAATCCTGGTTCTCCTACTCATTCTCTCTTTTCCATGAAAGACAAAGGACCAAAGTGGGGACTTATTCCCCACATCATGAGTGTATGTAACGACCCTGGGGGCGCCTGGCGGAGCAACTTGATGGATGGGAGTGATATCTGGGGAAATTAGTGCGCGCGCGCCTGCATGTGCTGCGGCCATATTCATCATAGTCAATTATTTACACCAGTCACCAGCATCTTGAGCTGTTGAAATTTGAAAACAGCATCTGCTGCTGGAGGCTGGTGCTGCAGCAGCTGGTTTGGAGGAAAGCAATTTGTCAAGGCGTGATGCATGGTCGTCGGGACCTGTTACATGAACGGAAGTGCTAAAATTGGAAAGTACCTGTCAGTCTGTGGCCCAGTGCACACTGGATGCATTGTGGCCTGTGCACGAGACAGGCACATGTGTGAGCAAAAACCAATCCACGTCAGGAAAGACCCAAAAATTTCTCTGGTTGTCCAAAATCATATGAAGCGCACAAAAGTGCGCTTTTCCAGTCAGGATTTTGGTTCTCTGGGGACACAAGTGATATGACAGGAAGGCTTGTCTCAAGTCAGACGCGTCATGCGTCATGTCCCTGTGCATTTCAGTGGACGCTACTTGGTCGCTCTGTTGACAGAAACATGGTCGCCATGCGTAACGCATCCATGGCAACGCAGCGTGCATTGACCTGCACTTGGGCGTTTCGTGTGAACCCAGTCTGAGTCGTTGCAGTCAACCCGACTTCTGCCGACCGCGCGCCCTGCGCAGGAAGACCACGTGACACCCCCTGTGTGAACGCCGCGCGTGGCGCCCCCCAGTATGAACGCCACTGCGCATGGTGCCCCCAGTATGAACGCCACTGCGCATGGTGCCCTCAGTGTGAACGCCACTGCGCATGGTGCCCTCAGTGTGAACGCCACTGCGCATGGTGCCCTCAGTGTGAACGCCACTGCGCCTCCTCCGGATCCGATGGAGGGATGCGGGCCCTGTGAGGAGGAAGCGCATCTATAATTCAGCAGCGCAGCCCCTTCCGCGCCTATTAGCTCTACACGTCCTGTAGGGAGGTGCGCGCTGTATGCGTGATGCACGGGGCGCAGGGTGTGAAGCATCGAGTGTGAACCCAGCCTGATACAACGCAGTCATCTGGTGTGAACGTGCCTTCTTCACACACACACACATACACACACACACACACACACGTGTGCACCATGTATGTGTGTATGCACCTGAGGCGCGCTGCTTGTGAACAACAGCAGCCCAGTGGATCCATCATTGGCATTTGGGAAGTCCTGACCAGTCCTGGCCAATGTCCCATTCACAGGTCTATGTGTTGTGGAACATATTCAAAAGGGTCAAATCTCCACACGCCACAAGTTGGGAGGATACACGGAGATTTTTGTGCCGGGGGGGAGGGGGTTAACGCAAAGCTGAGCGTTGGTCTCCCTGAATCTACCAGAGGAAGACCGCTGATACTTGTGGCTCAAGTGTGAACCACGCTTGGAATCATGGTTCAAATTGTTGCATCAACTTCCCGTGCAATTTGATGATCAAGTCGTGACAAGACTCACAATAGATCTACGTGTGTTGTACATGTACTCGTGTCCTTGAGCGCAGTGTGATTTGAACCTGGAATCCTGACGCACCTTGAATCCCTTCTGCTGTTCATGTGAAAGCGTGACACACAGGAAACACGTGCACAAGAAACCATTTTCGGACTTGGGAAAAGAAATGCGCAGGTTTCTCCTGCAAGGCAATTTCAAAGTTCCATCTTTCACTGGACTGATTCTGTTCACTCAGAACTAGCGTAGAGGGCCAAAAGAATTCCCCAACAGAAGCAAAGGCTCCCGACAGTCCAACCCAGTCGTGTCGTCTCTTTGGGTTTGGAGCGACATTGAAGGACCGAAGGGCCGGCCCACCATGATCGCAACTTTGAAACGTTTCGGCACAGCAATGCAACCATTCCACGTTTGGATGTCCAGCCTTGGGAGGGAAAAGCAGGGTCAAAGGGCCCACGACCCTGGGCACTGGCTCCGCTTATGCGCAGAACAAAACACATCACGCTGAGCAGCAAAACCTTAGAACGCCTCTCTACATCCAGGGTCAGGCCAAGACCCCCGGTGACCCAACCCTGGCTCCGCCCCTGGATACCGTGGCCTGATGAAGCACTCCAGCTCCAGCGTCCAGCACCTGTTCACTTGATGGACACTTAACTCATTTTCCAAAGAGCCTTCCTCCAGAAATTGGTCCCAGAAGAACCACGGCCGGGCGACCTGGAACCATCAAGCAATTTTCAAAATAGCGAATAAGGAGTGAAGAGCTCCGTAGCAACGCCGTGGTAACACGATGGCAACGCAGGCCTCAGGGTGCCCTTCTCTGGTGGAACTCACTTTTTGGATGACCTGCAACGGGTGAATCGAGTGTTTGACCACCCTGACCACTAGGGGTCTGATCCAAGTTTTGTTTCCAACAGATGAACTGAAAGAAAGAGCTTGACGTATCAAAAGTGGGGCAAATAAATGTTTCAGAACATTCTTGGACCTCCTGTTGAACCACCATTTCAGAAATTGTTTTCAGTGCAAACCTCGCACTGCGTGTCCTGACTCACACATTGAAAACTTGCATCACTCAGATCATATCTCCCCTTCACATTCTGCCTCACCACGCAGCCCAGATGCTGGGTTCATGAAGTGACTCACGACGCGTTATCTGCGCGTATCTCGCACGGCGCACATCATAACGGCTCCGGTATCTGCACATATCTGTGACGGGAGGCTCAGTGTATCCGCGGCGCATCTCTGATCACGTGAATATGAAGTATTCCCGCGACACGTGTGTCACGTGATTCATGGGGAGACGACAGATGAGTGCAATGCAACATGTGAGGTGTGGAGGGATACGGCACAAACTTGTTGCGCGAAATTGTCCTTGAAATTTCAGATCTGGAGATCATGAAAGACAGGGCAACGCAGGCACAGGAAAGCAAACGGAGAGCTCTGTCTGGTCCAGGCTGGGGCCAAAACAGACTCCACACCAGTCTTGATTTTGAGTCCAAACCCGAGGAATGAGAAAACTCAAGCTTCAAAACATGACGTGGACTTTACATGTAGCGCTGGATCTGCAGTAGGACAGATACAAAAGCACACACCCACACTCGCACACAGACAAACAAAAACAGATGCAGAAACATGCAAATTAATCTCTGTCCACTCTCTCTCTCCTGCGTCTCTGTCTCTGTCTGTTTCTTTCACTCTCTCTCTCTCCCTCTCTCTCTCTCTCTCTCTCTCCCTCCCTCTCTCTCTCTCTCTGTCTCTCTATTCCCCGACTGTCAAGCTCCTGTTCAGCTACACCCCAACTGTCAAGCTACTGTACAGCTGTGGACCAAAACTATCCCAACCCAAAACCCTCTGCCAGCCAGATGCGCACCCATCGATTCCACTCACCACCAAATTCCCCATTGACAGAACCGGGTCCCAGACACGTACAAATCTGCGCCCGGGGGGGGGAGCAAATATTAGCCTTGTACACGGCTGCGCTATGCGCCCCATAAGTGGTTGTTGATCCCCTATTACGGGAATGGCAGGTGTTGAGCCGCGTGTATGACTTAGCGCTGATATGGCGCATTTAGCCGGATCAGCGCATGTCCACTGGACGCAAATCCGGAGGCTTAGGGCTCTATTAGGGGGAGTCGGGGCCTCGGCTGTGAGCGGGGATCAGGGGCGGGGGGAGGCAGGGGCAGAGGCAGTCTGTGTGTGGCTGTGCAGGGTTGCTGCTACGTGCATTGCACGACGAAACAAGTCCATGGTGTGTGTGGGTGTGGGTGGGTGTGTGTGTGTGTGTGTGTGTGCGTGTACATGAGCAGTTGCGTCTACTGACTGCATCACACTGGCTGCATCAGGTTTGCGTCTCGTGTGTGTGTGTGTGTGTGTGTGTGTGTGTGTGTGTGTGTGTGTGTATGTGCGGATCAGGGGCGGGGGAGAAAAGCTGGGGCAGAGGCAGTTTCACTGCATATGTGGCTGTGGAGGCAGGCAGGGTTTGTCTGTTTCGTGCGTTGCGTGTGTTTGAAAGTTAATGGAATGGGCAGTGTGTGTGTATGTGTGTCATGTGTGGTGTGTGTGTGTGGTGTGTGTGTGTGGTGTGTGTGTGTGTGTGTGTGTGTTGTGTGTTTGTGGTGTGTGTGTCAGTGTGTGTTTGTGTGTGTGTGTGTGTGTGGGTTTGTTTTGTGGTGTGTTTTTGTGTGTGTGTGTGTGTGTGGGGTGTGTGTGTGTGTGTGACAGGAGTGCGTGTGTGTGTTGCTGCGGTGTGTGTGTGTGTGTGTGTGTGTGGTGTGTGTGTGTGACAGGAGTGTGTGTGTGTTGCAGCGTGGTGTGTGTGTGTGTGTGTGTGTTGTGTGTGTGGTGTGTGGTGTGTGGTGTGTGGTGTGTGGTGTGTGGTGTGTGGTGTGTGGTGTGTGTGTGTGTGTGTGTGATG
>JAAUXT010052452.1_pt1 | contig 10266 bp, 14 predicted proteins | sample 7278171 | NCBI WGS metagenome assembly JAAUXT01 (sample SAMN14350112, study PRJNA611818) | marine sediment metagenome | isolation source: surface marine sediment (1.8m) | place: French Polynesia: Moorea | collected 2018-08 | reverse complement strand
CCCCCCCCCCCCCCCCCCCCCCCCCCCCCCCCCCCCCCCCCCCCCCCCCCCCCCCCCCCCCCCCCCCCCCCCCCCCCCCCCCCCCCCCCCCCCCCCCCCCCCCGGTGGGGTGACCCCTCACGGGGACCCAACCTCAACTTCAAAATTTTAAACACATGTGAACAATTATTTTGCATCAGTGGCGTTTGAGGGGGAGTCAGGGCCCAGGGTGGGGGCTGAGGGCGACTCCCAATGCGCACCCAACAAGAGGTTCAATTTCATCTCAAACACGTGCACCAGGGCCGCAAATTCAGAGGGTGCATTTAATGGGGCGGGAGGGGGCGCAGGGGCAGACCACCCCCTCCTGGGTCCGCCCCCCGAGTCCTCCTCGGGTCCTGGTGTTCCTGGGCGCGTGCCTCCAAGGGAAACGGGAACAAGTAAAGACTATTAGGCGATTGGAGAGGACAAATACCGCTGTGAATGGCTGTCGAATGGGCAGCATATCCAGCGCTGAGCGACAAATTATTGTCTCTTCATGTTGGTGAAAGCAATCAATGGGGTCTGGCTTCTTGAGGGCCGTGTCTGTCTGTCTGTCCGCCGGCGCGCGCTGACGCGGTGTCTGTCACGCGCCGCTGGCTGCAATTAACGCCGCCGGTTGTGAGCGCCGGTTCTGACGCCGGCTGCACGCGCCGGCAGGAACTCAGCTGGCTGGCGCAGATAATGAGGTCAACTTTGCGATGGATGATTTTTCAGTGTGTGTGTGTGTGTGTGTGTGTGTGTGTGTGTGTGTGTGTGTGTGTGTGTGAGTACGTGACTGTGCACGTGCCATGTCGGGGACTGCAAAACAAAGCCTTTTCGACGCAACTGTGGCTCTGGCAAGTGCAGAACTGCTCTCTCCCTCTTTTTTCCACTGAAACTTTCCTCCTTTGCGGCTCCAACCAAGACCCACAACAGGAGAAAGAGAGAAGGAAACTCATATCGAGGGAGTCCAATACCCCTCCGTCTGGGAGAGTTCCCGCTTCACTGAGCATCCACAGCGCAGGCGCGGCGGGACCTCACGTTCTCCCGCGCAATTTTCCCGCCGCAATTTTCCCGCGCTAAATTGTCATCGCTGTGAATGACCGTGATAATTCACTGCGTCTGTGACGTTCGTCACGTGGCCACCCATCAGGACCGAAGTCGCGGAATTGCGACTGTGTTGTTTGATCCCAGAGGAGTGCCCACTGCGTCGCTGTTCCCCAATCAAAGCAAACAATGCGTCTTTCATAGCGATTGCCGTATTCACCCGTGTTTTGTCACACTCGTGCACAAAGTCGCACCCTCATTGTTCTTTATATACTGGCACCAATATCATTTTTGCAACAATTGAAACTCAAGCACCACAATGGAATCACATCATTCAGGACTTTGACACTGAATTTTTATTGGAAAATGAAGGTGCGTTTTCACACAGGTGAACACGGTAAGCAAAACGTCAGCGACCTCACGAGTTGCGTGCTGCACATGCAGCTGTCAGATTGACACGAAAGGAACGGGAGGAGCTGGCGCTTCTTCAGTAGAGATGCGATCGGCTGACTGAACTAATGCGTTGCCTGGAACACGTGTCTTTCGCAACCGATGAGGCCTGAACACCTCGACTGAAGAACCAGGGGCGGGGCCAGGATCTAGTCAAGGTGTGTGTGTGTGTGTGCGTGTGTGTGGTGGGGCGTTGGGTGCGAGTTCAACGTTGAAAAACTTGACATGTGAAAAGGAAGCAGAGCACTGTGCTCTTCCCCCATGCACCTTCCAAGTCACAACCAAGTGTTTCAAACACCCAAACTTGCCCCCTCTTGATTTCAGGCCACAAAGTCCCCTTCAAGAAATGGTAATCTCACGCCCAAGTTTGGTGACTTATTTTGGGGCAAAAAGCTGTGTCTTTACATGGGTGGATATGGTACACCAGGTACAGCGCTTGAAATGTGACCACATTTTTGTGAGCGTACCATGGACCCTAGTCCCCCCAATCTGGATCCACCCTTGAGGACCCACTTCCTGTTCTTCGTACTCGTACAGGACTCGGGAGTTTAATTCGACACGGCTCGGATGAGAATGATTGGTGCCGACTCCGGTACGATGGTCCCGTGGGTCGTGCCCCGGGATGGACTCAGGATGGACCTCATTTGTGCGATCTGCTGGTCATTGTGAGCGAGTCAATTGACTGCAGTGGCATTCGCGTTTGCACGCACAATGCACACATGGCGTTGCAATAGACGGTCCCAGAAACGGAAAAGTCTCCGATGCTATCTGGAAATGGAAAGTGACCTGAAGATTTTAGTGTAATTTCTTGCAACATTCAAGACCGCAACAGGAGTACATATGGCAATAATCTGCGTGTAAGGGATCCACAAGGCAGGACAGTTGTCAGCACAAACAACAAAATGGAAAGAAACACCGTGGAGTTCCTTCATTTCCTGAGAGTGACGAAGAATTTGCAGACACCCTCATCGCACTCAAATGTCATCGTGACACCGCTTGATTTCCACAAAATACATTCCACCTGCTTGAAGTCAAACATGTGATTGTTCGCATGTGAATCAAAAACTGTCAGCGCGGGGAATCTGTAGAAAGTCTCCCCCCCCCCCCGCGGACGCGAGATTCTGACAGCTCCTTTCCACTGCGTCCATCTCCTAATGAAACCGTGGCCTGATTCCCCGGCCGAACCTCGTCCCTCGGTCCTCGACGTGTTAATTGTTCCTATTCTGACGGAAATGAAGTCTGCAGGTGGATACACTGGCCTCCAGGGAAGATTTCTTGTGTGATTTGTTCCCTTTGCAGTGCACAGACTCAGCTACACCAGCTTTTGAGGTTTGTTTTATGGTTCGCGGACACTGAAATTTGAACCCAAACAGCACGTGCTCTGGGGGCGGGTGTTTTACCCGGTCAAGTTTTATTTCTACATGGGGAGGGGGCAGAACCAGAATTTTGTTCCGGTGGGTCGGGCGGGGGTGACAGTCAAGGGGGCCGTCTTCAACTGAGATGTTTTGACGTGCATGATGGAATGTGTTGCAGCTGCAATTGGAAGGGCCCCAACGTTTTGTTTGTGTGGGAACTCTGCATTTTTCTGCATGGGGAATCGTGCAGGGGGTGGGACCTGGGACCCCAGGCCCTCTGCATCCATCCGTACGCACGCTCAAACCACCCATGGGGGCAGTGAGCATGGATTGATTGGAGATAGGTGCGAGGGACTCCGGGGGTGCAGGGGTGGGGAGCCTGTGGCCCTACGCACCGCTGGATCACCTCATGTGCCCCAGCGAAGCACACACGGGAGCAGTGAGCATGTTGCATCGTAGAGATAGGTGCAGGGACTCAGGGGGGGGAGACGATCATTGCCCAACCTAATCCAGACGAGTCGAGTGAATGTAAACATCCGGATTACCTGATCCGCTCTATTGACGGCGGAGTCTGCGGAGGACCCTGATAAGGAAATGAATCTGAATTGCACTCAATTCTTACATATTATCAGGGGATTTGGTCGTCCCATTAGATGGGCCGGTGTACCGCAGCAGACCCACTCCCATCACAGGGAGATTCCTGCTGTGGGGAGGGAGGGAGGGAGGGACAGATGGTTGGATGGACGGACGGAGGGTCCATAAACGCTGTTTCTCCCCCACTGCGTCCGTCCGTTCAGCGGTTACTGGGTTGGAACGTATGTCGTGTCGTCAGGAACAAAGGTACAGCACTGGAAGCAATGGGCAAGTCAGGCCCTGTCCGGTGGACTGACTCCGCAGACGTGGTGGTAGCAGGTTGTCACTCACACACACACACACATACATACATACACACACACACACACACACACACACACACACACACACACAAACTACATAAAAGGGAGACTGCACGTTAATGCGAGGCGTGTGTCACAAGTTCTGACTGCTTCCCATTTTGAAGATGATGAGAGAGGTTTTCGCCTTCTCAAAGAGCATTTAATTTGGTGATGGTTCGGCATTGCAGTTTGCAACAACTCTCTCTTCTGTGTCCACAGACTTTATATTCACTGGTGCTTCCAAAGCTGCTGGGGATTATGTACGTGTGTGGGGAGTCAGAACTTGTGAAGCATCCCATGCACACTCTGGCACCCACACTCATACCCACACCCAGCGCAAACCCATACCCAACCCAAACCCATACCCAAACTCACACCCATGGCCGCACCCACCCTGTACACACCCAAACCCATGCCCACCCATACCCACACCCACACCCATACTCACACCCACATGTTTGTGTCCACGGTGAGGCAACTCAAATTGCCCATTGTGGTATCTCTGCGAAGCTCCATTTGGGCCCTTCTGATCGTACCTGCTGACAAAGGAAAAATGTCCTGACTCTTGGACACGCGACACACCCACACACACAGGAAGCAAGCGGATGTCCATCTCTGCGAAGCTGAAGGAAAACGTCTCACGCATTAAACTAATGAGGCCAACAAGCCTTTCTGCAAATGAAGATTCGTTGACAAAGTGACCACAGAGTGACACAACTCCAAGTGCAGCAGCTTGGGCAGAATCGGACCTGACCAACTTGGTATTGAGTGTGGACGTCCTGTGAGACTCAAGATTGCAGATGGAGTGAGATTCTTGCAGATGGGGTGACCGAGGTTCAGGTTCCAATTTCTTTTTGACAGTCTGTGGTTTCTGGCAGACATTAGCAAGTTTTAGCAAAACGTGGAATTTTGCCAGGTCGGTCACACATATATCATTTGGTCACTTCTCATTGGCTCGCAAGACCACATTGGCTATCTGTGCTGCCGATTTGGCAATTGAGGCACCGCACGTAAAGGGAAACATTTTATTGGTTGCTGAATGTCCATAATGAAGATTACACCAGTCTATCAACTATCAAGGCATTTGTTGAGGCTTTTGTTGAATTTTGCACCGAGCAAAACACCAGTTTCAGTTCGTGTTGTTTCCGAATCTGAGCTCATCACGCTTCAGTGTGTTGCATTCAGCCTTGTGCGAGGCGTGCTCTTTAGGCCTTTGGTTGCAAGTCGTGACCTGGAAAAAGGAACTGTATGATTTCAAATGGCTTTGGATTTTTCAAAAAACAGCATGGGAACTGGGCTCACCTTCATCAAGGCTCTGCACAACCTCTCACTCAAGGAGCAAGGATGGCGGACACATTGATCAGTGCCAGAATGATCCAGGATTTCTAGTGAAGCCCTGAAACTTGACCCTCAATCCCCCACAGATTTTGTGCTTTCCTCTTAACAAATTTTTGAAAGTGGAGGTGGCCCTCTCAGGTTTGAGGCTTCAAGGGTGACCTCAATCCTGGATCCGCTGAGGAGAATGGTCCCCACCAAGAAAATCTTTCCGTCTCACATTTTGATTGTTTGATTGCCTGTACGTGTGTGAAATGGAGACTCAAGACTCTTGGACACGACTCCTATCAATCAGTGTGGGTCGCGTCTTCTACTCGGGTCCAGCGGAGTTGAATGGAGGAGTTGAATGGATCATCAGCAGCCACGTTGACCCGTCTCTCTAATATCGCCCGTGCCACGTTGACCCGTCTCTCTAATATCGCCCGTGCCACGTTGACCCGTCTCTCTAATATCGCCCGTGCCACGTTGACCCTTCTCTCTAATATCGCCCGTGCCACGTTGACCCTTCTCTCTAATATCGCCCGTGCTACGTTGACCCGTCTCTCTAATATCGCCCTGCTTCCCTCGTGATGGCTCCGCTTCTGATTTTTAATAATCCCGGCTTTGCTCAATCCATTTAAGCCGCGCCAAAAGGTGTTCTCAATCCGGTGGAACTCCCACGGATTTCCGCCACCGCCACACTCACTCGCTAACAGCAACTCTTCTAAAGACTTGGGAAAATGTATGGAGAATTTGAAAAGCAGGGAGTGGGGAGAATCAGGAGTTTTGGGCAGCAGATTCCACCACCGCCTCACTAACTCGCTAGCAGGAACGTTTTCAATGGACTTGGGGGGGGGGGAGTGTGCAAGTTTCAAAAGCAGGATGGGAGATTCTATATATCTGCAAAAGTGTTTGAGTACATGATCTCAAAACCACAGATTCTGCACTTCGAGCGTAAGCTACAGGTTGGGTGTGTGTTCGTTTCCAAAGAAGACTCAAAGTAACTTGAGTGTAATCGTACTCCCCTGGTCCATGAAGGCTCGCAACCCACATTAAATTTCTGCAGATGCTACACTTTCAGCGTCAGCTGCAACATGCATGTTTAAAGGTTTCTAAGAAAGACGCCATAAACTTCTGGCAAACGTTTTCAAAAAGACACAAAAGCCTGAGTATGATCATGGTTTCAAAACTCCCCTGGTCCAGAGGAGCCGCAGTTCTAAACGGACATTGAATGTTCACTTGTGTTCCATCACCTCCAGATCTCATGCAGCCTCGCACGTGGGATTCCCTTGATCATCTCCCCTGAAGTGTGCCTGATCCAGGAGCGTGGAGCTAATATTCCACAAAAGACTTGTCTGTCACTGAGCATTACAATGGCTGAGTCCGTATGAATAGGAATGAGGGCGGGGGAACCTGAGGAATGGACCCTGTCAGGCCGGGTCACCGGGCTAATAGCAAGGTCACGTGGCTACCACGTGGTCAGCTCGTAACAGCAGATTGGTCACGTCCGTACGCGCATCAAGGGGACTTAGTCGTCTCCTAAACAACTGTGCCAGAGAGGGGGGAGGTTGGGGTGTGGAACAAAGGAGTTCATTGCAACGTCACGTTGCGAGGGATGAAACGGTTCCCGGTGTGAGGGAACCAAGAGGCCTTGTGAGTGCTTTAGAAACTGACTGGCTTGGTGTTTCTGTTTTTCTTATGTAGTGAGTGTTGACCAAAAGACCTCAGACCTCCCAGTTTCAGACTCACAATGACAATTTACTTTCAAAAGCCCACTGACCTGAGGCCTCTCAGTTTGCTGACCAGCAGGCATTTATAAGGTCTGTGGGGTTCAGGGTGAGAGTAAAACTGAGGGCTTAAAGTCTGTCAGTTAGTGGTGAGTGAACATTGAGCCTGAGACCTCAGACCTCCTGGGCAGTGTCAGACTCATATTGCCACTCACTGAAGGCCAGAGGCATCAGACTTCTGTTTTCTGGGAGAGTATAAAATTGACAGGCCTAATAATGGTCAGAAACACTGGTGCATGTTAACTCTGGTGCTCAGAGCTCTTGTTTTCGTAATCCCCATGACACTCACCAAGCCCCAGGAACATGAAACCCCTCAGCTTTGTGGGCTCATAGGGAGGCCCAGAGCTGGGTTTCAAAGCCTCTCAGTTTGGGCTCACCGGTGGTGGACACGTCCCATTCCCAAGTCCCTTTGATGTGCATCAGCGCACCAGTGCTGTCAGAGCTCATAAAAACAGAGGTGTGACGCCTGAGACAGCGTGCTTTGCTCCGTTTATTATCGCCCACTTACCTATTCCTATTGTTGTTTCTATGACGTATTAGCGATGCTGGAATGAGCCTGTGGAGACTTGTACGCCTGAAAGCTTAGCGTTCCCCAGTGTAATACCTGTTTATGATTCTACTTATCTCTTTCATAGGGAGGTAATAAGAACAAAGGTTCTCAGACACAGCTCTGCCTTTTTTATGTCAAGAAAATGATGAGGGACATTATTTATGATCTCTTGTTATTGCGTTACAAAGTGGGTGAGCGTAGCCCAGAGTTTAGAGGCACTGCGGGGGGAGGAGGGGGGAGGGCCGCGGCAACCAAGCGTCTGTTTCCCGCAGACGTTTAGCCCGCGCGGCCCGTGTCTCTACGGGGAAGGGGCGGCTGCCGCTGCTGCGTTCGCCTGAATAAGATTCCTTAATAATCACCCGACAACAGAAGAGCGATATGTCTTCCGCGAATTTGATTGTATGTGCCAGGCAAAACATGTATTATTGAAAATCTCATTTGAAACTCACACGTGCTGATCCATCATCATATACATACAACAGACCTAATTCCCCCCATACCTTCAGACACCCTCTTTCTCTCTATTCCAGGAACGGAAGAAAAAGGCTACTGCAGTTTCCCAGAATTCCTCTGGCAGCCCTTCCCGGACGGGTCCCATAGGAGATGGATAAGTAAGACGCAGTATATCCAGAACACAGACATGTGGGGACGGCAGAAGGAGATCACCATGCGAGAGACAGAGATGATGATCAAGCACAAGGTGCACGCCTCGTGTAACCAGCATAGCGTGACGTCAGACAGTCACGTGCCCTGCTTCAGGAAGGACATCATCTACAAACTCATCTGCATCGCGAGGGAACCAGGCGACAAGTACCGCGTCCAGCAGCAGCACGAAAAGCACCTCAACTCACAGTAAGTTACACAGAGGTCCAGACTGTGAGGTCCAAACATCAGAGGGTCCAGGATCAGAGGTCCAGGGTCTGAGATTTCGTGGTCCAAGGTCCAGGGTAAGATGTCCAGGTCAGGGGTCCAAGGTCTTTGGTCCAGGTTGGAGGTCCAGCCTGCGAGGTCTTCAGTCCAGGAGGTTCGAGAGTCCAGGATCCACAGTCCAGGGGTGCCCGGGGTCAATGTTCTCAACTGTGAAATCCAGGGTCTGAGCTCCCTCAGGTTCCGGCTCCAAGGTCCATGTCGAAGGTCTGAGGTCCAGTTTCCCAGGTCTTGGGTGTGTGGTCCAGGGTCTCCAGTCCAGAACTCAAGGACCAATTTTATCAGGCTTAGGGTCCAACGTTGGTCCAAAGACAGAAGTCCAGGGTCCAAGGCTCCGGAGCTGAACGTTCAGGATTTTGAGGTCCAGGATCTGAGAGTTTAAGAACCAGAATCTGCAGTCCAAGGTCCATGATGTGTAGTGTGTAGGAGCCTGGCCACAGGTTTCCCTCCTTGGCCTCGACTGACCTTCTGCTGACGAGTTGCCAGCATCACGACCTCGTGTTCATCCGGAACCGACTCTCCACCGCGAAACCTCAGGGTGTGAAACTGACATCCTCACCACGATCGGTTTCTGGTTTCTTCTGGCATTTTGACATTTTTCTCCAAATCTGAAAAATGTCTCCTGAGCACGATTTAGTCTTGCACTTTTTGTTCTGCAATCGAATGTCACCACATCTTCATTCATTGGGTTCTTCTCCCTGAAGTTTGGTGCCACATTTCGTCAATCCTGCAAGAGTGACAACTGCACACCTACGTACCGAAATCACACCTATGTTGGCCACACTAAAAAACTGAAAAAGACGCTCTCCAGCAAGTGCCTTTCTATCAAACTGGGTTGAATTGGTGCCTTGTGCACAAGGAGGAATACGGCAATATAACTTTTTTTCCCTCGCACACACGCTACGAGCACTGTTAGTTTTTGACGTCAATTCACGTGACGCGTCGCTCTGTCACGTGGTGACCCTCCCCGCTCTATCACGTGACCCGCACGTCGCGACGTCACGTGCTCCAGACGCGACGCGGCGTCAAACTAATGAGCACGTATCGCAGACAAACCCAATTATCGCCCGGGTCAGACAGACCTCCTTCACGTCTGGCGACGGAAAGCAATTTACCCGGAAACTACCATGCCAGAAAGTTTCGAGATTGTGAGGAAACTTCTTGCGTGCTGCAAGACCCCAGCGGATCCAGGGTCGGGGTGGGTGGGGCAGGGGGGGTCTGGCCACGCACGGGCTTGGTCGGCGTTAAACCATTGGACGGACACTCAGATCTCAAAACAGGGAGGGTGGACCTCTATGCTGGAAATCAGTTGGACTTGTTTCCAAAATTTGAAAAATACAGTATGTTCAGTTTAGCAGAAACCACTTTCCTTTCACACACCCTTCTTACAATAAGTCATCTCGAAGACAAAAATACTTTAAAATTGAAAACAAGTCACCACCAAACATGAGAGAAGATTCAGTACAGATTTTCCAGGGTGAAATGGCACGTCGAACGTGATACGGGGACGTCACACGTGTTGCTACTAAATATCCCTATTACATTTCAAAAATGTTCAATCACACAACCTCCTTTTCGACCAAAATTCTCGCTCGTGGTATGATTTTGTGCAGACGGAGAGAACCCTGTCCTTCACACCTTGTTTTGTTGAGCTCAATTTCATCTCGCTCGGGCTGTTTTTACGGGAGAAATCTTCGCTTTGACCGAGCGAGGAATCACCACATTGCGTGTGAGCGACACAGCTCCGAATAGGGAAGTTTGTAGCCGGAAGGTGTTGATGTTCACAAAGCACTCAGAAACCTGGGACAGCCAGGTGCGTGCAAGGGCGGGCCCAGGATCGAGCTGAGTTGGAAGGGGGAGGTAGGGTCTGGTCCAAGGGGGCGGCGCCATTGGGGGGGGGGGGG
>JAAUXT010048134.1_pt1 | contig 10267 bp, 10 predicted proteins | sample 7278171 | NCBI WGS metagenome assembly JAAUXT01 (sample SAMN14350112, study PRJNA611818) | marine sediment metagenome | isolation source: surface marine sediment (1.8m) | place: French Polynesia: Moorea | collected 2018-08 | reverse complement strand
GACCTTTTTGACCTCAGAAACCCAAAAATTCAAATTTGACAAATTCCTTCCTCGCGCATTATCCCCAACCCAAAATGAACCAAAAGAGTCATTGAGATCCCAAATCAATCCCCATCTTGACCATGAAAGTGCTGCAGACATACTTTTGGAAGACGCTGCCTATAGGTGCTTCGATATGGCTCACACTGATTTGGCTCATCAGCCCAAATCGCGCAACCCACCTCAAATCACCTTGAAATGAAACCAACTCAGCAAGCAGTTTGGGTGAAACTGAACTGGAATTTCAGTTTGGGGTTCAGTTTCAGCAAATCGAACGCCACCCTACGAGAAGATGCGCAGGGCATGCCGAAAACTTGAGGCAGATCAACTCTCCAACTGCCACCCAGGTGTAGATCTGTCCCCCCCCCCCATAGGTAGTCTGCCCACATTTTAATTTGTGTCCAATCCCCCTGAGGTGGGTCTAAGGGCGAGGAAATTGGACCCACCCATATTTGAGTGCCGGTTGGTCCTCCCCACCTCCGACTGTTGCCGCAACCCAAGCACCAACGTCGATAATATGGACGGATCGTTACCACCTCCCCCCCCCCCCGGACGTTTTGCCTCACGAGACGGTTCGGTTTTGACGTTACAGATGTTCCAGGTGACGATGGGCACAATATTGTGACCTGTCTTTGAAATGCTGTGATAAAGTGAATTGGTTTGAATGGGAATCCTCGGGATGCACACAAACACAGGACACGATTGGAAGATCCGTTGTCACCAAGCGAAGCCATCTGGACTCCGCTTTTCTATTTCTCAGATGCATGGAGGACTTTTACGCTATTTTGGAATGTCAGCCAGACTCTACACAGGAAGAAATCAAGTCCAGCTTTCAAAAGCTGGCTCTGAAATTTCATCCGGACAAGCTTTGTGCCAGCTCCCCAACAAGCTCTGCTTCTTCACATTCTGTTGGACGTGAATTTGTCCAGATCAACAAGGCCTGGAAAGTGTTGGGCGATGATGCAAGTCGCAAGGAATACGATGCAAGATGGACACAGCGATGTATCGCCCAGGATTGGCCAATTCAAGAAGATGTCAGTTTTGACGATTTTGACGCAGAACCCGACACAGCGGATGTGACCCACGAGTGTCGGTGTGGAGGAGTGTACAGACTCACGCCAGTCGACGTCTCTTTTAGACTGGACATTGTGACGTGTGAATCTTGCTCATTGTGCATCCGGGTGCTGTACAACGATGATGAGGGCTCAGAAGACCAGGACGACGTGCAGGACGGAATGAAGAATGACGATTTGGTGCAGAGTCCAAGTTTCGAAGAGCCAAGTGCACCTGGGGCTTGTAGTTCTTGAGCTGCGTGAACTGTGAGATCAATGCTGGACCCCAGCAGTGGTAACAGTTGGAAATAAATGTTCAGCTGTTCTGTTGTGGAGAGAACTGAGCCACGACCTCCGCATTGGAAACGCAAGGAGATATTATTGCAGTTTTGCATTCGTGCTGTCACAACCCCACTCCTGACAAAATGAACAGCTTGCAATGCTGTCGGCATGAATTTTCACACAGGTGCGTCACGCAGCGAGCGAGCCGATATCTCTGGCGTAACAACCCTGTGGTCGTCACTGCCAGGTGTGATGACTTCAGAATTTGTGTGCGGTCATCCGGGTGGTGTTGGCAGTGCTTTCCGAGCGGTTCAATTTGCGATTTGACAGCACGTTAGCAAAGTCTTGCACTTTTGGGTGCCGCAAGAACCTGCACGTTCCTGACAGCCAGAGTACCCACCGAATAGTTACGGTATCGTCAATCCCAACCCTGCAAGAACCCAACTTTGGTCATGAGCCCAAATCACAACACACGAAAGTCGTCTGGTCAGCTCATCGTTGATGTATTTGTGCAATAAAATTCTTTGGAATGGTTCCTTGTGCGCTTCGCTCTGTTTGCGTGGCAGTTCTCGCGCTTTGACCACACTACAAAAAACAGCACCGGAAGTTCTGTGTGTGTTGAAATGATAATTTGTTCTTGGTGAGTGTAGACCTGCCTTGTCGCCACTGTTTTCATATTTGCTCTTCAGTGACCTTGACTGCGGACGCTGCGTCTTCCTTTTTGCCCGCAGAAATGAGTGAGGCGTCAGTTGCGAACAGCGAATTGAAACTGGAAGGTCAGAAGCGAAAGGCGCCGGAGGACGGGGAGCAGGGCGGCACCCCAGAGAAGGTGGCGCGGGACACCGTCACCAACGAGCGATGGATCCAGAACTGGAAAAGGAAGTTCACTCCCTTTCACGAGGGTGTCCCGAACAAGTGAGCTTCACTTCCGCTTGTCAACGCAAATGAAATATCAAACTTTCCACATCCAGAAAAAAAATAAGAGCGGGAATGGAAGCCTGTCCTTGGTTTTCGCAGCTTGCTTTACGTCCAACTGCATCAACTGAAACCGATCGTGAACTTCGGTTGCAGCTTTGCAGTCGGATTTCACACAGTGTTTCTGCGATTTATTCCAGGGTTCTGTTGAGGCATCTCGGGTCGTTGATCTGCGCGCGCCCTGACGTCACCGTGTTCTTCCCTCTCTGCGGCAAAGCCTTCGATATGAAATTGTGAGTCGCTGCGTCGCGCACAGACGAGTCAATCAAAATGAAATCCACCCCGTGACCTGGAGAACATTTGGTGGTGCTTCCGACGTGGAGTAGCTTTCATTCATACCGAAAGTCGTGTGACACCGTCGAAACCTGCCAGTGAAAGAATGTTGTGAGAGTGGTTCACAAAAGTGTTCTTGGCATGGTGCGTGCGACACCATCGCAATCGGTCGGAGACTGTGCGCACCCGAGATGGACCCGTCCCCCAGCTCCTCCCCAGAGAAAACAAGTCTGTAGATTTACACCGACAGGTGTTCAGGTCTCTTTCAGGTCTCTTTCTTGACAACGCGTTTTTGAACGCGCAAGTTTCCTTCAACACCTTGTGGTTTCAGTCTGTATGACATCGGTCACAGCGTGGTCGGGGTGGAAGTGGCCGAGCAGGCAGTGCGCGAGTTCTTCGACGAAAACAACCTGTCCTTCTCTACGCACAAAGTTACCAACGCTGAAGGAACTCTGTTCAAGGTTGGTCACACGTTCTTTGCTCACCGAAAGACGATCGACTTGTACAATCAGTCTTGAATCACCAGTCAATCACAGGAAATTCCTGTCGTCTTGCCAGTCTGCTCGGAATGTCGACTGTTGACACCACCAGAAGACTGTGATGTTGCATCGTTCTGTGACAACGCGATGCAGGCAGAAAGTTTGAATTCCAGGGAGGTGCTCACAATGTCTGACCTCGTGACCATGAAGCTGTTTGAAGTCCCTCAAACCAGAAGACGCTAATTTGAGATTTGTGCTCCAGAGAAATGCCTTCTGAGAAACATTTGCACGCTGCACATCAGCGTGCATGAAGTGATTTGCACTGTGATTTGCACTGTTCTTTCACTGGTTGTTTTATTTTCATATTTAGAGTGCTGATGGGCGAATCAGGCTTTACTGCATGGACTACTATGCTTTCACAAGGTAAAAATGCTGGGATTGCTGATGTACCATTGGAAGAAATGTGTCATTGTGTTGCGGAGAATATGAAGTCAGTTCGATGCGTTTGTGGTTTCACCAGCGACATCGAGGGCAACTTCGGGGGAGTTTGGGACCGCGGCGGACTCGTGGCCATCAACAAGGACGATCAACAGAAGTGAGCAGCACGCGAAGCAAATTTTGAAAACTCATTCCTCTTTTCATTTGATTCTTTCGTCTGCTTAAATTTTGCGTGATGTAGGTACGTGGATCACACTTTGACGCTGTTGGCTGACGACTGCCGTTTTCTCCTGCACACCCTTGTGTACGATGACAAGAAGAAGCCGGGGCCGCCACATCACATGCCCGACGACTTGGTGCGGCAGCTTTTCGGTAAGAATCGTTCGTGCGCGGTCACACTGATACATTTTTTATCGATTGTTTTTCTTCATCTCTCGACTGTTCTACGCCATTCTGGCCTCTCTCGAACAAACGTTCAACCGCACGACGTCGTTCTTCCTTTCGTCCGAGCTCATCAGTTTGAGACATCGAGCACCCATAACCGCCACACTCACACCAAGTATGTAGCTGTGTTGCGCATTTGCAGGTGAAAGTTGTGACGTGACAAGCGTGGATTTAGCAGACGACGTGCGAACTAATATAGCAGAGCGCCTTGGAGAACCAGTGAGGGAAGGCTTGTGTATCATCACAAAGAAGTGAGTATTTCCGGCACTTTGGCAACTTGCTTTGTTTCGATGGCAAAAGTCGGGCAGACCAGATCCATGTCTTTTCTGCACGTGTCTGTGCTCTGTGTCTGCGAACCAGACGGATTTGGGCAACATTTTTGGGGCTTGCGGTGTGATTGTCTGTTTGGAACCAAATGTTCGTTGAGGACTGGGCCCAGGGCTGCGAGGCGCAAGTTCCGCTGACTCCGCAAGGCTGGGAGCTCTGCGCGGCCACGCTGAGAACGTTGTGTCGTGGCGCACTCAACATTGTGGCCTCACGCGCGCATGAGGCGACCGCGTATCCATTCAAGCGGAAAACAAAATGGGGAAATGGAGATAAATTTTGGTGAACCAGTTCTTCAACAAGAACACTTGTCAGCGTAGACTCGCGCCTCTGAGATTCCATGACCTGAATCGGCGAAGGAATTCCTCTGCCGGAACACAGAATGTTTTTGTGTTGTCATGCGAACCTCGTTTGCACTCAACAATGTTGCCTTTGGTGGTGGTGATGGGGCAAGGAGTCTACAACATAAATGACAATTTTGGATGAGTTTTATTTGGCGCGCCGACCCTTCGGCGTCTTTGCGCATAGGTATTTGTAGTCACTTCGTACTTGTTGTCACTTCAGTCCGGATTCTGTGAACAAATGTGGGTTGGCCTCACCTTCATCAGGAAAATAACCAGACAAAATTTCGCGTCCTGTGGTGACACGCCCGATGCCTCAGCATGTAACAACTGTCACAAGCTGTCGTGTGTGACGGCTGGGCTTTTCACGCAGGTAAATGACACCAGGTGCAAGACGTTTGGAACGCGAATAGCTGCCACGACCTCAGTAGAAACTTGAAGCTTTCGGCACGACTCCTCCTCCTGCAGCTTTTCGCAACAACAGAAGTTTGCTTCCACACGCGCTTTGTTTTGTTCTGTGCCCACCGCTGTTTGCGCATGCTAACAATGCATTTATGGTCCAGCAGACAATTGTGTTCTTCATCTACCAGTTTGTTTCTGTCGTGTGAAGGCCAAAAATGATGTTTGCTTCCCGTGAAAGTCGGTCTCCGTCAGTGAATCTGCCTTTGTCGATTCGATTTGTGGTGCTCGGATTGGGGCCTTTGTTTCAAGAGTGACACAAGTTGGTGTTGCACTTTCAAAAAAGTTGTTTTTCTCGAGACATGTTTGGTCAGAATGAGTCGAACAACAGTCCAGCCAAATACGATGTCACGGTCCTGCATGGCGGTGAACTGTTCAAAGCGATCGGCAGTTGGACTCTCTTCGGGTGTTCTCTATCGAAGTACGAGTACGTCAAAGTTTTTTTCGTCCACATGCCCGACATCTACTTGTGTGGTAGTTCGTTCAGGTCAATCATATTTACGTTTTGATTTGCTGAATTTTGCGAAAGATAAAACGTATTTTACACCACTTCTTGGAGTAAAAATCCTCTTTCTTTCGTGCGTGTGTCCACCAACACGCAAAAGGGAACGATCGTACAGGCCGACATCTGCAAGCGGGTCCTTCGCAATCTGTCGCAGCTGTGGCCGAATCGCGTTGCTGGTGACCTCGAACAAGAGGCTTGGTGAATGGTGAAAAGCTCATGTTTATTCGCGAAAGAACAATGACAAGAATGTTGAAATGTGAAACTGCACTGGTGATGACCGGGACTTCATTTTTTCTTCTCGTCCTGGTATTTGTAGTGCAGCACACCCACGTCGTTCTGAGACACTTTGATCCAACCGGACTCCTTCATGTGGTACACTGAAAGAATCACGAACAGGAACTCTGGTTATCAACGAGAATCTCGGCGTGCGAGGAGCGGGGCGGATGATTGAACAGTTTGTTTGGTCCTTGCATACACCTTTGACAAACAAGAACACACCCAAGCACATGCGATCTCCGTGAACGGTACAAAACGCAATTATGTACTGGAAACAAGGCGCAAGGGAATGTCACAAAGGCTGTGGGTGCGTGTCACATCTGTCAACAGCAAGGAAGGCTTTTCATGAGCAGGTGTGCCTTTCGCTTCCTCCTGCTTTGGAGGGTCACACAAGGCATTGGACACATAATTTACGGGCATAAATGTCAATCGCCAACATGACATTGGAGCAGGATGAATCGCGCTTGGTGTCTCAATTTTGAAGGGTTTCATTCCAACAAAAATTTGTTCTTTTCAGCGGGGAATCGTGTGTCAAAATGTTCTGCACAAAATTTCAAACTGGGGGTGCGTTGTCAATCGCGTCCACACCTGCTCGTTTCGAGGGTCTCCGTAGATTCTCAGTTTGCTGGACGGCACTTTACTGGCACTGCAACAGACGCGGGGACTACACACGAAAACTTACTGTTCACAACACCACCGCTGTAGGCATCGCGGTGCGTCGCGTGGTAGATCGCTCTCTGCCCCAAATCGTACGCTTCCTCCACTGACAGGTCCCACCTGGAAGAGTTTGTAGGCGTCGAATCCAAAATCCCGGAAAGTTACTTTTCCCCCCAACACCACGCTTCGTTCTTGGTTCGTGTGAAGAGGTCAGTACGCCCAGCAACGAAAAAGTGAGTCCCGAATCTTTGGTACCAGATACCACAGCAGAGCAGTGACCTCTGCTCACCTGTAGCCACTGTCCATAACGCCGTACGCGTAGGTGGAGCCGGACCCAACCGAGAACATTGGGTTGGTGAGGCGTGTCCCGTCACTGTCCACGTAGTACAAACCCGGGCCCTGCAGAGCACAAGCACGTAGAAACAACGAGAAAACCAAATGACGGGTGATTCTGACAACGTCAACAGGAAGACATGTTTTCAAGAACGAGATTTCAGGCCTTACCTTCTTGTCCCAACCGCAGATCATCGTTCCCTGTGAAAGAGTAAAACAAGCCATGTATCGCCTGCGGTGCTTCCGAACCGCTCTTCGACCTTTGCATTTCCTGCAGCACCAGAAGTTTTCCACGTGCATGAATTTGAATCACTCACCATGGACAGGCCCATGCCCTTGTATCCGTACACGATATTGGCGAGCAGCTTTGAGGCGGCAGCTACGGAAATCCTCTCTTTGTTTCTCAGCTCGTATATTCTGGAATTCAGAACACTCAACAGTGTTTGGTTCTACGCGCGACTGCTATCCGCGTGACAAGAGAGAACACACTCACCACAGACAAAAAAGCTGAAGTCTTCAGGACTCAACCAACCTGCACTGTCTGGCAAGGACTCGTTCCCAGTAGGAGCAATCTGCTGCACCGCCCGCCATGGTACCCAGAAGATACGGATTGATCTCGATCACTTTCTTCACCGTCTGCGACGCTGCAATGTCAATTGAAATCGGTAACTCCGTGTTGTGGTACCTACGCTGGAGCAAGACGAGCCGCCAGTGCAAATGTGATGAGAGTCTGAGACACACCAGTTGTAAGGGCAACTGGTCTTTCGGGAAAACTTTCTTCTTCAGATTTTGTCAAAACACGGGTTTACGTACCAATCCACTGCCCGGCTGTGGCCCTGGAGTCAACAGCAACTATCACACCGTGCTGGAACTTGAAGGCCAAAGTTGTTGTTCCGTGGTCGAACTGAATTTTCACCCCATCATCTCCGTTCGCCAACTGTTTCACGCCCTGCACTGGCTGTGGGAAACAAAACAAAGAAATATTTGGTAAATTGCAAACAGCGGTTGATACAAGTCTGTTCTTGGAAACAAGAACACTGTGAATGGAGACAAACGCTATGAGCGGCAGCGATCAGCAAAGTGGGGAGGGGGCATTGGGGTAAAATGACAATTTTATCATGTGGACTGTTGTTGCGAAAGGTTGTTTTCGATCGAAGCATTGACTGTCGTTCAAAAAGTGTCTCAAAGTTGGGATTCGAAAGTGAAATTTTATTTTGGGGGAAAATCACAAGTCAACTGAACGCCATGTTTTTGGACCCCACTGAACAAGAAGGAAGAAGAATTCTCATCCAGGCAACAGTCCGATGAGAACTTTTGCATCTTGATTCCTGAAGTTGCCAGTCTGTCTGCTTTCCGTGGCAAATTGTTCGGAACATTCTTTGTGGCCCAAAATGGTGTCAATGTTTGAGGCACTTCATCCAAGGGGCAGACAAGTCTGAGGTGGGGAAAGAGGTCGAATCACGGAGGATAACAACTGAAAAGGGAGGAGGTGGAACAGAAATTCACACTGGAAAATTCGAGAGGGTGTCGGCGGGCTTTCAAAAAACACCCAACAATCAGTCTATTCTTCCAACAAATTGTTTAGAAATTATCCACACATTTTTTTCCCAACAAAATGCAGAACGTCACGATTTTGTGTGAACCAACGTCGATATCTGGACGAGATTCTAGATCTGTATCAAGACTCCAGCAGAGGGTGGTGTTTTTCCAACGAGGGAGTGCTGGTAAGTTCCCGATATCCCTGTTAAAGTCACTCAAAGTCACCAGTGTTTCCTACCAGTGTTTTTCCATTTGGACCCACCCCTGACCAGGGAAAACTTTCACTGGTAAGTCGGGTAGATCTACTTACCAGTGTTTTTGCCAGTAGACTCTAATACCAGAAAAAATTACTGACATTTTGGAAAAACAGATAATTTTTCAGATATTACTGACATTTTCTGACAAAAACACTGATGGGTGCTAGTGCTGGTAACTTTGTCACTGACAGCCAAGTTAGATCTACCACCGTTTTGGAAAAACAAACCCTAGCAGATAGAATCTCACAAGCCGGCGACAGGCAGCGTTTCAGCTGTCAAACTTACATCCCAGTTCACAGGCATCTGAAAAGCCTGCACCGTCTCCTCGTCGTTCGGCACAGAGCATGACGCGCTTGCCAATGGGCATCCTGCACGTAAACCATTGAAACTCTCTTTCGTTTGAAGCTGAAACGAACACACGCTAGCGAGCGCCATGATGATTTGCGATTTCCGCACAGTGAGAAAATGTTCGCCGTAACAAAAATAGGAAGGCCTTGTTCGATTTAATCGCAACCAAAATCACACATGATTATCAGCCGCGAAGACGGGTGATATTGTTTTACCCGTGTATCCACGGGCTTTCTGCAACTGAACCAGGCTGGAAAATGACAAGTAAGTTCTACGGGAACCCTGATGGTCGCTTCGAACATCCTGCTTCCTGCTTCCTGTGCGCCATATTGTACATGTGAAAGATTTCCTGAGTTGAATTGAAGGCAAGAACAGTTGGTGTGTTGTGTGAGTGATCAAAGGCAAGTGACAAAAGTTCTGACAAGGTCTAGATTCACCACACCATGTCTGATTCACCAGACAACTTAACTATTTGTCTGTTAGTGTGTGTGTGTGTGTGTTCGCATGCGCGCGCACGTCATATGGCACCCCCTGGTGGTGAAAATGTTCAAAATTGGATCCAGCATGTAGCCCTTGAAATTAGCTTCGTTTTCCAAGTTAAAGCACGAAAATCTGTTCAGTAGAAGCTGAGATACAGCCCAAAACATGTTTTAGGTATTTGTCACATTTTTTCATTGCATAGTGTGTGTGTGTGTGTGTGTGAATTGAGCCCAAATAGATCTACTGCAAGGACTGCGGTGATGGTAGAAGGTGCAGACCGAGCAATGAGTGAGTGAGAGTCTGTTCTGCCGTGAAAACAATACATATCCCGACGTTGTTGACTGTGATAAATTGTGAGATCAACCTGTACTTGGAAGTTGTATTATCGGGTCAGTACTATCAGTTCTGAGAAATATGTTGTCGACAGAGGTAAGACTAGAAGTTACAATAGACTCAGCTGCATGAATATGCATCACTAGCAAACAGTGGAGACAGAAGTGTAAATGCCCAGATGTAAGGAAGCAGCTGTGGGTCTGAGTGAGTATTCAGGGCATAGAGTGCGATCTCCTCTGGTTGACTGAACAGCTTGGCACAAAAAGTCTGCATTGGTTATCAGACCACCACACTGACTTGGATATCTGTCACACACATGTGACAGCCAGACACGCGAAGCAACAAAACGATCTGACAGCAATTGACACATATTTATTATCCAGAGTTCACACTTTAAGGGACAGAACACTACATGAAGTGTGACTGTGTGTGT
>JAAUXT010028303.1_pt1 | contig 10268 bp, 8 predicted proteins | sample 7278171 | NCBI WGS metagenome assembly JAAUXT01 (sample SAMN14350112, study PRJNA611818) | marine sediment metagenome | isolation source: surface marine sediment (1.8m) | place: French Polynesia: Moorea | collected 2018-08 | reverse complement strand
CATGTCGGTCAGAAACCCCTTGATGCGTTCGAGCTGAATCTGGCTGGTGTCGGCCGGCGAGAGGTCGCGGGCCACCAGGATGACGCGTTTGTCAATATCGGCAATGCGGACCTGTTCGGCGCCCGTGAGCTGATGCATGATGCGGTCGGAGACATGCATGATATCGGTTACGCGCTCCTTGAGGTAGGCATCTTCCATGGACTGAAACATGCTTTTGATCTCGCTGACCACGTTCTTCAGGGCCCATTCGGCATTGACCTTGTTGCGTTCGATGGCCTCGATGCTGCGCCCGGAAAGCATCTTGTCGTCGAAGAGCAGGAGATGGGTCTCCAGGATGTTGGTCTGGTGCTGGAGGTCTTCGGGCATGCCGGCAATGATCTGCTGCAGTTCCTCCTTGGCGTCGACCACGGCTTTCTTGAAGCGGTTGACTTCGGCCTGGATGCGGTCGGGGTGGAGGAAATACTTGGGGACCACATCGACCCCCTCGCGATCCACGAGATAGGCCTTGCCGATACAGATGCCCGGGGCGGCTCCGATCCCTTTAATCAGCAGTTCCTTGGTGTCGGTCGACGTCATCGACTTCTATTCTCCAAATCCAGTTTCCACCAGCCGAGCAATCGCATTCAAGACAACCGCATCGTCGATGTTTTCGATCCGGATTTCGATCCGGCTGCCCTGGGCGGCGCCCAGGGTGAGGAGATCGATGATGCTGGCGGCATCCACCTTTTCGCCCTCGCAGCTCACCCAGACTTTGTGCTTTGCATTCCGGGCGACTTCCGCTATCCTGGCCGCCGAACGGGCATGCAGCCCGAGTTCGTTGACGATGGTCAACTCTTTGAACAGCGCAATTTGCGGATCATTCATTAAATCAACATTGGACCCAATTAAAAGACCTGACCTATAGCGGAAATCAAAGTCAATGGCAATAACGATGTGGTCGCCGTGGAATTATAGCGAACCGATTTCAGAACCTCAACTTTTGCTATGATCTAGCCTACCTTGCGAAAGGATCTGCAATGGAACGACAGTTCTTGATCGATGACCTGAAGCTGGGGGAGTCTTGGCGCATCTTCCGGATCATGGGCGAATTCGTCGAGGGCGTGGAAGCCCTGCACGATATCGGTCCGGCCGTCAGCATCTTTGGTTCCGCCCGCACCCCTCCCGACGATCCGGCTTACACGCAAGCCGTGGACGTGGCGGCCGCCTTTGCCCGGGAAAACTTCACCGTGATCACCGGTGGCGGCGGGGGCATCATGGAGGCGGCCAATAGAGGCGCGGCCGAGGCCGGTGGCACATCCGTGGGGCTCAACATCAGCCTGCCCCACGAGCAGACCCCCAACCGCTATGCCAATATCCAGCTCAATTTCCACTATTTTTTCATCCGCAAGGTCATGTTTGTCAAATATGCCATGGCCTATATCATCATGCCGGGCGGCTTCGGGACCCTGGACGAGTTGTTCGAAGCCGTCACCTTGATCCAGACCCAGCGCATCCGCCCTCTGCCGGTGATCCTGGTGGGAGTCGACTACTGGAACGGTCTGGTGGACTGGATCCAGGCCCGCCTGCTGGACGAGGAAATGATCTCCCCCGCAGACATCGATATTCTCCAGGTGATCGACGATCCAGAGGAGGTGGTGCGGGCCGTCAAGAAAGTCGTCATCCTCTGACGATTCCGTAAAATGCGCAATCTCGGCGTTGCCCGGCCTGCTTCGTTGCTGCGGCGTACCGGTGTACGCCTCGCGCCTCAGCACTTGGGCGCCTTGATCTTGCGCATTTTACGAAATCGTCTTGTTTATCCTTCAGAAAAAGCAGTCGCAGTGTTGCCCCGTGAAATGGAATGCTCACGTACCGTGTGTACGCTCCGCTTCCATTTCACGGGGCGCCGTCTCTCGAACACCATCTGAAGCCTGAAACCGCTTTTTGGCCGATTGGGAAAAGCTCCATTTTGATGAAATCTTAAAAAGTCATATTTTAGACGGTTTCGTAAAAAGTTCGAGATCAAGGCTTGCGAAGCCCGAGGAATGAGGCGTACTTACGGTACGCCGCAATGACGAGGGCTGAAGCGTAACGCCGATATAGGACTTTTTACGAAACCGTCAATTTCGACACCGCGCGCCGGCTTGCACGGATGTCCAACGGAGTGATAAGAATTCTTGACCTTATCCGGTTGGATTGTCATACCTGCCGGGTGTTTTTCAATCGGAGGCCTTTTCCGTCGCCGCGGGATCGTTGTTGATTGTCGTTTTATATTAAGGTCGGTTGCTGATCGATGGCTTGCTGGCGTCTCGGGCCTCCTTCGGGGAGCGCTACCGATGGGCTGGTCTAACGGCCGGTCGGTCAAAATTTTGGTCCGCCAATGTACCCTTCCGCCGCGGATTATCCCTTATTATTGAAATAATTTTAAATATTTAAATCCCTTTATCCATAATCCAGAAAGTGCTTGACCAAACGCTAAATAAATTATAGAGAGAGGTCTATCAACTGAATCTCGTTCAGTTTGTCCCGGTTCTGGTTCGGCGGTGAGGGAGCACCGCAGGCGGATATGATCCCAGATGAAACGACTTTCGATTGGTACCGGATGATTGACGCAAGCCGACCCTGTCGCGGCGATGACAGCCGCAGGCATTCCCGGGTCCTTGCCGCTCCGTCGTTTCAGCCCTGATGGTGACCAAACCCGTTGGTCGACCATTGGGGCTTTTTTAGCCCGCGCCGGTGCGGGCGCACAAGACAGCAGGAAAAGCGCAACCGATGAAGAAAAATGCCGACCCCCAGCCCCAAATGGTTCTCAAGGTCAATGAGGCCACACTGGATTTCGGAGGGCTGCGCGCCCTGTCGCGCGTCAACATGACCATCAACCCGGGTTTGATCACGTCGATCATCGGACCCAACGGGGCCGGCAAGACGAGTCTGTTGAACTGTATTTCCGGGTTTTATCACCTCACCAAGGGAGAAATAAAATACGGCGATAAGTACCTGACCCACTCTTCACCACACCAGGTGACCAAACTGGGCATCGCCCGTGCATTTCAAAATCTGGAACTATTCAGCGGCCTGACCGTGCTGGACAACCTGCTGCTGGCCCGCCATACCAACCTGAAATACAATTTTTTCCAGGCCCTGATTTACGTCGGCAAGGCTTCGCGGCTGGAGGCCGAAAACCGTGCCCACGTGGAAGATGTTATTGATTTCATGGAGCTCGAGCCTTACCGCAAAAGCACGGTGGGGAATCTGGCCTACGGCATTCAGAAGCGGGTTGAGGTTGCCAGGGCGCTCACCTTGGACCCCCAACTGCTGTTGCTGGACGAGCCCATGGCGGGTATGAATATCGAAGAAAAAGAAGACATGGTGCGTTATATCATCGACATTCAGAAGGAGAGCGATGCGACGGTGGTCCTGGTGGAGCACGATCTGGGCGTGGTGATGGATATCTCTGACCGTATCTATGTCCTCGATTTCGGCGAACTGATCGGCTCCGGCACGCCGGAAGAGGTGGTTAAAATTCCCAAGGTTGTCGAAGCCTACATCGGAGAAGAATGACGGATGCGGCATTGGCCCAATCTCGGCGTTGCCCGTCGTTTCTCATCGTTGCAGCGTACTTGAGTACGCTTCACTCCTCGAAACTCGGGCGCCTTGAGCTTGAACCAATGACGAATCCGTCATTGTGGATTGAAAACAGAAAAGATCGAATACGGACTTATGGAAAACCGTGACGCGTTATTGAAATATACCATTCCGCAGCTGTTGCGTTGGCGTGTGAACGAGACCGGCAACAAGGTCGCCCTGCGCGAGAAGGATTTTGGCTACTGGAACAATTACACCTGGAACGACTTTTACGACCGTGTCCGCAAAATAGCCCTGGGCCTCGACAAGGTGGGCGTCAAAAAGGGCGATAAACTGGCCTTGATCGGCGACAACATCCCGGAGCTGCTCTTCATGGCCATCGGCGCCCAGTCGATCGGCGCGATATCGGCGGGCATTTATCAAACCACCCTGCCCGATGAGATCGCCGATCTGATCAACTATATGGACGTCACGGCTGTTTTCTGCGATGACCAGGAACAGGTCGACAAGCTGGTGGAGGTCCGCGAGCGGATTCCCCAGGTGCGCAAAGTGATCTACGAAGACCCGCGCGGCATGCGCAGCTATCGCGCGGACGACTGGTATCTTTTCATCGACGACCTGTATGAAATCGGCGCATCCGTCCATGCGCAGGATAGGCAAAAATTCGACGCCTTCATCGACCAGGGCCACCCGGAGGATGTCTGCCACTTCTGCCTGACCTCCGGCACGACCGGGCTTTCCAAGGCATCCATGCTGACCCACAAGAATTACATCGCCATGGGCCTGCAGATCACCGCGGTCGACAAGCTTGAAAGCACCGACGAGTACCTCTCCTTCTTGCCCTTTGCCTGGATCGGTGAGCAGATGAACTCCTTTGGCGTGGCCATGGCCACCGGGATCACCATCAATTTCCCCGAATCGGTGGAGACCAGCATGGCGGATCTCAAGGAGATCGGCCCCCACTTCATGTTCGGTGCCCCCAGGATTTATGAAACCATCCGCTCGCAGATTTGGCTGAAGATCGACGAATCATACTGGCTCAACCGCAAAGCTTACAACTATTTCATAAAGATCGGCGAACAGGCGGCCACCTACCGCATGTCCGGCAAAAAGATGCCGATCGTGCTGCGTTTCAAGGCCTGGTTGGGCAAGGTCCTGATGATGGACCCGCTGATCAACCAGATCGGTTTGCGCCGGCTCAGGCGGGCCTATACCGGCGGGGCGGCATTGGGACCGGAGCTGTTCACCTTTTATCAGGCCATCGGCGTCAATTTGAAGCAGATCTACGGTCAGACCGAAATTGTGGGCATCGCCTATATGCACCGTGACGGCGACGTGCGTCCGGACACGGTGGGCAAACCCCTGCCGGAAACCGAATGCAAGATCAGCGAGGAGGGCGAGATCCTTTCGCACTCTCCATCGGTGACGGTCGGTTATTACAAAATGGACGAACAGACCACGGAACTATTGGAAGGGGGATGGCTGCACTCTGGGGATGCCGGATATATAGATGAAAACGGCCATCTGGTGGTCATCGACCGGCTTGCCGACGTCATGCACAATATGAATGGCGATATGTTCAGCCCCATGTTTCTGGAGAACAAGCTCAAATTCAGCCCCTATATCAAGGAAGCCGTGGTTTTCGGCGACAAGATGGAATATGTCTCCGCCCTGATCAATATCGATCCCATCGTGGTCGGCAAATGGGCCGAAGACCACAGGATATCTTTCACCACGTATATGGACCTGTCCGGAAAACCGGAGGTGGCGGAACTGCTCAAGGAGGCCGTGACCGAAATCAACGCGCGCGTGGAAAAGGATCATTTCAGGATCAAACGCTTCGCCGTGTTGTATAAGCTGCTGGACATGGACGACGGGGAGCTGACCAAAACGGGCAAACTGCGCCGAAAGTTTATCATGCAAAAGTACAAAGACCTCTACGACGCCCTTTACGACGAAAGCGTCACCACCAAGAAGGTCGAGGCTTTTTTCCAATACCAGGACGGCCAGTCCACGACAGTCGAGGCCGAGATGAAGTTTTATACGATGGATGGTGTTGCATGAGCTATTTTCTCCAGCTGGTGGTGAGTGGCGTGGTGGTGGGTTCCATCTATGCGCTTTCGGCGCTTGGGTTCGTGTTGATCTACAAATCGAGCCGCGTGCTGAACATCGCCCATGGGCAAATCATCGCTACCGGAGCGTTCATCACCTATGCCCTGACCGTTTTCGCGGGCATCCCTATCGTACTCGCCTTCTTGTTGAGCATGGTAATCACCTTTTGCCTGGCCATGAGTGTGGAACGCATATTTCTGCGCCGCCTGATCGGTGAGCCCATCATTTCGGTGATCATGGTAACCATTGGATTGATGTCCATCATCGACGGCCTTATTTATCTGACGCCCTTTGGTTCCGAAAATTTTTCGTTTCCTGAATTTCTTCCCAAAACCCCCATCGCGTTCTGGGGTGTCTCCATGTCCTGGACCCAAATGGTGGGCGTGGTGATCACCTTCACCATGATCGGCGGCTTCACCTGGTTTTTCAAAAAATCGACCGTGGGCATCTCCATGCGGGCGGTATCGGATGACCAGTTTGCTTCCATGTCGGTGGGTATCTCGGTGCCCAAGGTCTTCGGGCTGGCCTGGGCCACGGCCGGCTTGACGGCGGCGGCGGCCGGCGGCATCATCGGCAACATTACCGGCCTGAATTTCGATGTCCTGCATTCCTTCGGCATCATCGTGTTTCCGGTGGTGATCGTGGGGGGGCTGGATTCCATTCTCGGAGCGATCGTGGCCGGCATCATCATGGGTTTGATCCAGCAGTTTGCCAGCGGATATCTGGATGGCAAGTGGGGCCTTTTCGGTACGGCCGATGTGCTCCCCTATATAATTCTACTGATCATTCTGCTTTTCAAACCGCATGGTCTTTTTGGTATCCATGAAATAGAGCGGGTGTAATCTATGTCCGAAAACAGATGGATGGCCACAGGCAATTTCTTCACTTCCTACAAGGCGGAACAGCGCATATTCATGACGCATATCGACCGCCTGGTTTTTATCTGTTTTTTGGTAGCCCTGTTCGCCTGGCCGCTCTTCTTCAAACTGGGCAACAAGTACATGCTGGTCATCGACAGCATTTTGATCGCCATCGTGGCGGTTTACGGCCTCAACCTGTTGACCGGCTTCGCCGGCCTGATCTCCATCGGCCATGCCGCTTTCGTGGGGGTGGGCGCCTATACCCTGGCGAGCTTCGCCACGGTCCTGGGCACCAATCATGTTCTGATAACCCATTGGTGGCCGCTAATGATTCTGGTTTCCGGTGTCGTGGGGGCCGTTATCGGTGGAATTGTGGGTTTGCCGGCGCTTAGATTGAAGCACCTGTACCTGGTGATCGCCACACTCTCCTTTCAAATGATCTTCCAGTGGACCATCAATTTCATGACCTTTTTCAATCAGGGCCAGACCATTGCCATCGGCCGCGTGTTCTGGTTCACGGGTAAGGTGGCCCGCAAGCAGCACTACCTCTTCTGGTACTATGTCATTCTGGTCATCGTTGTGGTGCTGGGGCTGGCCGTTCGCAACCTTTTGCGCTCGAAGCATGGGCGTTGTCTGGTGGCCGTGCGGGACAATGACCGGGCTGCCGATGCCATGGGCATGAACCCCGGAATTACCAAGGTGTACGCCTTTGCCTTGGCCGGATTTTTTGCAGGGGTGGCAGGCGCCCTGCATGCCTATCTCTGGCGGGGCGTGGGTTTCGAGTCATTCACACTGCACCACTCCATCTCCTACCTGGCCATGGCCATCGTGGGCGGCTTGGGCACCCTGGTGGGCAGCTTTTTCGGTCCCGTGGCCATATTGATGCTGGAGTTGCAGGTGGAGCACTTCGCCGAATTCGTGGGACACTACTTCACGGCTATTGGCGATGTGGCAACGGCCTTCCGGCCGCTGTCCTTCGGCTTGGTAATCGTATTGTTCCTCATGTTCGAGCCAAGGGGGATCGCCAACTGGTGGCGAATCACGCGATCCTATTTCAAGTTGTGGCCGTTCCGTTATTGAATCGTTGTGCAATGGGGTCGTCGCTTTATCGCGGTCACGTTCATGATCAACGCTATTTTTTGATTGCCGATTGTCTCGTATGATTGGATAACCAAAACCATAAGGGAGGAAGTAATGAAGAACAAACAGGTCACGGTTATGCGGATTGCTTTGTCTTTTCTTCTGGTAGCGGGATTTGCGGTACAGGCTGTCGCCGGTGAAACCTATAAAATGGGGCTGTCCCTTGCCATTACCGGGCCGACATCCGATGTCGGCAGCCCATACGCCAAAGGCGCCGAAGACTATGTCAAATATGTCAACGACGAAAAGCTCCTGGGCGATGACAAACTTGTCTGCTTTATCCGCGATGACGGTTACAAGACCGAAATTACCAAGAGAAATTTCGAAGATTTCCTGGATGAAGAGATCGTGTTCTATCTGAACTACTCCACAGGCAGCACGATGGCTTTGCGCCAGGATTTTCAAGAGGAGCAAATTCCGGTTCTGCCGGCCTCCTTTCACGCCGGTAACCTCGAGGGAAACGATTATATCTTTCTGCCCATCGCTTCCTATTCCAGCCAGGCGGTCGGCTTGGCCGAGTATGTGGCTGCAAACCACAAGGGCTCGGGCAAACCCAAGGTGGCCCTGTTTCTACATCCCTCCGCGTTTGGACGAGCACCCCGCGACGATGTTAAAAAATCAGTCGCGGCCGGCTTGGGCATCGATCTGGTGGAAATCGTGGAACATGGCAAGGACCTGGACAACACGGCCATGCTGAAACGCTTCCAGAGCAAGGGTGTTCAGTACGTGATCAGCCAAACGGTTCAGCCGCCGGTCGCCACCATGCTGAAAGGTGCCCAGAGCCTGGACATGATTGCCAAGACTTACGGCGAAGCCGGTAAGATCACCTTCCTGGGTTGTCATTATGGCGGCGGGCCTGCGCTTGTCTCTTTGGCTGGATCGGCTGCCGATGAGAACTACTATTGGACGACATCTTACAAAATGATGACCGCCAAGGGGCCGGGAAGGGACGCGCAGTTTGCCCTGGCCAAGCGCTACGGTCGGGATGATAAACTGGCCAAAGATGCCAACTACACCAACGGCATCATGGTCGCCCAGGTTGCCGTAGAGACCATCCGGCGGGCCAAAGCCAAAGGCAAAAAGATAACACGTGCGGTCTTGTACGAGGAACTGCTGGCCATGAACGGGTTCAATGCCTATAACACGTTAACGACTGTGGGTCCGGTGACATTTTCGAAAACGGATCGCGAAGGTGTGGACACCCTGCAGCTCTACGTTTCCAAGGGAGGCCTGTTTTATGAGGTCGGTGCACCGTTTGAGTCCGAGTACGTGAAGAAAATTAAACAATAATAGCGCTGCGCGGTATGATGAAATGAAGCTTGGCTGCATCTAAACCAAAGGGAGGGCTGCCATGGCAACCCTCCCCTAAGAAAACAAAAAATGACAGAGCAATCATCCAATGGCAATCTTTTAGACGTCAACAACATCGAAGTGGTCTACAACGATATCGTGCAGGTTCTGCGAGGTGTCAGCCTCAGTGTGGCCGAAGGCAGCATCGTGGCCTTGCTGGGCACCAACGGGGCTGGGAAGACGACCACCTTACGGGCCATCAGCGGTCTGCTCAAGCCGGAGAACGGGTTTATCCGGGATGGCTACATCAAGTTTAACGGGGTCGACATCACCAACCGCCTCGGGACCCAGGTGGTTCGCGCGGGGGCTGTGATGGTGCCGGAAGGTCGGCGGGTGTTCAAACACCTGACCGTTGATGAGAACATCCGGGTGGGGTCCGTCACCCGTAAAGACGGCAACCGCAACATCCGGAATGACCATGCCCAGATGTACAAGCATTTTCCGCGCCTTGCGGAAATTACCCATCGCATGGCCGGATACTGTTCCGGCGGTGAACAGCAGATGATCGCCATTGGGCGCGCGCTGATGGCGGCTCCCAAGATGCTGATGCTGGACGAGCCCTCCCTCGGCCTGGCGCCCCTGCTGGTGAAGGAGATTTTTCGCAATATCGAAGTGATCAACCGGGAATTGGACACGACGATTCTGGTGGTGGAACAGAACGCCAAGATTGCTCTGCAGGTTTCCGATTACGCTTACATCATGGAATCCGGCAAAATCGTTTTGGAAGGCCCGTCCCAAGAATTGCGCGACAATCCGGATGTCAAAGAGTTCTACATGGGTATCACCCAGGCCGGGGGCCGCAAGTCGTTCAAGGAGGTTAAGTCGTATAAGCGGCGCAAGCGCTGGATGTAGCTGTTTTTCGGTTGAGGGCGGCATCTTTCGATCCCCGGGCAGCGTTCTCGCCGGTTGGCGATCCTCGACGTAGCGGGGCTACGCCTGCGGCCGCCAAGCCGGCTGCGGCCTTGCCGGAAACCGAAACCTACCGCCCTCAACCGAAAACACATTGCGTCTGGTTCGTTTGCAGCGGCATCTTTTAGCCCCCGGCGGCGTTCTCGCCGGTTGGCGATCCTCGACGTAGAGGACTACGCCTTCGGCCGCCAAGTCGGCTGCGGTTTGTTGATCAACGTTTGGCATGGTTTTTTTCGGGAAGGGGAGGCGATGAGTACGCAGAAGAAATATCTGGTGGCCTATAATGCGACCCCGGCGGCCAAGGCGGCCCTTGAACTGGCCAAGCACCAGGCCCTG
>JAAUXT010024996.1_pt1 | contig 10269 bp, 7 predicted proteins | sample 7278171 | NCBI WGS metagenome assembly JAAUXT01 (sample SAMN14350112, study PRJNA611818) | marine sediment metagenome | isolation source: surface marine sediment (1.8m) | place: French Polynesia: Moorea | collected 2018-08 | reverse complement strand
ATTGTGCTGGATTCCATCCAGTAGTTTCTACATCTCATCCATGTTTCTGTCTAATTATCCAATGGACCTTGTTATCTGGGTCACAGTTGGAGTTTTACCTATAAATTCTATAATTATTCCAGCAATTTCAAGTATTCTATGTTTGTTTAATCTCTGGAAATCTTGGCTGAAAAATTATCAGAAGAAGGAAATTCAGAAGTGTGGGAAATAAACAGTTATTTGAACCTTCTGTATTGTAAGACAATGGTATATTTCTGTGCTGTGTGTGACTTGTCTCTTCTTTGTGCTGTCACTGTACATTGTTTCATTTAATTGTTATTTCTCATTATGGAATGTGACAAGGATTCACTTTAAGGCAAAACCCTAAATGTGTGACCTTGTTCATGTGACCCTGCAGCCTTGTGGTGTCCTGTGAAATCTGATACAATGGTACAAGGACAAAAGTGCAGTCAACAGCACCCTGGACCCCAACCACTCTTGTCCTGCTGCAGACTCCAATTCTTGCAGAATACACCTCATACACAAGATTTGGTTTGTCCCTTTGCACCTTTCAGTTGGAATTGGGCACCTTGACTGGGTCAGACCTGTGATCCCAAGTTCTTCTTCACCTGTCACAAGTATTCCAAAGGGATTTACCCCTCTGGAAGCCTGGTGGCCCTTCCCACAATGTGGATCTACTCCCATCAGGCTGGGCTTTTGTGTGTTTGGACTCCTCTTTCATAAGGTTCCTTGATGACATGGCTGGTTCCCCTGACCAGATCCCTGGATCTGTTTGAGACATCTCTGCTGATGACTGCCACCAGACAGAAAGAGAAGACCCTGTCATAAGTCCCCAGGTCCTCTGTCACAGAACAGGCAATGTGCACAGCTAAGGGACCTGTGCAACTCAGGCTAGTTTGAATTTGCACAACACAATAATATGATAGCCTCCAACTTTCTGTTGATCTGATTTTGATTATTTTTGTTGACAGTGAATGAGCACACACACTCCAGGAGTCACTCACCCCTGGATGCACACCAGGACTCACCCTTGGATCCACCCCTGGACCACCCCAAGACTCACTCCTGGATGCACATGTGCATGGAATCACCTTTGGATCCACCCCTGGATGCACACATAGAATCACCTTTGGATGCACCCCTGGATGCACCCCATGACTCACCCCTGGATGCACCCCTGGACCCACCCTGGATTGACCCCTTGACCCCACCCCTGCATCCACCTCTGCATGGCAACCCTTGACCTACCCCTGGGTCTACACCTGGAACCACCCCTGTGTGCCGTTCTCCATATCCCCAGGTCCGACTCGTCTTTGTTGAGGATGCGAGCAGATTGCTCAAGATGATAAAGCTGAAATAGAATGCCACACAAGAACAGAATTATTTACCATGTGCAAACCTTTCTGTGAACAAACTAGTCTCAGCCCTTTGTTCAAATGACCTTTTCATATTCACGCAGTTCCGCGAGAATTCTATAAAAAGTGCCTTTTTGCCATCTGAAGTGTGGGGAGAAGTGAATGGATCTTTGTGGCATGGGGGCACTGCTTGCCCCAACGTTTCCTGAATTGTTCACACAAACACACATGCACACTCTCTCTCTCTGTCAAACACACATGCACACACAAAAGAACACTCTTCACATATCAAAATGTTTACAGCTGGAGCAGCCCCTCTCTCCTTGACACATTTTCACATGTGTACTGGATGCCTACTGATGTTTTGGGTGATGCAAATCACATGCTTCAGGTGACATCCCATGTGGCCCATGCACCTGTTGGCATCACAAGTGAGGCCAGCACTGTCCAATTGACCTGCAACTCCTCATCTGAGCAAGGTGCCAGAAGCTCCAAGTTGGGACCATGGACAGACCTTTTGTTTTTTGTGTGACATCAAACAACTTACCATGTATGGGTAGACCCTGGATTCCTGCTTTAAATGCCCTGAGCTTGAAAAGGTGGATCCAGGTTATCAATGCATACTTCTCAACTTACTTGAGAGGGACAGATCCTTGAATGCACAAATGTCTGAACCAGGTTCCACCAAGAAGAGGGTGTGTAGGATTAAGGATTCAATCCTGGTACACTGTGTCATGATGGGAGCAGGTGGCCATTTCCCACCCACCACCACATACACACACCACCACCAGAGGGGATTGTAGAACCTGATAGCTAAACTCTGGATCTGTGCCTGCACTCAAAACTCAGCCCTTTGCTTGACATTAGAATGGATCACTATTTTATCACAATTGTTGTATTTAATTGCACTGAGTTTAACTGGTGCAACCAAATCATTGACTGCGGTTTGTATTTTTGAAAGGGCCCCTTATGAGAACCAGGACCTACCCTCATAAGGGTTGGACACCTGAGGAAAATCTGGGGCTGCCCCAGTGAGGGTTGGGCCCCTGAGGAGAACCTGGAGCTACCCCAGTGAGGGTTGGACCCCTGAGGAGAATCTGGATCTACTCCAGTAAAGGTTAGACCCCTGACCAGAGCCTGGCTTCACCCTCTGAGGAGTGGTCACCTTGACCAGATCTTGCTTTGGTGACCATTGCAGCTTGACCTCATGAGATCCTGGCTCTGTGAGAGACACACATGTGCACTGATGACAACCCAGATGGAAATGCAAATGGCTCTGTTTCAGGTTCTATTCAAGAAAAAATGAGACATTTTTGTAAGATGCACATTGTCTTGTTGAATTGTTGTTGATCTTCCAATTGCAAGGGTTGGGCACTAGAGGAAATCCTGGATCTGCCCCAGTGAGGGTTGGACCCCTGAGGAAAACCTGGATCTGCCCCAGTGAGGGTTGGACCCCTGAGAAGAACCTGGATCTGCCCCAGTGAGGGTTGGACCTGAGCTAAATCTGGAGCTGCCCCAGTGAGGGTTGGACCCCTGAGGAGAACCTGGAGCTGCCCCAGTGAGGGTTGGACCCCTGAGGAGAACCTGGAGCTGCCCCAGTGAGGGTTGGACTCCTGAGGAAAATCTGGAGCTGCCCTAGTGAGAGTTGGACCCCTGAGAAGATCCTGGATCTGCCCAGTAAGGGTTGGACCCCTGAGGACTACCTTGATCTGCTCCAGCAAGGGTTGGACACCAAAGGACTACCTGGATCTGCTCCAGCAAGGGTTGGACATCAGAGGACTACCTGGATCTGCCCTAGTGAGGGTTGGATAGGTACCTGACCAAACCCTGGCTCCACCCTCTGAGGAGTAGTCACCTTGACCAGATCTGGCTTTGGTGACTGTCCGGGCTTGACCTCATGAGACATGGATCTGCATGAGACATACATGTGCACTGATGAGCAACCAGATGGAAATACAAATGCCTTTGTTTCAGGTTCTATTCAAGAGATAAACAACACATTTGCTTGAATGAAATGTCAATTTTTCAGGTTCTACTTGAGAGAAAAACATGATGTTTGCTTCACATATAATGTCTTCAATCACACTCATTTTGTAAAATGGTTCAGCTCAGTTCTTCTGGGCACTTTTCATGGCAACAACCCACAGGCTACCAAATGCAGATGGCTCAATCTCAGGCAAGGAACTGGCCTGTGAACCTTCTTTCATCTGAAAAGGGTTTGGGTTCTCCCAGCATCATCCCATAGCATCCAGTTGCAAATGATTCACTCAGGTTCTACTCAACATGGGAACCTAATGTTTTGTTCATACTTTCTGGCAACCTGATACAAGGGACACTGCACATGAAATGTTGTGGACACTGTGTCTAGTTTCAGATGGTCTCCTTTGCATTTTGTTGTTGCATTTCAGTCTGAATACTTTAACTCAATTTGATGTCATGTAAGTTCAAATGGCCCCATTATCACAAGGAGGCCTCTGTTCTCACCCTGCACTGAACACTGGCAGATGCTGCATCCACTCTGTATGCTGACTTCTTTACCTTTCACTGGGCCTACTCTTTCCACTTCACAAAGAGATGGAAAACCAACCACTATTTTTGAGCCCACTTTGGTGCAGTTCTTTGGTACATGGACACAAACACTTGAGCAAATAAGTAGAGCTTCAAGTCTCCCATCTTGAATTATGCAGTTCATGCAAAAATATTCTCAGCTACACACATCAAAAAGCACAGGATGGAATTGGGCTTTTTCCACCAGGACAGAATCCCTCACCCAACTGTAGATCTACTTGTGACACACGCATGAGTATTACCCAGCTACAGGACTTGGTGTCACCACAAGGCTGGGTCCCCTTAATGAAACAACTGCACTTTGATCCATCCATGCCACATTTACTTACAACATCTGCCACACAGAGAGTTAGAACAGATCTGGGCTTTTTATTTGTTGTCAATTACATTGTACAATAAATAGCCAATTGTTGATGCTTTGTGTTACAGTTTGGAATGAACATACAACCATGTTGTTGCACAAAGTAGATGCCACACCCAGATCTCCACTAATTTGGAAAGAAATACAACCCCAACCCTGATGCCCATCACAGGGTCAGTTGGCAGTAATGTTGAGTTGGCCCACCCTCCACCCTTGATGCCACAGTGTACAAATGTCCCTGTGCTAGATGCTTGGCTGGAGAATAGATGAAAACAACTGAACTGCACACTTTGCACAAATGTTCACAGCACTGAGAGCAATACAAGCAGCAGCAACAGCAATAGTTTCTGCTCCAAAGATAAGCTCTTTGCACTTCACCTTCCTGTATGGTGCAATATGTTTGACTGCCATTTCTTTGCATATTTTTTTCATCACATTTGCATAAAGAACAAAGGTGAAAAAGGACTTCTTTGTTCACTGCCTGGAATGACTGACCACATGTATCCATCAAATCAAAATATTCAGGGAAGTTACAAGTGCTATCTACAAGAAGGGCATTCTTGCCAGATTTTGCAGTCAGTGAAACCTGGGGCCTCAACATTAAAAAGTAGAAGTCTTGTCCTACACAACTGGCTGTGTGCAAATAGTTCAGAGACACAAAGTGTGTTTTTCTTGTGCACAATGCCATGCTTACAAAGAAAATTGGTTGCTGGCTTGTGGATGTGAGCAATTTCTTTGCAAATGTTCTGTTTTGTGTTTTCATGACCACCAGAGTTTTCAAATGCATTAGGTGTACTGCAGGTCCCAGAGACTTCTTTAAAGTGACCTTCCTCTTTGCCAAAAACTTCCTGGGTGATTTTTGAAATTTAATTTTGTGTGACAAAATACAATTTAGCTGGTGAGGAGTAAATGACTTTTCATAACAAAATGTGATCTGTCTAAGTATTTTTGCACCCTCATTCAGAAAGTTAATGAAAGCAGAGAGAATATTTTTTGTTTGGTTGAAATGATTGGTTAACATCTCTGTTATTGAAGATCTGAGAAATCACTTTGTGAAACAGCTACTGCTGGAGAAAAGATCCTCTTCACCCAAACTATCTCTTCCAGGTACATATATGATTTGCAACTATTGGAAATGCAAAACCTGTGCATGAAAAAAGATGTTTGGAGCTTCAAAACCTCATGGACAAAAGAAAAGTATTTGCAGGCTGGTGCAGTGTACATTTTGAAAATAACTTTCTCAACTTGACAATGATGCTATCTTCATTGCCCAGATAAAAGTATCATGTACTTGGCCCTTTTGCTGTTGTGCTTGTTGTCTTCAATAATGGCCAACAATGACTTCTACACCTTCAACTCTGTGGTCAGCACCAGGAATGCAACAAGCAAACCCTGGTTTCTATACATTGAGGAATTGGTCAATCAGTTATTTCTGAGAAGTTTGGCACATGATAGACCTAAAGAAAACAGCCTCTTGTGTGTCTTGTCTCACCAACCCATGTTGACAAGTTCATTCAAGAAGTTTAGTATTCAAGTACTGTTTCCCATACTCTCAGTAAAAAGCACACATGTTTTCATCTTTGTTAAAACATCCATAAAAGTCACAAGAGTGACAGGAAAAATAGTACATCAGGATATGAATGGTTATGACATGGACAGACATACTGGTTTGCTTCTTCATAAAAAGGACAGCATTTTTGTGTGTTTGATTCTCCTGAACAGGAATCTGGCCATAAACCTGACATTTCACACCCTGACTTTTTCTCAGATACAGTGCAATGCAGCAATTGTGAAAATCTCAAACACTGAAAGCAGAAAATGCAGTTTTAAGTTTTGTGGGCAGCATTCAAAATTTATGGTTTTTCCACAATTTCCCAGCATCAGGATAACAGTAGCCATGGTGACATCAGTTTTTGTGTACTGTTCTGTCATTGTTTTATTCCAAGTGATGACTGCTGATCTGGTCAAAACCATCAAGCATCAAAGTGTAGACACTGCTTTTATTGGTCTCAAACATTGGTCTGTTGTCAAAATCCACAATGAATCTGTCATGAGTGTCTGTTTTATAGTAACCCCAAAAATTGAGTTTTTGGTACTGGAGAGGCCTTTTTTTCCTTTGCAAATGTTTGTCATCCATGATGGCCCAGGTTATCTCTCACCCATAATAACATTCAACAAAAACAAACTCAAAACTTCCAGTTTCCAATGCAGCATGTTGTGGAGACAAGGTGCTTCCTCAATTACTGAGGATATATTATGCTTTTTTTCACAAATGCTGCAAACAACAACAAATATCTATGCTCACAACACTGCAAATTTATCCTTCAGTTCAAATCAGCTGTCAGTGAATCCAGTAATAATAATTGTCATTCCATATCAGAGTTTTCTTGTCAATGTAACAGTAACCAGCATGAGATTTGTTGGGCAAGAAAGTTTCATTTGCAAATATGGAGGATTTGTTGCTGTAGAAATTATTGGAAGTAAACACACAGAACATGACACAATCTGCACAAATTTTGTAAGTTTTGCTGGGAAGAGTTTTTATTCTTCCAAATCAAGTTTGACAATCATGCTTTATTGGTATCAATATTACAGTGCTATATTTGCTGCCATAAAATTGTCAGAGACTCAATGTAAACCAGTGAGAATACAAACATGTTCCTATGATTCTTTATGTGTACTATGTGTACAACATCTCAACTGCAACTTGACAAAGTGTGCAAAATATCTGGAAGAAACTACAGCAAGGTCAAGCATTTCCCTGAACGTGGAACAAGAACAAGGAGGAACATGGAGGAATGCAGTATTTTCTTTGCCAGATAATTCCTGCTTTGTACTGCAACCTATCAAGTCTGCAAGAAACTTCACAATGTCACAAGTTACTGGCCCATGCGTACTTGGAATAACACCAGATGAAACCTTATTGCCTCACAGACAAATTCATTTCACCATGCATGGGTTCTTCAGCCCTGCAGTTCTGTCTCCTTTTGTGAGAAAACTCTTTGAAGAGGATCCACATTTTGACAGTGACACCACACCTTTGGATATGCTTTCCTTCACAGGAATAGTAGACACCTTCTGTTTTTATGACAATGAAACAGCAGTACAATGTCAGCACAACAGAAAATTTGGTTTGGAAAAGTATTTTTCAATTGAATCATCATTTTTAGAATGGATATTTGTGTATGCATTTATCACATCCAAAACACCAATATACAAAAATAGACTACAAATAGATTTCAGCATGGATCCTCAAACAAACAGTTGGATTGAGGTAATTGTGTCAAGGGTCATTGTGACCACCAATCTACACAATTTGTTTTCAGAAGTTGTTGACTTGGGGGACACCTATGATGTTCAAAACATACCTGTCTCCACAAATACCATTGCATTTCTTGAAATCTCACCATCATCTCTGAATGGATCTTTGGTTTTGAGTATTTTTACTGAGACAAATTTGTTTTTATGTGGTGTTCTGAGGTGGATAAATAACATGACCATTGTTGGTCATGTGCCTGCACAAAAATATATCTCTTTGACACATCAACTCAAGATTATGACTCTTGGCATTACCAATGAAGAATACTTCAATGTCAGTGTGTCCTTGATGTGGATACATGACATTTTCAGCAAGTATTCCCTTATGTTGCAGACAAATTCTCAATCTCCATATTTGAGTAACAGGCTGAAATTTGTGGCATCTTCTTTCAACAGATCATTTTCTGGAAGCAAGAAATTTTATTTACTTTTTAAAAATGGAACTGTACAATCACTGAAAAATCAGCACTTAAAATCCTGGAGTAAAGCTTCTGATTTGTGCAGAGAAGCAGGTGGAAACTTGCCTTACTTCATCAGCAGAACAGACTTGGAAGAACTTATTGCTCTGTTGAAGCTCTCAACTGATCTACTTCCCATTGAATCTTTGTACATTGGACTGAAATTCAACCAAAGTAAAGAGGTAAATTTTTCCACAAAGATGTGACTCATTTGATTGAAAAAGGACTCTTGTGTTGTTGTCCTTCTGTTTGTTTTATCTTATTTAATCTTCTGAATTGGATTTATTCAGAACACAAGGTTGCATTGCAATGAACAAATTTTCAGCAAAACACAACAAAATTGCAAACTGCAACAAAGAAGCTTTTTCAATGATGTTTGTCCTTTTCCAGTTTAATTGATATTTCTATCAAGAAACAAGATAATTGTTGAAAAGCAAACACTTGATGGGAACTTTTGTTTTGTTTCCAAATCCAAACTTTTGCCCTTTTACTTGGGCATCAATGGACTTTGGCTCTGGAGCACAAGTTAGGCCAAAAAATATTCGGACCAGAGTGCCCCCTCTGCCTGTGTGGTCTTGGACTTGAGCTCTTGAGCAAAAGTTGGGCTTGGAAACATTTGGGCCTGAGTGAGCCCCCTCCCCCCTCATAAATGAAAATGGAACAGGCTCTGGAGCAAAAGTTGGACTTTGAAAATTTCAGCCCAGAGTGACACACCCACACCCAAGGTTGAAATTGGGACTTGGGCTCTGGGTTCAGTTAGAGTCTGGTAGCTAAGGAGGCTACATCTTGGGACTTTTACAAGGATCAGCTTGGGTGAACCTAAGACAAATGACCCCCTACACATTTAATTTGAATGCCACTCCAGACCATTCTTTGCAAACAGCTCTATTTGAAGCTATTGTGACCAATTTGCCTGATGGTGGTGCCAATGATGAATGACTGAACTTTGTTGGTGTTTGTAGGGCAGTCCAAATTCACCTTTTCCTTTCAGAATCACCTGTCCTGGGAAAATGGTAGTCCTGTGGCTTACCAAGAGTTTCACAACACAATTTATGGTCACAAGAATAAAACCTATTATATGTGTCAGGACTATTATTGGCTATGTGAACACATTTGTGTAGATATATCTTGGGTAAAGAAGTCTGTGGAAAACAAGCTACATCCCTACAGAACAGGGAATAACAGCTGCACCTTGATGCTGTTGTCAAACTTAGCTGAGCCTGATTGGATACAGGTACATTGTAATGCTGAGACATTAAATGATATAATCTGTATAACAACAGACACATCTGATCAATGGAAATTTCCAACAAAAATTATGCACAACAAACAGAAAACCTGTTTGCCATCAGAGTTCCTGCATGACACCACATGTATTCAATTTGTCTGGGTACAACTGCCAGATTTTACCAAAACTTCTCTGTCAAGAAACTGTCAACCTTTTAATTCAGTGTCTAACACATCAATATATATCAGTATATTCCAGTGTATCTTTGATGCAGTGGCTACAGAATTTCCACCATTGATTGTACCACATCTGTCACAGCATGGTTTTTATGACAAACTCACTTACATGAGGCATTCAAATGTGTATGTTTATAAAAATATTACAATCACTGTCATGGATGCAAAGGGATTCCACATCTGTGTGTCAGACAAGAAGAAAATCATGACAGGGAAAAATGTATTTCATTGCAAGGATGGAAGTTATGTTTCATATTTCTTTGTTTGTGATGGCAATCTTGATTGTCACCATAACAGCTCAGATGAAGGTCATTCCCTCTGCATTGAAAACATAAGACAGCAAAAGGCTTGTGGACAACATACTGTCAAAAAGCATCAGCAAAACACAACACCACCAGAAAGAAGTGCTAGATTTGGAAAGAAAAGAGGATCAACGAATGAGGCTGTGTTGTGTGACTCTGGACTTGAACTTGATGTCATGCTGAATAATGATTTGGTACCAGATTGTGGCCCAGGAGGAGAAGATGAGCCTCTCTTGGCTTCTTTGCTTCAAATGTTTGTAGTTCAGCCATGTTTGAAGCCCTATGAACTGCCATGTAAAAAAGGTCATTCAAAATGTTACAACATCACAGAGATATGTATCTACAGGTTTGATCATTTGAAGCACATGACTCCATGTAGGAATGGGGCACATCTTCAAAACTGCAGAAACTTTCACTGCAATAATCATTTCAAATGTCAAGAT
>JAAUXT010136869.1_pt1 | contig 10270 bp, 11 predicted proteins | sample 7278171 | NCBI WGS metagenome assembly JAAUXT01 (sample SAMN14350112, study PRJNA611818) | marine sediment metagenome | isolation source: surface marine sediment (1.8m) | place: French Polynesia: Moorea | collected 2018-08 | reverse complement strand
GATTATCTGCGGCAAGCTACCTGCGTCACATTGGGTGTCATGTTAAATTTTGACGCCGCCCAGCTTTTGCCGCAAAACGCACAAAATGGGAATTTCTATATGAAGCCGCCTTAACTGCGTCAATGTCATGTCTCTCTTCACATGCAGGTTGCAGTCCTTCACAGAATCTGGACTCATAATCAAATGGATGAGGAACCACCAGACAAAGGGAAAAAGCAAATGTGACAAAGCTCGGTCTTCGCTTGGGAAGGGCCACACTCACCTGCTGCACACAACGGGAGCCTTTGTGGTTCTGGGCACTGGTACAGCAGCAGGTGGCTTGGTGCTGTTGGTGGAACTCACTGTGAAGTTTTGCGCAAAGGCCTATCAAGTTGTCTGAATCCCACGGTCAGGCCGACGCTTTGTTCTTCAAGTTTTAAAAATGTGAGTTGCAAATTATGCAAGCTGGTTCTTCATCCCTTTTCCTTACCAGACGACGTCCTCGTCAAGATTTTTGTTTTGTTTTTGTTTTTTGTTTTACACACACATCGTCAAAGTTTTCACGACATTTGAACGAAACAGTGAAAGTCTGCACTCACACGTCAACATGCACACACGCCAAACACGAACGAGACACACACGCCACTCATGAAGATGGCAGAATCTGCATGGCTGCCATTGGTGTCGGGTGACGCTGCCTGCATGTTCCTTGCAGAAACAGGTTGCGTGCTTGTTTTGTCACACATGCATGCACAGGGAAAATGTGTCCCAGATACAAGCTGAATGTAGGCGGGGTAGGGATTTTGGGGTGGCAATTTACTTGTGTGGGAAAAACTTTTTTTCAAGAAATTTTCACCTTCACAGAGTTGGTATATGCACACCAACAACAAAGTTGTGGTGTGGCAGAATTTATCTGCTCCATGCTGGCGACACATTGCCATGTTGGGCTCGCACACTTCGTCTCTGCGGAACATAGAACACTGTGATGGCTGCGTTCCTTTTTTATGCTGTCACCCTGATCGTCGTCGTGCTGTCGGATCACATCACACTTCAGTGTCAAGGACGTTCGTGAAGGCATGCTGTCTTCTTTCACTTGGCTGTGAATTTTTCTCTTGTTTTCTGCAATAGTGGTTTGAACAATAGGCACAACTGACAGCTGGTTTTCCATCACAGAACAAGAACAAAGCATTTTGCTTTTTCCAAAACAATACCTTTTGAAATACAAAATTATGAAGGTGGTTATCACTCCTGTTGCCACGACCGAGATGAGAATGCTGAGTGTCCACTTGATCCCAGGTGACAATCCTGAAAAGGAAAATGGGCATTTCGTGCAATCTCACATTCCAACTGCATTTTCCTGTCACTTTGGTCAGATCTTTGATTAGATTGGTTTCCGAACAGTGAACTCACCAGCACTGTCTTCTTTGCTTTTTCTTGGAGGTGGTAATGGTCTACCAGGCACCAAATGATCCTCCGAACCTGTTGCTTTTGGCACTGATGTGGTTGATGATTTCAGAAGTGTTGTGATGAATGTTGTTGTTGCTGCTGCTGTGCCAGTTGTCGTGCTGGTGGTGACAGTGTCACTGGTTGTTGTTGCTGCGGCTGCTGTTGAGGCCGTTTGTTCAGTCTGTGTGGTTGTGTGGGCCTTTGATGTTGGGGCTGACAGCGTTGTTGCTTGGGAGGAGAAGTACACAAGAGTTGCTTTGGATGGAGTTTTTCTGTTTGGAGTTGTGGTGACTGTGAAAGACATGTCCGTTGAGGCAATCGTCAATGCTGTGGTGCCAGTTGTTCTTGGTTGCGTCGTTTCCGTCAAAGGTTCGGTTTGCTTGGTTGAATACGTTGAAGGAGCTTTGTGAGTTTGGGTTTGCGCACTGACGCTCGTTTTTGCTATTTGTGTTGTTGTTGTTGTGGTTGGTGTTGTTGTTGTTGTTGTTGCATCTTTTGTGAGCGGTACTCCACTGGCTGACGTGTTTGTATTCGTTTGACCTGTTGTTGTTTCCAGCAGTGCAGTTTCCGTGGACTGAGGGTTCACCCGTGTGAAGAATACTTCTTCTGTTGCCACCATCGAGGTTTCATCTGTTTCTTGTGTAGATTGCTCAGTCACTGTTGTGTGTCCTGCTGTTGATGTTGCTTCCGTTGGGGATTCGCTGGTCGCTGCCGTAACTTGTTCCGTTGTTATGTCACGTCGTTCCGTGAGGTCTACTGCTTGTGAAGTTTGTGTGGTGGACTGTTCTCCCTTGTTTGACGCGGAAACTGCAGCAGACTCGCTGTGTGTTGGTGAGGACCCCGAGTCCCAGGGTGGTGCGCCTGACGTCGTTTCTCGTGCAAATGCCTCAGTCTCTGCTGCCACAGTGCCTTCCACTGACGTTCTGTCAGAAATTGACTCGGATGCACCATAAAAGGGTTCAGACGTTTCTTGTGCCGTGATCGTGCTTTCCATAGTTAATGATAGGGAAGTGGAAATGTCTGAACTGAGATTGATGGTCAGATCTACGGTGTTTTCGTTTGAGACAGACGTTGCTGTTGCGATGACACTTGGCAGGTGCACGCTTGTCTCACCAAATCCAGCGGAGTTTGTTTCATCCAGTGCACCTTGAAACGAGGTCTTTTCGACAGGTGTCGCCGCACTTCCCGCATCACTGGTGGTGTTCACTTCCAGAGAGTTGATGGACGACGAGAGCAACCTTGTCTCAAACCATCCGTTAGTTTTTGTTTCAGTCACCCAAGTGTGGATAAAAGTGCTCTCTGATCCGGCGTACACTTCTGCACTGGTGGCCACATCAAGAAAATGGTGGACCGACGATGTCGTTTCGTTTCCCACGACGGCGAGTGTTGCAAAGCTCTCCACTGACAGTGGGAAGCTCGCCACAATTGGTGCGCGTGGCGTTGGAAGCAAAGTGGTGCTCTGTGTTGCAGAAAATGACTCCGCTGGTGGCATCGACTCCGCTGACGGTTCGAGCGCTGTTCGCTCAGCAGAAACTGACGGCCAAGGCATTGGTCTTGCAGTGGTGAAAGCGTCCTCGCTGGCGTCTGTTGTTGGTGTTGACAGTATTGGTTCTTTCGTTGTTTGATCAACACCTTTTGAACATGTCACAAGGAATGAAGAGAGGCAGGCTGAAAACAAACGAAGATTATTTTGAAGACACGCAATCCGTGTTGTAGTGCGGAAAAACACCGAAGTCGTTGCGCTTGTTTCATGACTGTTTCTGGTCCTTGCTTTGTGTGCACACGTTTCGAGGCCTTACCGAACAGAAGGACTCTTCCCAGTCTCATGTTTCACACTGTCAACTGCGGACCAAACAAGAACGCGTGCGTCGAATCACGCTGGGGCAGAAATCCCGTCCACACTCACAGATACATGTGCCCAATTTTGTTTGTGCAGAAGAGTCAAAGTCAAAAGTCCAATCTTCACCTTGTCAGTCGCAACAAGCTCCTGACTTCGTCCGGAGGAGAAAAAAAAATAACAAGCATTGAGTTCACCTGAAAGTTATGGAAAAGGCAAAAAAGTGTCTTTGATTCATTGGCTGAGTTGCCAATTTGATATGAGGTGACATTGTGCTTGACAATATAATTGGTGACCCGATCCTAGTTGATTACATGTCAGGACGGCGCTAAGAGGCGACAACGTTTTGACTCTGCGTGCAAAGATCCAGTCATGCTCACAAAACGCATTTCAATGGCAGGGAATTCGGCGTGAAAACACTCGGGCACTGCTGCCTCTCAGACTTGTCCACTGCATGTGAGACCTGTTTGGTCGTTCGAGGTTGAGTCTCACTTCCTGGGAAGGAAGAATGTGTGACGCAATGCGCAAAGTGAAAGTGTTATTTTGGCCAAAAGTCAGAGAGGTACAAGACAAATCCGCAACAGCTAGCACCCGTTCCGTCGACACAAGACAAGAACATGTCGATGCCGCACACACGAGATAAAAATCGAAAAAAACCTCCACCTCCTCCTCCTCCACCTCCTCAAAAAAAAGAACATTCGTGATTCAGATTTCATTGTTTGCTAAATTGTGCAGGAACCTTCACAAGACAAGGGCAGAACCTTCGGTCTGGCAGGATTTGGGAGCGTGCCAGCAGCAAGATTGAACCTGTTTGGGTAAAGGAACAGCAGTTGAGCGTGATTGATGAGGGTCTACAGATACAAACTTTTGGATTCTCAGGAGCATCTAAAATGAATTCACACGACCTAAACGTGGCTACAAATTCAGCAAAATTTGTTCCAACAGTCATCAAACGTATCTGCTTCTCAATTCGCGTCTGAAATCGCGTTCAAAAGAATTGACATTTCAACGTGTTTCACCAAACAAGAAGCAATGTGTTCTCCTTTTTCGCCGCTTTTGTTTTGATGATTCTCTCAGAAAGGTATGAAAGATGCTTCCTGCAAAAAATGCTCGAGCAACACATCACAGCGGCTGTAGCTTCGTCGCTTTGTTTTGGTGCACATGTCAGGAAAAAAGTCCTGCTATCTTTCTTCTGAAAACTGCATGACGGCTTCTGATTTCAAAACAAGTTTCTGACTTGTTACCTGGCTGCATTTGAGCAGAAATATGCCTCACCTGTCAGGTGGTCCTTCATTAATGAACGCATTCATTCTGAAACATTGTTTTGGCAGAATACATTTTGTTGGAATCCCCAATGGGCCTTGCAGGTCTTTCCTCTTCAGAGTCAACGCCTATTCCATTCCAGTTACCAACTCAGTTGATATTGAGTTCCGAGGCACAATGCAAACGGAAACCATTGGTCCGGCCATGCCTCTCAACGTTTGATTGCAATAGACAGCAAAACACAAGTTTGACAACGTTTTCTTGAACACGACATCACGGAGATCAGACGCTATCTTTTGTGTAAATATGTCTGCAAGAGGGGCAGGGGTCTGTGCCTTCTTCCTGCCGTCTTCTTTGCCAGTGACTCTGAGTGCTCCTGACAAGGGTTTGGTGGTCCTACGCCAACGGCAGATCTGAAAGGTGATGGTGTTCCGTCCGGCGTCTCAAGTCCTGGTTCCCAAATGCTTGATTGGGAGTATCCCAGTCAATGGGCAAAGGGAGGGTCACCTTGACATTGTGTCCACCCACATGTCTCCACACGACACTTGGTGTCAGTCTCTCAGGTCAAGAGCCTCATTCACTTCTTCCTTCCGACGCTGACCTTCCACCAGTTTCGGATCCTGAGGTTCGTGCGTCGATTGACTCACGCGTGGCCCACTTTGATCACAGCACAGCTCCTTGAGGCTCGTCGCCGATCCTTTCAGGTCTGATCTTTACCAGTGTTGTGAAAGCTGTATGGGGTGGGCCGGCGATACATCAAGAGGAGGCAGCCAGTTTGTGTGATAATTTTGTGCTCAGTGGACAGGACAACCGTCCGACTCGGAAAAACAAATCCGCAGAACTCAAACCACACGGACAATTTGTCTCTTTCATTTTGCTGTTGATTTACTCGTATGACATTTTCAGTCAAGTTTGACTTCTCGTTGGACAAAAACAATTCTGAATCAGCATGCTGACACCAGGCGTCATAATTTTCCTTCTCGTCGTGACACTTGAAATCCAACGCTTGGCATTTCTAGCAGCAAAGGACGACTGCAATGAGATACCTTGTTTCGTGAAGGTCTTGGGAATTTCAGCAAAGGCACCATTCTGCAGAACTGTGGACAGTGGCGCCTCTGGATCGTCCTGCGTGCAGTTGGTGCGACGGGACGCACAGCGTGCAGCGGGTGAGTGCTCCGGCAAACACAGTGACACGCACCGTCTCCCACCCACGACTTGGACACACCTGGTTTTTTCACATTCGTTTCAAAAACATTTCATGCACTCTTGTGACCACAACCACAACAAATCCAGCAGCATTCAGTTTGACAGGGTGAAGGTGGCTGGGTTTTCTTCAAGCTGAAAATGGTTCCCCAGGGTCGAACAGAGAAGAATATGACCTCCAAATCAAGGCAAAAGTTGTAGACTCTTTGACATGAGCCAACGCGACCAGAGTGAGCCCAAATGAGGGGGTGGGGTGGGGGTGGGTGGGGTTTATTTGCCCACGAGTCTCTGGAATCACAGTGTTCTCGTGACAAGAACACCTCACCCCAGAACAGCTGCTTTGCAATTAGGAAGGTGAGAAATGTGACATTTGAAGAGGCACGCATTCGGATTTTGTTGATGTGTCAACCTCAAGAACAGACAGCAGAATAACTTCAGAAGACAAAATGTTTTTGCCCTGTTTCTGCAACAGACGAACTCCTTCTGAAGATGGGTCGTTTACGATGCAGATGAAGGCTACGCTTTTAGTGGCGCAAACCTCACGGGCGCTTTTCTTCTGCAGTGGTTTCCTTTTACTTTGTAGAAGATACAGACGCAATTTTTTCCTGGATGGTAAGCTGTGGAATGAGAGTGTGTGACACGAGAACCTCACTTGACTCGTGTGCGGATGGCAACAAACAGCAGTGCTCTCAGGTGTCCCTCAGCCAGAAAGACTTGAATTGTGTAAGACATAAAGACTTGCTCGAGTCCCTTGACTTTTGCGTTTTCGTGCAGTTGAATTGCCCTTGTTTTGTTCCCTACGTTTACCGATTTCTGTGCTGGTTTGCTTTTCTGCACTTTGGACTTCATTGAACGTTCTTAGCTTTCTCTGGAACAAGAACTGCTTTTTCGTTCAAAGGAAATGGCTGCAGACATCGTGAACCGGGACACACCAGTGCTGGTGATTTCAGGTTCAACCTGGAATAGCCAGGTTCTCATGGAGGCTCTGGTACTTCTAAGGGCCTGGCTCTTTCAGATTGGACCTGAAACCAAGAGACAAAGGTGTCTGGTCATTTCATGTTGAACACGAGTGAAATGGGGACACTGATCCAGGGTTCGAGTGACCCGTGTCTGAACAAGAGTGTGTAGTTTCTTTGGCTCGCGCTTGCAGAGTTCGAGCAGGATTTGCGCGAGGCTGGTTTGTCAGTCACAGACGATGAGCATCTCGTTGTGGATGTGGAAGGCGGCGCCAGGTTTGTGTTGTTGGCCCAAACTGCCACCAGGTTGCGAAAAGATACGTGAACTTGAACGTCCTGTTTGCGGGATAAGAAGAAACCCAAACCTCTTCTCAGGCCCAGTGGAGGTCGACGAACGGAACAGTCTCGTCCGATTCGTGGGAAAGAAACACTTCATCATTTCCACATTGCAAGTCGGTGACTGTTGTTCGTGAGTTCAGAAGTAAAACATTTTGCCTTTGGAAGATTACGCGTCTCCTGCATGAAAATTCAAGAACTGTTTTTGTTTTTCCTTGGCATGCAGGCCAAACCGTACCAGGTGAGACATGCAGACCACAACGGAACCGTTTTCTTCACTGGTCTCGTCACTGAAATGGTGAATGCACTGTCCGAAAGTATGAACTTCGAGTGAGTACACCTGCTTTACTTCCATGATGCACAGGCAGCTCTATGTAACCTCGAGATGGAGAGAAGCGACCTTCAAACCAAGTACTCGTACACATATTTCGCGAATTTGGATTGCCCGAGAGCAAACAGCGACAAAATCTCTGACAGCTATGAGTTTGTGGAGCCTCCGGACCTGAAGTACGGGATCAGAGGAGACAACGACACGTGGACGGGCATGGTCGGGCAGATTGCAAGAAAGGCCAGAATATTTCAATGACCATTGTTTCAAGAACTGGTGATCACAACGGAAATCATTTTGTTGAACTCAGAAACTCGAAACACTTTTTTCCAGGAGGCAGATTTTGGAGCCACAGCCATGGCGATCATCAAGAACCGACTGGAAGCTGTGGACTTCACGACGTCCTACTGGGAGGGAGGTCTGACCTTCGCTGTCAGAATTCCAGCTGAAGATAACATGATGTTTTTCACAAGACCTTTCAGGGTATATACTTTGCACGGAATGATTCAGGATTTGGTCAATGAGGGGCTTGACCTTGACTGGGCGTCTTTGAGACATGAAGAACCAACCTTTGTCCCTGATCGCAGCAGATAGAAAGAAAACAGCTTTGCGTCCTCCCTTGTTTTGAGAGATTCGTGATGACGTTGGAACACTCGTAAAATTGCGAGGCAATGCAAAGCCGCTTGTTGGTTGTCGCTCCCTTTTTCTCTTTCAGACCAATACCTGGTGGTTGCTTGCATCATGCCTTGTCCTTGCTGCTCTGACTCTGAAAATATTTTGTTCAACGGGCAGATTGTACGGAAAACAATCTCAGTACAATGTGAGGTTCAGTGTGGAATTGGCACTTGTCTACGTTCTAAATCAGGGTGATATTTTCTTTGCAACTTTCATAGGTCATTGAAAGAAATTAGCAAGGTTCGGCGAATATGAATACGAGCTTGTGTGTTTTGTTCTGGGTGAATTTAATTGCAACAATTTCTTTTTCAAACTGAAGGAAACACTGTGCTTCCACAAGATACTGCAAGAAGGGCTTTTCTGTCCTGTTACTGGGTATTGACTGTATCAATCGTGGCCATCTACACAAGCAGCCTGGTTGCCTTTTTCTCTGTCAAGAAAATTGCCCTCCCGTTTGAAACACTGGAAGAACTGGCTGCTCAACCCGACTATCAAGCTGGACTTTTTGGAGGAACTGCAACAATGGACAGATTTAAAGTGAGTTTGCACTTGATCAACACGTGTGACATCCTCAATTTGGTTTGCAATTTTTTTGTGAGCAAAGGCTTGTTTTTATCTTGCAGTTTGCAGAGTCCTCATCTTTCAAGGACGTTTGGAAGAACAACATCCGAGATAATCCAGACAACATCCTGTCCTACTCTTCACAAAGACTCCGAACTTCATTTGCCAGAGCTCAAAGGGAAAACTTCGCAATATTTTCGTACGAAGCTTTCCTGTCCAACTACATAGCAAGCAACAGACTGTGCAACCTTCGTGTCTCAGGCAGGAGATTTGTGAGATACAATTACGCATTTCCCGTCGGAAAAGATTTTCCCTTCAAAAAAGCATTGGACAAAAGGTATTTACTCCAAAGTTACCAACTGAGTTTGCCACAGGGTTTTCCTTTGGCAAACAGGACGTATCGTTCTTTTGCAGGATAGCATTGTTTATGGAGCTGGGATTGACGTTGAAATGGGTCAGAACTCATCAATCCAGAAATGCCAACAAATGTGACAAGTCCAAGTCTGCCTTCGGTAGAGGTCACGCCAGCCTTGAGAACATCGCGGGAGCCTTTGTGGTGCTGCTCGTTGGGCTGTCTGCTGCAAGTCTGGTGCTTGTCACAGAACTTGTTGCAACAATGGCTGTGAAATGGAGATCCACGGAGCAATTTGTTCACGAAAAACAGGTTGAATTTGCTGCAAGTGCACCACCGACTGACGTCGATATCGAAACGTGAGTCTTGGAAGGCAAGCCGAAGTTTCAAGCTGGAGCTCGCTGAGAGCACCCACATTTTCAAAGTTTGGTCAGCAGGCCAGTTTTAAAGAGTTTTAAAGACGCTTCAATGCTCTCGTTTTATCAATTAGATGCAGGCTTCAATGGTGTTCCTGTGGTTGTGGTTTCTTTTTTGAAAAACAAAAAGAAAAAATAACAAAGCAAACATTCTGGAGACATAAAAACATCACGAGTTGTCTTGTCTCACCAGCCAACCTGCATCAATCATAAGAGACTCACAAAAGCAGAAGGCAACACAAATGAAGAACCCGAAAAGGCAAAGCTACTGTTCTGTCCCTTGTTTTATCCGTGTAGACAAGTCCGTTTGTGAGAACGTTGTAGCCGTACGTGTCCGTACCGCACAGGTTACAGTCCGCAGTTGTCACACGGATTGTGACAGAGTCCGAGTACGGTGCGTAAGTGCGATAACCCTTTTGACCAGACTTGTGCCTTTAGCTCATAGCACAACCGGAGCAGATCCTACTCTGTGCTGTGAGTATTTACTCAGACTTACAGCAGCTTCCTCACATCCAGGTACTCTAGTTTCCTCTTGCTTTACTCGTACCTCTTACATTTACCTTGGCGCTTCATTTGAACCGAATGTCCTTGCGTTTACGTTATGCGCCTTATTACGCCTTTCTGTGGGCGTATGTCCTTACACTACAACAGGTGACTCTGTCGCACGTTGAGCAGGATCTGCACAGAAATTCCCTTCAACGAACTCCGGCATATTTTTGCTGTGCAGATTCCATTTGAACAGACTTTTTACATTCTTTCCTCCGCATTCAGTGCCACCACTGGTGCCCTGAGAGTGCTTGCTGCTGTTTAACACTGGAAATGCTGACGCCTCGATCTGCCGATTGTAAGGAGAGCGGCACTGGCTACTATGGTAGATTTTGCGGGTATACTCAGAACAGCGGCAGTGGCTACCATGGT
>JAAUXT010025817.1_pt1 | contig 10270 bp, 11 predicted proteins | sample 7278171 | NCBI WGS metagenome assembly JAAUXT01 (sample SAMN14350112, study PRJNA611818) | marine sediment metagenome | isolation source: surface marine sediment (1.8m) | place: French Polynesia: Moorea | collected 2018-08 | reverse complement strand
TGACATTCATTTTGAGAGAGAGAGAGAGAGAGAGAGAGAGAGAGAGTGTGTGTGTGTGTGTGTGTGTGTGTGTGTGTGTGTGTGTGAGTGAGAGAGAGAGGTCCTTGTGCCAAACTGGTTTTTTTCAGCCCTGGCAAGGAGATGTCTTCATGATGACTTCAGACTTGTCAAATGGCAGAAATATTTTTTGTGGGCTGACACAGCCCGTTGCCTGCTTTAGGTGGCACACGACCATGCCCTCCTGACCCCCTGCTTTTGTGCTGGTTCCTCACTGATTCAACATTACAAGTTGATTTTTGAAGACAAAGTTTGGACCCCTGGCCCCACAAAATAATTCACCCCCTCCCGCTTTGTTGAGCTGCCGAGGGTCAGATGTGCACTGAGGCCACCACCAGAGGTTTCACTCCTGCCACTCGAAATCAAAATGGCCCTTTGTGAACAGACAGGTTCCGTGGGCACCAACTTAAAATTGCAAAATTTCAACCCGAGAGTCCTGACACAAGTTTCAAATGGAACGCGCATAAAGTTTTCATGCAGCTCTATCTGGAAGACATTCCAGGAAAAAGCTGTGCGAAGACAACAAACGAATCAATATCGTGTCCAAACACTTCTTTTCTGGGTCACGCAAACAAAAATTTGAATGAGCTCAGCGCGGGGTAGAGGACTGCGAAAGAATTTCAAACAGAGGGGAGATTTGGGGGAGTGATTCCGTTTCGTGATTCCGACAGCATGAAATAATCCCTACTCGTCTTGCTGGACGCAATACAGTGAGACTGAGACAAGCTCGAATCAAACAAGCCAGGTCTTACAGGAAACTCAACAAAAACAGAAATTATATGTTTTATGAGTTTCTTGCTGATCCAGACCACACTCGAGTTTCTGAGAATCTTTGCATGAATTTCCTCTCGTGGTGATTTGGCATTCAACAAACTGTTGTAGAAGCCAATGAGAGGCGAGGGCGATATTGCATTACCGTACATTGCCCAGCACACGGCTTTATGATGTACTTCAGGGTCAATAAAATGCCCAATGCAAACTGCCCTGCCTTGGGACTGGCCCAGGCTGCTCCCACGTGATGCATACTCAAAGAGCTCCTTTGTACTTTCAAATCTGGAAATTTTTTTCCGCGTGAATTGTAGTCAAAAATGGCCGCGCAGTAAAAATGTGGGTCCGGTGGACTGTTTGGGTGTGAGGGGAATTTGGGTGTAGATTGTGTGGAGGCCTTGGTCTGATCCGGAGATGGATCACAGCACTTGATCATCAGTATTTGCAGGGATTGCACTGAATGAGACCCCGGCTGGAACGAGGCAGCAACGACAACACGCAGAAATGCAGGTTAGTGTGAGGGCGGATCCAGGGTGAGGTCAGTGCGGGTATATCAAAACCGTGCGGGAGGGGGGGGGCGACCCGACCCACATCCAAAAAATCTCAATTTCAGACGCAAACCAGGGCGTTGCTATTATTTCGGTTGGAGGGGAGAGAACAAGAATCTGCCCCTTCAGGGATTCGGGAATTATATAGTAAAGAACGTCAGGCCCAACTGACGTCTTGTTGAGAACAGGGGCCGATGACCACAGAGTCAACCGTCCAATCGCCAAGACTCTGGGTGTCCCGTGTCTCAAACGTCCTAATCTCACCTCAAAAGAGCCAACTCAACACCTCGTCCTTGTATCCCTGAGTCTGAACTCAAAACGCACGCAACCCCGTCAACTCAACTGTGGGTCCATTCTGACCAGTGCGCAGAGCATGACGCACCAGCTAAAAAAGACCGACACTGCAGAGAACAGGAAGCTTTTCTGACTTGGTAGATCCAAGTTCTCTCGAAACGTTCAAAAGGAAATCACTGATGCTTCAGCTGCTCCCATCAATTGGAAACAGATCTGCGAGGATAAGATCTGCTGTTCAAATATTGACCTTTTTATCGTGCAAACCATAAACTTCCATCGCTTTGCTCAATGATGTGTCCCAATGCGGGTTGTTTTATCACCGGAGTCATCCAGGAAACTCGAGCTTCAGTTTGAATCAAGTTCATTTGCAAGACAAAAAATGTTGCTCTGTTAGTGTTCGTCAGAAGTGAATCTTTTGTCGAATATGCAGCAATAGAGGGGCCAATGTGTTCTCTTCTGGAGATCTGACAGAGAAAACTCAGAAGAAAACTTCGCAATCCTTCAAACGTTTTCGACACCTCAACTTGGCCAATTCCAATGCTTTTTGACAAGCTCGTTTATTCTTCAAAATTCTGCAAAATGGATAAGCTGCCCACATATTTCAATGCTTTCCCAACATTTGGAAATTCCGCAAACTAGAAATGCCGTAAAATTTCTTTCTGTTTTGCTTGATTTTGTTTTGTTGTTTTGTTTTTTGTTGTTGTTGTTTTTTTGGCCGACAAACCAAGAACATAAACCAAGCTCGAATAGCCGACCTCGAGTGTTGCAAATGCAGTCCACAATTTAACAAGCGCGTCTGTATGGCAAGGAACTGACACAAAATTAGCGTGAAAGAAAACAAATGAAAACTTGTGTTTTTTGCGCACTGAACCCTGGAGGTGTGGAAATCTACATCCAGGTCATGACAAAAGCATTTCCTCGCAGCCGCATTCACACGTGTACGTTTCAGACAGATTTGTATAGATATCTCTGGCATGACCAAAACCAATTGTGTGGAGACTTGGATCTCATTGTTCTGAGTGAATGACGATTGCATGGAAGATCCAAAGGATTCTCAATTTTGATTTCTTTTTCACACTGTCGACCATTGCCAGAGATCAGTCGTGTCGCCACCCACAAACACACAAACTCACACGCACACACACACGCACACACATGCACACACGCTCAGGCGCACACACACGCACACACACGGGCACAGATACACACACACACACACACACACACACACACACACACACACACACACACACGGAGTCTCTCTTTATTCGCCGTATAGCAGTTGATAAACACATTTTGTTGGCACTCTTGCGGAGAATGGCGAACATTAGCGTGACTGAAGAGTACTTAAAAAACAACACAGAGACTTTATTTCGGGGGGGGGGGGGGCGTGAGGAATTTCAAATTCAAAGGACAGCGTCCAGTACTCCGGGAAAATAAGAGACAGGAACACAGAGCCACAGGGAATTTGTGACACACAAAAGATACGGGACAAACAGAAGTCCAACCGGCGAGCAGAAGTCCAACCGGCGAGCAGAAGTCCAACCGGCGAGCAGAAGTCCAACCGGCGAGCAGAAGTCCAACCGGCGAGCAGAAGCGCAGTTGTGGCTGTCGGCACGGCCTCGGGGTTGGGAATCTGCGAGAGTACTGAGATTCACCTGCGTTTCGCTTTTAGCCAACCAGTCCAATTGGAAATGATAGTCGGAGATGAAACTGGGAAAGACAACCTTCAAGCTGTTTTCGCATCAATTGCGACACGGACGTCAATTCTCAGACGCGAAAAGCAACTTTTGATTGAAGACTTTTGCTTCACCTCAGGCCCAGCTTGAAAAATTCTGTGGAACATTTTTGTAGTGTTTTCAACGGAAAGAAAATTATTGTGGAGGTCAGCATATTCAGTAGGGAAAATTGTGTTGTTCAAATCATAAAAGAAGCGGGTGAATTTTCGGCTTTTGTGTTCGAGCGTCTCAGACCCACTGTGAAAACTGCTCAAGTCAGACGTGGAACAGGAGAAATAAAACAAAGTTTGTAAATTTTCTCATTGCCCTCAATTCAAACAAACACTTCAAGAAAACATGCACGCAGCACAATGGAACACTCAAGGAGAAACAAACCTCTGCATGGGCGCGTTTTCTACCCTGAAAACTGAAGGAGCTGAGGCAGGGTACGGGCCTACCCTGAAAACTGAAGGAGCTGAGGCAGGGTACGGGTCTACCCTGAAAACTGAAGGAGCTGAGGCTGGGTACGGGTCTACCCTGAAAACTGAAGGAGCTGAGGCAGGGTACGGGTCTACCCTGAAAACCGAGTGAGCGTTGCACCCCTGTTCGCTCTCCGGCTTCCAGCGTAACCCCGACCCGAGCCCACCCGCCCAGAGACCGGGAGAAGAGACGGCAGAATCCACGGAGCGCTCAGTAGAAACAACATGGGAACAGAAATCTGAGGGAAAAATTGGGTGCAAAAGTTGACCTTCAAACAGAACAACGTGGCATCAATCACAGATTCTCCCGAGAAGAAGAATTCACAGATAGACCCAGGAAGAACAGCAGAAACGGTGCAGTGCGGGTTGGGAGTGTCAGTTACGATGGATCCAAGGAGGCCTCAGGTGACTGTCCCGACTCCCAGAACCCCCCCCCCCTTTTTGTGCACCAAAAGTTCTCGTACGTGTGTGTGTGTGTGTGTTGTTTACGCGCAACAAATATTTGAAATTGAAAGTCAGGTCTACCCACGGGGATCGGGAAACCTTGACAAAATACTGCATTCGCCACCTGTTTCAAATTGACCCGATCCCGCAAAATAGATACTTGAACTCCTTCTCCTCTTTCCAAACGCAAAATTTGCACTTTTTGGGGGTTTTCCGTGTCGAACTGTGTCAGGGTGTGGTTGGGGTCCCGGACCCCGCACCCTGCTCACCTCAGAGCTGCACATGGTCGGTTGGTCCTCTGCAGAAAATGAACAAAATTCTATTCTGTTTTCTACATACAAATGCATCAAGCTGGCGCGATGTGTGACAAAACCCAACAAAACTGGCTGTTTGACGATTGCAGGAAACAGCACAAAACAAAATAAGTCACTTTGTTTGTGTCCAGTTTGGGAGAGACAGGCAGAAGGGTTGGGTCGCTACACTCTATACCCTGGACAGTTTAAGAGCTGTTTGGTCAAGAACTCGGGGGACTCAGGCTGGACGGGTACTTCTGTGTCTCGCCCACTCGTGTGATTCGAAACCGACGAAAATCAGACACACCTTGTTGATCACTGACCCAATTGATGATGTTCACGTTGAATTCAAATTGCAGCTGATTCCGCCCCCTCCCAAAACAGTTTAGCTTTCACCTTCAACTTCTGCATGACACACAAAACGCGAAAAACAGGCTGTTGTGTTCAGCGTTGGTCTGTAGTTTGAGCGAAACTCATTTCGGACCGTCCCTCGAGGTTTTGTGGAGTCGGGTGGTCGTTGGGCGTGGCCATTTCAAGTGGTCAACAAACCAACATTCGTCATAGTGCGTAATTCGGAGAAGTAAGTTTTTGAGGGGGGCTTCTGCATCAGGCTTCTCATTCACCGTTAGATTGAGCGCACAGCACGCAAGTAGATTTTTTCAGAGATTGCAGGAGATTCTGACGCCTTGCGCAATGCTCCCTGGAAAGGGAAGACCGTGCTCTGGTCAGGCTTTGACCCAGTTCCGATTTTTTTAACGTGGAAAAGTGCTCTGCGGCTGCAATTGATCGGATTTTGTCAATTTTCTGAGGAAAAATAAAGGTCAATTTTGCCTGGTGTGTTCAGATTTTGGTCTGAATTGGAGTTGGACCCCTGAACAGTTCTTGACTCCACAATGAAAATTCGCACGTGCGTTGCAACTCAGAGAGGTACCGTATTCACTCAGGGGCAAGGCACGCAATATTGCACTCATTTTGATTCAAAATCAGGGGTGAGTGCACATTGCAAAGCATTTTTGCCCTTGCTTATTGCGCTCCCACGTGTGTATGCTTCACATTGGTCGCTTTTGTAAAAATGGAGGTGCATCCTGAAGTTGGGCCAGGCCACCAAACCCTGGAGAATCCGTCAACCCATTTTTCTAAGGGTCCAAATCGCAAATCCACTGGTCACTCAGCAAACTCATCTGACCAATGAAACTGCCCGTCAGCCAATCAAATTGCGAGGTGATTGGGCAACGTCTGAGATTTGTCCGTCTCTCGTCATGTGACCTTCACGACTCTCGTGTCAGACCCACGTGATTGTGAACTTGACCCCAAATCCCCTGGTGGCTAAAGGGGGACCCCAGGGGTCCGGCCACCCCACTCCAGAAAATTAATTTGGGCACAACATGTTGTGCTGCAGCCCCAAAGCTTTACACATTCGAAGAGGATGTCTCCCACCCCTCTTCAGCTGAACTCGGTCAAAAATTTGCAGTCCTTTGGTTGAGCATCCGGGGGTCAGTCACTGGCTGAGACCCAGGTTGGGTCATCTTCACCCGATCCCGCATCCACTGGAGAGGTTCACGTCAGCAGGTCTGAGGCGCGGAGATCAGCGGAGCCCAAACCTTTCGTGTGGGCCTGACCTTTCGCCTTGAAAAAATACTCGAAATTTGGAACCTTTGTGGTTGACAGCAGAAAGAAAGACGGTTGCGCTGCTGTATTTAATAAGCAGGTGGAAGAAAGGCACATGGCTCCACCCAATTCACTATAAAGTCCCGCATTGGTTTCAGGTGAGTTTCAACAAAACAGCGCAGACTTCAGAGACGTGGCACCAAAAACAAGAATCACTTAGGTGTTGAAACCCGCCTCCCTGATCCCTGCAAAAAAAAAAACACAACGTGACTTCACTTTGCTTGCTTCGACACGATTATTTAGTCTTGACACTTTTGCCTTACAGTGCAAACATGTGACTTTCTGCAGCTTTTTGTTTGGCATTTTTGAGCTTGATTTGTTCAGCCTCAACTCATTCGACCCCCCCCCACCCGAACATTTCTGCGCCGCGTTTTGTCAACGTGGTTACAAGCCTGCAGACGCCAGAAGTCGTGCATTACCTGAACGAAAACACCGGTCTTCACCCACTCTCAGTGACAAATTACCTCAGCTCAAATTGGCCTCGGCAAAACATCCGGTGCCTCCAAAACGCGCGTCGGTTCTTTGAATAATAAAATTAGTAGAAATGGTGCGCAGGTCCCTGGAGTACAAAAAGGCCGCGCGCGTTACCTTCTGTGCACTTGAACATTTTGTCTTGGTCGACGGGCCAAACTAACTGTTCAAATATTGTTTCAGTGGCGGCCAGAGCCTGGATCTGTTTTTGTAGTTCTGGATTTGGGTTCACGAGAGCCACAGTGCATGCGAACGATGTCCACCTGATTTTTGGATGAAACTTTTTTTGACCATAGTTGAGACACGTGGGGTGTGCGTGTTCAGGAAGACGGTTACTTGCTGCGCCAAACCAACCTCGTGTCCTCGCATCTGAGAGTTCGTTGCCTGCACAGAAAGGAGGTCAGAACACAATTTTTTTTTTATTTGAAATTCAGTGGGCAGGAATTTAGGAGGAGGACGTGGACAATTTGAGAACCTAACGTTGCTTGATTGGTGGAGCTAAAGCTGATACAGTGTATGTCGTTGGACACTGGGAGGTGGCACTTCCACTGAAAAGTTCTGGGGAATTCTTGAGTGTGGCAGATTGCGCATCAGAGACACACAGAAAGCGAGAAGAAAACTCAGCACCAAACTTGAGCTGTGGAGTTGTGCTGGCACTTATAACCAGCAGCAAATTCCGAACTTCATGTCTGCAAAAAACGACACAGACCTGACTGTGAAGAAATTTCGTGCGTAAACTCTGGATTTCAAGCGGAGTGCATCGGAGGGAGCTCGAGCGGTTTCTTCTTCGACTGATCAGGCAGTATCATTTGTTCCTTCACGATTCGTCTGGTGCAAGGACGGATCAAGACGGGCCTCTGACCACCAAACCACTTTGTGTCGCACACGCGCGAGTGTCGTTTTATTTCTATTGAAAACTTGAAATCGCAGCCCTGTTGCTCGACTTCCCTGACCGTATCCTGGATACATCCCGGAGGTCAAGACGACTTGATCACTCGAGAACCATGACGACGCTTTTTCGTGCTCGTGGCCTGGACTTCGTCTCCAGAATCCAGCGAACGAGGGAGGGAAGGACGGACGACTCAGAGTCCTGATCTTTTTGTTTTGTTCTGCCCCGCAAATTTCGTCTTTTCTTTTGCAAAGTTGGAACAGTCAGAACCAGGGCATCTTGTAGAAATGTTTTGTGCGTTGTCACGACCAACGAAGATTCACAGTTTTTGTGCATGATAAAAATTTGAGATCAGAATGAGGCCCTGTGTGGATGAACAACAACTTGTCTGCAGCTGACCAAGATTAGGAACGCCAAGGCCAGAGTTGCGGCAGATGTTGAAACCCTGCGGGGGAGGCACGCGCGTCGCTCCCCGTGGCCGAGGAAGGTCAGCGTCTCTCGGCGAGGGGGGTCCTCCTCGCCTCGTACCTCTCTCCGCTTCTGGTGTTGGAACACGCGTTTCAAATACTGATCGCAAGCCCACGAAAAAGGCGGGACGAGAAACGTATCTGCAAGACAGAATTATCCCAGAAAAAAATCTTGGTATTTGAGATTTGCACTTGGAAAAAGAGAAGAAAATGGGGTCAAAGTGGAAGTTTCAGTGTGCCTTTTCCGAAAAAAAAAAAAACGAAAAAAGGAGGGGCTGGAGAGGGGAGGGGAGACCTGAACCCTGGATCTCTGATGCTTGATCCAGAAGCTGCTATTACAAGAACAAACCCACAGCTATAATCACATGTCCATGGTCCAGTGACTTTACACCGGATTCTGAGCTTTGGTTTCTGACTTCCCTTTCAGTTTAATTCTGAGAGACAAGTTCATTCACCACTGGTTTGTTAAGACAATAAAACAAGGCCTGAATGTAAATTTTATGTGGGCCTGTTGGACTAGTTGTGTCTGTGATCAAACATTTCTGAATCAAGAATGGTAGTCCCAAAGTTGATCATTTGGTTTTCGTGGGACGCATGAATTTTCAACACAGATGAAACTGGAACAGGGCGTGAAACAGTTTGAACACAAAAGAAAAACTAAAACAAAAATAACGACAAAAAATCCTCCTCATAAAAGCGACCAAAACCAGGCCCAAAATTCTCCAGAAACTCGTGGCTGCTGCGCCTTGGTTTGTTCTTGGTTGTCTGACAATGAAGCTTCTCCTATTGATGTACACGAAACAATGCACAAAAAACTTGAAGCAACGTCTCGCCTTCTTGACTTTCGGTCTTCAATTTGCAACAAGTGCTCGTCAAGTGTGCGCCACCAGAATACACCAAGCCAATGTCAAAAATACCAACCCAGCAGGCTGGTGGGTAATCTTGTCTCTCGGACTTGTCTCGTCAAAAGCACCCTCAGTCTGAAGGTTTGTGTCAGTGGAATCCAAAGGAAATACTGTTCAGCGGCGTGTTTTGTTTGGGGAGGCGGGGGAAGGAGGGGGGGTGTGTTCTTCGGATTGAGGATCAACCTTGAAAAAGCTTCTCACCTCAACCTTGTCCAACCCAACGCGGTCCAAGGGGTTTGTCCACCCCCACCCCCCGAAAGAGCCTCACAACTTTAGCTGCAGGTACAAATTCCTTACAAATTTTCCTGAATTTTGTTCTCAGTTTCCCCTCTGGGATTGGGTTCAATTCAAGAAAGGGTCAGCACCACCCCACTTACTTCTGTTTGGCAAGGCATGTGGTGTCGGGCCAAAGTCCTCGAGGCACCACGTGCTGTCTTCCTGACAACTTTTTCCACATGGACGCCCTGGATTTGCCTGCAGCGTGGTGCAGGATGGAAGCCCTGACATTGGCTCTCCTCAATTTTACGTGCATTCCGCTTTTGTGTTCTCAGTTTCACAATCGGCCTTCTGAGGATTGGGTTGGGTCTGCTTCCAACAAAATTCCCACACCACAAAGAATAACAGGCCTGAGAGTGTCTGTCATTCCACAGCAGCTGGATTAGATTTTTTTGCATTTGCAGAAGAAGAAAACTTCTCTGAATTTGAATCATACCACACGGTCTGCTCAAACTGCAAGGGTCTTGCACAACTTTTATTCCTCTTCTTTTGGTGCTGAGGGCACGGCCAAGTATATGGCAAGAAATCGTTCACATTGCCCGAGCGAGTGCAGGCAAAGTTTGGGACGCCCCCTCCCAAAAGAAAAATCGACTCAATTCTCACAAAACTTGCCGTTTTTTCACATGTCTGCGGCAAGTTGCACCCAACTGCAGCTTTCATAGTGATTTTGCGAAGGACCAGGACTGCACTCCTCGAGAGGGGGGGGGGCGTGTGCAATTTTGGGACAAAATTGTGTGTCTTATTCACACGTGGACACTGCAGACTCAAAACAAGTGAAAAAAGTTTTGTTCATCCCTGCAATCTCAGGGGGCTGGAGAACTTGTTTGTGTGGATCTGGAGTGTTCAATTTTTGGAGAGGGGTTATTTCCCAGGGGGGGGGGGCGAACATTTACAAACACAAACACAAGACAAATTCCTTTTGTACCAGTTTTCATGGCTGATACGGGGCGTATGAATTTTATGGCCGGGTAAACGGTGATCTGGAAGTGCGAT
>JAAUXT010025005.1_pt1 | contig 10270 bp, 14 predicted proteins | sample 7278171 | NCBI WGS metagenome assembly JAAUXT01 (sample SAMN14350112, study PRJNA611818) | marine sediment metagenome | isolation source: surface marine sediment (1.8m) | place: French Polynesia: Moorea | collected 2018-08 | reverse complement strand
CCACCCACCCCCCCCCCCCCCCCCCCCCCCCCCCCCCCCCCCCCCCCCCCCCCCCCCCCCCCCCCCCCCCCCCCCCCCCCCCCCCCCCCGGACCCACTTTGGGAAAAATGGCCAGAAATGAGACCAGTAATGCTCACTGACTAATTAACCCACAGTGGGTACACCCCCCCCCCCCCCGTAAGACCCGCTTTACACATATGGAGGGGCACACATACAGACTGATGGTGATTACATTAAGCATGTGGTCGACAGCCCTTTGGGTGACCACACACTTAAAAACAAGCAGGAACAACCAGGAAAACATCTTGGAAATTTGCAATGCCGAACTTGTGAGCACCAGCAAAGAAAGATCATCATGCGAACTGAGTGACCCCAACTTCAGATGGGCTTACTCATGCCAGAAATGTGACCAAACACAACATGAAACAGGTCAGACTTGGCCAGACACCTTGTGAACAAGTTGCATCCCAAAAAGGTCAAAAATGTCTGAAGACACCGGAAATATCAGGACATAAGCCGCTTTCATTGGGACTTTCCTCGTAAACCGTGGCATGGCTACTTTTGCACACAGCACAAAGTTGCCAGAAAGCAGAGATCGTTTATTTGCACCGTCTTTGTCTGCACGCGAATTTTGAGGACATTGGACCGACAACAAGCCTCGTCTCTTGCTGCACACGCGTGGACATCTTTTTCTTTTTTTGCAGTTTTTGTACGACTTGACTGTGCTGCGTTCCTGCGCGGACGTGAAGCGTCTCGACCCCAGCGCCACCGACGGCGAGTTCTCATTGTTGGTGCGCGGACAGGACCCCGTCTCCATCTACTGCCACGGGCTGCAGACCGCAGCGCCGCGCGAGTTCCTCACCCTGCCCGCAGGTACACGACAGCCCGTTGTGACCCGCGAATGGAGTTCAAATGGGAAATAGGGCGCCAATAGGCCAACCTGCAGGTTCATGTGCTGAACATTTTCACAGGACCCGACAACAACTTTGGTATCCGCAGTCATCCGTACGGGAAAATGTCATTCTCCAAGATTGCAATAAGGCTGAGAGTAAGTTTCTTGCACTTTGGTTCAACCTGACACAGAAGTTGATCACACGTGAACACAAAGAAACATTTTGGGCAGCACCAAATGGCCTGTCACTACAGGACCTGACTGTGGTCGATGACGACTACACCTTCGCCACCAAAGACGGAGATCATTACATTCCGTACGGCTGGACGACAGGCTGTCACTCGGCCATGGAGATTCGCATGGACCTCACTGGCACCAGATTCTCATTCGCCTCCCAGGTGCCAAACCGTTTTCGTCAGCTTTCAACGTTTCAATTTGCATCGATTCAATCCATGTCCACAGAATGAGCTTTACGCCATGCAATGTAGGTTCCGGGTCAACTGGAGAAGTGGGGTTACAATCCGGTCTACAACAGCGTGACGTGGAGCGCGGACACCAAGTCGGCGCACACCGTGTGCACCGGGTGGTGCGGCACCTGCGGTTACACCGGCTTCGAGACCTACGGGCTTCTCGGACTGACTCTCGACTGAGTCGACACCTGACTGAAACTATGTCTGCGGGCAGAAAGAAAACATTTCTGAGATTGCCCAGACCTATGTTTGAAGAAAGATCACGCGTTGGCTCTGGAAAAAAATGTTCAGTGCAAAAAGACCAGTTGGGAGTAAACACAGACAACACTTCTGAAATATTGATGTTTCGTGCCTGGAATTCAATAAAATACGTATCTTTCCATTGTCTGTCACCCGGTGACGACATAACACGGGGATCAATTTTGGGGCAAAACACTGGCGTTCTACAACGTTTGAGCAGGATTGCATCAACGCCATGAGCTTGACCAAAAATATTTTCTTTCTCTTCGTCTTTTTCTTCCTCTCGAAGATGTTCAAAGAAAGGCTGTTTTTCCTTTTAATGCCTCGGCTCTTTGTTTGGACGGGGACTTTTCATGACAATGTCGCGAATCCTCATTCCAACATTCCACAGGTTCCGCCAGATACTTTGCATTTGCTGTGCAGAGTGTGAAAAAAGCTGATGCCGACGAGGTACTTTTGTCGCGCGTCACTGAAGCAATTCATTTGGGGCAACTTGCCTCTCATTTTGACGCACAGGTAAGCACGCTTGACAGAACCCTCTTCAATGGACGTACATGTGAGGATGACAATCTTGGTGCTGAAGATGAGTTTGGTAGGATAAATTAATGTGATCCAAACTCAGCATGGGCAAATGCGGGACTGTGAACAACCGGCAGACTGAACAGAGCTGAGTATCACACGAAGTACACATTTCTCCACCGGATAAAGCCGAAGACAATGAATGTCGCAGAGATCCTCGTCACGTCCTTGATTCTGTGCTGCACTGTCTTCGTGGAGGTACAGGCTCAGGGAAACGGTAGGTCAACGGGTCAATGCGTTCCCTTCACAACGGACGTGTGCAGTGACCTCGGATACAGCTCGGCACTCGTCAGCCCAGATGATCCGGCTTCGTCCAACTCAACGTCTCCAAACTTGGAGACCCTACAATCACAGATCACTGTGTTGGCGGATGCTGTGGACAACGATGTCTGCCGGGATCACCTGAAGCAGCTGCTTTGTTTGACCCTCGTGTCATGGTGTGAACCTGCGACAGCCGAAGCAGACGAATCGCAGTTCACACTCGTCACACCGTGCCAATCGTTCTGCATGCGCGTCAAGGAGCAGTGTGCAGAAGTACCCAGAGATAATCCAGTCGTGATTTTTCTGGATGCGCTGGACTGCAATGTCCTCCTGACAACCGACTGCGCCAATCCAACGCCAGAAATCGCGGACACGACGGACAATTCCACAGCTGCTCCATCTGCCGCAGAGGGGACAACAGTTGCAACCCTCATGGAAACAACAGAACCCGAAATCAATTTGGGCCTGTGCCAAAGAATTTCAATTGACCTGTGCTCCGAGTCCACAGGGTATAACTACACCAAGGTGCCAAACATCAGAGGTGAGTCGACGATTCCCTCCAAATGACTGGACAATGATCTCAGGTTGTAGCACAGCACATCACCCAACCGTTTTCATTTGGCAGGTCACATGACACAACAGGAAGCTCAGAGCGAAATGCAGCAGTACAACATGGCTGCGTTGGTGTCGATTAACTGCAGTCCGACCACGAGGCAGCTCCTGTGCGCCATCTACGCTCCGCGGTGCGACCCGCGCGACCCGTCCGCCGAGCGGCTGCAGCCCTGTCGCTCCCTGTGCGACTCCACACTCAGCAGCTGCGCCACTCTCCTCGACGCATTGGGCTTGACTGACGAGGTGGGGGCTCTTGTTGACTGCGAACGTCTGCCCCAGGACAGGTGCATCACGTACACAGAGGACCTTGAAATGATCATCCTTGAAGAGGGGTAAGGCAGTGAAAAAGTTTCGCATTCCAATTGCGTCCTCTATCCAAAGCGGAAGTTTTGATAGAACAATGCTGCGAAGCCCTTTCTTTGATTGGTGTTGAAAACGAGCGAAGGCCACAAAAACCACATCCTTTATCCAAAAATTTCTTTCAACACGTTTCTTTCCCGAAAATTCGATTGGATCCCATTTCCATGTTTGTGTTGTGACTGAACACAACACGATCAGACAAAGACTTTCAGAGTCAGTGTTTCTGTCTGCCAGAAGCAGCGAGTCCACACCGGCCCCTGCAGCGCTCACTCCGGCACCAGCGGCGGAGACGACGGCCGTGACCCCGGACGCGGCTCCCCCGGGCTGCTGGGCCCTGGGCGTCGAGGACTGCGCCGGGGTCCCCTACCGCTACACTACCATGCCCAACCTGATCGGCCACGAGACGCACGAACACGCGCTTCGTGATTTCCTCTTCCAGTACAGGCGGATTCTGCAGGCCGACTGCAGCTCCAATCTGCAGACTTTCGTCTGCGGGCTTTACTTCCCGCCCTGCACGTCAAACGGTAGTGAACCAGCAGAGTTTTCGCGCCGCTGACTACGCATCTCAAACACTGCAAATTTGCGCAAAACAAAAACCTTTCTGAAATTACATAAATTTGAGGCTCTGGCCATGTCCCTCAAAACACCTTTATCTTCCATTTCAGGAACGGTGGTTCCGCCTTGCCGACACGTGTGCGAGGACGTGCGGCGCGGCTGCGAGTCTCTGCTGGAGCTCGGAAGCTTCAGCTGGCCGGCCGAGGCGAACTGCGAGCTGTTCGGGTCTGCAGCGGACGCACCCTGCCTCGATGCAACGGGAATCTCCTTCACTCCGGACACACCCACTTCAGCTGTAATCGCGACTGACGGTTTGATGACAATAACATCAACGCCGTCCCCTTCAACTATGGTTGAAGGTTTGAGAACGACTGAGAGTCCACAGACCAGCACAGTTCCCACAGTCGTTTCTTCACCATCCATAACTGAGAACCCACAGACAAGCACTGTTCCTACCACGATGCCTTTACCCTCGACAACTGAGAGTTCAGAGATCACGACAATCGTTTCTTCACCCTCGGCAACTGACGGGCCAGAGACTATCACTGTGGTTCCAACGACTGAGAGCCCACAGACCACCACTGTGGTTCCTTTACCCTCCACAACTGAGAGCCCAGAAAACACAACTGTTGTTCCTTCCCCATCTACGGCTGAGAGCCCAGAGACCACCACTACTGTGGCTCAAACAACTGAGAGCCCACAGACAACCAGCACCGTGCTTCCTTCACCGCCTGGCACTGTGGTTCCTTTTCCTTCTACAACCGAGAGTTCAGAGATTACCACCGTGGGTTCTTCACCTTCCACAACTGAGGGCCCACAGACAAGTTCAGTCCAACCTGTGACGACTTCACTCTCAACATCCCAGAGCCCACAGATCACCACTGTGGTTCCTTTACCCTCCACAACTGAGAGCCCAGAAAACACAACTGTTGTTCCTTCCCCCTCTACGACTACATCTACATCTACGACTGAGAGCCCGGAGACCACCACTACTGTGGTTCCAACAACTGAGATCCCACAGACAACCAGCACCGTGCTTCCTTCACCGTCTGCCACTGTGGTTCCTTCTCCAGCTACGACTCAGAGACCAGGCATCACAAGCGTTGTGATTCCTTCACCCCCCACGACTGAGGGCCCACAGACAAGTTCTGTCCAACCTGTGATGTCTTCACTCTCAACATCCGAGAGCGCAGAGATCACCACTGTGGTTCCAACATCTGAGAGCCCACAGACCAGTGCCGTGGTTCCTTTACTCTCCACAACTGAGAGCCCAGAAACCACAACTGTTGTTCCTTCCCCATCTACGGCTGAGAGCCCGGAGACCACCACTACTGTGGCTCAAACAACTGAGATCCCACAGACAAGTACTGTCCCCACTACAGTCACTTCAACTTCTACAACTGAAACCAGCTCTAGTCAGTCAACGACAGAAGCAACCACGCTCCAAATGACAATAATGGAGGAAACAAGTTCTGCTGCGCCGACCACCGAGGACACTCTTGTCGTAGGTGAGTCAGAAAAATAGATTTTTCACGGACCAGCACAAAAAAAACTTTCGCTGACAAGTGCTGATTTTGTTGCTCTAATATTTCACTCACAAAACAGCACTCTCACAGCCCCACGGAACAGAACCACTTTCAATGTTGTCATTTCCTTTTCATCTTCCAGATTTCTTTGACTGTTACTTTGACGGCAATTTCTACGAAGACGGCAGCAACTTCACAAAGGACGCGTGCAACAACTGTACGTGCAGAGCCGGGCTGCTCAGGTGCACGGAACTCACGTGCGGGCCGCCGCCCATGTTCTGCGTGCACGAAGGTCAAACTGTCATGGCGGGCGAATCTCTATGGACTGCATCGGAGACTGAATGCCTCAACTGCACATGCTTGGAAAATGGCACTTTGGTGTGCGTCGACATTCAATGTCCCACAGAGGTACCACCGCCTTCCACCACAGCTGCTCCCACAGTTACGGAAACACCGTCGCCTGCTGCCACAGAACAGACAACTGTGACTGAAGCCGCAACAACAGACTCTGCATCAACAGCAGCAGCGACAACAACGGAACCAATCACGACGACAACAGGTCATAATCTTTGGATGTTCTCAAGAGTGGACATGATCTTGAGGAGTCTTGTCAAAACCTTCAAGCGACCTGTTATTTTCTCTCTTCAGAATCTCCCAAATGCCAGTACGGAGAAGTTTTCTACGCGCAGGGAACTAGTTTCCCATCCGAAGACGGCTGCAACACTTGTACCTGCGTGACAGGGGGCGAAGTCTCCTGCACGGAAATCGCCTGTGTGACCTTCGGCCCAGACATCGAATGCCAGCACGGCTCCAGACTGCTGAAGGCGAACGATACCTTCTTCCTCAGGTCCAGGTTCAACTGTGATAACTGCACTTGTACCGAGGGCGGAGTGGTGAGCTGCGTGCCAGTGCCGTGCCAACCGACAGTCACGTGCTCATACCAGGGGCTGACGTTCCATGAGGGCGATTCCGTGCGTCCTGCAGACTCCTGTGGGGACTGCGTGTGTCTCGACAGCGGCGAGTGGTTCTGTGTGGAGTGCACAACGGCAGGTCCAGCCACAACCAGCCCGCCTGACGGAGGACAGCCTGATTCAGCGACACACGTTTCGCCTCGAGTGTTGTGCACCGCTATGTTTGCGGTTTTCTCAGCCTTGATGGGGATCCGATGACACCCGGCGACGAATTCGCTTGATTCTTGCCAAAATGCATCTCACATCTCACCACAAACAACTTTGGTTTCTGAATGTCACATGCATGTATTTCGTTTCTGAGTACACGATTGCATAAGCTGGTGAAAGTGTACCTATCAAGTCCACTGAACACATTTGTCCACTCACCAGTACCAAATTTTAGGCACCTACTTCGTGGAGCTTTGGCGGTATCTCTGTTTCAACAGGACAAGTCTGTCGCGGAGGATTCTCCGACGTTTTCCTTGTCTTCATCAGCAGCGCTGTACGCTTCGTCCGTCTCGTTCAGTTGACTCGTGTTCGCACTGGCTGTCGCGTCTCGGCTGATGTCTGCAATACAACGCAGACTTTTTGTTCAATACGCAGACATGCAGGCCGTGCCAAATCCACACAACTTCGCACCAGTATTCACACACTCACACACACACACACACACACACACACACACACACACACACAAACACACACACGCACGCGCTGCTGTACACAGATGTTTCCCTGTGGAAAAATGGTCTTTGCTTGCGGAACGTTGAAATTCTCAGAACATGCGACAGTGGTTTTTGTTCCAAACGCATGCAGTTCGCCACGTCGCCCAAACCTCGTATCAAGTGTGATGACTTCTGTGCGAGGCTGCGATGACGTGCACAGAATACGGAGAGTCCAAGGCAACTCACCTGACTCGTCCTCCTCCTCCTCGTCCTCCTCCTCGACGTCCATCCAGAAGAGCCGCACGCGCCTCCGACTCGAGAACAGCTGAAACACAGCGACACCGTAGAGTCCACGGGATTACGATTTCTATTCCACTGGAGGGAAGTTCATTGGTTGGAAGTGTAACACACGCAAGAGTGCATTTGCTTCAGTAGCCGTCCACGTTCAAACAGAATAAAGAACACAGGTGCTGAAATTGTCGTTGAATCCGCTTCACTCACCACGCACGAGACCTTCCTGGTGCCGCTCACAGAGAACTCGGACGCTCTCATGTTCTCCAGTCGCCGACAGTGCATGTTGTCGATCAGAGGCCCTGCATCCACAACCTGCCTGAAAATGTGAAATTGTCCCCCGAATATAAAAATTGATTCCAACTGGTGCACCGCAACAAAACACGATATCCAGGCACTTCCGCAGACACTCACAGGTTTTCTGAAGGCATGGCGGTGAACTTGTCGTCGGGGATGGAGGCGAGGCTGAGCAGGGCGAGCACGGGGATGCTGTCGCCGCCTCCCTCCTGCAGCAGCACCGCCACCGTGCTGCCGTCGTACTCGGACACGTCCAACACGCTGTGCTCGTTGCACCTAAAATCAGAGAAACAGAGCCTGTCGTGACAAGGGGTTTGAGGAGGGCGATGAAACACTGTTGTCCAGTGAAGTATGTTGTGTCGCTGAAAAGGAGAAACGTTGGGAATTAGGTAAAAGCCACAACGCCTCTGTCGCTTTCGGAGTCACTGGACTCGGAAAATACTGAATACTGTAGCGCACAAATCGTTAAAAAAACGTTTGCGATTCAAAACGCGGCTTTTCATGGAAGGGCGCGAAAAACACACAATTCCGCAAGAGCGAATTGGCTGAAGTTTCCTTGTTTTTTCTTTCCGATAAAAAACAAAATTGGAAGCACCTCCCTCTCAAAACAGTGATTGAACGTGATCGTACACATGTGGCGCACAGAAGTTTGAGCAAACTTGGATCAATACAGTGAACGATGCACTCTGTTAGCAGTCCTATATTTGTGTTTCCTTTTTTGCCTTCTGATACCACACTCCACGTCATCAAAACAAACGCACGAGATCTCTGGCTCTTTCAACAGAAAAACTGTGATATTTACTGTTTATGCTGAAGCAAAAATGTCTCAGGCAGAGGAACTGGCGAGGGAATACGAGCAGGGCAAGGGAGATGACATCAACCCAGGCACCGGAGGTAAAGTGGCTCAGCATGTCTTCACCATATGGGGAAGCTACGTAGATCTCGTGTGTCGATGCGCTTCTGCTTCTCATCAAGTGACACACACTGATACTGATTCAGGCAAAGACAGAATCAGATCGAGACCAGATACGTGCACTGTCTGTCAAAATTTGATTCAAGCTACCTCGCTGAGTTATTCAGCTATTTTGACGCAGCTATTTTGATATGATTATTTGATCCCAACAACCAAAAACAAATCAGTCAAACAGAGTTTGCTCAAACAAGCATGTCGAAACGATGCTGAGGAAAAATACCGGTGTGCAAGCATTCCTTGATTCGAACAAAAATGCCACATGTTGACGACGCGTGGCAAACGTTAATCAGTGCAAGTTCAAGAATTTCCGACCCGGCAATGCTGAAGGGAATGGGTTCAGAGCTGACCTTCAAAAGTAGATCTGTTTCAATCCACAACTCTGAAAAAGTTTGTCAACAAGGAGAGGGGAAGTGCAACATCTTCACAGTGAGGGGACATTTTATGATTGTATTTGACGCGCTGCAACAAGATCGCGTCGCGTCTTCACCGTCTGAACACATCGTTCATCGTTGCCCGACGAGCAACGTCCCTCCTCATCGCCAGTCAACAGTGTCGCTGTGGACAATTCTGCATGACAATTTACCCGTTCAACACTTTCAACTCAAGGCAACCTTCAAAATGAAATGTTTGCTTTTTTCAGGCAAAGGTCGAACGAAGAAGGAGTCTGAGCAGCACACGAATCAACACGATCCCTCGGGTCACACGCGCAAAACGACGCAAAAGCTCATCAACAGTCACCAGAAGCAGAAAGACGAACACCTCAAGAAACCGGACTCGCAGAAACAGTGACAGTGACTGGTGCATCAAAAACACTGAAGATTCAGGGGACTGACAGACAAACAGCCCTTTGCTGAACTTTTTGCTGCAACCCAGATTACCTGTTGCGAAGGCTTGGAAGTAAACACACCAGGCAATTTTAAAAATGCATGGACAGACAGAGGCGTGCTGTTTTCAAGGGTTCGTCTTTCAATAAAATCTTTCAATAGCGGTCTGCTGTTCCACCGAATTGTGTTCGCCAAGGCGTGCATCAACAACTTGAACCAACGTTTAATTAAGTTTGCACAAACACTTCTCGGGTTCAGATCCTGGTGATTTGAATATTTCTTGAAACGCCCAACAAGCGAAGTTTGAGAGGCACAAGCCAGGCGTGGTGAACACGTGCCAAAAACACGTCACATTTTTGTTTGGAACACGGCGATATAACCTCTTTGGGCTGCAGTGAAGAGATGGTAATCTTGTCATGAAATATGTGACGTCCCCAGTTTGAGATCCAAAGGAAAGTTTAATGTGCACGTGTGAAGCTCAAACAGCGGAACATCGCTGCGGTACAGCACCAAGCAGAAGAACCTGGTCCAACTGAACGTTTCTCGGCACCAAACTCGTCTCAACACAACAGAAAACAGAGTGAACAAAATGAGTTTTGCCGACGGTATACGTCAAACAGTTCTGGGGGTATGGGACCTCGCATTGAACGACAGCACCAAAAACATAGCTCCATGGAGCTCGCGGTGATTTGAGGAAATTTCACTTGCTCTGATTTGGCTTGCTCTGATTTGGCTTGCTCTGATTTGGCTTGCTCTGATTTGGCTTGCTCTGATT
>JAAUXT010002017.1_pt1 | contig 10270 bp, 9 predicted proteins | sample 7278171 | NCBI WGS metagenome assembly JAAUXT01 (sample SAMN14350112, study PRJNA611818) | marine sediment metagenome | isolation source: surface marine sediment (1.8m) | place: French Polynesia: Moorea | collected 2018-08 | reverse complement strand
GTGTGTGTTTGTGTGTGTGTGTGTATGTGTGTTTGTGTGTGTGTGTGTGCTTGTGTGTGTGCGTGTGTGTGCTTGTGTGTGTGTGTGTGTGTGTGTGTGTTTGTGTGTGTGTGTGTGTGTGTGTGTTTGTGTGTGTGTGTGTTTGTGTGTGTGTGTGTGTGTGCGCTTGTGTGTGTGCGTGTGTGTGCTTGTGTGACTTTACGTGTGCCTGTACTGGTGTGTGTGTTTGTGTGTGTGATTGTTGGTGTATTTTACAGTAGTTAAACAAAGATTTTCCCACCGTTGGAAATTTGACCCTCGCTGTCTGTTCCTCAACAGAATCTCGTGGAACTCGGTGCCACGTACCCTGCTCCATGTAGACGTCCTGACAGCCGCACGCGCTGACGACGGCTCGGGCCCTGCACTCGAGCTCGCACTGCGCGATAGGCACGTGGTTCGTCTCGTTGCAGATCCCGTACGGAGGCGCGAGGTACTCCACCTGGTGTCAGGGGCACGAACTGATCAGGTCACGTGGTTCGAGATGTCGTCACGAGCAAGACTCCCATGCAGAAACGAATCAAAGTCGGATTTCTGTAGGTTTGAGAGTCAAACTCTGATCTGTCAGGAAATAACGTTGCGTTTGTGTTGCACAATTGTGGGCGGAATTTGTTGGTTCATTTTTATTTGGGGGAGCGTGTGGGTCACAGGGTCATTCCGCTGTCTGTCTGTCTGTCTGTCTGTCTGTCTGTCTGTCTTTGTGTTGTTGTTCTGTGTCTCTCGTTCCTCTCGAGCTCTCCCTCCCTCCCTCCCTCCCTCCCTCCCTCTGTCTGCTCTCTGTCTCTCTGTCTCTCTCTCCCCCTCTCTCTCTCTTTCTCTGTGTGTGTGTGTCTCTCTCTCCCTGTCTTTCTCTCCTCTTCCTCTGGTGAGTACCTCGAATCGTCGGATGGCGACCAGTGTGTGAGTTCCCGGTGCCACAGCGAAGCCCTGATCCTTCATCTGAGGAAAGTCACTCGGGTCGTGCAGCAGGATCTGAAGTGAACAGGAAGGGGAACAACTTTGTTTGAAGTTGTATGCCACAGAGCTTTCTTCTGGCTTTGCGGATGAGCGCAGTTACGGAGATTTAAAAACACGCCCGGCTTCCCTTTTTGTGCGTAGTGCTGTGTGTTGGCGGTTTTCTCTGTGCTGAATAGTCCCAGTGTCTCTACAGAAGAAGCGGCTCTGGCGGATGCAAGAGGCTGAAGTCTGCCCGCCAATCTCTTGAAAAGACTCTCAGATTGAGAAAAGGGCTGCCATAGGGTTTGGCTCCCCCGTCCCCCAATCCCGGATCCAGTGTGAGATCGTCACTGAGATCAAGCGGTACCACAATGCATTGCTGGAGACTTACTCGCTACTTCTGGTGTTCTTCAAGATGTGGGAGAAGACAAAAGAAACACACGTTGTTGGCCATTGAAGTTGTTTTGTGTTTGTTTCTTAAGTTTTGATTGGTCACTGTGCATCCAATCCGAAGGCCGCCCTTTCGAGTTGGACTCATTTTGGCTGGATTTCTCCAGCCAATGACATCCGAGGTTTTCAGTTCCAGCAATGCTGTCCAAAACAGGTTGCAAAGGATGGGGTGCAGAGCTCACTGCCAAGGTGAGGAATTGTGGAATTAGGGGTGAAGTGTCGCTCTTGGTGAAGGAGAGTGGAAAGTGGCTACTTGATATGGGGTGGGTGGGGAGGGACTCTCGCAATCAGTTCAGCAAAATACGTTTATAGCAGCTGAATCCTGATTCACAAGAATGACCAAAGAGAAAGTTGTGGACAGTTATATTTTTGAAACATTTTGTGAACAAAAAAAGAGAGGAAAACAATGGGTATTCTTTGAACACTGTCGTTGGCATGACAGTGGATTTGATAAAAATTGTGAACAAAATTTCAACCATCGAAAGACAAACATCATAAGCCTGAGGTGCCGGCAACTGGCGTTTGGGTTTCTGCTCTGCCCTCGAAAACCAAACAATGCAAAACAGTCTTTTGTTGCGCGTATCTGGTCAGTTTTGGGTGAGGCTGCTGCGAAATTGTAAGGAAAGTGCAGCAGGAGACAAGATCGAAATTGTTTGAGAGAACAAACCAACACTCCAAACCCATTGCCCTCTGTCACAAGATCGGTCACGAAAAGTGTTTGAGTGCAAGGGGCCCACGGGAGCAGCCCATTCCCTGTCTCCTCCCTTTTTGGTGATTTGCCCGTTCGGATACCAGGTAGCGCACAGAACACAAGGCATCGTGGACAAGATTCTGTGGACAAGATTTTCTCCAACAAGATAGTGTTCAATTCTGTAAATTCTTGGTGTGTAGACTTCTTTTGGTTCAAGCATGATGTGGCAGGAAGGATTTTGTTCAAAGTACACAACTTTGGAATGTTGGTTTGTGATGGGCTATAATGCAAGGGGTGCAAATCACGCGACCTCCCTGGAGGTATTTTTTCAGATGAAAGTACTGATGAAGTTGTGTTGACCAGCATTCACATTGTTGGAGAATGTGGTTTTCACTGTGGAAATATGAACAGAGCCAAAGTGTCTTTGAGATTCTTCCTTGTGTTTCCTGATGTTCATGATGATAAGAAGAGTTGGGTTCATCACAGAGTTGAGGCAACTCACTGTTGCCAAGGTCCAGGCCAGCATGTCCTCTGGGTATCTCTCTGCAAGCAAGGCTGCAAGGAAAACTGATCCAGTTGGTATCCAGCAGAGGGTAGCACTGACAACAATGCAAACCACCTGAACTGTGAGTGCCTTGTTGGAGTCTTTCTTGCTTTTGGATGTCTTCAAGTACTTTTGCAACTTTCTGAAGTGTTTGACCAGGATGGTGTAAATGGAGATCATTGCACACAGAGAAACAATTTGCCAGATAAATATGAGCCATGCAAGTGATTGACTCAATTCTACAGTGTCTGATGGGTCAATGTGTGGGATACAGAATGCACTGGGTAACTGTCCCTCAATTGCCCAGAACAGAAATGAAAACACAGAGGCCAAGATGAGACAGATGGTCAAAGCAGAGAAGAGAATTTTTCTGATGAAACTACTTTCTTTGAATTCAACCTTCATTGGGTAGACCACAACTAAAACTCTGGTGATGGATAAGATCATAGCAAAAAGAGGAGAGAGTATTGTGTAATTAGAGAACAAAGCATTTGTGAAGAAACACCAAAAACTTGATTTCCACATTTCCTCATAAAGTATAAAATTCCCATCAAAGGCTTGAGTAACTGCCCACATTTTCAGAAAATAAAAAGCTGAGGTTGTGTCAAGAAAAATCATTGCAGTTACTGTGGTATCATAAGCACTCTTCGCTTTCTTGTGTGATGTCCTTTGAAAAATGTAGGACACCACGTTGAGAGACAAAATGGTCAGAAAGCAAAACAAAAATGTTCCTCTGACAGACTTGTTTTCCATTAGATTGAAACACTGGGCAAACCATTTCAAAGGAGTTGTGCATTTTGCACCTGCAGGTTTGATGCAACACAGAGCCAAGCTTGTGGTGTCCAGAACAGAAAGAGTGACACTGTGAAAGACCCTCTGCTGAAGGTTTTTTGGACCAGCATTCACAGAAAGAATAATGACTTCACAAGAAGAGAGAAATATTTGCATCCCCAATGTTTTCATTGGGTTTCCTGACAAATTCAGAGATGACAAGTTTCCAGTCTCTGGAAATACATTTGGCTCTATTGTTGAAATGTGATTTTCTTGCAACTGAACAACTTTGAGGTCATTTGCTTGGTGGAAACAACCACTGGTCAGGCTTTGGAGCAATGTATGAGTCACATGCACCTTGACCAGCATTTTAATATTTTCCATTACAAAGCAAATTTTATCATTGGTGGAATTTTTAATTGAAAAGAACAGAATTTGTATGTCCTCAGGAGAAATCAATTGAATTATTTCAGAAGAAAAGATGACAACTTTGTGGTACCCTCTGATCACATCAAAGTTACTCCTGGAGATGTTCAGATTTGAACACAAAATGGCGAAAAGGAGACACTGACAGCCTGAAGGGCAAGCCATGGTTTTCAACAAACATACGTGCTCGTCATCCTCATGCGGGCAATCCACAGTGCCATCGCAAACGTCTTGGAAATGAATACAAGTTTTGCTGAACATACATTTGAACAAAAATTTGCAAGGTCTTTTGTCACAATCAGTGAAAAGTTCGTCATAACCTTGTGGGCAGTCCCACCTTCCATTGCATTTGTATGCCCAAGGAATGCAGTGGTGCTGTGGGCACTTGAACATAGTGTTGCAAAGGAAATTTGTGCAATTCTGAATGTGATCTCCATGCTTGCAAGGAAGCAGCATCTGCTGTTTGTCCAACTTGTAAGTGCAGATGTCATGCATGTTGTATCATGTTCCCTCAGAGAGGCAAGACAATTGACCTCTTGAAGTGCAATATTTGACAGCAGTGGAGAAGGATATTATTTTTGTCTTGCTGTGATTTCCCTGGTTCTGAGAAAAGACTGGCAAACTTAGATAAAAATTGCAAGTTTGTCTTTTGGACAAGCAAAAAAGGGTGGAACATTTTTTGGGGCTTTGGGATGTGTTAGTGCTGTATTTGCATTTTGCTGAGAAACTTAAAGTTTGGTCACAATCACATCCTTCTTCATCTGAACTGTCTTCAGGGCAGTTTTGTGTTCCATCACAAACAAAAAGAAAGGATATCAATGTTTCTCCCGTGCACAGAAACAAGTTTCCAGACATTATGTGTTCTGTAAGTGGACAACTTTTCAACACAAATGCCTTCACTTGATGTTGTGTGACAATTTGTTTTGAAAATCTGTAAGTTTTTGAGCACCTTTTGTATATGACAATGTGGTTGTCAGTGGGAGAGAAAATTGGTGGCATTGGAAGCGAAATTGCATCAAAAAGAACTTGAAATGTTTTGATATCCCAACTGCCAAATCTTTTGTCTGACTTTTCCCACAAGAACTTGAAGCAAGTTTCACCAACAAACAGAAATTGTTTTGATGGACAGGATGTTTTAAGATTTGGATCCTCAATGTTTGCTGGTTTGATGAGAGGCTTGGGTGGCATGCAGTACACAGCATGTGCCAGTTTTATTTTGCAACTGATTTGGATCCACAAGGTTTCTGCAATATTTGTCAGCACCATGGCTGCACAAGATGTCCTCTGTGCTTCCTTCAAAGCTGAACTGTTACTCTGGCCTAGGTACAGCAGGCTGAGAGACTGTAAAACATATCTCAGTTTCTGTGGACTGTATTTACACATTTTTGCATCAAATTTCATTTGTCTTTTGTAACCTTCTCTGACAAAGTAGAGTCTGGGAGCACCTTGGACACCAGCTTCATCCATGGCACTGAAACTTAGTGGATCTCCAGTCTGCCACTTTCCCTGCAAATACATCCTGGTCATTCAGGTGCATTTCACAGACCTGTTGGGTTCCAGTTCCACTCCTGTATCACTCTCAGGCTTTAGTTTTTTTTCTCATTTGTAAATCACAGAACAGCAGATGGGAAAGCGTGTCAGAATAGCAAAAGAGCAAAAAAGGTCAAGAAAATTTTCAGAAAATAGCTCAGCTTGAAAAGGAGAACTTTCCAATGACTCACCCTTTCATTTATGGTTATCAAACCAATGAAAGCCAATTCATTGTGCATTTCCGAAGCAGACGCCAACTTTGTTTCTGTTCAGGAAAGACAAATTAAAAACAAATGAAAAATGAACAAGTCCACAGGAGAATATTATGGTTGACTTGCAGAATCATACCAAAGTAAATATCTGACACATATTCTCATACAGGGCAGAAGTGCATACATTCTCAATGTGATTTGTGATACGGTGTCAAAGAAAATCTTGTGAGCTGCCTTGGGTTTTGTTGCTTGAGGTCCTTCTTTTGGTTTTCTTGGAGGGGTTGTTTCAGGCTGGGCAGTGACTTGAATCTTTACCTCTGCGCCACTGTGGTTGGGAGGAAGGATTGAAGAACTGGTGGCTGAACTTGATGAAAGAAGCAAATTCCTCCATTTCTTCCCTGGATGTCAACACAGGCAAGTGTGTGCCTATCTGCTTGCATTTCTTCTCAGCCTCCACCCAGGACACTTCCAGGGCACCCTGCCCTTTCTTCCCTCTCAAGTCAGTTTGGGTACAGAAGCTGTGAAAATATGCCATGATTCCAAACATAAAAAAATTGTCAACTTTGCAGGCACGCTGTCGATTCTGCAGGGACCTTTGGTGAGTTCCTTTGTAACCAATGAAATGATGTTTCCTGAAGTTTTTGCAAATGGTGGCTTTGAAACTTTGGGGGTAGTGATTGTAATTATCTGTTATCCAGTGAACTTGAACTTCAGTTCTGTTGTAGTCTGAATCAAGGAAAAACAACAGAAAGAACAGGGTTCTGTGCACAACTCGAAAGATCAATCCAACCACACTCAATTGTTTCAGTGCAAAGAACAGGTCCCACCACTTGACCAGATACAACTTACCTGAAGATGAAGAGATTGTGCCTCTGACAGGGGATCCAGGGAGAGACAAACACCTGTTGGGTTGATCACTGGACAGTGTGAGTTTGTCCATCCAGCTGGTGGCATAAAAATATCCATAGGAAGGAAAACAGGAGTCATCAATTGTGGGATAGAAGCAATTTCCATTTTTTATTGCCTTGGCGAAGTGAGTTTCCAATGACACATTGAAATTCAAAATTGTGGAGATGTTCACAGCTTCAATCCACAAGAGAAAATTTTCAGAATCTTTGGACCAAAGTGATTTCAGTGATGTCCACTCACTGGAAATTGTCAAAGACTTGTACTTGAGTTTCTCACTGAGCTCAATTTCTGAGTTTGTTGTTATTTCAACCCAACTGTCATGGTTACTAGCGACAAAGTAAACCTGGAAGTTGATGTTGTTTTTGTCAGTGGCACAAGCTTTGGGTGAGAACATAGTTAGCTTGATGGAGGACACTTTGCTGAGATCCTGACAGAATGGATGACATTCAGCCTTGGATTTCAGGACCAGACTTGGAAGGAGGCAGTAAAATGAGTTCCACTTGAAATTGTGGGGAGTGGCTTTGGGATCAGAAGTCATGCATCCACTGTGTTGTGCAGTGTGTTCATTGTTGTAGTATATTGCTCTTGATGTGTTTGATGGTGCTGTATTGGGAATTCTTCTGTATGTTTCCCACAATTCAAATTTTGAAGGGACTCCAAACACAAGCAGATTGTCATTGAAACCTGTTCAAGATGAAAATCCTTTGCTTTGGAAATCACAGAAAACCAGAGACCACCATGTTTGAGCAAATTTCATGTCTTGTCAGAAAGACCACATACCTCTGAAGTAACTTGTTAGGTGATAAGTCAGCTTGCTCTCTCCTGAAAAGTTCATCTTCACTACTCTGTGACAATCTTTCACACCAGAATTTACAAAGTGAAGAAGCTGCATGTTTGTGCAGCCATTTCCTTCAATGTGTTGAATGTGATCCTTAAGGGCACAAGGGTCAATCTGCACTACATTACACTCAGTGACTGACACTTTGAGACTCACCTTCATACTCACATACTCTTGATAAAAGTACAGCACCAGTACAAGTTTGTTTGAAAATGAATACAAGTTGGGAAATTGATATTCATCTTTCATAGCAGTCTTTGACTCTCTTGATGTTGTGCTGGACAGTTTCATGCAATGATTTGTAGTTTCATTCATGTTCTCTGTTGTACTGATACCTCCAAACCTGCAGTCTGTGGGATTCATTCCTACAAAGCTCATCCCAGTGACAGACACATTGATATGGAAACTGAAGGATGTTTCATACAAGAACACACAAAACACCAAGCAGTTCCCAACGTTTGCTGGGAAACCCACAGTGAACATTTGGTTTGATTTGACTCTGATGTCTTGGTGTTTTGTGATATTCCAAGGAAAGTAAGACATCTTACTGCAAATATCATTGCATGAAAAAGCATAAACAACACACTGAAAACTAGAAGTGATGGCATGCTTGCTTTTCTTAATTTGAAGTGTTTTGTCTGGTGATTGTGAACCAGGTCCATCAAAAAAGCTTTGAATCTCATTTCCATCACTTTGCACTTTAATTCTCTGAATCTTGTTGACACACAAATACCAAATGTTCAAAGCCCTGGTGTTGTGAAGTATGTACATCTGCTGCATCAACAACTGTTTCTTCTGTCTGGTTGTTGAATGGGTTTTTAAAGTCTTGCTGGTGAAAACAGTATCTGTGTCAACAACACTGAACAGAAACTGAATGTCGTGAATCACCACGTAGGACACAACTGCTGCCAGGGAGGTGAACCTGCATGGTGAGAACACTGAGTGTTTTGGAAAAATTCCACAATATCTCAATCTGAAGGCTTTACAAAGTACTGAGGAACCTTGTGAAGAAATTTTGTCAAAACATCTTTCAGTGTCTGCTTGGTGAAACATGACATGAAGTTTGGCAAAAGAACATCCTGAGACAGATGAGAAATAAAACTTGACAAAAGTGATGTTGAGTTGAAAATGAGGGTCAAAAGCAGCTTCCCAGGTCCAAAGAGCTGTTCTGGGCAGCACCTCCTTGGAGAATCTGTTTGATGAAACTTGAAAGTCTGCAAAACCCAAGGGATGTTGAAGGCACGACACAGACTTTTCCCTGGGACGCGTTGCCGTTTTAATCAAGAGGAGAACTGTATTTTGGCTCAATCTGAGGAACTGTGTCTGTTCGACTTGAAAATATTTTCTGACAGAAATGAATGTTTGAAAAAAGTTGTGCAAGTAATGTTCCACATACGCAAACCAATGTTTCGCCAGTGTGATGTTTCCTGTTTTTAGTTGGGTCATTCCCACTTCAAAATAGCAGAATGTCTTCTCGGTGACAAAACAACCTACCAAGCACAACAGAAAGAACATTTGGATTCCAGCAGTTTGCTTTCAATGAATCTATTGCTGAAAGTTCTCCAATAAGGGTCTGTGGATGAAATGCCCAATCCTCTGACCACTGACTGAGAATAAACTCTGTGGTGTTGTGTCCACTGATGATTGTCCAAAACTATCACACAAAACATTTGTTTTTGAAAATATCAACAGTTTTGTTTCATTGTTTGTTTGAATTGAGAAGCTGTGACACTTGATGGGGAGGAACCTGAGAGGGAGCAACTCCAGTGAAGACAATACAACTCAAGGAACAAAGCCAGAAAAGAACAACAGGATTCAGAAATAGCCCAGTTGTGGTCAGTGTTGAGTGTCAGGGGCTTCAAGAGAACTTCTCTAGTGTTTTGTGAAGCATTCAATACTTTGGTGTGTGTTTTTGTGACACAAAGATCAGGTGAAGTTGTGTTTGTCACTATGGAGGTGGACCAGGGTGGCTTTGAAACTCAGGGATCTGAACATGCAGCCTTTGCTCTCACTTTGCTGGAATTTCACCTCTTGTGTTAACTTTTCCGTTCGTGATTCTTGTTTTCACAACAAAGTCTGTTTGGCTGGCCCTGTGAGACAGGAGCCGCAAACTTCACAGCAAACAAAAGTCCAGCTGTTTCAACACAACAACCCAAAGCTTTTCTTGAAGCGGTCACGAAGAGGTGTACACAGGTGTGTGTGAGTGTGTGTGTGTGTCTATGTGTGTGTGCCAATGAACACGTCTGGAGTGCCAGAGTTTCAGGTGACAATTTTTTTTTCGACAAACAGGAGCTGGATGGATCAGCATTTTGGAGACTCACACTCTCAGAGATCACCTGACCTGCCTCTTACAAAAGCTTCCAACACCTGTTCAGGTGTTTCCAACGAGGTCGCTTCTCTCAAAGCTTCTCCCCAGGTTGCCTCAACAGATTCCGTTTCAACACTTGCAGGTTTAACATTTTTCACTTTGTCCACGGATGCAAAACCTTCAGAACTGTCACTATCTTCGTCAGTGTCATCACCTTCAGGATCATATTCAGCATCATCATCAGAGCAATCCTTCAAGTTCAGTAACTCAAGTCTGTCACGCTCACGCTTACGTGCAAGTTCATCTGCTTTTTCCCTCAACCTGGCCACACAATCCTCCAAGGACGGGCTGTCAACTTCCACAATGTCATCTCCCTCCATTTTGGATCAAATTGGGCGCCTAAATCAAATTGGACGTAACGTCAGAAAAGCCAATCTACGTCACAAGGGAGTAACCTCCAAGTGCAGGATGCACACGCAGGGTCTACTACAACCTGTTTTTCGGGCATGGGTAGAGCCGTGCCCCATTGGCTTGCTGGTAGCCCCTTGAGGGCTTACCATGCCTCTCGGGCACGGGTCCAGTCAATGGGGCATGGCTCAACACTGTGCCCGATTGACAC
>JAAUXT010146630.1_pt1 | contig 10272 bp, 15 predicted proteins | sample 7278171 | NCBI WGS metagenome assembly JAAUXT01 (sample SAMN14350112, study PRJNA611818) | marine sediment metagenome | isolation source: surface marine sediment (1.8m) | place: French Polynesia: Moorea | collected 2018-08 | reverse complement strand
GGCCTGCTGGCTCTCGCTGCTGCAGCTGTACTGATGATCAGGAGGAGGTGAGGCGATCCCTCTGGAACCTGCAGTGTTTCAGTTCTGACACAACAGCATAAAGTACACCTGTGGGCGAATCCAACCTTTGGTCATGGTGGGGGATTCTATTTGTGGAAAACTGACGCACCTGGTCGTATTATTTGGACACGAAATTATTGTCTCCAGGGTTTGGGTTGACGCCCCTCTGTGTCTTCACCCAGAACCGGCTTCCCGCAAAATTCCTGCAGTTTGTGCGCTGAACGGCGCAAAGTCGGGTGAAACCTGAAAGCCCAAATTTTGTGGATGGCCTGAGTCATTGCAAACATTTCAAATTTTATTTCACATTGTTAGTGCAATGGGGTTGTTGGTAATCTGTTTGGGTCAAAAGAGTTTTGTAAGGTGTCAGTTGTTTTGTGGTTGTGGAGAGGCAATTTTCACATTTGTGCTGACTCAGCATTTTTGGACAGCAAAGCCAAATGACAAACCCGAATTGGAAACCCAAATGCGAAGCCGAATTGTTCAAATCACCGCGGGGTCCATGGGCCTCATCTGTTTTCAGCTGGCAGGTCTTCAGTGCAGGAGGGACGGACGAGACGGAAGGTCAGCCAGACGACCACGACTACATGTACATCCCTGACGATTTTCCCCACCAGAGGGACCTGGGAGCGACTCCACCCATCCTGGGCGACGCTGAGACCACGTGTTACGGACACACCACGTGCTACTCGGGAATACACGGGGCGTGCGATGCCCCTCGCCTGGCTGACGGCGAGGTCAGGCACTACGTGCGACCCGAGGAAGCTGTCCACAGCGAGAGCGTGATCACACACCTGTGAACGTTCCTGTGAACGGGTTACATGTTACATGTTACATGTATGTAAACGCTTGTGTAAATACATCTGTGAACACATGTGAGCATATATGGAGAAATTTTGTCAATGTGATTGACATGTTTATTGAGAACAAAATCACTGAAAATGGATTCAATGCAAAAATCTTCGTGTTGTTTCTGTCCTTCACAAGTCTCAACCAACAAAAAGTGTCAGCCTCGTGTGATACTCCGGACTTTCTTTCTGGTCATCACAAAATTGGTTGCAGAGAAAAGTCATCCCGGTGGTGTGGTGGTGTTGCGTCGCCGGGGCTGTACGAGCACGCTTCTGCTGCTGCATGCAGGCGCTCAGAGTGTCAGCAATCAATTACCAAAGGGTGAAACCATCACTTCTCACTGTTCTGTGTCCAGGTCTCACTTGTAGGCTTTCACAGGGTCAAGGCGTTTTCACATTGGGTGACACGTGGTCGTTTTCTGGGCTGACGTCAAAAATTCCACCACAGGGTTCAATGTTAAATTTTGACGCCGACGTCAATAAAAACCGACCGCGCGTCACCAACGTGAAAAAACCCTCAGAGTCGTTTCAAATTGGTTCCCTGGCACATACAGGACCACGCCCCTTCTCCCGTCGTTCCTGGGTTCTTGGTCTTGTGCGAAGTCCCTTTAGGGCGAAGCACCATGTGGTAGTGCAGTATATGGCAGCTGGACTGAAATGTCCCCTGCCCCCTCCCCCCTCCCCTACCCCCTCCCCCTCCCCCTCCCCCCTGCCAGACCTCCCCCCTTACCAGACCCCTCCCCCTGCTAGACACCCCCCTGTGGACAGTATGACTACTGGAAGACAAGGAGGACAAGGATGAATTGAGGAACAAGGAAGAATTGATGACATTACCGACGCCGCAATGGACTTCGCACTGCAGTTGCCTTGAGCACTGCTTCTTGTTTGATCAGGGGCAGACGCAGAGGGAAAAACAAAAACAAAATAAAAGAGGTTGTCAATACAGTTTTAGCTGCAGCGTGACACATTTTCAAAACGAAAAAAACTTAAATATGATTGACACACCTCGCAAACAAAAACTCCTGTTGTACCAAGGAAAGAGGGGAAATATTTCAGCTTCTAAAGGGCTGAACCTGCAAGAGTTCCTTCCCCAACAGGCACCCCCCCCCCTGAGCTCTGTAGTTTGTCAGCTGGGTTGAGCTCACGTGACCGTGGGTCTGCAGGTCCTGCAGGTACTGCTGGATTCCTTCCCTATTGACCTCTCATACAGAGGAGCCTCGGCAGCCTGTTCAGCACCTGTTGTGCCGTGACACACGAGCCCCCATTAAAGTGAAACAGGACCCCATGGGACCAGGCGGATCCAGAATTTGAGCCAGGAGGGGGGCAGTTCAGTGGGGAGGTTACGAGCCATTGAAGTGAAGCGGGACCGGGGACCAGGGGCGGATCCAAGAGGTCACGGTCAGGTGGTGAGACCTCCTGGTGTGTCAATTCCAGAACCCTAGAGACAAGAGGCAGACCCAATGGAGTGTGGAGGGCCTGATGTCAATTCAGAATGGACCTTGTGTTTCTGTGGGGTTTGGGGTTTGGGATATATTGTCCCTTTCTGATCCACCTCTGGTTATATGATTCTGGATCCTGGATCTCGTCAGTGTGTTTCGGGGTGGGGGAGGGGGCAAGCCCTTGGGACACCAAACAAATCTGACAAAAACTCTGAAAGGGAAAAAGACGAGCTCAGACTTGTGTCCACTGGTGAGATCAGATGGAAGGGACGGGACAGAGGCCATCTGGATCTGCCTCTCGGAAAACAGCTGATCTCACAGCAGTGTGTTCCACGGTCTCATCTGGCATCGTTCTACCTTGATGACATTTGTTGTTCCGTAGCAGTGTCCCAAAATATTGTCGCTGCGTTGCACGCACGGGGTGGGCAGTCCCCAACGAACATGTTGGGGCGTGGGTAAGTGGAAAACGATTTTTGTGAGCATCAGCATCAGCATCAGGCCCCCCATACATCGGCCATGTTTTTAAAGTACATCTCGAAGGACAATGCAATATTCTTGTATCTCACTCGGACAGGTCGACGTGGTTCTAACGCCTCCAGCGTAGTCACAACCGTGGCGACAAAATTTCGGAGTCTCTGAGCTGGGCCGTTGCCATGACTCCCGCGCCCTGACCTGCGTCACGTTTGAACTCAAGTCACGTCATGTCGTGATGCCTCAATCCAACGGATGAAGAAATTTTTTCTCCAAAAGAGAAGAAACAAACCACTTTGAGTCACACAGTGACCGACTCGCATCTCGTGACACACGATGGAATTTCATCGTCTTCCTGTGGTCAACATCAAAACAGTCACGGGGTCAGAGGACGATCCATGGCACCCACGAGGGAAACAAAGTTTCTCAGTCTTTACAAATATGTTATTTCACAACCAAATCTCTGCCACGAGCCAACTATATCACGTAGGCAAGGCGTCAAAGTCAAAAATTTGACATCGCGTCATCAACGTGAAACACCCAATGTTCATCCCAAGGCTTTGCATCTGGCTGCATTGTGACATTTTTCGCAGTCATCCAGACCTCTGGTTTGTGCCTCACAGAACGCTCTTTCCACAGTAAATGAACCCTGACATCCCGTCACCACCCTCGAACCAGATCTTCTATCGCCCCTGGATACAGAAACTCGATCCAGACGCAGAAACATGAGCATCCAGCTACCATTCACCACACAAAGACGGTGAAAGGAAATATCTGTTGAACCTACATGGTGAACAGAGGTTTGTTCGCACGAAACCTGACCGCACGTCCCGGCTCTCGTTTCAAATCTCGTTTCAAATCTCGCTTCTGCGGGACAGAAGCTCACGGCCGGAGCCCGAGCCTAGGGACAAAGCCGTCCCATTCACACCGGCCCCGCCCTGTATCCGGCCCTGAATCCAGGCTGCAGCAGCGACCTGAAGCTTGAAGCGTGATCTGGAGATGCAGGGGTGGATCAATGGGGCCAGTCACAGGAGTGGATCCAGGGTCTAGAAAAGGGGGTCGATTCAGAAAGCAAGCCACAATACTCAGAAACAGGGGAAGAACTGATGCGAAGATGCAGGGGTGGATCAAGGCTGTCAGGCACAGGGTGGATCCAGGGTCCTGTTGTAGGGGCGGATTCTGAAACCAGTTGAACTGCTGGAGCCAGGTCAGTGAACGGTTGAATACAGCCAAGGATCCAGGGCCAGCCACGGGGTGGTTCCAGGGGCCATTCTTACACGCGGTTCACTCTGGTTTTCTTTTTTGGAGTCAAAATTTTTCCACCACAGATGAACACACAATTTTTGCATGGTGCTCCGTCACGGACACCGAACAAATTTCAACAGCGTGTCAGGGGTTTGACTTACGAACCAGTTTGGTTGGTGAAACACGAGCCAGTGAAAGAAAGGACAGTGGTCAGTTGCACCCGTGGTTTCAAGGCCGATCACAGCAGAAAATTCATGGACAATTGCAGGTGTGGATCCAGGGCCCATTTAGTTGAAAATGTGGTTCTAGATACAAAACGTAACCATGGATCTGGTGTCTGTTCCAGAGACGGATTCATGACGTCGACCCAGTCGGAGGTCCAGGCACCCAAAAACCCCTCAAAACAAATCTCACCGCCCTGTTGTTGCACCAAAGTTCCCGCGCGTACTTTGCCATGATATTCTTGCATTTTCGTGCCGCCAATGCCCAAATTTTTTGGACTTGGACTTTGGACTTGGAATCACCTTGCTTTTGAGACTCCGGCCCGCACTCTTTGGTCTATTCCTGACCAATTTTGTGCGCGCATTATCATGCTCACCGGAGAGGTCCAGGCCAAACTCAGGCTCCGAAATCTATCACATGACCTATCTAAGAATGGCGTAGAACTGCGGACTGTGTGTCACTGAGAGGCTACACCAGAAACAAGAGGTCGGCTCCACCAAACAGCTGCACGGGTGAATCCAGGGGCTCAGAGGCCCCCTGCAGGGATCTCAGCTTTGTTCATGGTGGGACTGGTGGCGGTGGAGGTGGGGGCTAGACTCCACCACAGAAGGGGCCAGAACCCCACAGCCTTCTATATCTGCTTCACGTTTAGACACCCACTCAACCTTTAACCACGAGAGTCTGTCTGCAGGCTGATGAAAAAATCACGATTGTTGAGCTGAGGACTTGATTGCGCAAAATTGACACAATGACACAGCATGTTGCAGGCTATGTGTCTCGGTCACCTGAAGGTTGTGTGGCATTGAGCAGAAGCTATAACTGGTTCCGGTGGTCACGATCACGCCTTCACCGTGCGCGGTGGGACACCTATTTCATTCAATTCTTGTGTCAGGTTTCAAAACAGCCAACTTCGCGTCTGAGGCCTTGGGTGTCGTCCCTCCCACATCTACGTTCAGTGTCCGGTTGCGTGGTGCAGTGCTATGGCGACCAAGGATACGACATGTCATACACACGTCACACACATCGCGCAGACATACTTCTCAGACCTTACGCATACATTTCACACACCTCACACACACACTTCACACACACACACACACACCACTCATAAAGACACAAGCAAAACTTGCACTCGTCGAATGAAAGACACTTCCACCTGCGAGAAAGTACACAGACTGGCAGACAGACCCATGCACTCTCAGTTGGCGTCTTACAGTCAAGTAGGGGCTGAGTGACCCCAACACGCTGTGTTACCCCCTGGCTCCATCATGGCTGCCCTGCCCATCCTCCACCGCACCCCGCAGCCGTTGTGTCCATCGCAAAGGACGCTTCAGACACAGGCAATTATTCCCCATTTATCTGCGTTGAAAAGACGCCCCGTCGGGACGCGCGCTTTTCAGCGTCGCGTTGTATTCCTGCGCCGGGCGGTGAATAGGCGGAGGCGCGTTGAATAGGGCGCGGTCCATAGGGGGATGAAGCTTCACTGATTGAGGTTCACATGTCCAAAATGCCCGATGTAAAACGAATGTGCAGAGTTCAATGCCCACTGCAAAACACGTGGAGAGTGTTTTGTTGACTCCGTCTGCAAAACAGGAAATCTGAATTTTGAAGTTTGGTAGGAGTTGAGGATGGGAGGAAAATCAGTGTTTTTGTGGTGGGTTTGTGCTTGAAGTGACTGCGTCACGTTGAACATAAGAAGAATGTTGAGGCCCCAGCGGATCCTCGTGGTGCTGGCCCATAGATCTGGGTGCAGTAGAGATTCAGAAATGTGTTCAACCTCCCAGCGAATTCAGTAAAAACGCGGCAACCAAGCGCTTTGTGGGACCAAGGAGTTTGGTACCCACTTGCAAGAGTAAATCTCAGAGAAACACTTTTTTTCAAGGCGCACACACACGCACACACACACACACGCACACACACACACACGCACACACACAAGAGCGTGCCCTGGTCATCTGTTCAGCACTGTTGGAAACGCGCGTGAATTGACTGTTCATGCATCTTCTGATCATGGTAAAACGCAAAGGACAGTAAAACTTTGTCGTGGACCCACACAACCTCACTGCACCAGAGAACCACGGCCTGTTTCTGCTTGGCCCACTTGTCACGTTCCCTGAAGGTACCTGTCACGTTCTGACACGTGGCCTCTTTCTCCCCCGTGTCGCCTCGTTCTTTGGGCCATTTCATGGCTCTTACTGTTTTGGATGCAGACTGAACCTCGCGGTCATTTGACGACATGTGGTTCACTTCCGGTTCCGCCGGATCCAGCGGACGAAATTCGGGGCACCAAGTCCTCTGGATCTGGCTACATGGTGTGCGTGAAGTGAGCTTCTGACCCCTCTCGAACTTTGAAGTTTGGGTGCAGTGAGGCCGGCTAGAGACCGCACCAAACGATCCGTCCTGCGTCTCAAAAATGTTGAAGTCAATGACAACGTTGAAGGTCATGAACGCTTATGTGCTGGTTGGAAATCCTATCCCAGTGAACGCGTAACCGAAAAGCGCACATCGCGCAGAGGTTCGTCCTCCCCATGCTGATGTCAGTCTCCTCTTCACAATCTCTTTCGATGAGCTACAGTCCAAAGCCGATCCAGGGTCAGTTGTTTTGCGCGAGAAACTGAAATGTTTTGCCCTGAGTCTCTGTAGCCCAGCTCTGGATCTCCAACCACATTGACCAGATGTTGTCGAGAGCTTTGTGTCCTGTGACCCCAAAAGAACCCTTGGTGAACAACGTTGACGTGTGGTTTTCAAGACGTTGAGTTGGCCCTTTCGTTTGACCTCAGTTCCGATGCAGTCGACCCAACGACTGAAGGGGTTTTCATATTGGTGACGTTGACGTCAACTGCAGACTGCAACTGCAATTTTTTTAATGCTGACTGCAATTTATTTTCATATTGGGCTCATCTCATCAAGGGTTTGCTAGTCAACTACAAAAAAAGTTTCAGTCAATTGCAAATATATTGTAGTGAACTGCAAATGTCCAGTGGCATCTCAACATGCCTTTTCACATCAATTTTCACAGTTGCAGTCAGGAATGGTTTGTACCAATTTTTGCAGTCAACTTCAAGTAGCAGATATCATTTTTGCTGCTTGACGTTGAGTTTTGCATTTGACGTCAGCCCAATGTGTAAACCGTGTGACGCATGCAGTGTGACCCAGGCCTTATGATTGACACGCGCGACACCTTTGGGACACCTTCCCCGTCGCTATGTGTTTGAACCTGTGAACCTCAGTGAACGAGTGTGTCAGATAACAACGATGACGATGACCTCTTTACTCCACACTCTGTATCGCGGATCCAGAAAAAACACAGGTTTATCCAACAGCCTTGATCCTGACAAATTGCAACACACGTTGCAATAGATGAAGATACCTTTCACCTTGTGGACCAGGATGGGGCTGGGGGTCCAACCTGGGTCCCAGGGTCCAACCATCGCAGGGCTGGGGAGCCAACCTGGGTCTCAGCCAGGGTCCAACCAAGAGGTGGGGGGGGGGGGCGTTTCCATGATTGCGGGGTTGTGGCTTCTGGTGCCTGCCGCTGGATCTGTGGTCCCCACCACTTTAGTCTTGTATCTCTGGAACCACAAACACAGAGCATCGGCATTTCGATAAAAGTAGCGCAGAATCTAGTGAAAACAAACACTTAACGAGCCATTCACTACAATGTGGCTCGTTTCGCCAATTTTCCACTCACGCTCGTTGATCTATTTGTGTTTGGGACAATTCTACACAATAATGCATTGAAAATTGGGTGAAGCGTTTCGCTGCGGAAGAAGAGGAACTAGCTGGAGCACGGTAAGGACGGGCTCTCGTCGTTTGGGTAGTTTTTCTGCAGCATAGGCAGGGTCCGGGGACCGGTGTTCCGGCCGACGCAGGGTTGAGGTCAGTGGGTGCAGGGAACTTGGAGCGTGGGGGGTCCCAACTCCAAACGTCAAAACTGTACACGTGTGTGTGCAAAATCAAAAGAACCAGCCTTCAGCGCAACATTTTGCATTCTTTTTTCCTTTTTTTCGGCAACCAGGGGTCCCAGGCCGCAGGCACCCCCTGATGAATCCACTCGGGAGGAGGGCAATTCCACGAACGCAGGAGGGTAGATCTATGATGCCGCGTGTGAAACATTTCTGGTGCAGAATCACAGAAAAAACATGATTTTTTTGCAACCCTGGCATGTGATATCGCCCGTGCGTTTGTTCAACAGGGATAAAACTGTCCAGCGGGCTCAGATCTTCAACGAGTGACGCCCAGATTTCGTCACGCGACTCATCATGACGTCATCGGCTGCAGACCACGTGGGTCAGGAAGAGGAGGAAACGCCCCTGGCGTTGCGCAATGAGAAACAGCTTACGTCAGCAGAACTCAAACAGCTGACGTCAGCAGAACGCGACGCGGACGGCTCGCAGGCCCCTGGAGCGCAGAGCTTCTTCGAGACGTACAGCAAGGCGACCAAGCTCGTGAAGACGGTCGCCATGGTGCTGGCCTGCTCCTCTATGGTGAGTATGTATGTGTGTGTGTGTGTGTGAGAGAGTGCTTCTCCACGGTGAGGCAGCTTCACACCTCTGTTCTGCACGCACTGGCTGCTTGGCTCCGCGCACAGGCAACCAAACAGACAGACAGACAGACAGACAGACAGACAGACAGACAAACAAACAGACAGGCAGACACATTTATATACACACACGTGTACATGCACACACACATACACATACACACACACAAAGTTAGACACACTGAAACAGACAGACAGACACACATTTTAGCATGCACACACATACCCACAGACCTATACAACGTGCGCGCACGCACCTTTCCTGCACACGCACACACACACACACTGCCACTCGCTCAACGCTACAGTCAAAGATCTCTCCCCTGTCTTGCACAGGCTTCACACCCAAACAAACACGCGCACGCACACACACACACACGCGCACACTGACACACGCGCACGCACACGCACACACACACACACACACTATGAGGTTGACGATGCTTTCCCTTTTCTGTTGCTCGGAAATCAAGCACACCCATTATGCACACGCCTTTTCCTCCACGCCCAGGGTATCTATGCGGAGATCGTGGGTCCGACCATCCCGGACCTCAAGGACCGCATCGGCGCCGGATACGAGCAGATCGCGCGCACCCTCGTGGCCAGGAGTGTCGGCTATTGCGTCGGCGCCGTCGTGGGCGGCCTCATCGCGCACAGGTAGGTGGCGCCACGTACAGGCGGGGACGAGCGGAGGGGTCAGGGGTGATATCAGGAGCACGAGTATGGACTGGACCTGGGTGCAAGGGTTGGGGTACTCGGGGTTGGTTCAAGGAGTGAGGTACAGAAGTGGGGTCTTGGAATGTGGTGCAGGAGAGGGGTGCAGGAGTGGGGTCCAGGAGTGGGGTCCAGGAGTGGGGTGCAGGAGTGGGGTCCAGGAGTGGGGTTTAAGAGTAGGGTCCATGGTTCAGGAGCGTGGTCCAAGAATGGGGTCTACGGTGGAAAGAGGGGAAACAGCCTTGGAACAGGTCGATTTTTTGGTGTTCCCTCACTCCACGTGTTTGCGTGTGTAGGAGTTGTGTGTATTTGAGTGTGAATGTGTTGTGTGCAGGTAGCGTGTGTGATGCGTATGCGCGTGCGAAAAAGGTTTTCGCTCGTTCACGTCCAGCACGTGTTCACTGCAGGAAACCTCTGCACGTGGAGGCGCTCGGCTTTGTGTCGTGTTTCTTCGGCGCGCTGGGGTCGGCCGTCGTGCCCTGGTGCCGCGACCTGTGGGTCCTGGGACTGGTGCTGCACGTGGAGGGCTGGGGCCAGGCCCTCATCAATACATGTGAGTCCCACGCACACACACGCACACACACGCACACACTCACGCACATAAACCTCCCAGTGCTGGGAGCTGTGGGTGCTGGGGCTGGTGCTGCACGTGGAGGGGTGGGGCCAGGCCCTCATCAACACATGTGAGCACCACACACACACGCGCGCACACACACACATGCCCTGGTGCCGC
>JAAUXT010141608.1_pt1 | contig 10272 bp, 10 predicted proteins | sample 7278171 | NCBI WGS metagenome assembly JAAUXT01 (sample SAMN14350112, study PRJNA611818) | marine sediment metagenome | isolation source: surface marine sediment (1.8m) | place: French Polynesia: Moorea | collected 2018-08 | reverse complement strand
TAAGGCATTTACAACAGAAGATTCCTCTGACAAAGACACAGCGCCTCAGCAAAAGGAAGGAGAATGCGATAAGGCATTTACAACAGAAGATTCCTCTGACAAAGACACAGCACCTCAGCAAAAGGAAGGAGAAAGCGATAAGGCATTTACAACAGAAGATTCCTCTGACAAAGACACAGCACCTCAGCAAAAGGAAGGTGAATGCTTCAAGTCCAGACAGGAGGAGTACAAACCAATGGTGGCCTGTGAAGACTGTAGGAGGCTGTTCCATGAGCACTGCCTGCCACACTACCTCCTGGACAAGAATATTGACAAGGAAGGACAACCCTTCTTGTGACTTTTGTTGAATATGCAAGTATAACTTTTGGACCCATTCTGAAAAGATTTATACTTGTACAGATGACAGAACACAGTGAGAAATGTTTCTGAAAAGATCGAAGAATGAAGCAGAATCGTAAGATGTACATGTTCATAATTGAAATAACAAACAGAGCAAGTGAATGGGGAAGGGAAAAGTCTAAATATGTCCCAAATGAAACCTGCTCTTGCGATATTGGTGGCAATTTTGACAAGTGCTTTGATTCAAGAATGGCTCCAGAAAGGGAGAATAAGGTGCAGTGGATGCTGTGGTCGATAACAGGAGCAACCAGGGAGGCAATACAGATCAGAGGCGACATAGGTGACCTCTTCAGTTGGAAAGATGGCCCTCTTCAAGACCTTGTCTTCAAAGGGATGCAAGCAACCAGAAGGGAGGGAGTGACAGTTTAAGACTTTTTTTTACTTTTATGTATAGTATTGACTGTAGTGTGTTATTAGAAGATGGAGATAGCAGGTTCCTGGTCAAGTTCAGAAGAGACGGTGATTGGAAAAAAAACTGGTTAATAGGTGGTGCAGGCTCCATCAAAAAAGGAGGATAAAGGATCCTTCACAAAGCAGACCAGGGCCTGCAGTGTTGCAACCTCCACAAGAGTCTCCACTAATGTTGTCTTTTGGTCACATGATGTCTGCTTTTTTCCAAAATAAAGTATCTTGTGTGACCAAAAATCAAAACTCACTCTCTCTCTCATTGACATTGCATCTCTCTCATTGACTGTGCATTGGTGGTTGGCTACTGGAGCAAGTGGTCAGCTACTGGAACAAATGGTTGGCTACTGGAGCAAGTGGTCACCTACTGGAGCAAATCTGAGATTTGCTCCAGTAGCCGACCACCTTCCATTTCAACAAGTTCTGTCTCTCACAGAGAAAAGTTGCCAATACCAGAAGAGAGCCCTTTTCTGGGCTCTCTTTTGGTATAAGCAGCTTCTCTCTGAGACAGGGGCTGAGATATTCCATGTCAAACATTGTGTCGACAGGCCTGTCAACACACAGATTGATCTGGGTGGTCAGCTACTGGAGCAATCCTCTATGCACCGACAGGTGCACCACTAATATTCCTACAGATCGGGAACAAACTTTTTGGATCATGGAACAGAAATAACCCACTCGCACAATCGTAACACACTTTTTCACACAAGAGTTGCTTCAAAAAATTTTCAAATTTTTTTGAAAAGTTTGAAACTGTGCAAAATGCAGTTTTGTAGCAGCAATACATTTTCGTCTGTAACTTTGGTACAGAGCCATATTTTTCAAATCTGTGAACAGATTCTGAAAGCCCCCGGCAAGGGCTTTCAGTTGGTTGTATAAGGCACAATGTCCGACATGCATGACATGCACCTTGCATTTTTGGAATACTGCTTTTAGGCCAAATGTCTACAGTACTTTAAGCCTCACTTTGGATTCGTCCAGCCTCATTCTGGTTGTGGAGTTTTCCCATGATGGCGGCAAGTCTGAAATGTCTCTTTCTTGCAAGTTGAAAAGTTGGAATATCTCAGTCAAATGTGGACTGAACTCAAGGGCGGAACCAGGCTTCATCGAATGGTCAGTCATGTTCATTTTCTGTATGTTTTTAGATGGATCCAACCATCCACCACTTCAGGATTCACGAGATTTTGGCTTGGCATGTGTCAATCAACAACTCAGTTGGAGGCCGACCTTCGGAACTTTCTGACTGACCTACTACTGTTCAACAAGTCTAAAGACACTGACGATTTGAGAAAAACATTGGTTGAAGAGATGGAGACAGTCTGGGGTGAAATGTTGGTGGAGAAAAACAGGAATTTGTCACTGAAAAGGCCCTTTTCAAATGCCTGGAGAAGGGTGGAGTTGACCCAAACTTGGCTTTGGATCAATTAAATTCTTTCTACAGGCAGCTCCAGTTCCAGTAAAAGCCAATGATTGCTTTGATCCATCCATTCTTGTTGTTTGTTTGTGCTGTTTTTCTCAGTCAATAGTTGATTGAAAGAAAGGCCCGAAATTAAAGCATCATTTCCACATGTTGGCCCGAATTAAAAACACATGCCCAAATTAAAAAGACTTGTGACAGGTGACACAAAAGGTCAAATTTTGGCATGAACCAGTGGAGCTGCAACAACATCTCATGATATGTTGTAGCCAGGACAAAGACCTTCATTTTGATGCAAGTTTGACTCAAATCGGTCCAGTGGTTGCTGAGATAAGATACTACAAGTTGAATCCCAAAGTTTTGGTGGCAAAGTCGGAAACAGGCCCAAATAAGATGCATTTGATCTGGGAGGCTCAGCCACTTGCTGCAAATACTTTCTTTCAACACACTTTGTAATCTCTGGACACAGATAATTCCTTCGAAGTGATCTGGTTCAGGAACTGTGCTCCATACATGGCACATTCTCACGAAACAGGGGCACTCTTCAACTCGTTTTAAAATCATGTTACTTTGAAGTTCGTGGGTTTCTTTCATATTGATTTTTCGTTGTGGGTGTGGGATACTTTTGTGTAAAAACACAAGTTCACAGCTATTTTTGTTCAATCTGAAACTGTAGTGATATCACAAACACACTGGTTGGTATCTCAGGAGACTGTCCCCAAGGGCGGGAACCTCCATATTTATTGACCTCATTCCAATCACGCCATCTGGTGAGTGGTGGTTCTAAATTCACAGCCACCACACTCCTCCCCTGGTAGGGGGTGTTGCCAGTGCCAAACAATTTTTAATATTCTGAATATTTTTGCAGTAATTATTCAGATAGAAAATAGATAGAAAATAGCACAATATCACTATTTTGCTGAGTTTTCCCAGCATCCTCCCTCCCCCCATGGGGTGATCACATGATCATGTGACTGCCATTTTGGAAAACATGGATGTGGTTAATACAGAGGCCTGGTCTTGTATCAAACAGTCTATGGTGAGGTTCATGCTCATTGAATCACAGAGATTACATGTGCCTCCAACACATCACCTGGTGATTAACTCAGTGATCCAGTATTTCAATGGAGGGGCACCTTTGCCCAACCAGTGTCTGAAAATCATGGTTCACCAGCTGGCACAAATGTGCCCGGACCCCAACCTTTAAGGTGAGTTCATGGTTCTTGTCACCCCACAAACCATGAATCTGACCCTTCTAACTGGTGCAAAAGAAAAACATGGCACGTGAAATAAAGAATATGTAAATGCATGCTGAATTGTACCTACATGTCAGTCAGTGTATGAACTCATTCTGGTTCAGCAGCAGGCAATGCAGTTGCAGGACAAAACTCAGCTGGTATTGATTTCCTCAATGAAAACACCCAGCGTGCATAATGAAGACATTGCATTTTTTGCTGCTTTCAACAACTGGATGCACACACTGACATTGTACTACAAGTTTCATTTTGTTGAAAAGCGAAAGTCTGGGATGGCACGGTTCCCCATTTCAATCTGACACAAACTGAGCTGAGCTGTGATCCTGATCTGTGATCACTTTTTGGGAATGTGTACAACACCTATGTAGTCCAGGATGGCACAATTCAACAAAATCAAGGAAATATCCCCATGCAGTGTCAAACACCCAACACGTGATGTGTTTTCATAAAAGACAAATCTGACTTTTTTCTCATACAAGAGATAGAATGTTCATATTTCCCAAAATGCAGTCATTACAGAGAAATGTCTTCAACATGGGAGCAGAATGACTGGGCTTTGTTGAATTAAACCAATACACACCCCCATGAAAATCAAACATGTCCAACAGGAAAAGTGCCCCTATTTTGTGATAATTACTCATATTCACATGTCCACTCTCATAGGCTTTGTTCCACTTCAATTTAAAATTAATTTCACACACATGTCTCTCCTTATTTGCTGAAAATATTCAAAAATATGGGACCAACCTGAAATCTTGCCTTCCCACAATGGCTGCCACCCCTGACTGACCAAACCAAGATGGAAGCTCTTCTCTCATTGGCTCCTGAATCAAGCTCTGTGATTGGTCAGGATCATAATCTAAGCCAATCACATCAATCTATTTCAAATTTCAAGCAGTTTCCGAAGTCCTAATTTCTGCAGGCACTCCGTACACTCCCACATGGGAACTGGTGGGAGAACAATTGAGGGAGGTCTTTCTTTTGACAGTCAGAGTGGTCTCTGGTCAAGTATATCTTTCTGTCAGTACACAGTAGGTCTTGATTTGTATGAGGCTGGACTGATTTCTTCCACAAGACTCTGGTGCAAATTTGTCAATGAGGAGAATTTCAAGGATGGCAGTGGTGTTCACAGAGGCCCAGATTTGATTCCTTCACTCCCCAATGATCCTTGTCCCTGTGGATTCCACTTCATTGACAAAAACTTCCCAGAAGGATGACCACCTGAGTAACAAAGCCAATAAGAGTTGTGATACTAGTCCTACGAAAAGAATCAAGGCCCGACAGAGAAGCAAATTTGAGTTGTATAGTATGTATGTATTACATTGAGAAATGTATGAAAATGTCACAGAGTGCACATACTATTCATCCACTTTCCTCTTCTGTCTGTCATATCTGGGCGAACAGAATGATGGATGTGATACTGCATGGTATGTTATTCCTGTTCAGGAACATGGGTTGTGTTGCAGGTTGCTATGAAAGTAACACATTAGTGTAGTGATATCACAAACAAACAGGTTGATATCTCATGAGAGACTGTCCCCAGGGGTGGGAACATCCCTATTTGTTATGTTGAATCATGCCATTCATCCCTATTTGTTATGTTGAATCATGCCATTCAGTGAGTGGTTCTAATATTTTGGGTCTGGTGCTGGTGTGTCACACCACACTGCTCCCCTGCTAGGGGGTGCTGGTATCAGCAGACAATTTTTAATATTCTGTATATTTTTACAACAATTAATTGGATAGAAATATAGCACACTATCACTATTTTCCTGGCTTTAGCCTGCATCCTTCGCCCACAGAGGGTTATCATGTGATCACATGACTGGGTTTTGCCCTTTTCAACATGGATCCAGTTGAGTGTGAAGCATTCTCCGTCTTCAAGCAACAGATTGTCAGGCTAATCTACCATTAGTCTGGTCAGTTTGGGGTTGCAGCCCCTCTCAAGACCTGTTGTGCATTCAGTGGTTCAGTATTTGAGTGTGAGCATGCCTGTCTGGAATGCTAATCTGAGAATTTTGGTCATCAGACTGGCATTCTCCATTCACTTGGCAGAGCACCAGGCTTAGGTGAGTGGTTTTCCACATGTCTCAAGTCACTCCACACAGAATGACATCCAGAAGGAATTGCGTGTAAATTCACACTGTTACATGCACAAAACACAGAACACATTTGGTATCAGACGTGTCACTGTGTCATGGTTGTGCCATGTTGCTCCAGGTGTGTTATACCGGAAACAACAGTATCACGTCTTTTTTCCATAGCAACTAGCAATTGGCCATTGCAATTGAAGTCACCACACATTACACATTGTGGTTCCATCCATTTCAAAGAAATGGTCTGTCAAAAAACACTCGGATTGTCCGAGCTGGGTGTATTTTGGCGACCTAGGTACGAGGTCCTGGAACACAGGGCACCACCAACCTTCACCTCAAGAGATTATTCATCAGGAGAACCCAACGCCACATGAGGAACGACGCAGGGAATAGTTTCGACCAAGTTGACCTTCCCGGGCAAACGAAACGAGACAAGAATCTGCTTCTGAACACAGAGTTCCTGCAGAAAGAGATAGGGGATCCTCCGAGGTGGTAACTCGACCCATACAACAAACTGGAGTCGCTGCTTTTGACGCGCGAGCTGTCGAGTGTGTATTGCTGAAAATGGCATGTGCAGTGATATCACAAACACACAGGTTGTATCTCAGGAGAGACTGTCCCCGAGGGCGGGAACCTCGCTATTTATTGACCTCATTCCAATCATGCCAACTGGTGAGCAGTGGTTCTAACATTTGAGGCTGGTGTGTTACACCACACTCCCCCACAAGGGGGCACTGGTCTCTACAGACAAGTTTTAATATTCTGAACATTTTTACAATAATTCATCAGATAGAAAATAGATGGAAAACAGCATAATATCACAATTTTGCTGCCTTTAGCCTACATCATTCCTCCCCTCACAGGGGTGTCATATGATCATGTGACTTGGGTTTTTCCTTCTCTTTTACAATATGGATCAGATCGAGGTGGATGCCTTCTCTTTTCTCAGACAAGAAATTGTTCAGTGGATTATTGTTGAAGCAAACATACAGAATCAATCACCTTTGTCAAGGGGGTGATTGAGCAAGTGATCAATCAAGTTGGATATTTGGCTCCAGTAGCCAATCAATCATTCTGAACCCTTGTGGTTAGATTGGCATTCAACATCTATCTGTCGCAACTTCAAGGTGAGTGGTTTTCCACATTTGTCACGGTTTCATGTCACCCCACAATGGATCAGGTTTCAATAAATTTTTGTTCTGAAAGAGTTTTCGAGACAGATCCGTTGATCACAGAAATCCCATTCACGCAAACCAACACACCTGTATGCGTGGAGTACACTTGCACATGCAGAAACTCACCCTTCTTGAGGCGGACCTTCCTCTCCTCCTCCTCTAGCCACTCCTTCTCCAGCTCGGCGTCCGACACCGCGTCCTCCACCAGCGGCTCCCCCATCTCATCATCCGTCAGGTCCTCGCCCCCTCCTCCAGCAGCTGAGTCCCCCTCACCACCGCCCGCAGGCGTTGCCCCTGGCGACGCAGTGTCCGCAGTGCCAGCGCCAGGCTTGCTAGAGGCGACCTTGGCTTTGTCCTCAGGACTGTCAAATCCTCCTGCAAAATGAAGTTTCGGTCAGTAAGAGGCGAAGCTCTATTGACATGCAGATTGGCAATTTGAACTCCACCAAAAAAGCAAATTTTTCCGAGCACCCCCGCGAGTTTTGCCCGACACACTTCTGCAATTCCACAATCATCAATGAAGATGTAGTTCAATCTGATATGCTTGGGAAAGGCCCAAATCCCTCGAAACAGATTCTTCGTGCTTTGTGGATCCCCTGGTGTTACTCTTTCAGTGAACTGGTCAGACTCCACAGAGGCAGGACTGTACCTTGCGTGCTGCTATCTTCCGAACTGTCCTCAGTCTGATCCGACTCGACGGTCGTTTTTCTAGCATCCTTCCCACATGTTTCTGCCGTATTGCACGTTCCGGTATCCACTGTTTGACCACCATCCTTGCTACACGTCTCTGCACTGCAACTTCCAGTCTCCACCGTTTTCCCTGCGTCGTTATCGCACATCCCCGAAGCGCACGTTCCTGAATCCGCAGTTTTCCCAGCGTCCTTCTGGCACGTCTCGGCACCACATGTTTCTGCCTCAGCACTTTTTTTGGTGTCTTTGTCGCACGTCTCTGCACTGCAGGTTCCAGTTTCCACTTTCTCTTGGGGCGCTTTGGGGTCGCTACCCTTGTCTTGCTTCTTATTTCTGTCCTCGAGAGGCTCTGTTGTGTCATGCGGTACTTTCTGCTCTTCCTTCGAGTCAGTGGGAACACCATCACCAACAGTCTTACTTGCACCTGAGCCGGCTGGAATCACTTTTTGGTTTTCTGAAAAACAAGAACAGATTTTCGCGGTCGCCAGGTTGCCATTTCTTTTCCCACGCATTGGATCCACGAGTGAACACAAGTCAGCCCACCCGCAATTTCGTTGGGCTTGTCAACTTCAACAATTATTGCTTGTCAAAACAAGGAAATTAAGAAAATCGGAGAAAAGTTGAAACGCGTCAAACCAGTAGACGGCACGCTTCCCCTCCCCCAACCTCAAAGGGAGACTACACTCGCATGTTTCGCATGTTTCAGCAAGGGTCCGTTTTCTGGGATTTCGGAATGCACCCTTCCCGTCTAAAGTGGAAATGAATGGACCACTCCAGACAACACGGACCAACCCCCTTCGCTCACCTTGCTTCGCGGTGTCATCACTACAAGTCTCCTTGGTCTCCATGGTGCACATCCCGTCGTCTCCCATGACAACCGCGACGCACGCACAGACCCACAGCAAGACGTGTTTTCTACAACACGAAACATGCCAATTCGAATTGCTGATGAAATGAGTGTGTGCGTGTGTGTGTGTAACAGTGACTGTGTTCATGTGTGACAGGTGACTGTGTGTATTTTCAGGAATGCCATCAATGCAGCTCGTAGACTCCGTCAAAGCCAGAAGTGGGGTCTACGGAGAAGGAGCGCAAAAAAAAGGGCTAAGAAACTCGCCAAAGAATCATGCACACAAACACATCATTACATGTTAGATACAAGATGTGTCCAATTGAATTTAATCTGCTGCAAACAAATATTGGTTTTGCAGCCAAAAATCAACAGACAAAGGATGCATTTGAAAGTGGGTTTGGTGTATATGGGGAAAAACCGAAGAAACCGGTGGAAAAGCTGCCAGGGTGCATAAGGCTGGGAACACACTTCCTGCGATGGAGTGGATGGGAATGCTGCAACAAAATACATTTTTATAAAACAACCACAGGGAATACACTGATAGTGTCTTTGTGGTGTATAACCAGGGTTTGACAAGGGTTTGACAATGACAAGTTTGCAGTTTTCGTGAGACAGCCCCATATACAAAAGCACATGGCTTGCACGTGACTGATTCGTGCACAGGATCAACACACGTCTTCTGGCGCGGCGTTTCACTCAAACGTCGTGCATAAAGTACCTATTAAGCTGCATTACGTCCCGTAAAATGGCGCATGGTGTGCTAATTTTACAAACAGAAATCTTCAATTGGAACGCAAAGATTTCTCCCAACACAAACCACCTTCTTTGAATGCCTCAAACTCAGATTTCCGATAACTCGATTGATTGCCTGATTGATTTCCCTGCCTGGACCGACTTCCTGCTGGCCGTGGTGTGCGACATGGTTCAGGCGTGTCGGACACGTTCAACACGTCCTCGTCAACAAAGAAAAAAACACTCCTTCCAGAAAATTTAAATTTTGCACTCACTTGCCACAACTTGCGAACATCACGAACGTGTCTTCGATGTCTGAATCCTGACAAATGGTGTACCCAGGTGTCGAATAAATTCCGAAAATGTTGAAAAATGTGCAGCTACATTTGAAATGTGTGAGATTTAAATGGAGCTGATGCTGGAGCACCGGGCTCTGCCACGTGGAGGAAACTTGACACGCGTGGACACAGCCATGCTGCAGGTAGAAGCGCCGCCTTGAAACGTGGACACGCCCAAGCATGTCCTCAGGTAACTACAGGTTTTGAGTCGGGGTGGAACGAAATAAGACACCCAAAATTGACACGGGTCTTTGGGTATTTCAGGCGGGAGCCTGAGATGGCCAGACAAGTGTTTCTATTTCTTATTGGGGTTGAAACGGCCAGACACCCCCTGAAATAACAAGACAAGGGTCCCGTGCCTCCTTTCAGGTTTGATGTGAAATGGCCATGATACATTTAATCTTGGACTCCAAGATTATTCAGAGACATGCCTTCACATTTCAAGTCTGATTTGAGATTGTTGGTTCCACAAGGAATACCTCCATGGAGACAGGTGAGGCTTTCCCAGGGGAATTGCTGGCACAGGGTGAGGCTTTCCCAGGGGAATTGTGCCAGCAATGTTCTCAGGCATGTTCAAAAGAAGTGGGGTTAAGTTGGGAATCCAGTTGTCTCGCTTGGGCTTACAGGACATCACTTCACAACAAAGCATTCTGTGCTTGTTAATGTGCTTTGGTAAACATCCACTTCAGACAAAATGGATGCTTTGCTAGAACAAAATGGATACTTTGCTAGAAAGGAAAAAGCTGGGAACAGTGAATTGTTTGTAGTGATATCACAAATGATCAGTTGGGTATCTCAGGTGACACTGGCCATGGTGGTGCGAATCTCTGTGTTTATTGAATGAACAGTGCTGCCACCTGTACCGCGGTGGTTCAAATTCACAGCTGGTGTGTCACACCACACTCCTCCCCCAC
>JAAUXT010105218.1_pt1 | contig 10272 bp, 14 predicted proteins | sample 7278171 | NCBI WGS metagenome assembly JAAUXT01 (sample SAMN14350112, study PRJNA611818) | marine sediment metagenome | isolation source: surface marine sediment (1.8m) | place: French Polynesia: Moorea | collected 2018-08 | reverse complement strand
TAAATTGAGCGATATTTTTGCGTTACAAACAATGATGTCAGCAATAAATACTATCGTTAGGTGACCGTGCATTGTTACGCTGACTGGAAAGTCTCGTCGACGTTAAATAACCTATACGAAAGTGCCCCCCCCCCCCCAAGTTTCGATGCTGCATCTTTCAATCAAACTGTTCCTCTGGCCAGGTGGTATTTTCGTCCACCCTAACACTCACAATGAGGAGTATTTTGCCCTTCACATTGATAACAACAGCGGATGTTCCAGCGGGAGTGCCCACGATCGGAGCGCCGTGCGGCACAGTGAGACACCACTGCAGCATCCAGTTGAGACTTCGGTCCTGCACCTGGATAACAACAGAATCAAATTACCCTCATTTTCCAAGACACCACTGAACATGACAATCGCAAGGACAATTTTCCAGAGGCGAAGACCACAAAACGCACCAATTCGATCTTGATGATCTTGATCAGGTCCTTCAGAACATTGATGGGTGCAGTCAGAAGACGCCCGTACGATCGCATCGCGTTCGCCTTGAACGGTGCGCAAGCAACCTGCAAATATCGACGACACAGGTTGTATTGAAAAGGCAGCCCTCAGTGCTTCATACAGCTGCACTCAGATCGACATGCAAGTCAAACTGCGAGAGAAAAAGTCGTGTTTCACCGCACCTTTGTGTCGAAGAACTTCTCGAGGGCGGCGATATCCTCCGCCTCCCAGGACCCCTCGAAGCCCGGCTGGGGCGCCACCTTGATTTGAAGGGCCTGGAGCGTCACCGGGTTCAGCTGCAGTCGGAACTGCAGCGAGTCCACCTTGAACATGACCACGCCTTTCTCGTTCGTTTGGACAGTATGCAACTGAAAAAGAAATGAGCATCGTTTGAACTGTAGTGTACACCACAAGTTTGGTTGCGCGTGAGTGTTCGAAAATTCCTTCAAGCACGAATCACCCACCTGCATGTCATCGCTCTGAACAAGGCGCTGCATATGTCGCCGCAAAAAGACAGAGCCCAAGAACCTTTCCAGAGGACTGCACGGCGCGGAAGGAGAACCGCCGGGTTGTGTCAGCGGCGTCTGCGTCAGCAGTTTGGCGAGCGCGTCATGCGAGAGCAGCGTCGGGATGGACGCCGCCCACGAGCGTTGTGGCAGCATCCGTGATGGCGGACTCATGACTGAAAACAAACACCACCACTGTTTCGATGCGCTTCTGGGACATGTTTCAGATATGAACGCCAAAAAACACTCGCTGAGGATAACCTGAGAGAAGCCGCGTGAAAACAACACTCCACACCACCCCCCAACTTTCTCTCTCCAAACATCGAGGTGAAGCCACTCGTTTCAGCTGAAATAAACATCATACAACAAGCTCCACCCTACTGAACGTGCACCCACCTTCTTTCTGGGGTGAGTGGAGGGCCTGGTAGCCCGGTGAGTGAACTGCGTGCCTGGAAGCGGGCGACGGTCCAGGCATAGACGGTGACGCGGGCCAGTTGCGCGCCCCTGGTGACGGCATCGTGAGGTTCGAATTGGGGAACGGTGACCCTCCCTCCACCATACCTGGCAAACATTACCATTCACCACTTGACTGTTTGTGTTTGAAAGACTTGGCTGAAACTTGTCGCCATGCAAAAGTTCACACGTGACCAATCTCACAAACGCAATATCTCCTGGTGTCGTACGTACGAGTGACGTGGAAGGTACAAATGGTTTTGGGCCACTGTTGTCCAACAAACTGAAACACGCCCAAGAGCAGGTTCCAAAAAGAAATGAAGCCATATGGACCTCGAGTTCAAATTTGGACGCCTTTCAACTCGTACCAAAGGTAGTTTTCATGCAGGCAATTTTTTGATCTCAAATTCACCTCAAGGAGACAGATTCGCGCAAATTACAATTCAACATGCCAATCGTGTCCCCTCCACTACAAAGGCCAAAGTAGATAAGAAGCGATCAAAGTTGATCAGACGCGCCACTGCAAGGACCCGAGAGCCAACACATGCAGTCTCAGCTGGGGAGGCCTTCACTCAACCACAAATCCCCATGCTATCACTCTTGCTCACCCTGAGGCGAGATGAACTGCGTGGCAGGAGACGGCATGTGGATGCCGAGCGACTGGGGAGACGGCGCCGGTACGAAGGACGATGGTGACGGCACGTGCAGGGCTGGGTTGGGTGAGCCCTGCGGCAGCATGGTGCTCGGTGACGGCGTCCCCATGAGCGCCGCCGATGGCGACGGCGCCACATTGCTCTGCTGTTGGGAATCAAGAACAACTGGTTCTAACAACATCTCGTGTTGCGCTGCAAATCACCTGAACAACTCAGCATCGTTCGGATCAATGCCAAAGTGACAAGAGGCCCTCGCATGTGCACCACCAACCTGTGAGAGCCTGGTGCTCGGCGAGCCCGGTGTGTGCGGATTCGACTGCACCGAGGGCGGCGTCATCGGGCCCGGGAAGCGCAATCCGTCCGTCTTCCGAGTCGACGGCGATCCGACGCTCGGCTGTTGGCTCAGGAAGGTGTCCATTGTATCCATGCCTATTGGCGACGGGGGGTTATCGTCCTCTGTCGTCGAGCGTCTCCGTGAAGGCAGACAAACGTTGTCGTCCACGTACAGGTTCAGGAATGCCTGGGCAACAAACACGTCAGTGTTGACAAAAACAGACTGTTGACGAGAAGAATATGGCACGCGGCTTGAGCCATGGTAACGGTTCAACGACATCAGGCAAATTCACCAACTGCCACACACTCACCTTGAGTTGAGGAATCGGATACATTCCCTCAACGACTTTGCTTGTATCAAAGTTGCTGTAAGCCCCATCCCGTATCGCCACCGTTTTATTGGACAGCAAATGAACATCCAAACAGTAGCTGTAAGCAAACAGAAAGCAGCTACGTGCCTTTTCGTGTCAAGTCACAACACTCTGACGTCAAATAGCGTTGAATGAGAAACGTGTGTTCGTACCAAGCTCTGTAGACAATTCTGATGTGTGTCGCCGTCTGCGGTAGCACAGTGAAGGTCGGTACGGGAAGGTGGTGCTTCTGAAAATGTCAACGTAACTGTTTTACGTGACACCTACGGTCAAGAAATGGGTTTGGTCAAATAGCACAAACAAATGGGCTGACTAACACATCACCAGTGGCCACGCCAATGGGAGATCCGGCACAAAGAGACAACGAAAGTCCACAAATACCCATTGAAAGAATTATTGGCCCCGTGAAAACAAACTCCAACATCAAAACAGTGGACAAAGGAACAGAAAACCAGTTCTCGCTGTTTTACCGCACCAAGTACACGATATCTCAGAAGAAACATACGCCAAACAACCACAAGGAAACAGCTGTATGATTGCCGTACTTACCAAAGTATAACACTGTAGAGTTTTGGTAATCAAATGAAAACCACAATCAATGGACGTCTGCAACTGAGAGATACAAGAAGCATCTGCTGAGATCGATCGACGACGACCTGATACGCACCTGCGAGCTGCTTCCCATCATTGGTCCTGACATCATCGGCATCGTCGACAGTTTACCGATGGCCACGATCGGACCGTACGTCTCCATCACGAGCTGAAAATTTCGAGAAACATTGTTGCAGCCAAGCGTGCCTTCTCACACTTCCCCCGATATTCCCCGTCTTCGTAAGCCAAGACGATAGTGCTTGGGAACCAGCTTTGGGTGACCAGCTTGCGTCACAGGAAAAAGGTGGAGTGACCCATGCTTGCCTCACCTTGGCGAGAAGTGCAATGGACTTGGTCTCGTTGAGCTGGTGCTCAAGCTGCTTCTGTATAATGGTGTGACAGTTGTACATCGTCGCCTGCGCGCACGTGCCGAACGACACGTGCAGCTGCTTCGTCGCGCTCTTGAACTGAACCACAACCTGAAAGGCGGCAAAAATCACCACTGAACTTTGCCAAGTTTCAACAAAGGTGCTTTCCCAAGAAGCACAATGTTTTCAATGGTTCATTCTTACGCAGTAGCATTTGTTGGGTCCGTAGGTGAGGACAAGACGCTTGTAATTGAAGGACTTGATGTCAATTCCCGCCTGAAGCTCCTTGTCGTCTGTAAAATAAGTCATTGCCTCAAAATGTTCACAAAATGCACCCCCAAAAAACGAAATTCTTGTCTTGTTGTTACGACTTTTCACTCACTCTTGTACACGTCAGCGAACTTGAGTGTTGCAGCGTATAGCTGACCCAGGGAATTCCAGTCGTCCACAATGCTGTGAACAGTCTTGTCTATGGTGTCACTGCTGATCAGTTCGTGTAAGAACGTCACTCTCTGCAACTTTCCTGCGTGAACGATGAGAATGGCGAATGAAAACAGAAACCTGCCAGCCTTCTTCACGTGAGAATAAAAACCAGCACTTCGCAAGTGTAAAATACAAGTATAGAAAATCACGAACCCTGCTCCTTCGGATCGGTGCTTTCAACCGGACAGTCCGAGAATATTGCCTCCATGCACCAAACTCTCTGTTGCTTCCGCTGAATTCGTATTTTGCATGACAACAGGTCAGACTGCAAACGCTCACTGGCTTCTTTGCCGATTCCCACACAAGGAGGCATGCTGAAAACAAACCGACAGATGACACGTGAACATCCAATCCCACTCTTGTTTTCTTGTCCAGGAATGAAACCAACTGTGACACGCCAAAACCTAGACAACTCCAGAGAATGCCAAACACTCACTCCTGAAGCGTCAGAACCAATCCCACACCGTCTGCTTCGACTTGGACGCCTTGATGAGAAATGCTGTTCTGCTCCAGCTGAATAAGAGTATGAGCAAAGAATCCAAAGCATGTGTCACAAAAGTAACGTTAGCAAACGAGACAATGTCAAAACTTGTTCACCACACTCGTCCAGTGAGAGGTTTGTGGCACATACACAGCTCGCCAGGTGCACGAACGGAACGTTGTCTTCACAGAAACTGACGATGTGTGACAGCTCAGGAAGAAAGTACGGAGACATCATCTGTCGCTTGTTGGGCGGCTCCACCGATTCTCCCCGCAGCAGCTAAAATTGCAGCAGGACCATGCAGCAAACCAAACAATACCCGGGTCATGAAATGTGTTCGTTCCGGTCGTTGCAGCACAACTTACTTTCCTTTTCCTGTGCAAAGAACTGAGAGGTTCTTCCTTCACTTCTGCAAAACCAAACCACCAAAAATTTAAGCGGTTTTCAAGTGGGCAACCCTTGTGCTGCCTCACGTGCTTCCTTTCTGCATTTGTGAGGAAAGTGTGCACAGCCCAACCGTGCACCCGCGGACTAAAACATTCCTCGCAGCTGCCTTCTGGTCGACCAAAAAGACCTATCCACTATGGGATGTGGGTGGCCAATGGGACAACCGCTTCACAAGTCTATCGTGTCATCGATTTTGCAGTTTCAAGGTCGCACCGTGTAGTTCTGCTCCTGGAGCGTGGGCCGTGACGAATGTGTCCAGTTCCACCAGGCTGACAGGTCGGAGGTAAGCGTGTGTCGTATCTTCCATATTCTCTCCCGGGGTTGGGTCGTACGCGCAACGGTCTGCCTTCAAGATGTGGTGCTTGTACAGGACCGATCTGCGTGGTGCTTCCTTCACCTCGGCAACCTGCGAGTTGAGATATTTCACGAATGTCACACAAGAAAGTTCTCCGTATCCTAGAATCATGCAGACTCAAATGACAGTGCTGCCTACCAAGTAGAAATTGTGTTGCTTGGCCAGTCTCACAAACAGTTTGTGTTGGGAGAGTTTCGAGATCGGGTGATCTTCAGCGCCCAGCAAAGGCAGATGATAAAGCACTGGTGCCTGGATGTGATGAAGAGAGCGCTCACATCTCTTCAACCCCAGCCACAACCTGCCGGGCAGAAACAACGCGCATGTATCCAATTACTGTTCATAACCCATGCCTTTCTGCTCAAACACAGAAAATACTGACGTGCGCACACCTCATTTGTGACAACAACTTGCGAAGTTCTCTGTGGTCGCCGTTCAGACATTCCTCAATTTCCTCCGTCAAATCAGTCTCTGCGTAAAAGTGATGGTCACAACACAACGCAAAAGAAATCGTTTCTGTCAATTGTTTCATTTTGTCTTTTTAAGTTGCATTCACTTCACTTACCTTTGCCGCCAAGAGCGACCATAAAATTGCCAGTCTGAATATTGACAGCAACACTGAGTTTCTCAGTTGCCATGCACGGACTCAGTATAGGAACGTACAGAACAGTCGGGAGGTCGCGCAGTTCACCTGCAAACGGAACAAATCGTGTGAAGGGATCGTTCGTGTGAGGGGGGCAAACAGTGTTTCAAGCCACAAGACTCACAAAGCACCACTCACATTTGCCCGGCACATGACAAGAGAATTCGCGCTCGAGATCTTTCAGTTTCGCAGTGCTTCTCACTTGAATTGTGTGAATCAGCAGTTTCTCCAGAGACAAATGGTCACTCTGAAAACAGGTAGTTTGAAGTTTTTGACATTGGACATCTTTCACCACTATGTGTAGTACCGCAAAGGCGAAGTACGCGTTGTGGTTCCCAACGAAGAAGGTGACACTGGTGTGTCGACACAAAATCAACGAACCAACGAACCCGAATGGCTTGCGACACTTTGATACTCTCCGATCCTTGAATTTGAGGTGCATGGGAAACTTGCAGTGGCTTCGAAGGATTCTGCTCGTCCACGTGAACACCCAGCTTGAAATCTGATGCAAAGTACAAAAGAACAAACTCATAACGTTTTCAAAGTCAAGAACTTTTGGAAAATTTCCAGAAACAAATTTCAAAACACTCACAAGATCCAGGAAACTTTCTGCTGTTGTCTCTGCAAAACAATTGTTTTCATTTGCATGTTTCTTTCTGATTGAGACACTGCTTGTTTTTGTTGTCAATTTGTTTTCAACACTGGTCTGTACCTCCAGTAGGAGAGTCGAAGGCATTTTCCGGGAGTGTATTCATCAATCTTGACGTGGTCCCGCAACCTCTGCTGGATGAGGCGCTGTGCCTGGGAATGCAGCACTTCCAGCTGCAGTGATTGGCAAAAAGAATCTGTTTGCCGTCAAGGAACTGGCAGTGTCTTCCTCCATTCCACAAATAGACTTTGACAGGAAACAAAACATTTGGCCATGCAAAGGATACGCAAACAGTTGTAAAGGTCGTGCAGAGGAGCTTCATTGTCAATCAACCTCGACTGGACAAGTTGGTGAATGTAGTTCACTTGTAGGGAATGCACTAAATTTTTTCCGGCTGAAAAAACAACAACAAAAGCAAATGTTTGGTTCCGAAGCAAGTTTTGATCGGTGTGAAAAGCTGAAGCTCGCTGTTTATCAAGCGTTCTCACCTCCAGTTTCAGGATCCTCAACGAGAATGTCGATGTCCAACAACCGCCACGGAATATCAGGCCCATCTCCCATCACAGTCAAGGTTGCCTTGGAAAGTTGAAAACTTTTGAATTCATTTGTAAAATTCGACGCGACCGAAACAAGAGGAAGATATTTTCAACACTAGGTGAATGAATGAGGAACTCACCGAGAATTCATGCTTGACAAAGAATTTCACTCTTCCATTTTCTGCAAGCATACAACAGGTCTGTTCTTTTGTTCGCTGTTATTGTTTGAACACTTCATAAACAGACGGAGACCAAGAAGAATAAACAGAGTCACATTTCACTTTGAATTTTACTCACCAATGGTCAGGTTTCTCATGTGCAACGGCAGTTCAGACGTAGCATGTCTGTATTCAATAATTTGATCAAGTCGCTTCAACGTTTCTTCCTTGTCCTTCAGACTTATGGGGTCTGGTGGTACTATCTTTTCCTGCAAAATTTACCAGTGTGCGTGTTACGCCACATGCGGAACGGACACAGAGTTGTTATCTTCCCTCAGAAATACGCGGTGACCATCAAATGCGAAGCCATACCTTGATGCAGGCAGGAAGACGAGGGTACGTGCCAGTTGTCAGGACATCGATGGCACACGGCAGCGAAAAGCTCGGAAGACGGGCATGAACTAACGTCTCCCTGGCAGTGCGGGCCAGGGCGTCTGCCGTTTCAACAAACAAAACAGCTTGCTGATCCAGGAATGATGAGATCATCTGCAAGTTTGAGAGAGTGACATGGAAATAAAATCGTACAAAATACAAACCAACGAAATTCAAAAGTATTGTCAAGCGTCGAGACCTCACCCCACATTTGTCAACTTTGCTGGCACTGTTGGCCCACTTGACCAAGGCCAGAAGTCTGACGAATAGCTGTCTCGTACGACTGGCAAACTGCACAATTTCAATTTTTCTAAAACAAAATAGTGAGTTTTGTTCATCCATGAAATAGACACAAGTATCTCGGAAGTTCTAATTTCTTCTGGGTTTGTTTGGATTTGATTCTGAACTCACTTCTCCATGTCGGTTTTCCTGGGCAACCTGAGAAGCAAAAGATGAAACGTAGCGTCAGAAAGTGACAGTACGAGTACACAGCATGCAACAGGAGCGGGCATCACACAAGTATCACATGTGGAATGTGCAATCGTGCTTACAATTCAGACAAAACCTGGAGGTCGTGGTACGTTCTCTGAATGATGTAGTCGATCAGAGTTGACAGAGCGATCGCCCCAGGTTGTGCTGCGGCTTGAGTGTTTGTGAGACCCATCACGTGCTGAGAGCCGACTGGCAGCAACTGCTGCTCAGCAGAAGACATCTGAAATGATGTTCCCCCTTGAAATGTGTGTATTGTCCTTCCAATCTGGGAACTCGTACACGCTCATTGTGCAGACCTTGTGCTCTTCGCAAAGACATTTGACAGCTTGTACTTTGTTCTCAGCTGCAACTGCAAGGCGTTGTGGGCTTGCAACAAAGTGTGTGTGTGTGTGTGTGTGTGTGTGTGTCGTCTCAAGCATTGCGGAAAAAGAATTGGGGAGGGGGGAACGTCTGCTCAAGCAGTCTCGATGTTCGGAAGAAAGCTATGTAATTGCTCTTTGATTGTTCTGAGAGTTACAGTGATACGTCATGAATTTTGGGTTTTCAGACCCTGGGAAGTAGTCTACCCAGCCTGACAACAACTGCCAAGCCGGTTTGTGATCACTGTAGATCTATTATCGCTCAAAATGCTCTTTTCCAATCTGAACATTCGAGGCAAACCGAACTCCTTTCATTTGTGTTTTGGGGAAAATCAGACGAAATAGTCGTACAGAGTATGGAGTTATCCCAGATTCCCCATTCATCCAGGTTCAGTTCGCTGACTGGAATACTGTATTGACCTCTCGTCAGCAACCAAGAAAGGAAGCCCCAAATCAAGAGCAAAAATAAATTGATGTTTGCCGTGTCCAAGGTTGGCCTAAATACGCATTGTCTCGTCCTCAACTTCGAGGCTGAACATCTGAACAGATACCAACCCTGCTGGTGTTCAACATGTCTGCTTTTTGGTCCAAAATTTTCTCACTAAAGAGCAATTTCAATCAAAATGGGTGAACTTTCCATCGCCATTTTGTGCGCAATAAACTTCCCGCAATTTCGTCGAGGAGGAGGGTGTGACAGTGCCAAATGATGGGAACCAATCAAGATCCTTTCAGTCCCTGTTTCCGGCTGACAACAATCAGATGGCTCCTACCATAACCAGACCAGATGCACAGGTAATTTGTCTTCTTTTTCTTCATTCTGAATACCAATTATATGGTATAGATATGTAGTGGAGTGAATCTAAATGTGTAGTATATGATGCTAAACATGTGGTAGAGAAGTGTAATGAAAAAAAAAAAGATTTTTTTGCAACCACTTATGGCTGACAACACATTTTGTGCCTCAGAGAGCCCAAAATCCCAAAAATCATAGTCAGACAGTCATAACTCAACAATAGATTGTCTGGTTCACACAAACTAAACACCAAAATCTTCCTCTCAACATCCTCTTTACTCTACTAGACTTCAATAATGTCTAAAAGCTCTGAGAAGAAAATTGAAAAAAAAATCATTTGAAGAAAGTCAATTTTCAACTTCAGACCCCAATGGGACAGGAAAATGTTTTCAATTCCTCAGGCATTATCTACCACCAATGCATTCCACCTTTACTAGAATAAAAATGTTGATACTTTGAACAATTTTGCTGTGCAGCATGCACCACATTTTGGTAAATAATAAAAAAAAGGCGCCTGATGACGTCTGCGGTGATTTGAACATAAACATAAACATTTTAATGCATGGCACGCGCATGACATCAAATAATCTCTGATACTATATCTCAAAGATTGCATTTTTCATACCCACCAAGAATCAGTGATGAAAGTTAAAATTTTTCAAGAAACAAAAAAGTCAAAAATGCACTTT
>JAAUXT010068947.1_pt1 | contig 10272 bp, 12 predicted proteins | sample 7278171 | NCBI WGS metagenome assembly JAAUXT01 (sample SAMN14350112, study PRJNA611818) | marine sediment metagenome | isolation source: surface marine sediment (1.8m) | place: French Polynesia: Moorea | collected 2018-08 | reverse complement strand
CCCCGCCCCCCCCCCGCCGCCCGGCCACCCCGCAGCATCACCTCCTCAGGGGTCAGACAGACTCTACTCTGTGGTGACCACCTAGGTGTCAATGCTGTTTGGAGTAAACGCTGTGGGACCCCCCCCCCCCGCCCCAGACAGCATCTACTCTGGATATGACCAGTTTGCATTCCATTCAGCATTCATTCTGCTGCTGACTGTTGAAGAGGGAAGACCTTCAATTTTTTGCACTTCTAAAAGGTAGATGCTGTGTGATCCCCCCCCCACCCGAGTCACACAGCATCTAACCTGACTGGATGCAGAGTGGATGCTGTCTGACCCTCGGGGGTTGGGGGGTGGGAACCACAAAAACAACGACAGATTAACAGTCATTGCTATAGTCGCGCGAAGCGCGACTGAAAACTCACGTCTTTGTCGGTGAAGTAGGTTTTATCTTTCTCCTGCTCAGGCTTCAGATACAAGATCTTCTCCTCTGCAACACAACACAGATCGTTTCAAAAGCACAGCAAAGCTGCGCTGGAAATTCAGGAGGGAGGAAAATCGCGGTCAAATGATTTTAGCTTCGCCATGTGACCTCGCAAGAACAAAGTGCGCTCACCGTCCGTTTGATGGTTCTTGAGGACGTATCGCATGATGTCCAAGTTTTCCCAGACAATCAAAATTTCAACAGCACCCATTTCCAGCGCCTTGAGTGTGTCGTCCACACCAAAGCAGTATTTTCCAGTGTCCTGAGAAATCTCGTCGAAGTACTTGCCTGCAAAACAACACAACATTTGCAACAAGCTGCCGGTGTTTAATGCGGTGCCACCACCTGGGACGTCAACAGACGTTTTGGAGCAAGCTAGTTTTCATGGTGAAATGTCAACCGTTTTCCCGAGGCCATCAGACTCGCGCTTGTGTGGCCCGTGTAAAAACAAATACAACTCAATTCAACTCACACACACGCACACACACAACACATACCAATCAGTTTCTTCTCCTGAATGAACTTCACGTTGGCCAAGGCTTCTGATGCCAGTTCGATCGCCTGATTGAAGCCATTTTCACCACCATAAGATACATCCACGATCTTGATGACCTTGGCTTGCAATCTCTGTTGGGCGAAAGTGAAAGTGACCAGATTTGATCAACGAAGCGAATGCAAGAAATTGTGGGGCGGATAGCTCACAATGAACCGTTTTTGATCGTGATCCACTCACGTCCATTGTCTCACACTCGCGTTCGACCAATTTGCATCTACTCTTTCGCTGCTAATCTTTATGCGATTTCTTGCCGGTACTTTCAGCAAATGGCAGGGTGGTAGGTGCACAAAGATTGTTGCAGGAAATCACAGGCACAACTATGAGGTTACAGAACAACTCATCTTGATCACAAAATGAAAGGGCTTCAAACAATATGCAGAGTGTGTGCTTTTTGTTTTGTGCTCATCAGAGGATCAAATTTTTGAGACAAGTGGCCACAAAAAGTACGGCTTTCAGACTTCAAAAAATACCCCATGTATTTGCTTCAGAACAAAAAGCCTTTCGACTTTGTACCAACTGAGGTTGACTGCCACAAGATTTTTCATACAGCTCCCCCTCCCAAAAATGGCAACAAAAATGCTACGCATAAAAAGCGTGTGACCCATACAAATGTTCGCAGTTCGTAAACGCCTTCAAGTTCCCACATATGTGACCCAGGGCAGGCCACATATTGGTTTTAATGAAAATTTCCATGTTGAGTTAAAAATCAGACCAAATTTGGGCAAGAAAATGTTTTCAACTCAATTTGAAATGTTTTTGTTGAAGCCATGGAAGCCGAATGTTTTTGCTTCACAACACTTTTTGTTTGAAGCCAAAATCTTCATACCCAACTGAAATATGAAGTTTTGAAGACAAAGGGGTCAAATTATGGATGTTATGGATTGGTAACGGAAGTGTCAAAATTATTGGACTGAAGAGGACGGAACACTCACTGGATCGAACATGTCTGACTGGCTAAGTTCTGTCTTGAAGTCTGCAGAACCCGCTAATACTAATCCTGCCACGTTGGGTTTGTCGTTTGAGATGTAGAGCGTCACCGCCACTTCTGCCACTTTCCTCACGTAGTTGTGCCGCTTCTCCATCCGCAATCGAGCGAATCGCAGGGCGGACTGACCTCCTCGGCCTGCAAACAAACAAAACACCTTCGTTTGAACATTTGCGACGGGAGGGGAGGGGGGCTCCGAGCTGCACTTAAAAGGAGGCAATGTTGACATTCACTCAGACCGTGTTCGATTTTCAGACCAGACGGACCACGAACTGGAAATTCCAGAATTTCTTTTTGCCTATTGGCTAGCAACATGCCTGACTGAACCTACCAACAGCCAGAAATTGTTCGTAGTCCGTAATTCGACGCCTTCTCCCTTTTGATAAACACCACCGTGATCTCAATACTTTCAAAGTCACCTCCACAAATTGTTTCTCAAAACTTGAAAGTCACTCTGGAGTGTCGAAAACAACATCTTGAACTCAAAACTCAAACCTGGACTGTGAAATTATCAAAAAAGCTTTCGAGTCAAGCACTTTGAACTTTTCCAGGCTCGAGGCTTGTTCCAAAGGATCAACACTCATTGACCAGAAAATTGAGTTGTTTTGGGAATTCACTGTTTTTGCTCCGCCTCTCAAAACCTTTCTTTCAAAAGATTTTGTGAGGCAACTGCAGGCCACAGGCAAGCCAGCTTGTTCTTTAAGCAAGAATGCTACGCATAAAAAGCGTGTGGTCCATACAAACGAAAAATTTTGGTGAACCATATGGTCCACAGGGGGGGGGGGGTCAGAACCACATTGGCTCAAAATGATCAGTGATCATCACTGATCATTTCAAAACAAAAAATTTTTTTTTCGAGAATTTTGGTGAACCATATGGTCCACTGGGTGTGTGTGTGTGTTCAGAACCACATTGGCTTAAAATGATCAGTGATCATCACTGATCATCTCAAAATGAAAAAAAACTTGTTTGAGATTTTTGGTGAACCATATGGTCCACAGGAGGGGGGGAAGGGAGGTCAGAACCACATTGGCTCAAAATGATCAGTGATCATCACTGACCATTTTAGAACCAATGTGGTTCCAACCCCCCCCCCCCTTCCAGTCAGAACCACATTGCACACACGTACAGACTGACGGTAATTACACTTAGCGTGTGGTCGAGACCCTTCGGGACCACACACTTAAAAATACAAAAACACCGCCAGACCTGTCCCAACTTTTCACCACAAATCAGGGAGGAGTCAGGAACTTTTAGTCTCCAAAGTAAGTTATGAGTTGGGAAAACGATAATGCCCCTGGCATTGTGTCGTGCGCATGTTCCAAGTCCAACATTCAGTTTCCATAACGTAGTGACGCGGGGGGGGGGGGGTTACACAGGTTTCTTTGTTGCCAGTGGCAAAAATTTGTGTACCGTACCATCTTGTGTACATGACGCACTTTCTCAGGGCAGCCAACTTTTCTATGATGCAGTGACCCTCACAACTTTTCCTTACGTAGTGACCGGGCTTCCACAGGTTTCTTTCTCAGGGCAGCCCAACTTTTCCATGACGCAGTGACCCCCAGTCACCATGTCATGGAAACTGAGGTGTGTACACGCAGACAGATTGACACCCAATAAAAAAGTCGCGCTCGCGCGACCAAAAATTGATCCCAATCTCAGCAAGGAAATTTTTGTCCTTGCCGGGAGAAAATGTCCCTTTCGAGAAACAGCTCCTACATTTCAGGAAACATCCCAAGAAGGAAACTTTTCCAGAAGCAGCCCCTTGATCAAGAGTGGCAACGGTTTGAAACAATGACGAACTGATTTTAGTCTCCTCTGCTACAACTCTGCAATTGATTCTGAGCGATTTTTTTGTGATCGGAAATGTAATGGCAGTAGATTTGGTTGTCAATACGTACCGGTACTCGTATGTCCACAGATGGCGGTCCAGGACAAAAGATTTCAAAGCGGCACGTCGCGTTTTGTTTTCAAGAATTTCAGATTTTCTGTATTTCGTTCCTGGCCGTTGCCACACGCACACGCATCTTACCCAGACACAATGTGCACAAAACGATCGATTCGCCTCAAACAAATGTAATATCGGTAAGACCACTTTGTGTTACCCTGTCAGTCAGCAAAGTTCACTGGCACACACTGCACCAGTGTTTGCTTCGCCGAATACTTTCTGTTTCCTGGTTTTACTGTTTTGATGGACACAGATATCCAACAAAATGAAAACACCAGGAGAGCTTCAAAGGGGTAACGTAACGAATCGAGACGACATACCGTGCTTCTTTGGAAGGTCGACGGTGAATTTGTGCAATACTTCTCGCGTGTTTCCTGACAATGTGCCGAACAAGGCCCCGTTGCCGTCCATCACGATGAAGCCAAATTTGTTGTCGTCTGCCAAGAGCGCCGTCAAGGCCTGGGTGAAGAAAACTTTCCATGTGCTACTGTTGTCAAACAAAACACGACAGACTTGGCCAAATGAAGTCGGTGCAATCTGTCCAAACGAGCACCAAACAAGCTGAGTTTTTGTACTCACCTCGGTGTGGAATTTGTTATCACAAAGGTACAAGGAAGTGTTGATTGGCCGGAAAGGCTCAAAGTCAATGTTGACTTTCTTCTCCTTTCCTTCGTCTGTCACTATTGTTCCGCAATAGATCACCAGACCATTTGGTGGGACTGAAAGGGAGACAAAGACCATCTGTATACAAACTGACCAATTGTCATGCAGAGCAACTCCCGACCAGCTGTCCATACGTCTCGTTACAACTGCTCCCCAACAAGGAAGCAAAGCTTTGAAAACAGCGCGTCACCAGGCTTTAGAAATTTTCGAGGTAGGTCCTGGGGTGGGACCCACCCTGAATTTCTATCCAAGAGGGTGGTGGTTTGGACGGCCCTACCCCCAAGCCCCTTCTGGGAGAGGGAAGGTGGTGAGGGCCGACCCACTTGTTTGAGACAAGTGCTCGGACACACCTGAAATTCTATCCGTGGGAAGTTGGGGGGGGGGGGGCGAAGGGGTCGCACATCAATGGAGTTCCAAATGCTCATGTAAGGTCCGAAGGACTCGTCACGGTCAGTGACTGGCGCCATGTCAACAATAAGCAGAAACTTACCTTTGTTGTACAGTTTCAGCCTCTGTTGTACAGACGTGATGGCTCCCAAGACAGACAACCGGTTGACCCTGCTCTTTATGTTGGAAGCAGTACCGAACTCATCTGCGAGCATCTTCGCTACGCGGGCGATTTGATCCTTGGGTGGTATGATCAGCGAAATCATACTGGTGCCATTTCTGGAAAAAAATGAAAGCACTCACAAGCTCACTGATATGTACCGGTAAAGTCTCAGTAGTACTGGCCCCGTCTGCCCACAGCAGTGTAAATTTCTCTTGAACGAACCATCGGTCGCACGTGACAAAGTGAAAGTCGATCCGAGTTGCTTTCAAACCAGACCCTCGTACATCAAAACTGGTGCCCACATGGATGACCAAGCCTCAAGAAACAAACCCAGTTTCTTGATGATTGTCATTTCTTGATGGATATCACAACCACTCGCTTTCACGACCTGTGAACCAACCCTCACACCCATCATCTGGCCACAGATTACGTCACTGTTCGCTCGAAAAAATACTCTACCAGTCAGAAATCAATGAAAACACAGCAGCTGAAAAGTCCCCTGTAGTGATATCACAAACACACAGGTTGGTATCTCAGGAGAGACTGTCCCCGAGGGCGGCAACCTCCGTATTTATTGACCTTATTCCAATCACATAATCTGGTGAGCAGTGGTTCTAACATTTTACAGCTGGTGTGTCACTCCACACTCCTCCCCTGGTAGGGGGTATTGGCAGTGCCTAACAATTTTTAATATTCTGAATATTTTTACAATAATGAATTAGATAGAAAATAGATGGAAAATAGCACAATATCACTATTTTGCTGGCTCAGCCTGCATTCCTCCCCTCCCACGGGGTATCACATGATCACATGACTTGGGTTTTTCCCTCTCTTTTCAAAATGGCTGCCACTGCACCCTGGAGTGTGATATTGAAGCTTACTCGTGCCTGAAGCAGGCTATTGTATGATTTTTTTATCAACTTTGAGAAGGAAAACAGGGTCCAGATGACTCATCTGTCAGCGATTGGGGCCTGCAAGGTCCATTTCAATGACTGGGGCCCGGTGCCCAACCTAGCACTAAGGGCTGTGATCCAACAGATTGCCGCTAGCGTGGTCGCATCACACTAGGTAAGTCAAATTTGGTGGTTCTCGGTTCATGTCACCCCACACCCGAAACTAGATTCTGACTGCTGCGGAGTGCAAATTTATGGTCTCGTGTCTGCAACTCGCATTGCGTCGAGAAGTTCCGATCAAACAAAAACTCGAAATGTCCACAACCACCTGTCGGGAGCAATCAAACCCCCGAATCATCCCCCGAATCATCAACTTGCGTTGTTCTTGCCCAACTGCGCAATGAAGAATCCGCACATTTCATGACTTCATGCTGCTCTATTTGAAAAGGTGAAACTCTAGATTCTTGTACTCACCCTCGCGCTGCTTCCAGACTTTTTATCAATTTTTTTATCTTCCAAATTTCCACATTTCGATCGGCACTTGTCTCCCCGTCAGCCATATCTTTCATCTAGACGACTGAACCCAAAGGTTGGAATATCCCACACAAGTAAAAACCGCGAAGGACGTCGTTCACTTTCGCCGTTCCTGTTGGAGAAAAAGGACGCCAAATGGGCGACACAAATCGCTGCTTCCCCGGCGTCTGAAGCTCCTAAACTTCAGACGATAACTCACTGATGTACTCTCTCTCAAACAGTTGCGTTTGTACCAAATTGGAGTTCAAGGAATGGACAAAACTCTTGTTTCTTTCAAAAAATTGTGCAACGTTCGTAGTTCGGCTCTTCACATGTGGAACTTCCGGGATGTGGGCGATGAGTCGTGGCGTCTGATTGGCTTCGGCAATCATATCCTGTTGGTCTGGTCACCAACTTTTCGCCTTTTAGTCAGAATTCTGGATCATATTTTTGCACACGGTGCAACTGCAATTAATTTTCTATTTCTTTGCTTTCAACTGACATTCGAGAACTCCAGTTTGATGGCGAAATCAAATGAAGTATGGCAACAAGTAGTTGAGAATTGAACCAATCAGGAATGAGCTCTCAAACAGTTCTCAAAGCTGGTGACTTACCAACCTCTGAGCCACGATACCAGATACCGGGCAACCCAGACTTCAGATGTATGCTGTGAGAGACATTATTTGAGCGAATAAACATGCCGGAAACTTACAGCAAGTCGGTATTTTGGCATATGTCACAACCGTTATCATAACGAGTGTGTCCGCCAATGCTTAGTTGTTGAATAAATTTTATGCGACAGAAGCGGTTGAGAAAGCACCTCTTGACTCCCACAATTCCATATTCAACATGTCAGCGCCCACAAAGTTGTCGAAAGTCGGCTGCAACTCCATTTGAATTTTTGTTTGGGGAACCACACTAGCCATGACCAACGTTGCAATTGTTGTTTTTTGCGGAATTCCAGGAAGTGGGAAAACTACGATGGCCTTGAACCTTTACAACACTCTCAGTTCTGGCAAAAGTCAAAGCAAAACTGAACTTGACAAGTGGTTTAACGAAGTTCCACTGCATACTCACCACGTTTGTTTCGACACCATACTGTCACCGTCGTTGGAAGCCGAAATTGTCGCCAGACTCGACTGCCAGGTAACAGACATAATTGCACCAATACTAACAACAAGACCATTTCTGCGTTGAAAGTCCTGTGCACAGGTGAGGAGACTGCGCTTGATCTGGACCACACTGGCCAGGTTCAGTACGTTCCGTTGTGAAAAACGTGACACCACACCACAGATCCACTCATAGAGCCTCATCGATCCACCGAGTCAGACTGTGAAATTGCATGGCCAACTTTTGTGGCTCAACCCGGGGAGGGGGAGCAGCCGATCAGTGTTGCGGGAACCCGAACCCCCCCCTCCCCCAACAACAACAACATAAAAGTGCGTATAGACCGTAGAAGTCCTGTTTGTTGATCAAAACTTCACTCAAAGAGCTGAAGGAGTCGACCTGCTTTATTTTCAGTCGCGGAAACGCCACTTGTATTGTCAGTGTGTCCGCCGTCTTCATAGGACTCCCTCCCTCCCCACCCAGCATCATTTATGCTCAGGCCAGGGCACATGCACAAATGCTCTTCTGCTGGAGATCTGCCTCATAGATGATGTGCCTCATGATTTTTTTGCTTTTTAAGGAAAGAAACTGCCTCAATCTCAATGACATCCATCTTTGAAAAAGTCATGTGGTACCACTCTGGTTCCCAGGGGCTTCCCCCAGGGGGGGAAGGGAATCAGCCAATTCAGTCAGATTTTATAGAAATCAGCCTCAAATGGCAAATCTCTGTATACAGATGATTCTTGTGAAATTATATTGAAATGTCAAAAATAACTACTGAGGCCAGTACCCCCTGGTGGGGAAGAGTGTGGTGTAACACACCTGACCCAATTTGTCAGAATCACCACTAGATGGCATGAAATGTCTCAACAAATAGGGAGATTCATGCCTCAGAAGACAGTCCCTTCTGAGATACTCAACTGATCATTTGTGATATCACTACATATCTCTCTTCATGCATTCTGATTGGCTGAGCATTATTTATGCTCATACCAGGGCATATACATGTGCAAATGGCACACCAGGGCATGTGTGCAAATGGCCCTGGTAGAAGCCAGAAGCTTAAATATTATTTCAATTCTGGATGCTGAGGAGGTAATATCTCTCCTTGCATTCTGATTGGTTGAGGTAATTTTGATGCCATTTCTTTTTTTGGAAATCTATTTCAAGCGTAATATTATTTCAGTGAGTCTTCGTTTTCAGACCAAATGTGAAAGGTGTTCAAATTTCCATTGTTTCTTTCATTTCCACCAGCAAACCTTCAGAATGACTTGATACAACATTAATTTATTCATTCATTTGTTGCTTTACAACTAGTATCTGCATTGGCATTTAATTTTTATCAGCCGCGATGTCTGATCGTGGTTTACCCTTGTAACCGCCTGGCTGGTCTTGTTGGAAACATAACTTTCAGGGTTTGCCCCCACGCCCGCTGGCAGGAAAAACATCTGGAAAGTCGGAAATTTCCAATAATCTGGGTGACTTCCCCTCTTGCTGGGCAGAAAAAAAGCTCCAGGCAGCTCGCGGTGATCTGAGAAACCAGAATGCAAGCGACCTAAACACAGCAACCTGACCACAGCAACCTAAACACAATGACCTAAACACAGCAACCAAAATGCAGTGACCTGAACACAGCTACCTAAACACAGTGACCAAACACAGTGAACCAAACACAAATAAGCAGATGTACAAATGATCAATTTGAATCAAATGTTTGTTATTTTTATCACTCAGAATATACCCAGATTATCTGTACATTGAAACTTATCACCAAATTGCACATAAAGCTTGCAAAAATCTTTGCCAAATATCTATTTTGAACACTTTCCAAGAATTCCAAATTTGTACTTAAACTTTGACCCCACCCAAACACCATTCAAAAATTTTCAAGTGTGTGCTCCCAAAGGGTTGTTACCACATGCTGAGTGTAATTACCATCAGTTTGTATGTATGTCTGTGTGTGTGTGTGAATATGTGACCTACTGGGGGGTTAGGTCACATTGGTTTTAAAATTGGTTTTAAGCCCCCACCCCAAGGTACGTCATAGATTGGATTTTTCAAAAAAAAACTTTCAAAACTTTTTTTGTAAAATGATCAGTGATGACTGCAATTATTTGAAATCAAACCTAGGGTCTGGAACAGGTCACAAATGATTGTGGTTATTACATCTCTTGATTCCAATCATCATGTCTGACATTTTCTTGCAAATTCTATGCTTTTAAAAGCTGCATAACACAAGTTTCCTCATTTGGTAAGTTCAAATCAACCCCAGGGACATGCCATTGCATCAGAAATCATTGTGGTTATCATACCTGTTGATCCCAATTATCACATCTGACAATTTCCTGTCAATTCTATGCTTTTAAAAGCTCTGAAACATAAATTTCCTTGTTTGGAAAGTTCAAATCAACCCTAGGGACCTGCAATAGGATCAGAAATCATTGTGATTATCTTACCTATTGATTCCAATCATCATATCTGACAATTTCTTGAAAATTCTATGCTTTTGAAAGCTCTGTAACACAAATTTCCTTGTTTGGAAAGTTCAAATCAACCTTGGGGACCTGCAATAGGATCAGAAATTATTGTGG
>JAAUXT010115117.1_pt1 | contig 10274 bp, 16 predicted proteins | sample 7278171 | NCBI WGS metagenome assembly JAAUXT01 (sample SAMN14350112, study PRJNA611818) | marine sediment metagenome | isolation source: surface marine sediment (1.8m) | place: French Polynesia: Moorea | collected 2018-08 | reverse complement strand
TGATAAAAATGCACAGTGCATTTTCCATTCGACGATCGTCCGAGACAAAAAGCCCCAAGGGCATTTTTGACAACCGGGGTCTTCTGTCTTCGACGAAGACACAGCGAGTGGTCTGTGTCCTGGGAGTACCCCAATCTACTCATTCATCTTTAGTGCGTTCACTCTCACGTTTTCCCGTTTCTCACGCAGACGCGGGCGGGATCCGCGGGGAGGACGCCGGGCAGTACAGCTGCTTCTCGCTCTCCGACCCCGACACGACCGCCAAGCTCTCCATCAAGGTCGCAGGTAGGAAGCGGACTGGTGCACCGCTGCTCTCAAACCACGAGCTGCGCCAGACAAACAGCGGCGCAGTGGGGGTGGGGTTGGAGAAACATTGTGGACATCACTTGGGTTTCGATTGCAGTTGTGAGCCAATTGCTTGGGGCCCCTTTACTTACCCTTCGCTGTCCTTTTTGTGGCGTTCATGCGCCTGTTACCCATTCACTCATTCACTCCGATCCGTAGCACACGAAAAGAGGTTGGATGCGTCCCGCACACACTTCGGCGCTTGGCGTGTTCTGTGCAAGAAATACACATCATTCTTCCCTCGCACGCAGTGCCGGTGGAGGAGGTCTACCTGTTCAGCGTGACGACGGACGCGGACGGGAACGAGGTTCGGACGCGGCTCGCGGCCCCGGCGGCCACGCCCCCTGACGGCGAGCCGGGCGTCCCGGAGCTCACGCTCACGCACGGGGACCAGAAGGTCGGCGTCGGCTGCCACGCCACCATGAGGGGAAGTCTCGACTCCATCGACGACATGAAGGTGAAGCGCTTGTGTTTGAGGAGTTTGTCCACACCGCTGGATCGTTGTGCCATCCTTTGGTCACGCTGATGCTGCTTGTGCTTCAGATCAAAATCGGAGGGAAGGACGAGACTGGACTCTTCAAGATGGACCCTGAGCCGACAACCGACGACAAGGCCACAGACGAAAACGGTACCTGTTGTGATTTTCCAATCTCATGTCAAAAGCAAGTTGACTTCAGAAGTTTTCCGAGATTCATCCACCTGAACGTTGAAATAGCTCAAGATACGCGTTAGAAAATTTGCTTTGTGTGTAACGTCTGGCAGAGCCCGAAACACGCCAGCTCTGTGCCGAGACACGTTTGCGCCCTCTGGCCTGACCCGCCCCTCTCCGCCCCGCAGGCTTCTGGCAGTACTCGAGTCAGAAGGACCTCGTCTACGTGACGACGGCACCCGACGCCAACTTCAACAACAAGATGCTCGTCTGCGAGGCGCACCACGGCGGCAAGGCCTTCAAAAAGGTCAAGGCCAAGGTCACGCTCAAGGTCGAATGTAAGTTTTTCAAGGTCATGTGAACGTTATTTCAAAAACATCGGTTACCTAAGTTTCCACTTGTCGAAAGGTGGTTGGGAAGTTGTGCAACATCCTCTGGTCCAACATGCAGTGTACGAATAGCTGCGAAGGAAGGAAGTAAGGTCAAATGCCCGGGCCCACAAAGCTTTCTGTCATTTTTAGTTTTCCATTTTTTCCACTTGGTGCATTGTGAAGAATGTTGTACCCCTCGCAAGTTGTCAAGAATATTTTGTTTCTTCATTTTAGACTTCCAAGGGGGTAAATCTGATCTCATTTGTTTGATTTCAACTTTCCGGGTGTTTCGTTTCGTAGTTGTAGTCGTTTCGACCCCGAGTGAAATCTCCCACCTCCCGTGGCTCCTGAACAACCAACACCAGCTAACAGTGTTCAAAACGACGCTCTCGCTCTCCTGGCGTCGCGTTTGCGATTTATGCATGGACAGTTCAGTTCCGAACATTGTTGACATTCACCAATGGCGATTTGATTTGATTTCATTCCGAGAGGAGGAGAAATATTGACACTGACATTCACAGGAAATCCCGAATTCCAGAACTGTACCGATTTTACAGTGATATCAATTTTTGGAGCTGAAAGCGAATCACTTTGTGCGGATTTATCCAGAATGATCCAATATTACACAGAAGGATATTGTGTGGAAAAGCTCTGCACGAATGCGCATGGCATCAAAACGCTCGCGCCAGTTTGTTTCACGGCGGCGTCGCTGTTGCAGTTCCGCCGGCGGTGTCGTGCGGGCAGGGGCAGCAGGCGTACGCCACGGTAGGGGGCGCGCTACACATCGAGTGCGTCGTGCACGCCGCGCCGCGAGCCAACATCACGTGGAACCACACGGCGGCGAATGCGCTCATCGACTCACCGCGCGAACAGGGCCAGATCAAGGCCAGGGAGGAGGTGCGTGAACCGCAGTGTCCCTCGGTTGTCACCACAACACAAGATTGAGAGAATTGGATTCAGTTCGTGGAACGCGACGTGGGAAGGTCGATGAAAACGATGCGCTGTTTCTTCAAAATCTACAGATTAAAATTCTGTATCACGTACGGTACAATTGAGCTGTGCATCAGACTCCACATCAACTTTTGGACACTTGTTGCAGTCGATTGAGGGGGACCGGGTGCGCGCCACGCTGCAGGTGGACAAGGTGAGCAAGGCGGAGCTGGCGCCCTTCACGCTGTCCGCCGAGAACCGTCTCGGGCGCCACGCCGTCACCGTCACCGTCATCGAGGGCGAGGTCCCTGCGGAGAAGCCGACGCCCCTCAACGACAACCCCAACCCCAGTGAGTACAACCCAACTTCTGAAGAGCGCAACCATGGCCTGGCGAATTGTATCTTCCAACCCCCAATACGAGCAGTTGGTCTGGTTCAATTTTTCCATTTCTTTGCCGCGCGAAACAAGGTGGACAAATCACAGCGTCAATTTGATGCAACACAAAATTCATTTCTGTTCACACAAACCCTGACTCCATGTCCACAGAGCCGGTGCACGGAGGCGGGAGCGGTGGTGCGGCCGCAGTGATACATTCCCGGTGGCTGCTGTGCGCGACGCTCGCGTGTTCCCTTCTACTGCTGCTGCTGCCCGGATCCCTGCACCGCCCCCGATAGTACAGCGCGCCGCCGCCGCCGCCGCCGCCCGCCCACCTCCCACACTGACCCACAGACAGGGCGCGACAAGGCTCGAAGAGAGGCGACGGACGATTCAAAGCAAAGACACCTGAACGACACATGTTCAGATTTTGGTGGATGATTTTGGAGGTGTTCACACGTGCGTTGTGTGTTGTGTCCCTGCACGAGTCAATGGATGCTGCGTCGCAATGGACGAGGCAGCACCCCATTGACTGGGATAGAGACGCAACACATGACACGGTGCGAAACAGGCCTTGATTGGTGGGTGCAATTTGCAGTGAAGAAGGGACAAGAGAATGCTGGACAATTGAAGTGATCAACAAGAAACGTTTTGTACAATTGGTGACTCTTGATCAATGTGCGTCAACTTTTCAATACATCTACTTGTACTGAAGTCGCTGCAATGTGGTTGTGCCGGCCTTGTGTCTCCGAAGGCCGTTCCCGTCACAAGTGAAATGTTCCCAGCGGTGGAACGCGCGTTCAATGCAGCTTCATATGGACAGCCCCACCGTGCGTCTTCACTCCACAACAGAAGAACCGTTCGAAGAGCCAGCGAGCGAGAAAGAAAGCGCATTCTCACTGACGAGATCAAGTGGGTTGTTTGAAGAAATGTTGTCGTTACAGGTGACACAATTTCTTCAAGCATTCGAAACCGTTGTCAGTGTGAATGTCCTTTCTGAGGAATCCGAGAGAGAAGGCCGCTAGAGAAGCTGCGCTTCCAGATTTGCGCCAAGGGTGAACATGGAAATGTTGAAGGGTAGCCTTGCCATGAGTTTTAAGATGTCATTGGATTTGTAGATTTATGTAGCTTTCTACATGTTGCATCCGAGAAATGAAGTCCCCGGAAAGTTGCGCGAAATGCGGATTGATGAGAATCAATCAATTGATCAATCAATCACGGGAGCTTCCGTCAGTCATATTTGTCTCTTCTGTTGGTGCAATGTTTGGCATGAGACCTTGTGTTTTGGTTTCAGATTTCGTTGCGTATTTCCACACGCCATGTGTGTGATGTTCCTCACTGTGCACCCGGTGTGCCTGTGCAGCTTTGCTTTTGTTCATAGATTTCTGTTTTTAGAAATCGGTACAGAAAAGATTTGAGCGAAAGAAGTTCAGGAGCCTCGCGATTGAGGTGTGTGTGTGTGTGTGTGTGTGTATGTGTGCGTGTACCTGTGTGTGTGTGTGCATGAGTGTGTGCATGTTATTTTGCTCTCTCTGAGGCCTTTTGAGTTCCACGTATGCCCCGTTGCGTGTCCCGAAAGTTTAGTTTTGAATGTGAAGTGTGACCGACATCAGCTGCTGCCCACCGAATTCTGTTGCCTTCCATGCAGTTCTGTTGGAAATTCATGTGACTAGATCTGAATGTGCTTTCCTGCGTATTTGTTTCCACACGACAATCTCCAGTCGGTTTGGGTCGGGGTACAGTATCCTCGAATCTGGTCAAATTTTGTGGGAAACCTGCAAGCATTCGTAACGAACTGACTGCACGCAGAAAATTGACAGCTTGTGCTGTATATCTAAACAGCGAAAACTTGGTTTGAATGCCTTTTCCTCTTCGACGCGCCAAGTCCCTTCACAACCTCGACAGTTTTACCTCCGAAATATTGCTATGAATTTTGTGTTACGGTCTGTGTTCCTGAAGTGTTTCATCAGTCGATTCAATTTTGTATCAAGACAAGCAGATCTGCTCCACTGCCAATATTTTTTGGGGAGACATACGTCTTTCTGCTTTATTTTGTCGAAACAGAGAAACTGGCTTTTGCATGAAATTTTGTTCGGTGTTTTCAGGACGTTTGTTTGCTGAACTGTACATAGTCTACAAGCATTTGTTGTTCATCTGTAAAAATCCACAGTTGTCACAACAGTGGAACTGTTCCGAATCGGGAAGGGGGCGAGTGGGAGCAAACGCATTCACAAGTAAAATTCGCAGAAATATTTTCCAAACTTTTAAATTGTGCGTGAGGCAACTTGAGGAAAACAGAAAACTTTCTTCGGTGTTTGTCGACCATTCACACAGTGAAGATCACAGTTTGTACATATTGTCGAAAAGTTGTACACAGATCCGTGTAAAATGTTGTACGCATTTCTTTGACTGTAAGGAAAACATTGTTCTTGTCAATACATTTCTTTTTACAAAAGTCCCTGGTATTTCTTTTGTCATATTGACGTCCTGTGTTCCTGTTCTCTCGTTCAAAACGGGTGTGGTGTTCTTGCCTTATGTGTCTCCTGAAATCCATGGACTCACGAAACGTGCGTGTTTCCTCAGCTCAGACACAGACTGAGTTTGCTGGGTCCAGTGGCCTCATGAAAAGTTGTGTACGTTTCACAAAAAATTGCCTTTTCCTGCGGACTTGGTTCACTGTTGTCGTTGAGCAGAAATCCACAACTATGCCACCTGGACTGAAAGGCCCTTTCTTCACAGAAATTTAGATACGTGTATTATGCACATTCCGGAAAATTGTTGCTCAGCTGTTTCTCAACGACCCTGCAATGTGCGTGATCCTGAGACTGGCAGATTCACCTGTCGAAGTACTCTCCCCGGTCAGCCCCTTCAGTCCTGATCAGACACCGCTTGACGTAGAATCCCAGCAGAACGGAGGCGAGGGCGACGAGCAGGGAGAGCGGGGCGAGCAGCGGCGGCGCCGAGTTGTAGTAGGGGCAGTAGGGGCACTGGAAGGACCCGCACACGTAGCAGATGTGCTGGTGGAACAGCTGGTAGGCGTTGTACAGCGTGATGTTCTGCAGGGCTGCGAGTAGAGAAATGGGAAGTTGGGTCAGGAGAACAAACAAGCGAGGCCGAAAGTTCAGGGTGCAGACCAAAATGTTCAAATTCTGGTTCCAGGTTAGTTCAAACCTGAATCCACGTACGCTGCACTCGTGCTGTTCTTTCTAGCGAATCAAAAACTTGGTTCAAGGCCAGGCTTGTCGTGATTCCGTTTCAAGTTTTTCATCCAGACTCCTGGACTGATGTTCCTGCACCAAAGTCTTGCGTGCGTGTGTGTGTATGTGTGTGTTTTGAACTCACCAGCTTCTGAGTATTCGAACATGCCGATGAGGTACTGGATGGACACGTTGGCGACGGGGTACCAGCGGTCTGCTCGGAACGTGACGCACGTGCGGTTCTGCGTCATGTACTCGTAGAAGAGGAACAGCCACTTGCTGCGGTAGCGCACGCGGCGCAGGCCAGGCACCTTCTGCGTGTAGTACATGTCCATGATCGTGTCGCGGTTGATGTAGAAGCCTGAAGGAAGAAGACAAGACCTCAGTGTTTCTGTCTGTCTCTCGCCGCCCAGAACTGCGAAGGTAAAGTGGTTTCAGAGTCAAAACGTTTCGTGTGTTGTTGACCTGCAGCTCAGAAACACGCATCTGGCGGTGTCTGTGTGGCTCACGAACCTGTTGGGATCTCGAGCATGATGAACGACTGACCCGCCACCTCAGACAGGTCCGGCCGCACCCACCTGGAAAACAAGAGCGAATCCGAACGATCGAGTCCTTCACCTGCGTGAAGTGTGGGACACAGAGAGAGCAACACAGAACAGCACAGGAGAGACGCAACGTCCAAACTCTTTTGTACAAGACAGTTTGTGGGCATCCGCGGAAGTCAAAACAGGCGTGTTCTGGTGTTTTGTCAGGTTTCTGCATCGAGACACTGTAGTTACGTGCACGTGATTCTTGACACCAGGGTTTGAAGCAGAATTGAAAAAGAAACCGTCCGCACCAGGAGCAGAGCTTGCCGTGCATCATGGACGCGTTGCGCCCAGTGAACCAGAGCTGCTCCATCTCGACGCCGAACGACGGGAAGTCGGGGTTGTTCTGCAGCTGCGGGTACTCGACGTTGTGCTCCACGTGCAGCTGCATCGGAGGAAACGGAAACGAGTGTGCAACATTGTTTCATTCTCTGACATAGGGAGAGAGGCAGCTGACGGAGGAGGAGGAGGAGGACTTGTGCAGCAAACGGCGCTTTGGAACCATACGCAGCAAAAAAGATGCATTCCATGCAAAACACCAACTGTCTCGTGGAAACTCTGTCGTGCTTCCCTGAGTCCATGAGGACCACAGATTCTCAAGCACTCTTGCAGAAATGGGTCTGATATATATTCAGTCGGAGCGAGTCAACACAAAACTTTAGAGAGAGTCAAATTCCTCATTTCAAAAAGTAAAGTGCAATGGCACTACAAAAGGCGATGCTGATCGGGGATCTGGAGCACAGGAGCGCGGCGACCCTCACCATCATGACGGCGTAGCCCGTCCCCTTGGCGCGCGCCTTCACCTGGCCGCGCGCGTCCGGAATCTCGATCTGGTGCATCTTCATCCACGTCTCCGGCGTGTACCTGCAGAACCGCTCTCGTTTTCATCAACTGCCGCTGTGTGACGTAAGTCTGGGCAGAATGGGGGCGAACACAAAAGGCCTTGGACAGCTTGCCCCCATTCGGCTTCACCGAAAACACAAGTTTGGTTGTAAAGCGGCGTTGTGCTTCCAGCGTCTGGAGCATTGGTGCCACTCCACAACAAGACTGTTCCCAGGTTTCAGCACTCGCAATCACGTGTTTTTGTTCGGACCTTTCACAGGCAGGCCGTGCTTCACCCAGAAAGCTTGAGTCGGCGCCTCCCCACCTGACGGTGTGGTTCCACGTCGGCACGTAGGTCGACTCGATCGTGATCTCCATGGTGTAGATGAAGCGGTTCTTCTCGTTGAGCGCGTAGCGCGACAGCGCCTCGTATCCGATCAGCGTGTCCTGCGGGAGGAGAAGAGGCAACACGTTCGAACAGAGCTCAAACCAGGCAGCCTCTCGACTCAGGGGAGGGGCATTTGAGGGTTTAGCAGAGGGGTGTGATCGCAGCGACATTTGTGAATGTATTCGAGGGAAGCAAACTTCTTTCACACCCCAGGCTGAACAGATCACTGAGATGGACAAACATCAATGAGAAATAATGATTGCGAATGAGGATTGCTGTCCGCGGCTTGGTCTCACCATGGTTGACTGGAAGACGAAGTCGAGCACGCGCTGGTCGTTGAGGAAGTTCATGCACTTGCGGGCGAAGCTGAGCCACGGTTCGGACATGCGCTCCAGGTACATCATGAGCATGTAGGACGTGGCCACCGTCGCCTCGCCTGCAGCAGACGAGCAGAACAACGTGAGGGGGTAAAAGGGCTCGAGATCCAGGAAACACCAATGTGTAGCGTCTCTGCCACGGACCAAACCGTTTGGCTCTCGGGAAGATGTACAAAGTTCTTCAAAGAATGCTTCCGGTCACCGACAAACCCTTTCCATCCAATACCCAAATTTCTCGACAGACTGAGGCGTCCTCATCTACAGGTGAAGAACAAGGAGAAGGCCAAGGGGCCACCATCCAGAGAACACGATTTCAGATCACGCACAAACGAGAATTGCTTTGCCGCCACAGGGGAAACATCTGGGGTGGTCAAGATCTTTGCTGTGAGCGGAGGGTCTGGGCCCCGTGCCCGCTGCCCCCCCCCCCCAGGGTCCCTCCCCCCGCCCCCTGGGTCCCCCCCACCCGGCGGAGGCTCTCACCGAGGTTGATGTAATCCCCGCGCGGCTCCATGATGACGATCGTGTCGATCACGTGAAACGGGTTCGGCTCGATCGCGTAGTTCCCCCAGTACACGTTGTTGTCTGAAGCAGCGAGGCGCGCAATGTTATTTCGTGTTGTTCATTACAAGTGAATCAGTCGATGGGAGACCTGGGGACCTCGTGGTGCTCGATCCAAGCAGCGCGTTCCAGGAAGGAATCCAGGGATGATTACCCAGTTCACTGGACTTTGCGTCAAGGTGGTTCTCTGGGTGATGCTGTATCAACGGGCAGCACACAAGTATGAGACAGGCTCAGCGACCCCACCCCACCCCACCCCGCCCCGCCTCACCGGTCCTGCGCATGCTGTGCGCCCGCAGGAACGCAGCGTCCTTGGCGTAGTGGCCGAGCAGGTTGAAGGCGTAGGCGATGCTGCACATCTGGGCGGGGTCGTTCACCGCCTCCCACCGCGCACCCAGGTAGTCGCCGACCTGCAGCAGCGTCAGCGACACCGCCTCCTTCGCGTTCTGCAGAGAAGAACGGGTTCGTGTTGGAGCCCAGAATGAAGAGTGGCATCATCGAACGCTAATGAAAGAGAGACCGACCCACTCTCCTCTTCTCTCAGACGCAAAACACGATGCTACTTCACTCTGGGTTTGATGTTGCAGCAGTTTTGCCTCGGCTTGCGAGGCCACGTGCTCCAGTGACGTAATTTGCTTCGGTGTGACGTCAGTACTCACGCCGGTGACGTGGTTGAGCTTGGCGAGCGAGATGGCGACGTGCGTCGTGAGCGCGATGTTCCACTCGTGAAGCTGCCCGTCCGTCCCGTTCGTGAACGGCTGCAGAACAAATAAAAACAGAAGCACGTGCACTGAGCCGCTCGTTTTGACGACGTCCAACTTCAATGTGCACCGCGTGTTGCGATTTTTTTTCAGCAGCCACCGACCTTCATGTTGCGGTCGTAGATGAGGCTCTGTTCGACCCAGTCGCCGTCGCCACGCTGCTGCTTGCAGAGCCAGAGCGCGAGTCGGTTCACCGTCTGCTTCGGCACGTAGATGACCTCGGCCCAGTGCGACCCGAGCGCGAAGTGCAGCGCGCGCAGCGCCAGCGACGTCACCCTGAGGGGAACAGCATCAGAGACGTCACCCTGAGGGAAACAGCATCAGAGTGTTGTGTGCGGTTCGGGTCCCGGGAGAACCCGTCCTCACAACCACCGCTACTTGCGGCACCGCAGTCGGATGCAGCCTCGGCTCGGCCGGACTGCCGCAGTGGAGTCAAACTCAAGCGTACGCTTCAAACGTTTATTTCAAACCTGTCTCAAGCTGAGTAGCTCTCGACAGATGCAGGGTGTTGTGGTCGCGGCTTTAAGTAGGCGGCTCGAGCTGCGAGTCCGGTGTGCAGCTTCAGCTTCATGCAGCTCTGCTGAAGCGGCTTCATCAGTACTCAGCACCTCGTCTGAAAGCTGGATCACACGCGTGGGAAGAGCCAACTCTTCCACACAACAAGAGACGTCACCCTGAGGGGAACAGCAGGGACGTCACCCTGAGGGGAACAGCAGGGATGTCACCCTGAGGGGAACAGCAGGGATGTCACCCTGAGGGGAACAGTAGGGACATCACCCTGAGGGGAACAGCAGAGATGTCACCCTGAGGGGAACAGTGCCAGCGACGAGATCGGACGAGCGTCGGGTAGGTAAAGAGTGTGCATACAGGTGGAGAGAGGGGTGGGGGCGGGGTGCGGGAGGGGGGGGGGGGG
>JAAUXT010074553.1_pt1 | contig 10274 bp, 7 predicted proteins | sample 7278171 | NCBI WGS metagenome assembly JAAUXT01 (sample SAMN14350112, study PRJNA611818) | marine sediment metagenome | isolation source: surface marine sediment (1.8m) | place: French Polynesia: Moorea | collected 2018-08 | reverse complement strand
GAGGCGTTTTATTGGCGAAAACCAAGCCGTTCCTCGGGGCAATCTCGTTGAAGCAGGAAGAAAACATCAATAGCTACCTATGAGTAGGTTTGAGTAAGTTTTTCAGAACGGCATTGCCGGTTCATTCTTCGCACCGCTTCCGTCTCGCCGATATTGCCGTGGCGTGACGCCACTCATGCGTTTGAAGAAGCGAGTGAAGGCGGCGGTTTCGGCGAAGTGCAAACGCTCCGCGATGGCGGTAACGGACAGCCGGGAGTGAGTCAAATACTTGCGCGCCAGGTCCAGGCGCACCGTGTTGTACAGATCCCGGAAACCGATGCCTTCCCGCTGCAGTCGATGCTGCAGGGTACGGCCACTGATGCCAAGCTCGGCGGCCAGGCGCTCCAGCCCGCAGCCCTCGGCACGAATCAGCGCGCGCATCAACAATTCGACCCGCAATCGCAACGGTCGTCCATCGATATCGAGCCGCTCGCCCAGCTCCCGCCGCAGCACCTCGCGATGCTCCAGGCGGGGTGCGCGCATGGGATGGTTCAGTTCGTGGGTGGTGAGAAAATAGCCATGCTGTTCCTGGTCGAAGCCCAGGTTCTCGCCGAACAGTTGCTTCAAGGGCGACAGGTTATAGGGAGCGGCATGGCGAAACTGGACGAACCGGGGTGTCCAGTGCTTGCCTAGCTGCGACCGCAGTTCCAGGCAGCTCATGGCCAACGCCAGCTCCACGGCCTGGGTTTCCTGCCGAATGTCTCGCCCCTGGAACTCATAGCAGACCGTGATGCCGTCGGGCGCCTGTTCCAGGAATAAGGATGAAATGCCACTGTGTAACGGGAAGTGCTCGGCCACCAGATGGAGCGCCTCACCGATGGTGTCGGCGCTGCGCACCAGCAGCCACACGGGACCCAGTATTTCCAGACCCTGAAAGTGGGCCAGCCGCAAACCGAAAAAGCGCTCATGGCAGGCCTGGGCAGCCCGCTCCAGGAATTCACAGAAGACCGCTCCCTTGACGGGCATATCCGGGGCATGGAGAGCCTCGGTCGACAGGCCCGCCCGGCGGGCGATGTCCATGGGATTTTGGCCGTAGGCGTCGATCAACTCGGCGGCGCCGCTCAGGGCGACACTGGGAATATGGTTATACATGGCGTCATGGTGACAATGCGTAAAATATCAATTCAGTTGCGGATTATATCAATAAAACGAATCGACTGCGGGTTAAAGTATTCCCTCCTTTGGAATCAGTATTCACAGTCCCCGGGAGGACAGCCTTTATGAACTTGACCGACGAACTGACCATCATTCGCCAGAACAGCGCTGAATACATCACCCTGCCGATACCGGGTCTCTCGGAAGGCATTGAAACGAAAGTCCTGAAGGTGGACCGGAAGAAGAATCGGGTGGTGATCATGGCGCGTTTCGCCCCCGGTGGTCATGCCGCGTTCCACTATCACCATTGCACCGCCGTTGCCTATACCGTTTGCGGCGAGTGGGAGTACGACGAAGGCCATTTCCAGGAGGGAGACATCGCCTACGAGAGCATCGGCAACGCCCATACGCCGTCCAGCAAGACCGGCACCGAGATGGTGCTGGTGCTGGACAGCAAGGATGGGCGCCTATTGGACAACTATATGGAAGACGGCACGGTTCTGCGGGTCAACATCGAAGCCTACGAGAACCTGCTGGGCAAGCACCAGGCGGATATCGACGCCATGTCCCGGGAAGCGCTGATGGTGGGCATCGAAATCAACCCCGCCGATGCCCTCCCCCGGGAAGCGCTGATGGCGGCGGCCTGACCCTGGCTCTTTCAGCGACCCGCGATCATTTCGCGGGCTTCGTTGATTGGGCCAACGCTTTCAGCTCCTCGAAGGATTCGCGGATATCGTCGACCAGATCCCACAGATCCGGCATCAGGTCGCGGCAGGTGAGGAAGCTCATGTTGAACTGATCCACATAACTCCACACGGTGATGTTGAGGCCCATGCCCTCGAAGATCTGGCCGATGGAGAACCAGGATGCGACTCGGGTATGATTCACCCAGAGGTATTCCCTCGGCCCGGGCACATTGGAAACGACCATATTGCCCGTCATCGACGTGGGTCCCTTACCGCTATGGAGCAGCGTGCTGATGCCTTTGCCGAACCAGGGTGGCACCAGCTCCAGCCAGGTCGCCGTGTGGAAGCCCTCGGCGGCGCCCTTAGCGCGGTACTCGAGCTTGGATTCGTTGGCCGCCTTGTGGATGGCCGCAACGCGTTCACGCAGGTCTTCGATCTCGGTGTGCAGCCAGACGTAGTTGACGGTCGTGCGGTTGCCGTAATCGAGCGTATCCGATTTGTCGCGCAGACTGAACGGCATACCTCCCACCAAGGGCGCGTCGGGCAGGGCGTTGTGGCGCATCAGATAGCGGCGTATCCCACCCGCTACCATGGCCAGGAACACATCGTTGATGGTGATGTCCAGGGCCACGCGGAGCTGCTTGATATCATCGAGCTTGAAGGACTGGCAGGCATAGAGCCGATGCGGCGTCAGGGGTTTGTTGAACGGGGTCTCCGGAACCTTGGTGAAAGGCGTGGGGACATCAAGATCTACGCCAGCAGCCTCTTGCTCCTTGCGGGCCTCCTTGCTGCGCTTGATAGCGCTATAATTGCGTGGCACCTCCCGCAGCAGCGTGTTGGGGATATCCAGCAAGGCTTTACCGATCAGGCCCGCCGTAGAGGGTAGGGGCTCCGGTTTCCAGACGTCGTCTTCCGCGGAGACGGCTGGCTCTTCACCCGGTTTGTTGGTGTAGAATCGCATCAGCATGCGGGCGCTGGCCACGCCATCCGCCAGGGCGTGATGCACCTTCGCGACGGAGGCGACTTTGCCACCTTCGAGCCCCTCCAGCATCCATAACTGCCACATGGGTTTATTGTAATTCAGCGGCCAGCTGGTGATCTCCGAGATCGCGTCGCACATTTCCCTAATCCCGCCCGGTGCTTTCACCGGCATGCGCCGGACGTGGTATTCTAGGTCGAAATCCGGATCTTCGACGAATACCGGGTTATGCAGATTCAGCGGCGTCGGTAGAACCCGCCAACGAAAGGGCGTGAGCAGATGCAGCCGCAGGCCGAACGTTTCCAGGGCTTTGGGGAATGAATAACCGCCGGGCTCCTCGCTGGGATCGAGAATGGCGATTTTCAGCGTGTGCTGGGGCGAGCTGGGTAGCTCGCTATAGAATTGCATTGTGTCCATCCCGTTCAGGCGTTTCATGGCTGGTCCTCCCGTAGTGACTGAGATACCGGTTGTGTTTGTCCCGTAGGAATTGAGACTCCCTAAGAAATTTAGACCCTTTGGATGAATAGGGCCAGATTGATCCGAAAATTTTGCTGCCCTCGAGCCTACCCCTCCCCCTCGAAAGTAAGGGTCCGCCCCGCGTCGATTTCGTTAAGCTTCATTACCTTAAGCTTTTTAAGCTTTTCAATAGTTCACAAATTTGCAGGTAAGCCTGGTAAGCTTGCCTTTGTCTGGTTTCCTACCGTGCTTGGCTGAGCTCAATCACATCCAATGTCATAAAAGCGAGGACATTTAACCATGCCCGAGTACAAAGCCCCCCTACGCGATATCCGCTTCACCCTGTTCGAATTGCTGGAGTGCGAGGCTCACTACAAGAGCTTGCCTGGTGCCGAGGAGGCGACTCCCGATACGATCAATATGATTCTCGAGGAAGCCGGCAGACTCGCCGAGGAAGTGCTTGCGCCGCTGTACGAAACCAGTGATCAGGAAGGCTGTAAATATGATGCCGGCGTGGTCACGACTCCGACAGGCTTCAAGGAAGCGTATCGCGAATACGCCGAGGGTGGTTGGCCCGCCCTGGCCCAGAGTCCAGCCTACGGGGGGCAGCAGATGCCGTCCTCCATGGCCTTCGCCGTCTTGGAACTGGTCGCGTCCGCCAACTATCCCTTCTCCATGTACCCGGGCCTGGCTCGAGGGGCCATCGAAACGATCCTCGCCCATGGTACCGAGGAGCAGAAGTCCCGTTTCCTGCCGCCAATGATCTCGGGAGAGTGGACCGGCACCATGTGCCTGACGGAGTCCCACTGCGGGACCGATCTTGGCTTGCTGCGAACCCGGGCCGAGCCCGCGGGCGATGGTTCCTACCGCATCTCCGGAACGAAGATCTTCATCTCCGCGGGCGAGCACGACCTTGTAGACAACATCGTGCACATCGTGCTGGCACGCCTGCCCGATGCGCCCAAGGGGGTCAAGGGTATTTCCCTGTTCATCGTACCTAAGGTCAATGTCAACGAGGACGGCTCGCTGGCTGAGCGCAACGGGGTGAGCTGCGGTGCCATCGAGAAGAAGATGGGTATCCATGGCAATGCCACCTGCGTGTTGAACTTCGACGGCGCTAAGGGATATCTGATCGGGCCGCCTCACCAGGGTTTGAGCTGTATGTTCACCTTCATGAACGCTGCCCGCATCGGGACCGGTCTCCAGGGGGTTGTCGCCGCCGAGCGGGCTTTCCAGGGGGCGTTGGCCTATGCCCGGGAGCGGTTGCAGATGCGCTCCCTGTCCGGTCCCAAGGCGCCGGACAAGCCCGCCGACCCGATCATCGTTCACCCCGATGTGCGCCGCATGCTGTTGACCCAGAAAGCCTTTGCCGAAGGGGGGAGGGCGTTGTTCCACTACTGTGCCCAGCTGGTGGATCTGGGCGAGAGTGCCGCTGACGAAGCCGATCGGCAGCGCGCCAACGATCTGTTGGCGCTACTGACGCCGATCGCCAAGGCCTTTCCCACCGAAACCGGTTTCGAGTCGGTCAACCACGGTCTGCAGGTGTTCGGTGGCCACGGTTACATCCGCGAGTGGGGGATGGAACAGATCGTCCGCGATACCCGCATCGGTATGATCTACGAGGGTACCACCGGGGTGCAGGCGTTGGATCTGCTGGGGCGTAAGGTGCTGGGTTCCAAGGGCAAGTTACTCCAGGTTTTCGCGGCGGAGGTAACGGAATTTTGCGATGAGAATGCCGGGGACGAAGGTCTGCGGCCCTTTATCGAGCCGTTGCGAAGCTGGGTTCAGGAATGGCAGGGTTTGAGCATGCGCATCGGCGAAGCGGCCCAGGCCAACCCTGAGGAGATCGGGGCGGCCAGCGTGGACTATCTGATGTACACCGGTTACGGGGTGGTAGCCTACCTCTGGGCCCGAGCGGCCCGGGTGGCCCAGCGGCAACTGGCGGAAGGCACTCAGGAGCAGGACTTTTACCGGGCTAAGCTACAGACGGCACGATTTTACTTCCAGCGACTGCTGCCGCGGACGCGGACCTTGGCCACCACGATGGTGTCTGGCGCCGATAATCTGATGGACATGGCCGAGGACAATTTTGCCTTCTGAGGCCATTTCCTCTCAGTTTACCCTGATTCCCTCGCCCCTTTAGGGGAGAGGGGTGGGATATTGATGAGGAATCAATCAAGGCTCTATGAATCCCGGTCCAAATTCCTTGAGATATTGGCTAAAGCTCTTGTGGAGACAATAGTAGCTCTTTCTCAGGTACCGTATGGTGTTCTGGGGTTTCGCCGCCAGGCGTTGGGCTTCGGCAAATGCCACGGCTTCCAGATCTTCCTCCGGGGTGAGGCGGTTGATGAGAGCCAGATCCAGTGCCTCTTGGCCTGACAGCGATTGCTCCTCCATGATGAGCCGCTTGGTGCGGGCAATGCCCATGTAATGGGCCAAGAACCACGGCGTTGCCGAACCGGTCAAGGAGCGTTGATCAAGGACTCGATTTCGCAGCTCGAAGTCGTCCCTGGCGATGATGAAATCAGCGGCCAGTATGAGCCCGAAGAAGTTTAAATCGACAGGTCCTCGGATAGTGACGATCTCGATGCAATCAAGTTCCTTGAAGAGGTTTATGGCGTGGATTGCGGTATACCGAATCCGTCTGATCAGGTTATGGCTTTGTCGGTCGTCGGTTTCGTTGTCGACCTGCCGCAAGATTTTGTCCAATCTTTCGGGTGCGAAGGCGTGGGGTTCGTTATGGATGACAAGCACCTTGCTTCGTTGCAGACGGACACCGTCGATCGCCCTCGTCAGCATGGTTACGCTCTTTGGATCGATTAACGCATGGGGTGAGCCTTGAAGCCGAAGAATACTGATGTCGCCTTGATGCTCCACACTGATTTTAGCTTTCTCATCACGAAGTTCTGAAAGTTCAATGTCTGGCATTATTCACCTCATCAAGCCGTTGTGGATAGTTGCCCATGGACGCAGGAATTCGATATGCTGCTTCTCCTTCTAAAGAATAGCCCATATTCTGCTGGCGTCGATGGATGAGGGATAGCGCTTCCGATCCATTGAGCATGGCTGGGGGAAGGTCAGGGGGCGATACACCCCTACCTGCCGAAGTGCAGTGCCCGTTGCCTGCGGCGTTTGATAGGGTAGCCGTTTCGTTTTCGACACGGTTCCTGAGCCAAGGGTAGGGCAAATGGGCTCGCAGGCCAATGGCCGCACGACTGATAATCGCCTGGAGGGGCAGTTTGTAAGGGGATCAGCCCGAGTGTTGTTCCCCGTATGGGCGTTGACTCAACCTCAATACCCTATACATACCGGCTGCTGGCCGGGAACCGAAACCGCTGATCGAGTGCACCCATTCAAAATGAAATGGGGGGCAACGAAATGCGTTAGGAGACTCTATTCATGCAATACCAAGGTAAGGCGATTAGCTGCCAACCCCTCGAGGATGGGATCGTGGAGATGCGATTCGATCTTCAGGGTGAATCCGTCAACAAATTCAACCGGCTCACCGTCGAGGAATTCCGTCAAGTCGTGGACCGGCTTGCGGTCGAAGCTGGCATCAAGGGACTGCTGATCACCAGCGGTAAAAGTGTTTTCATCGTGGGAGCCGACATCACGGAATTCCTGGATCACTTCGATGAATCGGAAGAAGACATCGTGGCCGGTGTCCGGGAGCAGAACCGGATCTTCTGCGGTCTCGAGGATCTGCCGTTTCCCAGTGTGGTGGCCATCAATGGCTACGCCCTGGGCGGTGGCTTGGAACTGTCCCTGGCGGCCACGTATCGGGTCATGGCCACGGGGGCGAAGGTGGGTGTGCCGGAGACCAAGCTGGGGATCATTCCGGGCTATGGCGGCACCGTGCGCCTGTCCCGGGTGATCGGCGCCGACAATGCCATCGAGTGGATTGCCGCGGGCAAGGAGTATCGGGCGGAAGCGGCGCTGAAGCAAGGGGCCGTGGATGCGGTGGTGGCGCCGGAGAAACTGCGGGAGGCCGCGCTGCGGCTGCTGCAACGGGCCATCGATGGGGAGTTGGACTGGCAGGCCAAGCGCCAGGAAAAGCTCGATCCGCTGCAGCTCAACAAAGTCGAGGGCATGATGGCCTTCGAGGGTGCCAAGGGCTTCATCGCCGCCCAGGCGGGTCCCCATTATCCCGCGCCCATCAAAGGCGTGGAGGTGATCCAGCAGGGTGCTGGACTGGGCCGTGACGAAGCCCTGGAGATCGAGCATCGGGGCCTGGCGCAGCTGGCCAAGACCGAGGTCACGGCGAATCTGGTGTCCCTGTTCCTGGGCGATCAGTATCTGAAGAAAGTAGCCGCCCGTTACGGCAAGACGGCCTCGAAACCCGAGCTGGCGGCGGTGCTGGGCGCCGGCATCATGGGCGGCGGGATTGCCTACCAGTCGGCCTCCAAGGGCATTCCCATCGTGATGAAGGACATCAACGAGCAGGCTCTGGATCTGGGACTGCGGGAGGCCTCCAAACTGCTCGCCAAGCAGGTGGAGCGCAAGAAGCTGGACCCGGCGGGCATGGGCAAGACGCTCAGCCGTATTCGCGCCACCCTGTCCTATGACGATCTTAGCCAGGCCGGTATCGTAGTGGAGGCCGTGGTGGAGAACCCGAAGATCAAGCAGCAGGTGCTGGCCGAGTTGGAGCAGCGGGTAGGAGCGGACACGGTGCTGGCTTCCAACACCTCGACCATCTCCATCAGCCGCCTGGCCCAGGGGATGAAACATCCGCAGCGCTTCTGTGGCATGCACTTTTTCAATCCGGTGCACCGGATGCCGCTGGTGGAGGTGATCCGGGGCGAGCAAAGCAGCGAAGAGGCCATTGCTCGGACCGTGGCCTATGCCGCGGCCATGGGCAAGAGCCCGGTGGTGGTCAATGATTGCCCGGGGTTTCTGGTCAACCGGATTCTGTTCCCGTACTTCGACGGGTTCTTACAGTTGCTCAACGACGGGGTGGATTTCCAGCGTATTGACCGGGTAATGGAGCGATTCGGCTGGCCGATGGGACCGGCCTATCTTTCCGATGTGGTGGGTATCGATACCCAGCACCATGCCGGCGAGGTGATGGCGGCGGGTTTCCCGGATCGGATGCAGGCGGCTGGGCCGACGGCCTGCGATGTGCTCTATGAGTCGGGGCGCCTGGGCCAGAAGACCGGTAAGGGGTTTTACCGCTACGAGCCCGATGCCAAGGGACGGCCGAAGAAGAAGCAGGACCCGGATGTCTATGAGCTGTTGCAGCCCCTGGTGAAGGCGCCGGTGGAGCTCACCGACGAGGCCATCGTCGAGCGGATGATGTTGCCCATGGTGCTGGAAGCCGTGCGCTGTCTCGATGATGGCATCGTGGCGACACCCCAGGAGCTGGATCTTGCTCTGATCTACGGTATCGGCTTTCCTCCGTTCCGAGGCGGCGCGCTGCGCTACGCCGATGCCCTGGGGGCGGCGGCCGTGTGCGAGAAATCCGAGGGCTACCTCGGGCTCGGCCGGGCCTACGAGCCCACCGAACGGTTGCGCGAGATGGCCCGCAGTGGCGCCCGCTTCTACGCCAAGTAATCATCCTCGAGGAGAAAGCTCATGAGAGAAGTTGTTATTATCGATGCGGTGCGTACACCGATGGGCCGCTCCAAGGGGGGCATGTTCCGTAACGTTCGCGCCGAGAATCTGTCCGCGGCGCTGATCGATGCGCTGTTCGAGCGCAATCCCCAGCTCGATCCCAAGGAAGTGGAGGACGTGATCTGGGGGTGTGTCAATCAGACCCTGGAGCAGGGCTTCAATATCGCCCGCTTCGCGGCCATGATGAGCCGCCTGCCCCACAGCGTCCCCGGGCAGACCGTCAACCGCCTGTGTGGCTCGTCCATGAGCGCGGTGCACACCGCGGCGCTCAACGTCATGACAGGGCAGGGGGATCTGTACCTCTGTGGCGGCGTGGAGCACATGGGACACCTGCCCATCACCTACGGCATCGACGTCAACCCGGCGTTGAGTAAGCATGTGGCCAAGGCGGCCGGGATGATGGGGATGACGGCGGAGCTGCTGGCGCGCATGCACGGCATCGGCCGCGAGGAGCAGGACCGCTTCGCGCTGCGCTCCCATCAGCGCGCCCATGAGGCCACCGTCGAGGGTCGGTTCAAAGACGAGATCGTCGCCATCGAGGGCCACGATGCCGACGGTGTTCCCCGTAGTTTCGCCTACGATGAGGTAATTCGCGAGGACGCCAGTTACGAGAATCTGGCGGCCTTGCGGCCGGTGTTCAATCCCAAGGGCGGCACCGTGACCGCCGGTAACGCCTCGGCAATCTCCGACGGCGCCTCGGCGCTGGTGGTGATGTCCGCCGACCGGGCCAAGGCGCTGGGTTTGTCGCCCATGGCCAAGATCCGCGCCATGGCCACCGCGGGGGTGGACCCGTCGATCATGGGTTATGGCCCGGTCCCGGCCACCCGCAAGGCCCTCGAGCGGGCGGGGTTGACCGTGGAGGATATCGACGTATTCGAGCTCAACGAGGCCTTCGCGGCCCAGTCGCTGCCGTGCCTGAAGGATTTGGGGCTGCGCTCGGTTGCCGACGAGAAGGTGAATCTCAACGGTGGCGCCATTGCCCTGGGACACCCCCTGGGTTGTTCCGGCGCTCGGATCATCGGCACGTTGCTGCATATCATGAAGGATCGGGATGCTACTCTGGGCGTTGCCACCATGTGCATCGGCCTCGGCCAGGGCATCGCGACGGTGCTGGAACGGGCCTAGGTGATTACCGATAATCGATGAATCCCTACCCTTGTCTCCCTTGAGGGGAAGGCAAGGGTAGGGGGTACGATCCGGGGCACTACGACCTGGTTTTTACTTTTGCTTCACCAAGGCTAAATTCCAAATAATCGCCGTAGCTACGCTGGCGCGGAGACCCCGGCATTCATGCCGGTGAGCAAGCGCCAACGCCAGGCGTTGAATGAAAGGAAGCGGCATTCGCCAGGCTTGGCGGTTTGGGTGAGTCGCTTGCCTGTCGTTAACGAATGCAGTGAGAGGCGGTCTCG
>JAAUXT010061028.1_pt1 | contig 10274 bp, 11 predicted proteins | sample 7278171 | NCBI WGS metagenome assembly JAAUXT01 (sample SAMN14350112, study PRJNA611818) | marine sediment metagenome | isolation source: surface marine sediment (1.8m) | place: French Polynesia: Moorea | collected 2018-08 | reverse complement strand
TCCGCGAAGGACAATGGACTCTGCTAGTCAGCTCTTGTCTCAGGTCAACCAACCGTGTCAATTTGCGCGCCCGTGAACATGCTGATTCTCAAAATATTTGGATACAACCTCGTACCTGTGCAAAATGTTGCCGTAGAATAGCGTCTTTGTGCGGCGATTCTTGCCATGAAGGCAACGACGTGTCCGGTGTCAATGTAACGAACAGAGTCTGCTGGGCGAATCTAGAATTGAGGTCAAGAAGGACAGGCCCACGGCCCAAGTGACCTCAACATTACATCAGCCAAATTCTATGTGCTGTGATTTAATTGACACCTTTTCAGCAAAATTTTATGAGTGGTTTCACATTGCAATAGCAGGTGGTTGACTTGACACACACAGTTTGCGGACATGACGCGAGTCATAGTCCGTGTTCACAGATCGCATCCTGGCTCAGTGCAGTGACAGAAGTTGGTCCCATCCTGAACGGTCCAACTTCTCACCCAATGACCAGTGGCTTTGCACCCCTTTCTTATTCCTTGTGATCAACATTGGTTCCACAAGTTGGGACACAATTTCAAGGACCGCATTTCACGCGCATAGAAGCAGCTGTGCCTGCAAGGTCCTTTTTCATCTGAGTTCAGTTCCTGTTAGAAACAAATTTGTGACACCAACCTTTGTGAATGCATGTATTTTTAATCTCTTTCCCCCCTGAGGTGGGACATCAATCTTGATCTCACAATTTGCTGCACAACACGGTCAGCTGAGCGCACACAAACCGTGGTCAATGACCTTCTGCAAAACACCGGTCGCTGGCCTGGAACTGGCAGATCTGTACTTTTGATGCACAAGATTTGAGCAAGAGCTGACGAAGGATCTAGCTGCAGAAGCCTCGCTGAACAATGCGACGAGAGAAGGAGATATTCGAAAATGAAATTGTCACGCAACAGTGCAGAAGAAGGGTGGTCACTGACGGGATCCAGGGTCCTTGGACTCCAGGACCACACCCAGAACGGCAAGAAGCACCCCCTGGGACCCCTGGACTCACCCTTGGGCCCCTTCTCCGGATATACCGTGAGCACTCCGACTTCCTACCGCTGGATCCACCCTTGAATCCACCCATGTCTCTGTCAGCTATCTCCATCAAGGCCTTTGAAGTGTAATTCTTGAGTAACGGGCCTCTGTGCTCGGAGTCAACGCGACTCAGCTCCTGTCATCAGCTTCTGTCCGTCTCCATCAGGCGACATTGTGAAATGGACATTATCTGCGCCCGGGGGAATTCTGCAAAGTTGGGTTCACGTGGTATGCGTCGTTCCGGGGTCTCTGCACAAGCACAAGGGGGCTTCGTCGCAAGCGCATTGGGTTTGAGGTTGCAGCATGCGCTGCGTCCCCGCTCTCGTGAACGCGTGTAACATCGCAATTGATGGTGCAGCGCCCATTGACTTACGAAGGTGGTGCAAGACATTCATGATGCATCCATTCGCAGTCTCAAAGCTTAAAACCACCGCAATAGCCACAAAATTCTCGGGACCTGAAGAATGTTTGAACCTTCAAAATGGATTCACACTTTCAACTGGGTCAGTGAAATTCAAAAGTTGGTCATTGCGAACAAGAAGGTGACTGCTGCGCATGTTTGGATTTGGTTTTTGTTAGTGTGAAAGGATTGTGTGTGGCTGGAAACAACAAGAGCACATGGGTTGTACACACACACACACATGTGCACACACGCACCCACAATCTAGCAAGTCCAGGATGAAAGCTGAAACATGAACGTACACAATGTACATCCACCCATTTCACACAAAAACATGCTCACACACACTCACGCACACCACATTTTCCGCAGGGAGCCAGAAATGGTCTGTGTTGAAAGAAAGAAAAGACACATCCGTGCACTCGCACCACACATAGACGAGAGCGAGAGAAAGAGAGAGAGAGAGAGAGAGAGAGAGAGAGACAGAGACAGAGACAGAGACAGAGACAGAGACAGAGAGACAGACAGGGACAGACAGAGACAGACAGATTGACACAGACAGAGATAGAGTGACAGAGGGAGAGAGAACACAACCACACCTCGATCTCACCTCAGCCATCAATCCAAGTGACAAAAATCAGCGCCATCCCCAGGAAATGAAGCTTATTGGATTCTCCGCACCTCGCGGACCCTTCCAGCCCAAACACTGCCAGGTTCTTTGAATAGAATCCGGCTCCGGGGCCCAAATCTCTTTGCTTATTTGCCCCAGTTTTCTCCCGCTAATGCCCCATTTACCCATTCGCTGGCGATTCCCCTCCTCATGCGGGCCCGGCTTTTCATTTATTTTCCGCGCCTCTCCCTGGTCAATGGTGCTCACTAACTAGATTCGGGCACTTGAGGCTTTTCGCACCTTGCAAGGCTCCAATCTTCTCGTTTCCTTTCCCAGGCCTCTCTCTCCCTCCCTCTCCCTCCTCGCGTCTCTCTCCACAAAGAGTCCGGTAAAAGTTTGCGCTGGAAATTAAATTTGGCAAATGTAGATTTTTCTCCACGTGTCAGTGTGGACTTGTAAAGGCCGGTAATGAGGGGAATGGTGGTCAGGGTCCCAGGAGGTCGGCTTCACACTGGGTGCGTCATGCGTCACGTTCCTGCAGGCGCAGATGGACACTGCTGCTTCCAATGAGCCAGCATCGTCGTTTGCGCAACAAATGTGTCACGCATGCGCGTCCATCTCCACGTCAACGGACACGACGTTTTCGCCCTGGTCATGGAGACGCATTGCAAAGTCCATCAGCTGTCTGCACGACGCATCTTGTGTGAATCAGGCCTCAAGTGCTCCATTCACTTCGTCCATCTTTATCCCCGGGGACTTTTCTGCGGCCCGCACGAAATTTAAAAGGGGCCTTTGGAGAACCCGTCCACCGCAACGGATTACGCTGCAAATGACATGGATTCCGCATTATGAAGAGCGAAGCCTCCAAGTAATTATTCCCCCATTTGAGGAAAAATAACTTGTGGGGATTTCAGGCACAAGAGTTTTGATTAAACTTGCGTGTGTTGCCAAAGAAACAGCGTAGTTCGTGGGCTGGAAAGTCAAACGTGTTCGTCTCCATTTTGCCCTTGCTGTCCAGCTTCTGCACAGATTGACAAACAACTGCACAGCAACTTTTCCCTTGTTTGCTACAGATGGAAATGACTGAACAAAGTTCACGCGAACCTGGACCTGAAGAAACAAAGTTTCCTGGAAGAATCTGCATTGAGCGAAAAGTTTCCTTTCTGAAATTTCCCTGCACTCGCTCCTCAAGTGTGGTCTTTGTGGCGCGTGTTTCCCGTGGTAAGTGTCCTTGTTGCTTTTTTGATTGACATGACGGAAATTAAGACGTGCACGAAAAGTATTCACCAACTCATCAAACACCGAATCTTCATTTGGCTTCTGTCATGAGGCGGAAAACATCAGCTGCAGCTGAAATCCGACGTTCTGATTCAAGCGGCTTCACACGTGTGCTGAGTCCCTCGTCTTGTTTGCAGCTGAATGTGGTGAGGAGTACACACCAGGGAAAAGGTGTGTGCAGAAAAGGACCATGTGGGCTCTACCAAATTATTGAGTCGCAAGCTTGGGAATTCCAGCCGAGTTCCACGTTTAGTCCTTGCTGTAACAACGGGCTCAGTGGGGAGTTTGAGCCGAAACAAGGCAGCTTTGCGTCCGGTGCGCATGCTTTGGAATCGGCGGATACCAACCCACAGCCATACATACCTCTTTCGTGGGTTCTGATTCAAAACTGATCAGTCAGATGTGCCTATTGACAAGCCTGGGGATACGGATGTTCCCTGTTTCAAGTTTCCCATACTCTTCCTTCTGTTCGGTCAAGTGGTTCACGCTGATTGCTGGCGTTTCCCAGTTTTGAAAAATTGTGTGAAAGGTCTCCAAGCGGATTCGAATTCTGGATGCGTTCTGCCGTTCCCACACAAGAAAGGCTCTCCATGCGTCAATGCAGATTCTTGGAATCTGACTGCACCGTTTCCCAGCTGTGATCAGCTCATTGTTGCTGGATCCAGTTTCCACCCGGCTGATCTCTTCGCCATCCGGGGCTGATTCGGAGCGGCCCGGCCAGGTTCCGTATCTGGAAACTCGAGCTCTTTTCTCTCGGCTGAAGCGCGCAGATTTCGGCGGGGCGTCGACGGTTTTGCCAGAGCCGCAGGATGCAGCGGTTCCGAGTTTTGGTGAAAAAATCTCAGGGTGTGGATCCTGCATTTGGCGAAACAAAACTCATGATGTGGATTTTATGGGTTCAGGGAGCGCACAACCCTCCCCACTAGTTCCCGCAAAAACTATTTTACCATTCTTTGCGGCACAACGGCAACAAACCCATTGGTTACATTTTGCTTCCCCACATTTCATTTTTCTGATTTGAAACGAGGTCCCACCAGTTGGGGTCCGCCCTTGAAACCCAAATTCTCAATCTGTTCCAGAACCAACGGCTAAACCTCTCTACTCCACAGCTCAAGTTTCTCCGCATCACGAACAACTCAAAAGGTGAGTCTCCCCATAAATCTGCGGTTCTCGGAGCACTGAGTGTGTCGAGAGGGATTCTGCTCATAAAGAGAGCGGCTCGCGTTACACACGCTATTAATGCGCCCGAGACACACAAGACATGAAAGATCATCCTCGATTGCCTATCGTGACACACGTATTAAAGAGAGACGCGCTGGCGGGGAGGCGGCACTCTCAGGCTGGGTGCACGCCTGTGGGGGTGAGGGACGCTGCGTCACAATCAGTGACGCACGCGCGTCAATGGAGCGTACGGATCTTGTGTGAACCTGGCTGTTCGTATCAAATCAAGTCTGAGAACATGCCATCGTGGTTGTTCACTCTGGAGTCGTCTTGTGTTGTTTCCCTCCACATTCTGCCTCACACGCAACGACGCGACCTCTGATGACTTGCACAGGGATGTAACGCTTGTCGCATCCAGCATGAACGTGGCCTGAGTCGCACCCATCAAACGCTCCTCTGCGGCCGGGTCGCTGATGAGTTCTGTTTCTGATGAGAGCTGCAGCTTGAGACAAGACTGATCAGTTCGCACCGACTTGACAGCAGTTTCTTGTTTCCTTTCATCTGTTATGAGAAAAAAATCGTTGGGAGAAAATCGTTTGAGAGAATCTTCGTGTTTGATCTTGTGTATAAGGGACAGGGGCCAGTTGAGCCCTTCGGAACCAACCCTGGGAGGGGACCTCCTCTGACGGACCCAAGGGGCGCAGCCAGCGCCCTTCCCGTCTGACTTATTGAAAAATCCCTTTCCGTTTTGGCGCCAAAGGTTCATCTGCTTGACAGTTAGAAATCTACATTTCTCACTGATGAAAGCACACCCAGACACCTGGCAGTGACTCGGAGTTTATTTTTTCACCAGACGAAGTGGAACCTTCTGATCGCGCGGTTTGTCCACACTGTACTCTTGTTTGGTCACACACATAAAACTGAAACAAATGAGCCTGTCATCTTGGATCTTGGAGAAAGTCGGTTGAAGCCCAGTCCAACTGAATTAGATTCGACGTCAGAAGACAACGACAGAGAAGCCACAACCCTATTATTCTCAAATCTGACCTGATTCTCCGCATCTCATGTTCACTTCGTCCGGCACAACTGAGGCGAGTGAGACAAAGATTCCTGAACAACGAATCCGAGAGACTGCAAACCCGCCCTCGAGAACTTTCACTGACAGCCCGTTCCTTTGTTATTCACAGTGGATCTATTGGAAGAAACCCAAAACGACTTTGGATAAAGAGGACACCGTTAGCAGTTGTGGTCACGCGGGCTAGATCCGAGCCCAAGTACGGAGCGGGGCGGCTTGTCTCATCACACGAAAACCAGTCCAAATGTAGAGAGCTCAAGGCAAGTCAGCTGTTCCTGCAATCCTGTCCGGAGCCTTCTGGCTTAACCACGCCTTTTCTTTTCTGTCCCTTTCCTGCAGAAAGGGAAAATCCGCCGCCGTAACCACCACAAACTGTACCTGTTGTGCTCCTTCTCAGGCAAAACCCTGGTCACATTTCCCTCCCCCAATGCATTTCAATCCTCGATTGTGGATCTTTCAGAGTCAGCAGCATTGGTACACTGTAGTGCAACTGGCTTTTGAACACGAAAATCGGATGAACCGAACTGGGGATTCACGATCAGCGCCTTTTCGACACAAACTGGAAGTAAATTATTTTTGGAGGCCCTGGGGCCCGCTTCCCCAGTGAACATGCCGCGTGGCTTCTCTCCGGTTGTTTCAGACCTCGCGCCCCGCAGAAAGCGCGTCACGTCCCACGTGGGGCTCACGTGTCAGAGCGGCGTGTCAGAGCGACGTCGTCACGTCGCGCCTGCGCGTCGCGGGACGCATCAACGCGGGGCGGGGGACGCGCCAACACGACAGCCGCGCCAGCCTCACTTGATGGGGCCGCACATCCTGATCAGGGCGGGTTCAGGCGGGATGCGTTACGCACGGCGTCCCTGTATGAAATGCGCCACGCACCCAACCCAGCCCATCTCGCAACCCAAGACCACGACGGCGCAGCGTTCCTGCGCGTCATACGCTGCGTTCCTGCTAAAGCGAAGGGACGCTGCGTCCTGGCAGTGGCACGAAATACTGCGTCTGAGGACTTCAATATTTTGTCTTGGAAGACCTCGCTGCAGCCGTTCTTTTTGTTGCTTCTGTCATTGTGAATTCTGGTGAGCCACAACAATGGCCGACTTGCGCAAAAATGTTCATTTCAAAACATTATGTTGCTCAGGACTTCTGGGACGCATGTTGGATCAAACATACCAAGACCAAGAGTTTTTAGATTCCTTGTTTAGCTTCAAACCTCGTGCGACGCGCCTGCAGGACATTGGGCGTTGTCCCAACCCAGTGACCACTGCAGGACACGGGCATCGAGGCTCAGCATCATTCAACTTGTGGTGATCCTCCGCACTCTTGGATTCACACTTTGGTGCAGCACCCATTGAGCACAGGAACACAGCGCTGATCTACTCGTGGTCTACTGGCAGGCAAGACGCGTCCAGTGAGCAGCAGGCCTGAGCCCGGCCTCAGAGGGCTTTACTCTCATCACCTTCCCACAGTCATAAACTGTCTCGTCATGAACATCGCTTGTGATTTGTTGGTTGTTTTGCTTCGCTTTTCTCGCAGGGTCTATAAGCGACGCATGAGTGGAAGGGAGGAATCCACCCGGAGAGCTCTCCCCTGGTTGCGCAGGGCTCGAGAGGTCGATCCAGGATCGAGCCAAGGGCGCAAGCTCACAGCAGATGACGGCGATTTCTGCTTTGAAAGTTTGAACACAAACACATTTTGGGCCCTCACCTCAATAAAACTTCACCCCACGGAAGGTACGAGGGCTCTCCACGAATTTTCTGCGTCTCGTTGACAGTCTTGATATTGTGGCGCATCGGAAAATTCGTGGACAACCCTCGTGCAGCAAGATCAGGACTCGGGTCGGGCATTCAGGGCCTCCCGAAGCCACCCGTCACGGCGAATTCCTTGATTTGGTCAAGAGACCTCAGCCCCGATGAAGACTCGGTCCCATGTAAAACTGAATAACAAAGGAAACAGGAGTTGATTGTGATGAACCGATCAAATCTTTTTCCAAACATTTCCACTGTGGTAAGGTGCAAAGTTGGGGTGCAATTTTGTTTTCGAAACCAGACACCATTGTTGGACTCTCACAAAGCAAGGAATGTAACAGGAATGTACTTTCTGCGACAAACAGCAGAATTTATCGTATCTGAGTCCATCGTTTCGGGCTCAGTCAGGTCCAGACTCCCTCTGGATCTGCCCCGGGCCTGAGCTCTTTTTCGTTCGCTCGCAAGTTTTCCACCTCGGTGCGGGCACCTGCCTTTTATTTTCCCAGTCTTGAAACAACAACCACAGATAATTAGGTCCTGAAAAGGTCGGGTGGCTTTTCACATGTGCGAGAAAATTGCCTCCAAGTTTCTCCTGTCTGGTTCCATACGGTAACGTTCAATACGAAAACCTCTGTCAGACCCACGAACTCACGATCGTCGGGGTGAGGATGGGACCTGGTGCTGACTGGGGTTGGACTTGTCCAGATATCCTTTGTGCTTGAGGCTCATACTGTACGTTTTCCTTTCTGATTGTCGCTGTTTTCAAAGTTGAAATCACCCTTGGCGTCACGCATCCCAAGACTTGATCATGAATCCACTCCTGGCTGGGGCCCCCGCCCCGCTGGATCCTGCGCCGCAACGCTCAACATCCAAACCGCCTGAGAAAACTGGCGCGGCGAACCTGAGCCGCTTAAGTCCATGCGGAGTCACGCTCGCCTCGCTCCTTATTGTTAATAACGTCCAGATTATTCAGTGCGAGCGGCGCTTTTTGTCTTTCTCCACGAGTCGATTCTATCGTAAATCTGATCCTCAGGGCCACGAAGAAAAAAACAGACTCCACTGGCCCCGTTCACTCCAGACGCGTCAAGCACAGATGCAGAGCAAACGACGGCGCAGGAGCAAAATTTTGACCATGTACACGTTCGTACAGGAAGGAGGCAACGCATGACTCGTTTGGGGTGAGCTCGCGTCACGGCGGCGCCCATTGACGTGTTCAACGACGCAAGAACAACGCATGATGACGCATACACTGTGAACTAGCTGCACTGCAGCCATATTCTTGCATGTACGAGTAATATTATTATTTTGCCTTTTCTGCTCCTCTTGTCGCTCGTGATGTGGACGCTGAACGAGCTTTTCGTCCACATTTGCCCCGCAATATGGAAATGCAGTATTTTTTTCTGTAGAAGTGAATCAGTCCCGTGAAAGATCACAAGATATGTGTGGGATTCTTACTCTTTCTCAGAAGCCTCAAGCACGAAAGCCATTGCCGAACACAAGTGTTTCTGCAATCTGTTGCTGACAAGTCTTTTTGAAGTATTTTCATCGCAACCGACACAGTTTTGTTGAGTCCATACGAGGGAGATCCGCAAAGTCCGGTTCGTCGCTAATTTTGAGTATGTTCCTCAGGTTTTAACTCCCATTTACCCATACCATCAGAAAGAAAAGGCACCAAAAATCATTTTAATCATTTATCAAAATCAAATAGTCTCTCAATACTCAGTAATTAAGCATTTAAATTGGTATTAATTATCCTTTCAGCTATTAAATTTACCTTGTCTTCTCTACACTGAGGTTAATTGCTGTACAAAATCAATAGCCAACTGTTGAATATAAGAACTTTTTAGGCTACAAATTTGATAATTTTAATTGTCATTTGATTAAGGTGTTTAGTCCAGATGTGAAGATCATGATGCAAAGTACTTGCAGACTTATTTTTGTTCAATTTTGCTGTACTGTTTTGAAATGACGAAGGGACGAACCGGACTTTGTGGATCTCCCTCGTAGGTGCCGATTCAAGGAACCAGTGGCCACTCAGTTCTCTGAGAAAATAAAACTGGGCCCAGCATTCAAATTTCTGTCGTTGGGGTCGGAACTGGTCAGTTTTCGAAGCCCAGTTTTGTTTTGGGCCTTCAAATCGTAGATGCGATCTTGAGCTCCAAACTCCAAGGGGTTGCAGTCCCAACTGCTCGAAGTGTCGCTTGAGAAAGGGCACAATTGCTTCTAACCGCAGCTCACCCGACGTTTTTTCGAACTTGCCCAATCTATAACATGCTTGGCCAATTTCGAACACGTACTGTAGGTCTACTCACGGGTACAATTTTGGCAAGTCAAATTCGACCATGCAGGTTTTATTCAACAAAAGATCAACGACTTTTTGGTGGGCTGGGTGTTATTTTCGCACACAATGGATCGGGCAAATCTCGCACAGCGCCTGAGACGCACGCGTGAAGCGTGTTACTGCCGCGAATCAATTCGCCAAGAACACCGCAACAATACATTGCGCCTTTTGCCATTTTAAAATCCCCACTTTGTAAAAGAAAGTGAGTGGGTTCGGCTCATTTTGAGGCTCGCGTTTCATCCTGCGCACACTCCCGGTTTGACAGCTTTTTCCGCGGAACAAAGCGGTGACGCGCCGTAAGCGCATTAGCCTGACTTAAATTGCCAGGGAGTGTTGCCCGGACCGAAGCAGTCTCGGGTCCGCTTCACGTGGGATGCGCCTTGCGTTGTCTCTGTCATACGAGGTTCGTTCATTATGTTGCGGGTCTGGTACTCAAAAAACAAGACCTGCGATGCCTAAACTCAACCAAACTTTAATGTCTACTGCTTAATGGAACCTTAATGGCTACACTTAATATCAACAAAGTCAAAGACATGCAATTGGCTTTTTGGACAGTGAGTACTTCCGATGTGACATGCCTTATTGCTAATTCTTGTACTCAAGAACCAAAGGAC
>JAAUXT010113101.1_pt1 | contig 10275 bp, 9 predicted proteins | sample 7278171 | NCBI WGS metagenome assembly JAAUXT01 (sample SAMN14350112, study PRJNA611818) | marine sediment metagenome | isolation source: surface marine sediment (1.8m) | place: French Polynesia: Moorea | collected 2018-08 | reverse complement strand
ATCCTCCCACATCTTTTACCGCTCGGCAGGACATAAAGCAGATTAACTCCTTACCTGAGGCATGTTATCTCTTTATTCCGTGCTAGCTAGCAAACCTTGGGGCCGTCCAGAGAACACGAAAGGGACGATGGGGCGTGCACCAGAAGTTCAGGGCCCTGTGGCCAACACTCCTTACGGACAGGGCAGACCACTGAAGCCTTCTGTTCACGGACCGAGAAGCGTCTCGGCCACAGCCGGTATGCTAGTGCCAATGTTCATTGGCAACGCATCGCCTTAAATACATTCTCATTTCCGGACATAAAGAGAGCTCGCAACCGACTGCGATGGATCGGTAAAACACGGAAAATGGCAGGAACCAGCGGGAACTCTTTCAATGGCTCTTACCGCGTACAGCAATCCTATTCGAAGTTCACGGTTGAAGTTTGCTCTCCGCCCCCGTGATCTGAATCCTGGATTCGCCAGAGAATTTCCTGAATGAGAAACGCGAGATCAAAGAGACTCAATCTTGGATTTTCCGGAGAATCTCCTGGACATCAAACACCGACAACGCTGAACTCATTCCCGACATGTGCGGAAAGAAACTGCAGTCATCATTGCGAACAAGGAAAAGGGAAAGTGCGAACATTTGTATTGTTCCCTTTGCCAGGAAACTGGAGATGTCCAAAATTTACGTATTCAGTTGCGGATTTGGTTGCAGTCCATTTCGTGTCCGGCATGTCCTCGGTCTTTATCTAATTTGCAGGTGAACCCCTGCGTTCAGTTTTTGCGGATTCGGAAGACTTGTCAAGGTCGCTTTCTGAGATAGCAACTGACAACCGAGATTCGGAGGTTACCTGGGGAATTGCGCTTGCAAAAACACGCTTGTTTTGCAGACTGGGAGACCCAGTGGGAGGCGGGTCGCATCTGTCTGTCCAAGCGCACTGGGAATGCCAACGCCGAACCGCATCAATTCTGCCTGAATTATTGAGACAATCCTCCTCGCTGGAATTTTGCAATGACTTTATCCGGGCAAAGAAATTGCGTGATACCTTTAGTGCTAACTTCGTTTTGCGTGTTCTTGCGCACTGGAAATGGTTTACGGATTCTGCGCGCGGCGAACGTGCGTTGCTGGGAGGGAACCTGACAGGTTCGGTAGCAGGCCGGATACCAGCAACTGCAGACGTGAAGGAAGGTCGCCCCTTACTCGCGACCTCAGAAGCTGCTGCCTGCCTTGCCATCTAAAGAGCGCTGACAGTCGAGGTTGAGAGATCTTTTGGAATTTTGCACATCTTCAGAACAGTCATGGTAGGTGCAAGGTTTTGCTTTCCTTTTATGGTCACGGAACTCCGCACAAGGATTTTTTTTCCACTTTGCGATGCAAAGAAATTGGTGTGATTAGAATTTTGAACTGAAATTTCTGGAATCAGGAGTTCCGTCGGTATTTTCAAATTGTATTGTGTGATTGGAGGCCGAAGTTTGAAACGGAAATTCCCTGCACGCTCCAGAATGGACGATGCGGAAACGTGGAATCGACACGCGAACAGCGAAAGAACCAAATCTAATTAGGAAACTGCGGACAAACCAGAAATTTCTCAGTCAACAAACAAAGTCTTTTCGTGAGATAAAAGGAAGTTGAAAATGAATTTGCACAAGAGTTTCTTGAAGCTTGTGTGATGTTGCGTGTTAATTCTTCCTGGCCTGGATCTTTGCGACTGCAAAGGCCACAAAAGCAATTTCACCGTGACCTTTTCGGAAACGAACCGAGGGAATGTAATGCAAACTCTGGGGCGCAATTTGGTGAATTTTGCTTCTCAGGAGAAAGCCGTGCTTCCCGTGTTGCTGTTGACCCTGGCTGTCAAAGCGTCGCTTGCCAACGACGTCTTGAACCCCCAGCAACGAACCATCACCAAACTGAAGGAGTTGTACTCCTCGGTCGACGCGTCGGCCGACCTCTGCAAGGAGAACCCGGTTATGTCGACGGAATGCGACGCGTGCGACGGGCTCGGCCTCTACGCGAGGGACAAGTGCTGCGCCGACATGATGGAGTTCTCCTCCTGCCACGCCCAACTCGTCCCCATCGTGCAGGAGTGGGAGGCCCAGGGCAGCGACGCAGAAACCGTCGAGAAGAGGTACCTGGCCAGATGGGGACTGACCAAGGGAGAGAGTCCGGTTCAGTGGGGCAAACAGATCAAGCGCTACGGCATGGCGTCTGGCAGGAGGTTCAACATGAACAAATTCAAGGAGGGAAGTTACTCCAAACAAGGAAAGTAGATCAACAACGATGCGTCTAGATTGCTTCTGGATGAGTATTTCATGCCTGTATTTGTTTTACAGATTTGAGGTGGTTTTGTTTTCTGAACCAAAAAGGGGACAAATTTTCTTCTTTGTTCTTTGATATACTCGTATTTGTCAGTTCTGAAACGTAGATGCAACAACCCTTGTGACGCTTTGGTCGACATGAAGAACATGCGTCTTTTTCAGACGTATCATCTGCCTTTGACAACAATGAAATTTGTTCTTGGTACTGTACAAGATAATCTTTTTCAATGACCAGTTTGTTTGTCCACAACCTTACGCAACGTCCCGCGGTTTTGTGGCAACGGATGCAAATTTAGAATTTTGTTATCTTCTCATGAATTTTTTATGAATGCAAACTGGTTCAGCCAGACTCGACACCACATCGCAAGCACATGCACCTCGAGTGCGATCTGTATTTGCAATGGGCAATGCCCACATGTAGACTCGTTGTTCCTGTCATTCCACTGGCTATTCTCAATAAAGAACAGTTCCCAATTGCTGTTGCACCGGACGACATGTCATTTTCGGTCTCTGTGTTTTTGAATTGGAGCTTGTGAAGGGACAAAATCCGTGCGGGGTGAATCCAGATGTCAACGTCAGAGAAACATTCACAACAAAGCTTTTTGGTTTTCATGGCCGTGTAAACTTTTTTCATTCCGTTGACCACGGTGCACTGATGACGACGACTTTACAGCGGATCCAAGGGGTGGGCCCGCTGACCAACTCCCCAAATGAATCAACCCTTCTCATTTTGCAGGCACAGTTTTCTTGAGCCTTTCACGCGTCCACAGTTTGCTTTTGAAGCTATCCCCGACCAAAAAGAAAATTGGTGCCCCCCCCCCCCAACGAAACAAAAATAACTCCCGGATCTGAGGTGGTCGGACTGTGACTGGAGGCCCTGAACCTGGATGCGTTACAGAGAGCTTCAAATGGAGACTTGAAATCGTTTTTGCTTGGTTTGGTGGTGGACCCAAGTCAGGAGAATTCCTGCACCGGACCACATACATGCGCACAGTTCGGTCCGTCTGAGCGCACCCGCTCCCCAGCAACACACCATGTGGGTTGTCCATGAATTTTCCGCTGCACATGGATTCTTTTGAGTCTGTTTGAACGGAAATTCGTGGACGAATCACGCGCGCGCGTTTTTACCAACACGAACAGGTTTGGTTTGGGCGCGTCCAGTGCAGAGGAAGAACGAAAGTTGCGCGCAAACTGGCGCGAAAACTAAAGTCACCAGAGTCGCCATCTGGGACCTGTGAACACATTCACCGCAAGAGCCCGTCAGAGCCCCAGTTCCAACAACCAGAACCGGAATGTCTTCTGCAGCTCGAATTTTCGCCACAGAACTGGAAAACGTTGTCTGTCGGAGTGCGGGCGTCACTCAAATAGTTCACTTCAAGGAAGGGTCACCCAGGTAAACTTCCAACTCATGTCGTGAGACCTTGGCGAACGCTTGTGTTGCAAGGATTGTGCACCAGTCGATCACACAAAATGCCGCGCGAGAGGCACAACGTGGGTAAAAGCGCAACTTGGTCTTTTGCAGGGGAAATGTGTCGTGCGCTGAGCCGTTCACCGCACCCGGCCGGCACTGCTTCGAAGTCTGGATGAAGGACAAGAAGAGAAAGACGGCTGTTGGCTTCCTGAGCGAGAGGAAGACGACGGAATACATGAGGGACACGCCCATCGGAGAGACTTTCCTGAGTATGGGCGGGGCCGGGTGGATCCACCCACACGAGACCGCGGCGCGCAAGAAATACGGCGAGGGCGACCGAGTGAGGGTCGAGGCGAACTTTGACGAGAAGAAAGTCAAGTTCTTCGTCAATTCCGACTTCGCTGGTGAGGCAGACTGGGATTGCGATAAGGCTTTTCCTGCCATCTCTTCCGACGGTGGGAACTGCGAACTGGAAGTCACTTTTCCGGAGAACTGACACTGTGGACTCACCAGTTCGTACCGGTGCACGACTAGCAGAAACAAAGTGAGAAGACAAAACCATTGACAAATGCGAAACATTGACATGAAACTCAACGTTTATTTCGGACGGATAGGTCTATTTCTTTCAACAGAGACTGACGTATCACAACATTCATTCAAGTCGCTTTTCGATAAATTTGCGCGACGAATATCTCAGCTTCAAGAAGTGGATATGTGGTGCCTGACTGAATACATCAAAGTCTGTTTCATCGACAACTTGACTCACTTCATCTTGTTCCGGTGCAAGCGCAGCCATGAAGTCGATTCGACACTGATGTGCAAAATATCACAAAGTTTCTTTTTGTTCCGCTCTGGCTGTAGACCGTGCAGTGAATTTTGTCAGGAAGCTGCAATACGTTTGGTGTGCGCCTTTTCTTCACGACTGAAACGAGCCGAGAATTCACGATCCCGCGTTTTGTCAAGTGCACACGGGTCACGTGTGTTTTGACGGCAGTGAGGGAAAATTGCAACTTGTGGGGCAGACGATACAGTTGATGCTGCTGTTCCGGGGTCCAATTGAAGAAGTAGCTGGCAAGATTGGGATTTGCCAAGAAAAGAGTCCCGACCACATGACTTCCGGAGCAAATGTCTGAAAACTTTCTGCGACCGTGCCATTTTGTCTTTGGTTGGTGTGGATCCTGTTGAACAGGTCGAATCACACACAGTTACCACAATTTGAGGGATTTTCCCTTTCACCCTTTTGAGCACAAGCAAACAGGGCAAAATAGAACAACCTTCTTGCACTTGATGCAAAACAGCGATGAAACTCACTCAATTTGAGCGATTTGTGGCGACGACCTCACATAAGATCGTCATCGACTCATCACTGGATGGAACACACTGTGCTTTGCTTCTCGCTTTTCTTTTTGTTGTCAAATTTCTCAGCTCGCCTCCGGTTGCCTGAAAGAATTGGGTGATGATGGTGACAAAAGAAAAGGGTGATGGTGACACTGGGCACAATAAACCTGTTCACTCATGTTCGGTCAATTTCACCAGAAACTCACCTTCCAACCAGACATCTCTGTCGAAGTGCCCCCCACTGAGACAAATGCTGCAACAAAAAACGAGAACAAATACAGTTGTGATCACGGCGTCCAGCCGCACGGCTCAGATGAAGACGTCGAAACGTGGACAAGACTCCCCCCTCACTTCCTTGAAGATGGCAAAAAGTTGCGAGAAGAGAAACCCCCTCTCTTGAGGAAATTCAGAATTTGGTGGAAACAGTTGAGAGAACATTTGGTAGGTTATGAACAAATTTGTTTCCAACTTGCAAGAATTAGCTTGTGTCCACACCAACAAACGGTCGTTTTGAAGCGCCGGTGCTCATTTTCAAGAAGTCGGCACACTCACTTGTCTCTGCCTGGTCTCAATTCCACTTCAAAAACTGCGAACACCGGCCTGTGGTCAGAGTGCCTCATGCTTTCTGCGGAACCGTAGTGCAGGCAGCTGATGGCATTCTTCTTCTTGCATCGGAATAAAACACGATCCTGAATCAGGAAAGGACACGTCGTGTCAATGTGCTGTCATGTTTTTGTGTCAGTAGATTAGAAATGAGATACAAACTGACGCATCTTGCGAAAAACCTGTTTCGCAAAGTTTTGGCATCAATCTACGTTCAAACCCCTTTGCAGCTTTTGTGCTCGCTTATTTTTGCAGCGGTATTATTGCACGGTTGACCAACAAAGACTCGAGGCGCACTGACCGTGTAACTGGGAATCCGCATCTTCTTGGAGGTGTCGAAAGTGTCTGTTCCGATGTCGTATTTGTAAGTCGGCTTGAACTTGATTTTACCTTCTTGAAAGGCTTGAAAAGCCAACTCTGAAAGCAGAAATACCAGAGTTCGTTCCCTTCAGGACTTGAGTAGGGAATTTTCTGACTGTTACAGCAGACTGAAGACTGTCCACACCTTCATTCCGTATCCTGAACAGCTCGTCGTGCACGATGAGGTCTCCGAAGTTGGGCGTGTCCTGAGACTTGATGCCCTCTATCGTCTTGTCGAGCCGCTCTCGCTCCTTCTCCAGTCGGAAGTTGAGGTCGCCCGCCCAGAAGACGCAGTCGAAGCGTGACGTCACGCCGCCGTCCTCAGCAGCTGCGACGGAAATGCAGTCTCAGATCATTTGCTGTAGTAACTCTTGAGCACGAAAACTCGGCAAAATTGAGGAACTGCATAAATCTGTGCGAAATTGCGCACAATGCACAAAACCACGCAAGATGTTGGATGAACACTGTTCAGCGAGTGCCATTGAACAAGAACAAATAACGGAAATTATGTCCGTAGTCACCGCTTTTCTTCGATGGAGAGCCTTTCGTGTTCGCAGCTTTCGAGTTCGCACTTTTTGGGAGCGTCAATCCCCCGTTTATTTTGTGGAAGTCGGCAGCTCTTTCCTTGGCTTTGCCATCGTGCGCTGAATAAGAAATGGGAGAGTTCTTTTTTCGCCGCGACTCGTTTGTTCCCACTTGATCACTCAACAAAGTTGAAGCAAACATGGGAGTGTTTCCGAACCAATTTGGTGAGTCTCACGTGTGAGATGGGAATTGATGAAGAGAAGCGACGAGCCGAAGATGGTGAAGCTCACGGCCACAGCGCCTTTCGTCTTGAGTCCAGTCGGTCCCGCCCGCGTGGACACATTCGCCTCCTCAGCCGCTGCGCGAGTGACAAGCAGTTGCAGTGACACATTCGTCTTCAAGGCAAAAAACAGTCAACGAAGAAATAACACCGGAAAACAGAAGTGGGCCAACGAACCGGAACAATACCAGATCAGGTCTCTCCGCAGGAAAATGTTGAGGTAAAGCACTCCAAGGGCAGCAGAATGGAACAAAACGTGATGTGGACCCAGTGTTTCCTGCAGGCGGATTTCCCACTCCTTTCTGCGAGAGAGAAGTCAGAGCACATGCACTGTTCCTGTTGTCTGGACGCATGTGAACACAAGTTGTGAGAAATCATGTCGAAGGGCAGTGAACGTTTCGTAAGGTGCAGCCAACTCATCTACGAATGACCAAGCGTGAGTTCAGAAGCAATCACTATCAACAAGAAAGCAGAGTTGTGAACCCAGGCGCGTCCTGTCCCGGGGTGCCGAGGCAGGTGCGAGGGTGAAACCTGCCCTGGAATTCTCATATCAGGGCAGGCCAAAGCACATTCGTTCCGTTGTTTCTTTTCAACTTTGTGGAAAGTGTTCACTATTTTCAGAATTGCAGGTGGACCATAGCTCCACCCGAAAGGTGAGGAGGAAGAACCGTGTCGTTTTTTTACAAACACAGTGCAACAGGGTCACCCAAAACTGCACAGAATACCTGGAAACACTCTCCTGAGTGCACACCATGTACATGTCAAACATTTCTCTGTTTGCAGGAACAGAAAATTCACTGTTGTCAAGTGAAGTTGAAATATACAGGACGTCTCACATAACATCAACACTGCGGACTCATGCAACAGTTCCTGAACTACTGAGACAAAATCTGACGCGAGTCTCTGTCCTCATGCATTTCTCACGTGCAGTTTCATCTGCTTTTCAGGCGCACTGAGAAACATGGACATGCTGCACATGCACAATTGCACCTGGACTTCGCGAAGCAACAACAATGACCTCAAATTGCTCGGTGTCTTGGTACATTCACCAACGAACCTGTTCGACATGCTCTCCTGGCTCCCGACGACGTACGCATCGGAGACAGATTCGGATACATCAGGCAGCAAGAAGTCGTCGAGACTCTCCGGAAGTTCCTGCAAGAACCATCAAGTTACTCACTTTCACACCAACAGCGATCTCCGCGATGCCACAAGTGTGTGGTGCGTACGACGTTTCAAGCAAATGGAAAACCTGCCTTCATTTCACACATGTTCCAGGTGCAGACGAAAATTTTTATTTTCCTCTCTGGAAAAAGACGATCCAGTTCGTCTGCTCCCAACAAAGAACTTCTGCTCGTCATGCTCCCGACTAGAAAACTCCTGCGTCCAAAGAGAGATCAATTGATAATGGATAAACCAAACAAGATTGAATATCTTGAGACGACACGATATCGCGTGTTCATGGAAAAAAGTTCCTGCGACAACACTCGCCTGTCTTTGACATCTTGGGTGGCAACGGGAGGCAGAATACCTCCAAACTGAAAGGATCTTTCGGACGAAGCATCCGTGCCACTGCTCTCGCTTTTCAGTTTTTGGACAGCGGGCCATTCTCGGTCCCATGAACTCAGCATGCTGGCTTGCACGGAGCCACCGGAATAGGCCCTGTTGTAAGCGGGCGGGCTGCCACTGCGTCGAGGCTTCAAGTCTCCCAGATGATCGTACAATTCCGTTCTTTCGTGGTGCGCATAATCGTCCCCCTCGGTTTCTTCCAGGGCGTCACGGTATTTGTCTGTTAAACTGTCATGATGCACATCATCGGTCAGTCTTGAGTGCTTTTTGGAACTGGCTTCCAAAGGATCGATTATGCCTTGGTCACGAGATCTAGATCCGAGAGGGTCCTTTGTGTAAGTGTGAGTGGAGTATCCGGGAGAAGTCACGTGATCAGACGAACTGCCATCCGCAACAGTACTGGCTTCGGATGGTGAGGCTCCATCGTCTTCAGAGACGAAGAACTTTGATTTGTGGCTGGGATTTCGTCCTTCGTCGTGCCGTGAGTGAGGGTGCTTCCGACTGGATTTTCTTCCAGTGTCTGCGGCAAGTTCCTCACCAGAGGAATTTGTGTCACGGTTCCTCTTCTCACCTTTCGTATCCTCTGGTGTGTGGTTGGTCTCACCAGTCTCCTCCTCTTCAAGTAATGGAGAGGACATGTTAAGGTGTCTCATCTGCTTGATTGTCGTTCCTGTGGAGGACTCCAATTTGAACGGATCACTGTCAATTTCTTTTGAACCCTGAGCAGGATCAGGGTCGTACGCAGAATTGGCCATTCCAATTCCTTCGTCCGAATCCTCTGCATCTTCCTCTGTTCTGTTTTGTATTTCCACATTGGCGTCAATGGGATACTTTGGAATGTTTTCACTCCCACCACTTGCTATGGAAGCTCGAGGTGTGTTGTTCTTGCCCCTCTGAGCAGCCAGTCGCGACAGTGCAGATTTCTTCTTTTTGGTTCCCCGGGGAGTAAAGCCAGTGTCGTCTGCATCCATGGCTGATCTGAAGCAATCGTTGACCCAGTCAGAGCAACTCGTTGGCAAAGAGACACCGCTGTTCTCACAGGCATCTTCCCACGCAAATCACACCAGCAACCTGTCAAAAGGAATTTCGAATTTGATCTAGTTGCAATTTCAGTCACGCAGGTGCCGAAAGACGAAAGTACACAAACGTCCCTGACTCTTCACCGAAAGCCATGCAAGGTTTGAAAATCATTCGTTAGATCTACTCAGTTGACATTTTGATTACATTGGCAACAGCATGTTTGTACTCAAAGACTCTTTCAGCGACTGTAACCCACCACACCGGCACATCAGATTCCATTTTTACATGTCTGAACTTCACTTCAAGAAATTTTCCAGACATATGACACAAAAATGACAACGTACGTGATCAAATTGTACCATCTCTGTTTTCAATGCCCTCACTCGGCTCCAAAAATTCTGCAGTGTTTTGCCTGGTTTGCGCATGCTCACTTGCGCCCGGCAGTTTCGTCGTAACTTCCGTTCAGTATGGTTTCCATCACAAACAAAATGCATCTGATCTGTGTGTGTGTGTGTGTGTGTGTGTGTGTGTGTGTATGTATGTGTGTGTGTGTGCGTGCGTAAGTGTGTGTTCTTTCTACCTTCATTCATCCACAAACAGTTCAATTTTGCGTCGGCAATTGCAATTTAGTTTTCACAGGTTTGGACTTGTTATGTGTATCCATAACCTCTGTCATTTGTCTCTGTCATGAGCCATGGTTATATTTTAAACCATACTATTTCCGGTTCCAGTGCAAGTAGTATGGTTTTTTTGACATCATTTTGATCATTTTGTTGAAAAAAACGTACTGCTTGTCATGTAGTACTATTTATTTTTTCCCGCCTTTTTTGTTGTTGTACTGCTTGACAGGAAGTAAGCAGTACTGTTTTTT
>JAAUXT010087283.1_pt1 | contig 10275 bp, 15 predicted proteins | sample 7278171 | NCBI WGS metagenome assembly JAAUXT01 (sample SAMN14350112, study PRJNA611818) | marine sediment metagenome | isolation source: surface marine sediment (1.8m) | place: French Polynesia: Moorea | collected 2018-08 | reverse complement strand
TATTTATTCTAGTCTTTTTTTGTTGTTTTTATTTTTTAATTTCTTTGTCTCTCTACAACAGATCCTCGACACCCCCCCCCCGGTGTGTGTGTGTGTGTGTGTGTGTGTGTGTGTGTGTGTGTGTGTGTGTGTGTAAGGTGGACAATGTTGCGTGATCGCAAATGTCTTACAATTCTTTGTCAGGTGTGTAGATCTACACAGGTTTAACAACCTTAATCTGTACCTTGACCTGAGTGCGCAACCAGAACAACGGCAACTTGAGCTGTGGAAGACAGGTTGGAGAAATGTCGGCGAAGTACACGAAGTTACCAACAGACGATGTGGAGTCCACAGCGATAGAGTTGGGATCGCCTTTCAGCTACACGGACACGAACCAAAAACATCCTAAATACTTTTCGTATTTCACGAATGAAAAAAACTACAAATCAATCTTCAAATACTCTGGACAGAATTGTGATGGAAATTTCCTGGCTGGTCCTGGTATGTCGAACACTCTGAAAGTCACAACAGTCATGAAATGTTCTTGCAAGATACGACGACAATCCTTTGGAACTTTGTTGTCTTGCAGATGCTCCAGAGTTGAGTTTGTTTGAAAAGCTTTGTGCTGGACTGATCACTCTCATTTGCTACTTGTTTGTGTTCATTGCTTTTCCGTGCACTTGGTGGGTGAGTCTTCGGGTAAGAACATTTTCGAATTCTCTCCAAGACATTCAGTTGGACCTGTGTCTCGGCTTTACTTCTCTCGAGCTGATGGTCTCTTTTGTTTGACTACAGGTTGTACCAGAAACTGAAAGGCTCGTTATCTACAGGTTGGGGCGACTTCTGCGAGTAAAAGGAGCAGGTGGGTGGAGCTGGAGGTCGTATGAATGGGACGTGACGTTGTTTTGTTTTCTCTGCTCACCAGGACAAGCTTGTGATTCTCTGCATTGCAGGAACCACGATCATTCTGCCATGTCTGGATCGAGTGACAAGGGTGGACATGAAAACGAGAGCGTTCAGTGTCCCGCCTCAAAAGGTAACACGTGCCAACGTCCTTCTTCGTGAACGAATTTTGTTTTATTCAACAAATTTATGTTGACGTTTATGCATTGAGCTTTCCGACCTTGCAGGTCATAACAAGCGATGGGGCAGTTGTGGAAGTTGGAGCCGACATTTTCTTCAGTGTCAAGGACCCCGTGCTGTCCGTCTCAACTGTTCAAGATTTGAATCAGTCACTGCGAATCATTGCAGTTGCCTCTCTGCAGAAACACCTTTCAAAATTGCGACTGCATCACATGGAATCTGACAAATCGATCACAACGTCTGTTTTGCATGTAAGTGGCTGACTGCTGTCTTGTCCTTGTCTGATCACCGTATCTATGCATTCTTGTGGGTGAACATGGGGCCCCTCAATGCTGATGGGGAACGTGTTAAAACTGCGGTGTCGCACCTGGCTCTTTCCGTCAAAAACACAGCGCGTGAAAAAAATCCTGATATTTTTTGCCCCCCCCCCAAAAAAAAGTGCCCTTTTTGTACACGTTTTGCAAAGCGGGCAGTGCATTCCTGCACTTGCAACCCGTACTCATTCGCTCGTCCCAGCACAGGCATCCTGCCATTTCTGTGGATGCTATCAAATCTGCAGTTCAGGAGTTGTTCATTTTCCCTTGTTACAGACTGACCTGAATCAGATGGCGATTGGGTGGGGAGTGGAAGTCAGCAGAATTGAACTGTTGAGCAAACTTGCACACATCAACAGCGTTTCGAAGTCGATCAAACATTTCTCGAAGGAGAGTGGTGCGAACAGTCGGGTATGGTGTTTCGTTCCATTCCAGGTCTCAAATCAAAGTTTTGGAGGAAGCAAACCCAATCGTTGCAGCAGCATCTGGTGCTGGAACGGAGAATGCTCTGGCATTTCTGGGCCAGGTGTTTGGATCTCCGTCTGGTGTTCACATGCCTGTTCCTGGTTTGCCACAGTTTGCTGCTGTGCCCCAAGCAGGCAGTGCAATTCCATGTGCGGCATCCACAGGTGAGCACGATATTTCAGCACTGGTTGCGCGTGATACAAGTTGTGTTCCCAGTTGTGAGTCCTCCAGGTCTGTGCGAATTTTGGAAAGAAACCCTGTGTGTGACGAAAGTCAGATCGTCTCAAGTTTACCGGCAGTTCTTTGAAAATAATAACAATTTTTCAGATGCGAACTGCGGGACGAGCAAACCCAAAATTACACCCAGATATCTGGTGGCCATTGCCAAACCGTTGATCAATGCAGACTTGGTTCATCAGCACGGGGTCGTTTGCAAGTTCGATGTTCTTGGCGATGAAGGTGGCACATTCTTCCTGGATCTGAAAAACGGTAATGAAAAGAGAGGGATGCTGCGTGCGTGACCCTCGATTACTTTTTTGCAATTCTGGGAGGATGAAGTTTGGGCTCCCAGTGTTCGTCATGTATTCATCACCTCGAACGAATCTCAACCTGGTTGTGGTGGTGTTTCAGATGAAGGCAGCGCGGGAGAGGGGGATCCAGGAGACATCGTGGACGTGACTGTGACTCTCACTGTTGATGACATGAACAGCTTATTCACTGGAGAAATGAGTGCATTCAACGCCTACATGGGCGGCCGTCTGCAAGTAGACGGTGACCTGAAAGCCGCGATGGGACTACAAGAATTCGTCAACAAAATTCAATGTCAAATGGGGTTATCTGTGTGAAGTATTATTGTTCCCTGGTTCCACGGATGACAGACCCAGTGTGACGAAATGGTCAGACACCTCGAACGCGCGTGTTCCTGGCCGTGTTGACAAAGTCAAGGCTGAGTGGCAAGACCTGAAACCTGGGCATTTCATTTGCGTTTCGTTTGCGTTTTGACCCAGTGTTTTTGTCATTTCGAGTATCACACCCTGGTCTGCCACTGGAATTTTCATTGGGGTGCCTGGATAAGGCCGAGTCAGCTTCTGCCATCCCTGATGCCGTCGAGTCTTGAACAAAACAGCTGTACTCACGCACGCCGACTGTAAAGTCAGGGTTATTAAATGTAAAGTACAAGCGCATTTGTGCTTCTTGTACGCATTCCTTTTCGCCAATTTATCTCGGTAGTCAGAACTTTCCATTTGTTCCGTCCATCCACGAGACAGTGATGTGTCGGGTCGAATCTGCACCCGGCACGCACCAATTTATTCGCAATAAACTGCACAAATATCGCAGCGATTGTTTGTCCTTGTTGTGATGCCTTCAGACACCCCGGTCACCGCGGTTGGCTTGTACTCGCGTTGCGAACAAAATCAGATTGCATGCTCAACAGTTCTTTTATTTCTTTTTGTTGCTTTGGTTCACCAAGCAAACAGAACTTTCAAAATAGCCAAGAAATGGAACGAAATAATTCTGAACGATCTTTGCACATTACGCACTGAAGGTTACGGCAAATGCGAATTTGGTGACGAGCGACGCATTTTTTGGCTGTTGAGTCATCGTGATGTTCCGACTTCACTGTCCTCCACGCAAACGCAGAACCAGGTGGAGGGTCGACTCCTTCTGGATGTTGTAATCAGAAAGAGTGCGTCCGTCCTCGAGCTGTTTCCCGGCGAAGATCAAACGCTGCTGGTCCGGGGGAATGCCTGAAGTTGAAACCGTAATTCAAATGAAGGAATTATCTGCACAATTTTTTTTTCTTTCCAGTTGCAAGCGACAGCAAGTCAAAGTTCGTGAGAGTCACTTCTAGCACTGAAATTTGTTTCTCACGACTGGAACACGGCACAACCCAAGCTGAAAGAGACTCGCATCTCCATGAAACGCACACGGAAATTATCTTTACCTTCTTTGTCCTGAATCTTGGCCTTGACGTTCTCGATGGTGTCTGAAGCCTCCACTTCCAACGTAATTGTCTTGCCAGTGAGGGTTTTCACGAAGATTTGCATCCCTCCACGCAGACGAAGAACCAAGTGGAGCGTTGACTCTTTCTGAATGTTGTAGTCGCTCAGAGTGCGACCATCCTCCAGCTGTTTCCCCGCGAAGATCAAACGCTGCTGGTCCGGGGGAATGCCTGCAGACCAATGTCAACAATTTTAGGTTGCTATGCACAGAAGTTCGGATTTCACACAAGTCAATTTTCATATGGACAGCAATTTGTTTCTTGTGCACGATATTTCTTGCTTCACACAAGTGCCTTTATCTGCTGTATGTTGACCTTGCCTTCTTTGTCCTGAATCTTGGCTTTGACATTCTCGATTGTATCTGAAGCCTCCACTTCCAAAGTAATTGTCTTGCCAGTGAGGGTTTTCACGAAGATTTGCATTCCACCACGCAGACGAAGAACCAAGTGGAGGGTCGACTCTTTCTGTATGTTGTAGTCGGACAAGGTTCTGCCGTCTTCCAGCTGCTTGCCGGCGAAGATCAGACGCTGTTGATCCGGGGGGATGCCTGAATTTGGAAAAATGAGACTGTCGTCAACAAAATAGAAAAGAAGCGAACTGCGACACGCCGACTGGATAATTGAGACGGAAAGATCCATTACTCCCGCGCAGTCGAGCATTTGACCAGCTCTAGAAACCCACCTTCTTTGTCTTGAATTTTCGCTTTGACATTTTCGATGGTATCCGAAGCTTCCACTTCCAGAGTGATGGTTTTCCCGGTGAGGGTTTTCACGAAGATTTGCATCCCACCACGGAGCCTCAAGACCAAATGCAAGGTGGACTCCTTCTGAATGTTGTAATCAGAGAGGGTTCTTCCATCTTCCAGTTGCTTTCCCGCAAAGATGAGACGCTGTTGATCGGGTGGTATTCCTGGCAAAAAATATCACTGCTGGTCAAAGTTCGTTGTTCTCTCCCCTGTCCAGCTAGTTTGCAATTACATCCCATGCCGAACCAAAACGAAAACCACTCCCGATGTCCTGAATTTTTGCCTTTGATGTTCTCGAAGGTGTCTCGTGCTTCCACTTCCAATGTGGTGCTTTTCAGAAGTTACGACCAAAGAAATCTTACCTTCTTTGTCCTGAATCTTGGCCTTGACGTTCTCGATGGTATCTGAAGCCTCCACTTCCAAAGTGATCGTCTTGCCGGTGAGAGTTTTCACGAAGATCTGCATTCCTCCTCGGAGTCTCAGCACAAGGTGAAGAGTACTCTCCTTCTGGATGTTGTAATCAGAGAGGGTGCGTCCGTCTTCGAGTTGTTTGCCGGCGAAGATCAAACGCTGCTGGTCCGGCGGTATGCCTGTTGAAAGATGAGAACGAACCAAGTAACCACCTGTCTTCCGACATTGAAGATCAAATCAAATGCAGCAGAGGTCGAATCAAACAACCAAAACACACCTTCTTTGTCCTGAATCTTGGCCTTGACATTCTCGATGGTATCTGAGGCCTCCACCTCCAAAGTAATGGTCTTGCCGGTGAGGGTTTTCACGAAGATCTGCATTCTGAAATGGAAACTGAAAGTCAGTCCAACCGTCTGTCCACGCCCACTTTTCACCAGTGACAATTTGTTCCTTCATTGTTCTCTGAGCGATTTTGGTTAAAGTGGAACGGAGCTGATCGCCAACGCGAGACAAAGAAAACGGACGAGCACAGTTCTCAGATTCCCCACAAACGTTCACATCATGACTCTGCTGAGCAATGACGAATGAAAAATCGAGAACCGCCATTTTGTGTTCTTGCAGTTCACTCGAGCAATTTTGACGCCAATCTTCACTGCAATGTCAGTGTTTTTCAAACTGAAAAGCGTCAAAGACCATGTTTAAATTCCCTCCATCAAATTTGTGAAATGTGTTCTCACTAACCACGGGAAGAAAACAACAAATAACGACCAAGAACCGCCATTTTGACTTCGTGAAGTTTGCAGATTTCGAACATTTTGTTCATGTGATGACAATTGGTTTGACATGAATTTTCGGTTTCTTCAAAATCAGTATCTACATCGACGTTCTTCTGACAGATTGATATGAATTTTTCACCTGGTTCAATTGATGCGAATTGCGAGAGAACAGTTGCTCGAAGCTGGTTGTTGTCTACGCAGTTGTAAGTTGCGAAGTGTGTGACGTCAGCAGAGAAGCCAGAGTTTTTATAGCGTCGGTGACGTCATAGCCCTGGTTCTCATCGGGCAAAACGAGGGCGACAGTGGACAATGGTCTCCCAAATAGAGACTGGGCCCTCCAAACAACAACAACAACAATTAATCTTGTACAACATGAACCACTGTATACATCAATTGAAATGGCAAAAAAATTGTGGCACCATTGACACCAAAGTAACAAATTCCTTGTTGTAGATTTGTTCTCCGTCACGAAATCAACCAAAATCTGTCGCGAAGTTGCAAACGGCGCCAATTGAAATATCGCTCAATTTGTGGAGTTTTGTGTCAATGGATCAGCAGTTGGTTCGGACAACTTTTTTTTTGCTCACCACAGGTAGACTGTGACGGGGCAGAATTGTCAGTCATCTGTAGATCTAGATCTGTCATCAGTTTCAAGGATTCTCGCTGACCAACAAGTCTTGGCCTCCTCTCAAGCTGAATCCGCACAGATTGGTTATTGGTGTGGGCAACAATTTGCTTGAATCACGCACACCTCGTTTTGCTCGTGGATTTGTGAATTCGGGAAGCTCTCAAGTCAACGGAATGAGAAGAGATGGTCACGGGTGACAGCTCGAGGGACCTTGTCCACTTCTCGTGACACGTCTTGTCTGCCCGTCTATCGACATGCAAGCCACCTGTCCTTTTGTGAGTCATCGTATCTGTCAGATTTTGTTTTGCAAGCACCCGCAGCTTTGGAGCAAGCTGCTTGAATCACAAATGGAAACACTTTTGCAAGGTTTCAGATGGATGATTGGTGTTCACAGCACTTTCGGACGTCATGACTGAAATTGGGAGGTCTCGGTTCTATGGCGGAGCGAAAGGGTAGAGTCTACGAATCTTGTTTCAAACAGATTGTTGTTTCAGTGTTTCCAGTTCAGAAAAGTGTTTATCGACGAGTGTCCATACATGTTGTTGGCAGGAGCAGAGATGTTGCAGCAGAACTCGAAAAACGCGTTCTTGCTCACAAACAACTGCCTTTGCCTGTGGAATACAAAGCCAGGTGAACTCCACAACCTGCGCAACGTTTGTCTTGGTACCGAATTGAAATTTTAGACGTTTCTTTCTCTGCATCCATCCCGTTGCCGAACCACCTTTGTGTAAATTTCTTCTCGTTGTCCAGGTTGCATTTGCCAAAGTTGTGGCGAATTTTCCACACACAAGCAGGCGCATTCGATTTCGTCAAGAAGTTTCACGGGCAGGTAGGTGAGGGCAAGCATTTGTTCGTCAAGATCCAGCGGAATGGGGCATTGCTGGAGCGGAAAGGACAAAAAGAGCAAGAAACCAACTTTTTGTTTTCCAGGCTTTACGAGTCTTTTCCTTCGAAAGCAAATCTTTCTTCGAACCGAGAGGACAAAGAATTTTTCTCGCAACAACATACGATCAATTCTGGCATTATTATCGGTGAGGAAGGACCGTCTGATTCAGCAATCCAAGAACAAAAAGACCCAGAGTTGCCGCAATGTACTGACAGCCATTTGCATGATGGCTGAATATTCACCCGTTTTGTTCCAATTTTGGCTTCAATAAATGTGTCAGAATTTTGTGTTTTCAGTCAACTGGGTGAAGACAGGAGAGCACACTACGAAGTCATTCCAGAAGGTTCGTTCGTATGTCAATACGGAACATTCCTGGACGCATGAGTGGACCTCATCACCGAGTGATTTGCTTCAGTGTGTGATGTCGTGTGTCTTTGACAGGAGTCGTTTGCCACTTGTACTTTGACTTGGAATTCAGTCTTGAGTTGAACCCAACGGCAGATGGAAACAGGATGACAGATACTTTTATCAAGGTATTGGGGGCTGTTTTCCTCGAGTTCAGTTACAAATTTGGCACATCAAGTTAGCAGTAACTCCCAGATTTTGTGACAAACTCGAGGCGTCAGTGAACAGAATTGTACGAGGGTGTCACGTGTGCTTGTTGCACACTGACTCATGTTTTCGCAGCATATTACATTCTGAATGCATTGTGATCAGGTTACACAGTTCCACCTCAACAAAGAGTTTGGGATTGCGAAGTCGGAATGTGACATCGTTCGACTGGACTCCAGGTGAGCACGCACTTGCTGGCACTTGCTGCTGCACCAAAATATTCGTGCAGTCTGTCGTTTCTTGAGTTTTGATCTGTTGTTACACTTGTGGTTTGACGTTTCCCGTTTTGCAGTTCAAATGTGAAATTCAGCCAGCACTTGGTTTTTCGCTTGTCGCGGGCAGCTTTCAAAGACAACGTGAACGCAGGTGCGCTGCTGACTTCATTCTGACTGACATGGGAACTTGGAACACCGAAAGAAATTCCGAGTACATTGAATATAACTTTTGTTGGCAGGAGGTTTTGTGAAAATGATGTGCGTTCAAATTCAAAGCAGCGCGAACAAAACTAGCGACAGTGAAACTGACTGCACGAGGTTCTACGATTCTGAAGGCCTGTCTCCGGAAGACCTCAGAAGATTATTTGTCATTGACAAAAACAAGCAAAGAACTATCTTTTGTGATACAGGTACAGATGTTTCAAGGCACAGTCCTCATGGCTGAGATCTGATACTTTTGAATTGAGCTTTTTGGAGCCAACCCGGGTCTCTGTTTGCAGGTGTTTACACAAAGAACAGAAATTTTCGACTTTTCCTGTCTTCGAAATTGAACAAAAAGAATCCATTGGTTCTCATGGAAGACGGTGATCACCTGCTACGGCTGCCTGTAGAGGACGAAAGAACCAGAACAACCTTCCTCAAATCTCTTGTTGCGAATGTGGAGTGAGTGTTGTACCTCGCGTTCACTACCGATTGCACCTTTGGCTGCCTGGGGGTCAATCTGTCGGTTTCTGCTTTGACAGGTATGCGGACGAAGTCAGGGTCCTCGAATTTACGAACTTTGCTGAAAAATCACGTCGTTCGAAAGCAAAAAATGGAGCTGTTGAAAATCAAAATGGTAGTTTGCTGTTGCTGGAGAAGTCTCGATCGACAATGACCTGCATACTGAAGTAATTTATTTTTTTTTGTCCATAACCCTCGCCAATACGTTGTTTCACTCATTGCAGACGTCATTGCGGGCTCTCGTTCATCGCCTTACTCTGAAATAGATCTGTTCGTGGAAGACTACGTCGCGCAAGACGGCGCTGCAGGCAGAATCAGGCGATGGACGTACTTTCACAGGGACGAACTCCTGGTGTACGACATCGTCGGAAATCGGTGGTGCCACAACATAGGAAGACAGCACAAAAGTAACAACATCATGTGAGTCCTTGATTTGTTTGGTTCTTTTTTTCGAATATCGCTTCATCATGTTCCTGTGCATGGACTGGATTGTGGACGGTGCTGCCGAAGACCCCCAACACGAGGCGTCAATTCCTCGAATGTTCGTTGATAGTCTCCAGTCAGAAAGCTGAGTGGCGCACGCATTCTGGTCTCGGATCTCAAGTTGCACACACCGAATTCGAAGTGCATCGACGTGTGTAATGCAATCGCGCTTCGGGAAAAATGATGCAGACAGGCTCCCTCGCCCCCAACCCACTGTTTTCAAGTTATGGCAAAATTTCCTGTCAGGCAGTTACTGGAAGAGATTTGATTTCCAAACTTTGTCACACACACACACACACACACACACACACACACACACACACACACACACACACACACACACACATCCTCTTATTTCTGATGCTCACCGAGTTGCAAGTTTGGCAGAATCTGCAGGTTTTCTCAGTGCTGCCGGGAAAGTACGTCACCAATGATTGTTTTTGTGTGCTTTCAGGATTGTTGCGGATTTGAGACGAGCTGTCTTCTTCCAGAAATGCCACGACCCAGACTGCAGGGCTGTCGACTTCAAATCTGAAGGTAAAGAATGTCATATATCTTCAAGAGCGTGCCGTCTTGCTTCAGCAATCACACGTGTTTGGAGGTGTCGACGAACTAGGCCTCTTCCCCCCCCCCCCCGCCCATCACACGGACTGGGTCAGTTGTTGTTCTCTCGGGAATGGGGACAGTTCCACATCCGATATCCAGGAATCTTTTCCAAGGAATTCTTGAAAATCATTTTGTCCGGGCAACACACAAGACCTTGTAACTGCTGTCATAGCTCGGGCCACGGCCCTTGTCTGCACTTGTCGGCGTTCTTGTTGTGTTGTGTGGGGTTTTGACCCTTTTTAAGCGTGTTTTCCCGAAGGGTGTTACCACACGCTTAGTGTAATCACCATCAGTCTGTATGTCCGTCCGTCCATCCATCCATATGTGTAAAGTGGGTCTAACTGGG
>JAAUXT010035082.1_pt1 | contig 10275 bp, 12 predicted proteins | sample 7278171 | NCBI WGS metagenome assembly JAAUXT01 (sample SAMN14350112, study PRJNA611818) | marine sediment metagenome | isolation source: surface marine sediment (1.8m) | place: French Polynesia: Moorea | collected 2018-08 | reverse complement strand
CCGTTAGACCCACTTTGACTGTGGGGCCAGACCAGACCCACTTTGAAATTTTTTGAAAAATACTGAAAATTCTTATCACCAACTGAACATTTATAGTGACCACACGCTTTTTATGCGTAGCATTCTTGTTAAATTATGGAATGTATGTAGAAATATATTACATTTTGGTCACAATCAGAGAACAGTCACCAAAACAAGATTTGATTCCAAACCAGAAATATATATGATAGAAAGCCCCAGAAAAGTGCTTTTTTTCTTCAAAAAGTGCTCTTTTTTGCTTTTTTTCTTGAAAATTGCCGTACGAGGACTGCATTAGGTTTGTGCCAAAATTTGGTTTTTGGTCTATTTATTGTCATTCCTGACGAAGTTGGCCGAAATCCAGATGATAAAGGGCAACTGGTAGCCACGGCTCGGAGGTGGGATGACCTTTGAGGCTTTGAGAAAGCAAGGATGGGAGGGGGACTTCTTTGTCTGTCCTGACTGCGAGGAAACCGACCATTGGCGGCTTATGCACCACAAATTGACAAACAAATTTGTGGAGGGGGCCGTGCGTCATGGAGCCTTGCATGGCCCTGTGCAGCTCCGGACCTGTATGCCATGCAGAGAAAACCGCTGCAAGGCGCCGTCACTGCCCTTCACCTCACGATGTTTGTCAACTCTTGATGGCTGGTGCTGACTTTCTCACAATTGCTCTTGTCTCCATTTCTGTCATTGAAAGCTGTCAGTTCTGGCTGGTGGCCTGTCGAGTCACTGAGACACGTGCTCTTGTTTTCCCGGGACATCGATCGAAATTAACGATCAAGCACTTTTTTCAGGAGGTCAGTGGATTTCAGATGAACTGGAAAGGTAAGAGAAATGATGTTACTTCAAACTGGAGAACACAGCCTGCTTCGAGAGATAGCAGGTTGAAATTCCCTTCCCACAGAACGTTTAGCAATATTTTCGCGCGTGACAATAGCATGAGTCTCCAATCTGAAGTTGTAAACTTCTACCAAAAATTGTTTTGCATGTCTTTTGTCACAAGTCACTGGGATCAATGCACAAGAAAGCACAACAATTCTGGGCCCAAAAGACATCAAACACAAGTGTCCGGTGCGTGTGCAGATTTGCCACCAACTGAAGTGTGAACCCCGCCTCAAGTGCTTTTCAAGTCTGCTCAACAGAGAACATGTTTCTGTTGACACACGGGAAAGCAGAAACAGCGTGCTTGCTCAGTTTCAGGACCGCGAGAGACGCCGGCAGGTTGCGCGGGGTTCGGGAACCGGAATGGAACCCGCCGGGAGCGCGACGCAGAACTCGCTCGGAGGATGCTCGCCTGCCGCTCAACATCCAGCTGCGAAAGTTCGTCGATTCTTATTTCCTGGAAAGACACATCCGGGGTGCGGAGGTTTCGTCTGTGGAACTGTTGTCCGAAAAGGCACGTCACTCGAATACGATAGGTTTGGATAAACGGATGCAGAACCAAAGAGTGCGGCGGCGTTGGACTCAGAGTCTGCTGTCATGTGTGGCCCTCAAGTGTCCTGAGTTGACGGGACAGGACAGACTGAACTGCGCCATCAGCAGTTGCCACAACTCAAAACGATAGCCGGCTACCTCTCTCGTGAATCTTGTGAAGTCTGCAAAATGTACGCCAAAATTTCTCCAATAAAATGATTTTCATCGTGGAAACGAAACACGCGCCTGTTTCGCTTTCTGGTCCGTTTCTTTCAATGTTTGAAGAAAAGAGCTGCAGCGGATGATGTGAATCTTGAATTTGTGGTCCTTTCTCTAAGGGTGTGTTTTTGTTGGGAAGCTGGAGACAAGAAGGTCCACTTTACAGAGAGAGAGAGAAGAAGAAGAAAGAAAGAAACAAACAAACAAACAAAACTGTCGCGCTGCGTCGTGCTCACAACGAAGCCCATGCAGGACACGAGTCAGACAGAGTGACAGTTCTTTTTCTTGGCGCCTGCGTGGCCAGTTGTAAGGTGTAAGCTGTCGAGGGGGTTTTCACTGAATTCTCTTGTTTTCCTGCCGGTGCCTTCTTGTCTGGTCCTGTGTGAAGAAAACATCAAGGCTGGCTTGCTGGATCAGGTCATGCTGGATCTGAGCTGTCGTGACATGGCAGTTTTTGCATGGGATGGCGCCAGCAACAAATTTGCATGACACGGCACAAAAAACGCGACAGTTTTTGTCCCATCTACGACGTCGTTACTTTCCTGGCGTGGCGCAAGCAGCCACACTGGGCAGAGGTATCTCAACTTGTTGCGATACATATCTTTAGCAAGTTAATGGACAATGTTCTCCACAGGAAGCTCAGTTTACTTCAATTAAAAACGGCTGTACCAAGTTTCTGCAAATGGACTCATGAGTTTGGTGGTGTTTTTGGTGTACAGGACTTGAGATCAGGTTCAAACGCGCCGAGAAATGTCCATTGTTGGGAACTTACTTCTTGCTGCTGTTTTCTCCTGTGCCTTTCGCTCGTGCTGTTCAGGTAACCAACTTTTATTTACAGTTCTGATGAATCCAGGCAGGGATAAATGAGGTTGGGGCCGGCAGGCTCTGATATTGGAAGCCTGAACTTTGACTTGATATTTTTCCTTTCTGAAAAGCAAAACCAAAATTGCTTCAGGTATGGAGCTTAGTTGTTGGGCAGGGGCGACAGGGCCCCCATCTGGCTCCACTGGAGAATAGAGCTGTGTCGATTTGTGTTGAAATCGGCACTAAGAACGTTACAAAAGGAACAGGAATCAGTTTCCTGGAGGAGCAGACGGTGGAGAACGGCCCGTTTCGTTTTGATCCAGCGACAGAACCACTCAATCTGGCCAAGACACATAAACGTGGCCAACTCTTGTCCCTTTCTTCACGGACAGATGCAGAACATCTTGGCAGACTGTCTTGCACAATGTCACTCAGTAAACTTGCGTAAAGCTCGGGCCGTGTCGCGAAAAATTTGTTTTTGCACCATTCCCATGCAGAAACTGTCATGTCACTGTTGATTACGATATTTTTTTAGACTCATTCGACCAGCAAAAAGTGTTCATGGGACTGCGACTGCGACTCCTCAGGTAGAGCAAAGCTTGCTGCGCTTTGGTTGCGGGGGGTGGGGGCAGCGTTGGAAGGCGGTGGTGGTGTTGCCAGTTTTTTTTTGTCCTGACATATTTTAATCATGCCTCGTTTCCCAAAACCTTATTGTTGCAATTTTTGTTCTTGTTGTTACACCTTCTCGGTTGGCAAACACCAGAGACAGAGGACAGTCAGAAAGTTGTGTTTATCCACTCATCTTGAGGCAAAATTCCACAAAATTGTTTCCTCTGCAAGACAGAAAGCAAACGAAAACAAAGTAGGTCGAACTTACAACAGTGTCTCCTCTGCCCAGCCTTCACGTGCACTCACTTAGTTGGGATCCTTGCATGAGTTCAGTTGCTGTCATTGTTGTGTGATTGTGGTGGTGGTGGCAGTGGTGGTCGTGGTTGGGTTTTGGTGATTGTGGTGTGGTGGTAGTTGTGGTGGTAGAGTGGTGGGTGGGGAAAAAAAGAAGTGGTGGTGGTGGTGGGTGGTGATGATGGTGGTGGTGGTGGGTGGGTGGGTGGTTGCGCCTGGTGGGTGGTCTGGTGTGTGTCTGTGTGTGGTATGCGATCACTGTGTGCGGTGCTTCTGTTTTCTATTCATGAGCGCAACAGTCTATGAATTCTTTTCTTTCCAGTTTTGCCAGGCTATGGGCATGTGTGCAGAAGTGCGGGCAACTGCCACGTTCGTTGGAGCTTCATTGCTTTGGTCTGTTGTGCGTCAGAAAATACGATCATCTGAGACTCCAGGGGTCATTTCAAGGAAGAAAGTTTGGACGGATGAGAAGCTTCCTGCCGCCGGGAAGAATGACCATTGACAAGGCGAAGACACGGAAAGAACGGTCGTTTGGATACAGGGTGCTGCTTCGCGTGGAGGGGAACGACGGCGGGGAGGTGGACGTGCGGGTGAAGCCGGCCGCGAAGCGCGTCATTATCCCGACGCTCGCCGCCTGCCTCGCGCTCAAGTGTCCCGGCATGACCGGCGCGCAGAGGAACCACTGTGAGATCCGTCTGTGTCACAACGCGCGGAAATAGCCAATGATGTACAGAAAAAAATAAAATTATTTGAGAAAATCTGCAACACCTGTCGTTCTGTGATGTTCAGTTGTTTCACAACTTTGATTGGGCCTCCGACACGACAGATCTTCATAAACAAATCGTCACCGCGGGTTTGATGAACATGTCGCTGGAAAGAGAACCAGTTTGTCTGTTTAGTCTCATTTTGGGGGGAGGGGATGGGGGTCCAGGTCTCGACTTCCAACTCTGAACGCCTGGCTTTTGTGACAAACGCCTTCCAACCAGTGTCCCGCAGGACAGAGGCAATGTGGTGTCACATACCAACAACAAATCACTGCTTCTTTTCGTACGTTCTGGCGACAAGACTGAGTCAGAAGTTCGGCATGCTCCCAGTGGCTCCTCCCGCTTCTATAGCTTTTGCAGTCACAACGACTTCTGTAGTTGCACACGAGCGTGCGAGTACATTGGCAGCCAAAGACACAGGGACGACGCAACGCTCATTCCTTTGCGGCGACGATAAGTTCTACATTTTCCTGGCGCTGAACATTCTGTGTGTTTGGATCTGGTTTGTGCACATGTCAAAAGACGACACACGTTAAATACTCACGCATGTTTGCCCAGCCTAACCTGTCGAGATGGTTTGCATTCTGTCTTTCCCACCCTGATATGTTCCACGTGCCCCAAAGTGTGTTTTTTCTGAGTTGTGGGAGCATGTTCCGCGTGACATCCTGGTCGGAGACCTGCATGAAGTGCAAGCACATTGAGAGAAATGGCTGAGTTCGGGCGGCAGGTGGAGACATAGCGTCAGCAAATTTTCGAAGTGGTCATACAGGGACACAAAGCATCCAATACCAGTCCCAAGCCAGCGACTCTATCTCAAGAAAGGTGTGTTGTTGTCACTGGCCAAACGACACTCATCACGACTGAACAAGAGACTTGAAAAATGTTGTCGTGTGTAATGAATGAATAGCAGCAGAGAAACCTGTTGTCAGGGTCTGATGTTTCGTTTTCAAATCTCAAATGTTTCCCACTCAGTCTGATTCATGTGCTTCGGGAGAGCAGTAAGAGTGTCAACTTCCCATGGAGAAGTCTTGCAGGAGGTGAACTGCTTTAAGACCACAACTTCATTAGAGGAATCTCATAAGAACGCCAGAGACGGAAACGATGCAAAGATTTTTGTTCATAGTCACACTTACATCTTTTGGACCAGCAAGTAAGTATGACTGATTTCTGATTTGTTTGGAATTTGTCCAGGTGTTCAGGCGGGTAGATCTACGACAGGAGCGCTGGACAGATTGGACGTTGCTGGTGGAAGTGCTTGTCCCAGCACGCGCTTCTGTTCATACACTCGTATCAGCAGAGACATTCCAACCTTAGTTCGTTGAAACAAGCTTGTTCACGCAGAGTTCGTTTGTTGAACATGGCAAAACGCGGTGAAGAAAGTTTTCCTCGACACAACACGTGATGCTGGGACGAAACAAAACTTGCGCTCGGTCCACTTTTGGGGAATTTCATTGATTCGGCAAAAAGTTGACAAAAGGCTACGCCTTGACTTCTGTTGCCTGAAAAACACCTTTATCAGTTTCGCTCGTACTGTACCCACAAACGGCAAACAATTGCAAATATTTGTTGGCAAGAATTCGTGACTACGGGAAGGAGGAAACGTCGCATTTCACTTGAGGCAAATCAGTCTTGTTTGCTATTTTAACGTTTTCATTGGTAGTATTTTGATGATTGTCTTTCAGATTGTTCTCAAGACACCCGTCCACCAGGAGAACATCTGACAAATGTCAGGTCAGTGTCTGTATTCTGCAACGCCCAGTTTGGGCCGACATTCACGTTCAGGTTTCTCCTCGAACTTTGAACTTCGCCAGATGAGTTGAGGAAAACTCAAACTTTTGGGAAACTCTTCCAGAAACAACCTTTTTGGTCGAACTCGTGCTCGATTAGACCATTCGAGCTTCGTTCCTGTTTTGTTGCGGATATGTCGCTGTTTGTTCTCAAGGTTGCTCGCGTTCAGGAGCTTTCCTTCTCAACAAGGGCTTTCCCATCAGATTCTGAAATGTCTCTGATTCCGAACACATTTTGAAATTGGGTGTTGTTGACTTCAAATTTCAACAAAAAATCACCTCCAGACCCTCGGTAGATTAATACTAGACGACAAACTTCTGCTTCGATCAAAGGGACAAAAAAGCCGAGACAACGAAGACTGGACTTGGGATCTCCAAGAACAATTGTGAATTGTGAGGCTCCTAGCAAATTTGATCTGGAGACATCCTGTCCTTGGCGAGTGAAACTTTTGCGATTGAGCTTGACCAAAACAAAACTCCAAGCTGAGAACTCAGAACACACTACGACAATGTACGCTTCATGTCTCACAACCTCATTACCAGAACCACGAAGGTTGCACATATTTGGGGGTTCAGGAGGTGAACATTTTGAGAAGAGAACAAAATGCACCTCAAATGTTCACGGAACCGTCGCTTGTGTTTCAAATGAAGTTCAGAATGGAATTTTGTGCACAGTCATGTCCTTGGTTGAGGTGGTGTCCCATCACAACAGTACGGCTCCTGTTTTTCAGCAACTGCCAAAGAAGATGCCAACTTCAGCCGCCCTTGCTTCGACCATTGTGCTTTAATTTTTGCCTGGAATATCTCCGCCGTCTGCCCTTGAATGCGAAGAACTCTAACCAGAGGAAAATGGGTGTGCAGGAATATCACAAATCACACGCAGGGAGAAACAAAGGCTCAGACCTCGATTGGACACACGAACCAACAGAGAGGAAACGCCTGTGGAGCCAACCCCTGGCAGCTTGCATCGCGGTGCACTGTGAAGGCTTCTTGGGAGCTGACAAAAACAGATGCGCACTGCACCGGTGCCACGCCGTCGCCAAAAAGGGAGGCCGGGAAGAGAGAAGCCTGGCCCAGATCGCAAATGTTTCAGTACAGCAAAAATTCAAACCCTTTTTCTCAGAGGTCTGATGTTTTACGCTTACGGTTCTCCTGTTGTCTCACCAATGTCGGACTCTGTTGCACGGCTGATTAGCATCACCAGAATAAATTTTTTATCAGCTTCGCTTTGCATTTTCTTTGATGTTTGTGCGTTTTGAGCTGTGTCTAAAGTGATCACGTTGTTGACAAGCCAAGGCCTTTTCACACAAAACAGAAAAATTGCCCGTTTTTCCAAAGCTGATGAGTTTTTCTGAAAAACTTATTTGTAAGTGAAGCTGATGAGATTCTGCAGAGCGCTTTCACACAAATGGGAAATCTTGCACTTTTCAGGAAAAATCTACTTGCAGTGAGAACTGTTTTCACTCCTTTTCTGAAAAGAGGTCAAGCGTTTGTACTACAACTGATGAAATATTCGTGAGTTTGTGTGAGGGAGAAGGCATTCATTGAGGCGTGGGCGGATTCTGCCAGTTCGACGCGAACTTGAACGATTCTGTGTCAGTTCTCTGCACATGTTGTGTGAGGAACAGTTGACAGCGGCAATCGAGGTGAAAGAGCAACACAATGCGACGTTCTTTGATGATGTTCACGCGCGAACAGGAAAAGGAAAGAGGAAATAGGAAAGATACCTGTCCGAATTTGGATTTGTGACAACCCACCTACCTTTTTGCCATAGTTGCTTGTGTTTGTTTATCAAATTCGAACACGACATTCTCTACCAGACCAGGGGCCCATCCACAAAAAAATCTGCCGCAGCCAAGATGTCTGTGGTCAAGCACAAGGTTATTCTTTTCGCATGTCATGTTCACGGACAAGCTGCTATTGGGACACGCGGAAACGTTTGGCCCTGTTTCCCTGGTGTGTACGAACAAAAGTGGTGCGCAGGTCAAGCATCACACCAGCCCAGACGACGGTGACGACCATGTGCACTTGGTCGCAGAATCTCGGCTGTGGTGCTACAATTGTGCGCTGATTTTCTCCTTTTGAACTGTTGGAACTTTCATTTTATTTTGTGGCAGGTTTTCGAAATCCATGGATCTGAAATTGTGTTTTAGTTGCCTCCTGACAAACGTTTTGTGTACCCTTTCCTGAAAACTTTGTCCTTCAGTTCAAAAGGCACCCGGGGGTTGCCTCTTTTTCTTCGTGCGTAGCCAACTTCTGCAAAGAAAACAAAATTGTGTGAAGATCAAAAAGCAAACAGGAAGTTTGCTTGTGTTGCACAACCATTCAAAATCCGAACAAGAGCAAATCTGTGCGACCTTTTCCGAACGACCACTCTGGACACGCTTCACACTGATGTCCTTGTCTTGATCTGCAAACACAAAGTTGTGTTTTGTTTTTGCGCGACTTTCGTTTTTGTTTCAGACAACAAACTATTGAGTTCAAAGAGACCAAGTGAGCTCAATATTAAAGATCTGCTTGAACTGTACTACCTGCACCAATTCCTTGGAGGAATGCACAATTGAAACCTGCAGATGGCCACCGGGTCATAGCGGAAATACATGTCCGTGTCATTGCAGTACCTTGTGGGCAGGACTTGCTTGTGCCCAACTGCAATTCACACAGCAGAAACGCATCACTCTGGAGTGGTTGCTTTCTCAGAGACAATTTGTTTCGTGCTCGAAAAATTCTTCATGTTTCATGAAACTGGGAAAATCTTTCAAAAGGCACCACCCCATCTTTGGACAGAGAAAAGGGAGCTGTCGCGAAACGTTGGGCACTTTGACCTACCTTTGCACTGGTATTGCACTTGAAGGTATTTTCTGTTGGAAGGACAGTGGTCACCAAACAATTCTGGGTGTGGCCTCAGCGAGCACAACCTTCTGAATTCGCATATCTGTTGCACTTTGTGCTTCACGTGGTAGCTGCAGTCATCAGGGTTCAGGAGTCGTCCGGACCACGAGCACACCTGGCAACGGAGCGTCAAAAACCCGAGTTCGAGTCAAGCAAATACATCGTCCAACACAATTTTGGCCACGAAGGACCCAACCAACTTGCAGCAGAAGAAATTCAGGAAAACAAGACATCTCGTCCTGCAGCGGATCTGGGATGGAAGACAGACTACCTGACAGCCTGCGTTGAATGAGCCATAAGAAGCACGAAGTACATTAATTCTGCTGTTGCCATCGCACGCCAAAGTAGCCAGTCCACCATTCTCACAGTCGATCATGGTGTATCTATCCACAGTTGCCGGCTCGTCGTGCACATTCCCATTGTAGAAATCAATCTCGATTTCAATGTTGCCATTCTGATCATGTTCGGCATTGAAGGACTTCGAACCGCTCGTTTCTTCCAGTTTCGGTGTTCCGTCTGAAAATGTTTGCTCTTCGCACGGAATATGACTTTCTTTGCAGGGAAGCGGTGGCCTTTTATCTGCAATTTTTTCTCTACAAGGGAAATTGCCAGGCACTTTTCCTGCTGCATTTGCATCAACGCAGGGGTGAACCATTTTCTCCGGACCCGGTTGAGATTCATCTTCACACGGTTCTGTTGAAACAATGGACTCCTCGTCGGCCTCATGAGCCACGATTTCGTCTTCGGCAATGCAAGGGGAAGACGAGCTCGCCGTCGCTGCAGGTTTTGCCACTTTGTGACGCTCATCTTGACAAGGCTTGACATTGTCTGGAGGAATTTTCTGCTGTTCTCCACAGGGTTTTGGTTCCTCAGTTGTTGACGCTGACTTGTCGACACACGGTCTCGACGTTGACGGAAGAGCCGCAGAGGAATTGCAAGGCACTGGCTCCGAAGTTGGTGCAGCAGATGTTTCTGTAGCAGACTGACCACAACCAAGCCCCATGCCTGTTGTCGACGAGACCACTGTTGTTGCCTGGATGCTCGTTGTTGTCCCATGTTCGCTAGTGGTAGTGCCCAGAGCTTCAGTAGTGTTCCCAGTAGAAGATGTGTGTTGCACAGTGGTTGCCTCATTGGTTGGAGATATGGAAGTGTCCTGTGCAGTACTTCCTTTTGTGGTTGTGGGTTTTGTTTCAGTAGTTGACGTGTTTTGTGTGGTGGTTGTTGTTGCTCGTGAGGTGCTTTCAGTTTCAGTTGTTTTTGTAGAAGTAGTGGTCCCTGTTGTAGTTCCAGTAAACACTGACTCTGTTGTACTTGTAGAACTAGAAGTTGTGGTTTGTACTGTAGATGGTGTGTCAACTGAATGTGTAGTTGTAGCTTTGGTTGTTGTTGATGTGGAACTTGTGGAACTTGTTGCAGTGGTGGTTGTGTCTTCATCTTGATTTGACTGTGAAGGTGTCAAGACAGGTGTTGTT
>JAAUXT010007508.1_pt1 | contig 10275 bp, 13 predicted proteins | sample 7278171 | NCBI WGS metagenome assembly JAAUXT01 (sample SAMN14350112, study PRJNA611818) | marine sediment metagenome | isolation source: surface marine sediment (1.8m) | place: French Polynesia: Moorea | collected 2018-08 | reverse complement strand
CCCCCCCCCCCCCCCCCCCCCCCCCCCCCCCCCCCCCCCCCCCCCCCCCCCCCCCCCCCCCCCCCCCCCCCCCCCCCCCCCCCCCCCCCCCCCCCCCCCCCCCCCCCCCCTCCACTCCGACTTTCAGAAACGAATAGACGCAAGCAACAATTGTGCCTGTGACACAAAATAAGAGCCAAATTAATTTTTCTGGGCGTCAGCGAAAGTGGCGCAGGCCCCTCTCCATGATCCGCCCCTAAAACTCTCAAACACTTCTGTGTTTTTGTGATGTGAAGAATGTCGCAACCAAAATCAGGCTGTGCCTTGTCTCCCTTCTCTTTCCGTTACCTTTTAAGTTTGAGTTTAAAGCCAAAAACATGTCAAATTAATGAGAAAGTTCGACCGCAGGATTCAACCGCGGGAATGTTCGCAACAGGGAACCTAGGTCTCTGGGAGGTCGGCCCGCAGCAGAGATAGCGAGCAATGCAGGAGCAAATCTGTCAGTGGCGCATCAAGTTTGCAGAAAACAACGAGCCTTGTCTTCAGTGCAGCCATTCTCACGGAGAGGAACATCGCAGAAAAAAGCCGCACCAACATCAATCACAGTGTCGCAGCCACCAGTCGAAATTCGAATTATTTTGTCCTTCAGCTACACAACACTCAAATTCCAAACTTTACTGTGCACCACTGACAAGCGAACATAGAAAGGCCCGTTTTCTCTGGTTCCAGGTTTTCTTCCTCAAGGAGTTCGCTCTCGCCGACCAAATCCTTGATCTGCCTCTGGCATCAACGTTTCTGCTTTTGTTATCAAACACAAATTCTCTTCAGCGACAATTTTGAACTCGAGAACTGAATGAACTGCACACAAGAGCGCGTCACACGTTCTGCGTTGCTCATCGTTTGGCAGCGCAGCTGAGAACCGGGCAACTCCGCTGAGAATTTTCCAGTTGATGAAACTGGGCTGAGTCAGTTTCAGCAGAAACAGATGAGTGTTTTGATGCCGAAATCGTCAGTCACCAAACCACCTCAACGGGAGTTCCAAGAGTCGCGTCCGTGTGTCGCACGGATCCGACACCGTAACACTGAGATAGTGGGCTCAGCCTGGAGCCTCTCAAGTGCTGCGTGCGCACCACGGCTCCACTCAGTCCCACTGCGATTGCGCCAACAACACTGTTCACGACAGCCGAGGTTTCACCGTTCACACGATTGCATCGCAAATTTCAGAGTGTATATTTTTTCTACAAAATATATTTTCGTTTGATTTTTGTACAAATAGAAACACACACGTTTAAATTTTCGTCAATGTACATTTGCATGCTCCCTCTCAGACCAGCCACTCGTGACTCACTCACACCGTCTCGTCTGCCGACTCAATCACTGCGACAAGAGTCCGACACAAACAAACATTGAACAGGCCTTGTCCAAAGCACCGCAGAAAATCTGACAAATTCATATTTCTTCACTCACTGACTGACTCACTCATTCACTCACTCACTCAGTAAAAACAACATTCAGACGTGCCGGCACCAACGACTTGGAATTCTGGACTTTGTTGTCCACTTGGACTCGTTGAATGGTCTGAAAACTGTCCAGCAACACACGCACGCCTGGGTGCGCACACACACTCAAACACACACGCACGCATATGGAATGTCAGAAGAACCCTCCGAGCTGAAGTCTGCAGTTCGTATGGAATGTACCACAGGTACCTGCGGCGAAACCAAGAATGCTGAGAACGTTTGCGAATAAAACACCACGGATAAAATCAACCACATACTTCAACATGTCTGAACGCGAGTCCACAGCTCTCAATGGACGTCCAAACCCAACCCAACCCAACCCAACCCACTCACACACGGGCACGACATGCAGTCGCAACCATTCGACCGGGGTCTATCGTGCACTGCCTCGCAGTGTGACGCGTCTTCATACGGAACGATGCTTCGTTTGTGCGGAAAGTCTCTCCCGGAGTGAGACGCTCTTCGCCGGAATGTAGGACTCGCTCTCCAAACGGCATCGAGAGCGAAGCTGCACCACTGCACGTTACAAGTGGAAAAATCACAATCGCTGAGAACATTTTGCTTCGTTCTGCGGGCCCTGCAACAAGCGGACACATCACGAAAAGAATGGTCCGTTGATTCAAGGTGCCCGTTCAAAGGAAGGAATCTGCAGAAAGTTGAGTGTGATGGCGGAATGAATAGAGCAAAGTGTCCGTAATTTCACTGTCTGTGGTTGACCCCGAATGGTACAAAGAGCGCAAAGTCCACAATCCCCGTAGAGTCCGTTCAACAGTGTCCGCCCATCACAGAGTCCGCGGCGATGTATGAAGCACAAAACAGTTTGAAAACGTCCGTTGCGCCCAGGCGGGGGCGCCACTAGATGAACCACTCCTTCTTCTTGGACACTTCCGGCTGCCCCGTCGTGCCCGACGCGACGGCGAAGTCGGGGTCGTCGTAATACTCCGCGTCCTGCGCCTGCAACACGCAAACGAGACTCGCTCAAAATCACCCCCTCAACGCGCAAACTGGGCTCATCCCGATATGAGCTGCTGAACGACGTGAAAGAAACTGACAAGCAGCCTTGCGAATTGTTTTGCAAAGCCGCATCCGAGCAGCACGCCCAACAAACTTCAGATTCGGACAACATGCCCTGTGGGTTTGAGTTTCTTTCTCCCTGTGCAGTTCGCCCCTGCGCGACCTGGCCGCAACAGTGTGCAGCAAAGGAGCACAGAGCGCACGAGGCAAACAAATCGAACACGCTCACACCAAAGCGAGCGCGCGGACGGCGTACCTCGTGCGTCTTGTAGGCGCCCTTCTGCGTCGACATGTAGCGCCCGATGAGCAGCGCGACGCCGATGAGCAGCAGCAGCACCACCGCCGCCACGCCTGCGACATCACAAGAACGCCGTCAGCCAAGGGACAGCGCCATCAGAGAACGAATGACGCCGCCACGTCGTCAACCAGTGAGAACACCGGTCACGTGTTTCCAGAGTTACTGATCAGGTGAGTCTCACAGAACTTGGTTCAAACCACGGCCGTTTATCCGTGTCAGCTTTGCTTCACAAATAATCGTTCAACGAAAATCGTTCACCGTTCTTGTCTTGTGGGGCAAAGATGAGACCAGTAAATCTATTTACGGCAAAGTGTTATGTTACGAGTAATCTTGATAGAAAGTAAGAAAAGAACAGATGCAAGAGACAAGCAAGGGGCAGTCGACAATGGGCACCTGCACTTTACACACAGTGACAACATGCAGTGTGGATGACAACAATCTGCGCTTTTGCCTTGGTGCACTGACTCATGTCTGAGGAACCACACCGTCGCAATTGGCTGCGACACCACGTGACGCGAGCCTCGTTTCCACGTCACGACATCCAGGGTGCAGCAGACGAACTCACAACAGATGTACGAATTTCCATCAGCAGAACACAACACCCAGGGCGAAAAGGGCCACTTCACAACACCGTGTTTCCTTGTGTTCGCACGCACAGACAACTTATGTACCTTGGTGCAGACAGGTACATACACACACCACACTCACGCGCAAGACCACACACGCGCATGCGGGTTTCCACACGCCTGTGTGCAAAAGATGAACGCACACCGAAATCGCACTCACACAAACGCACTCACACACATTTGTGGAAACACAAACGCACACTCAAGCATGCACGCACGCACCGCCCACAAGCACACTGCTGGTGCCGCCCTCGTCGGGCGGGGGTCCCGGGCGGTGGAGGTCGCCCTCGGGCGAGGGGCGCGTGGCGTAGCGGAACTCGGGCGGCTCCGGCGAGTGCGTCACCTCCTCGGTGCCGCACATGTCCTCGCGCATACCCGCTTTTTACCGTGAGAAGCAGCGAGAGCGAAGGAGGCAGAGAACAGAGAAACAACTGAGTCCGAGCAGAAGAGCAGCCGAGGGAAGAACGCCAACACAGCACCCCGAGGCATTGGCACTTTCAGCAACATGACCCGTGGCGCGCATCCAGTCTGTGTGGTGACCATTGGTTTGGCTCTTTACTTCACAGGCAGAGACCCGTTTCACAAGTCAAGCTTCGCGTTGCTGTCCAAGTCACAACGTATTTGAATCACAGAACTTGGACACTTGACGCGTCCAGTGTGAAGCTTCGACGTCTCTCAAGTTTGAGGTGAAACGCAGACTCTCATTTGCTGACGGGAAATGTGTCCCCTTTGCCCGTACATGCACACAGGCCACTGAGCATGACGCTGAAACCGCCAATGTGAGGTCAAGAGAAATGGCACTCCTTGCGAGGCAGCCTGCAAAGCAGAAATTGTGCGGCAGCAGTGCACCATCTGCGCCTCACAGCGAAGCTGCAACAGAAGTGAGAACAAGCGATTGAATGGCGAGTGCTGAAATAAAAGCAGGTGAGAGAACCATGGACACCCGTCAACCACCACGTGAGCAAACAACCCGGACAGAAGGCGAAGTGAAGCACCGCAACCAACACCAACACCACTCTGCGTCAAAGCTGGAGAGCGAGAGAAGAGAGCCGTTTGGGGCGGACTCTGCGGGAGCTTCAGGTGTCCGCGACACTGGGTTGTCACGTGCAGCCAGAGGAGCAGGGCGTGGTCGGGGCGGCACGTGGGTCGGGACGGCACGTGGGCGGGGAGTATGGGCGGCGGCAGGAGCGCGGTGACTACCTCCGATGATGATTTTGCGGTCGTCGTCCTCGAGGCGGACGGTGTTGATGAACTCGGCCGTCATGTTCGGATTCGGCGTCGGGGTCGGGCGGAACTCGGCCGGCTCCGGCGAGTGCGTCACCTCCTCGAAGCCGCACATGTCCTCCCGGATCCGCTCTGCAACGTGCGCACAAACACCCGCCGCGCGCGCGACGCCGCCAGTCAGTACACAACACTCAACATGTATGCCCAAAAGCCTCTTGCTAACATCGCAATCAAGGAGCTCGATTTCTCAAAATTTCGGTTCGAATCGAAGTGTGAGATTTGTCTCGCGAGACCGAACACCACGTGACGCGGTTCGGCTGACGTCACGTGGCACCAGATCCTCCCACTGTGCCCTCTACTGGCATCCGTGTGCCGAACGACCATGTCATGACCGTGATCGCTCACATCACGCTGGGAACAACCCCCCCCCCCGCGGCCTGGCCCGGGCAGCGCGTGTCGCCCCCTACCTTCGGGCTCGAGCACCACGTAGCTGGGGCGCGGGTCCTGGAAGACGCGCTTCAGCGGGTAGATGTTGTCGAACTGCGCGCGGAACACGCAGCCCTTGAACCCGTCTCCAGGCTTCGTCGTCTCTGGGGAATCGCAGACAAGACACGGGTCAGCTTTGACGCCCCCCAAAAACCCCGTCTGTTCCCACTATCAAGCTCCAGGCACTCACTCACTCACTCACTCACTCACTCACTCACTCACACAAAACCTTTTGGCATTCGCTGGACAAAAGGAAGGAGCCTGTTTCGAACAACACTTCAGATACTGCACCAAGTATCCAGTGAACAACGTGCCGCCCATCAGTTGACAGAAGAGACGCACAAAGTCAAAATGGCTGCGGTGTGCTCACACAGAGCCAGAAGCTGCTTTACCGTTTCGTCCGAAGTAGATGTACTTGGGGTTGTCGAGCTTGGTGTCGGCGGACTCGTCCAGGTTGAAGAGCGGGCTCGACTCCACAGGGTAGTCGTCCACCTGGCGGGGAATTACACACGTCAGTCGGTCGCCAACAGCGCAGAGCAGAGCAACGCCCACTGTGGTGTACGGCCAGCCGCACGCAGCTTGATAGCAATGTTGTGAACCCTCCCCGGCTCTCGGCATCACTTCTTCAGGACGCCTTTCACGCACCTTGACGTGGACTCTGCGTCCCTGGTCGGTTCGCGTCACCGTGACGACGTGCTGCTGGCCGTTGGCCAGGTCGACGCCCTGGATGTCGTTGTTGACCTCCTGCTCTCCGATTGGCCAGCCGGGGTCGAGACGCGCCTTCACTCCGCCTGCGCGAGAGTTGGCGAGTTGCGAGTGCATGTGGAGCTAATTTTCCAGCAGAGCAGTACTCTTTTTTGTGTAGATTTTGTGCGCCATTCAGTCAAGGGAATGGACGTGCACAGATGCCGAACTGGCGAGTCACGCGATTCCAAAGTACTGACCCCAACTAGCAACCCCACGGTGTGTGCGTGTGTGTGTGTGTGTGTGTGTGTGTGTGTGTGCGCGCACGCACCGTTGTTGTTGACCTCGATGGAGATATAGTCCGGTCGGACGGGGTCCCCGTTGGTGATCTGCATGAGGATGCCCTTCTTGAGCTGCGTCGAGAAGCCGATGATGATCGTCTCCTCGTCCGTCGCGATGGAGCCCGACGACTGGTCGAACTCGTAGCGAACCATGTAGTCGGGCTGCAGGTTCACTCCCACCTCTGCGTGCACGATGAGAGGAATCGTGTACAACTGTGGGAACTGCGGGCGCAACGTCGCCGCTCCCTGCGCACAATCTTGCGTGGCCCGCCCTTCTGCTAACCTGAGCCTCTTGCCTGAGTGAAACAGATCTCCCAGTCTAGTTGTGTTGCCACAAAGCGTCACTGCCCCAGCTGCACTTCTGTCCCCAACTTGCTCCTCAGACAAGATCAAGGCTCCTCTCTGAACCAGGCGGAGTCGCCACTTCGCCCAGTTCCAACGCCACACCACTCTGACCCGCCCGCCTCTGCCCTGCCCAAACCCTACCCACCTCGGCCGCAGTCCCAGCCTCGGTACGGGGTCCACGCGCAGTCGCACTGGTAGTGCGAGTACCACTCGATGCAGATTCCATTGTTCATGCAGGGAGAGGAGTCGCACTTCGCGTGACAACCTGCAAATAAGTCACGACAACGCTGTTGGTTTCTGTGAAGCTTTCAGTTGTCTCGGACCGCCATCCAGCCCAGAAGACAGTGGACTTCAGCTGGATTCGTTGCACCCAAGCATCACGGTCTTCTGTGTGGTACAACGAGCACTGTACACAGACGCGCACGGTGCCAAGAGTGAACCAATGCAACAAAACGGCAAATCCCAACTGACTCAACTCCGGCCGTCACTTCTCACACAACTTCTCGCGCTACGGCTTGCTTGACGTCATCAGCTCCCACGTGACTCACCCGAGGCGACTCCGTAGGTGACCTCGCCTCGCTCCACCTTGCCGCGCAGGTCCATGATCTTCCCGTTCACCATGAGCGCGCGCAGACAGCCGACGAACCCGTCCCTGTAGTCCACGGCCGCGCCTGCGCACACAACACAACACCGTGAGCTGCCGCGCAGCACCGGACCCGAAAAATTGCGCACGCATCCTGGCTTGTTCAGGTTGCACACGAGCACAACCTGTGGCCAGTTCAGTTGCGACAGAGTAAGCCACGTTTCTGCGGTGAACATCACAGCCAGTTGTTCTGCGCACGTGCACTTGGTGGCCTGCAACACTGACGTTTGTTGTTTTGACGTGTGCACGTACCGATCACGAGCGGGCTCGACAGGTCGAGCGTGCGGAAACCTTGGTCAACCGGCTCGTCCAGCGTGATCTCCGCCTGCTGGTCAACCTGCAGGGAAGGAACAGCGGTCAACCGGCGGAACATAGAAAGGTACATGTTCCCAACGTCAACATGAACCAGACGCGTCTCTGCGCATCTGCCCGCACGTCTCCGCACCTTGAGCGTGGCCTGGCGGCGGTTGCGCTCAATGTGCAGCGTGTGCCACTGGTTGTCGTTGAGCGGGTAGGCCGTGATCTGCTCCAGCGTCTGGATGCCGTTCCCGACGTTGAACCGGAAGTGAATCGTGTTTCCGACTGAAACAGACAACGTTTTGGGGTGGGTCAAAAAGACGTGTTCCTATCAACCCGTAATGGCTGAGATTTCAGGATCTGCAAGTGAGGTTGTGAGGACTGAGCGTCAAAGGATTTTCCTTGTGCACTGTAAACATGCTTTGTCAAAATGAGTGGCTTGTGGTTCAGTGAAATTTCTCGCAAGGTTTGAGTGTGGACGGTGTGTTCGGATCACTCGCAGACGAATCTGACCTTGCCAAATGTCGTTCCCGTGGCAACTCATGTGGAGTGGATGAGTGTGGTGCACTGAGCGTGACGTGAGTACTCACAGACGAGTTTGACCTCGACGAAGTGCGCGACGCCGGTGTTCTGCAGGAAGATGCCGTTCTCGGCCGTCGTGCGGAACTGGAAGCGGATGTCGCCCGACGTGGACGCGTCGAACGTCGGGAACTCGATGGTGGCGTCCGCCTTCCGGAACGTCACCGTGTTGTCGAACATGTCTGCACGGTGCATAATTATTGTACGCATGAATGGATAAATGAATGAATGATGAATGAATGAATGAATGAATGAATAAATGAATGAATGAATGAATGATGAGTGAGTGAATGAGCGAGTGATTGCGCGGGCGGATGAATGAATGCGCTCACTGTCTCCGGTGCAGCGGAGCGGCCCCAGCATGTGCTCGCCGCTCTTGGTGTCCTGGATGGTTCCGGTGTCTCCGAAGCGCAGCTCCATCACCGGCAGGTGCTCCTTGTGCTTCAGGTACCTGCCGCGAGAAGGACGCGAGTAGCGAGCGAGCGGAGGAGCGGGTCCTTACTTTCACTGGACACAGGCATTTGCCAACCCGTCGTTTTATTGTTCATTCTGCCGTTGTTACAAGGTGGATCTTCTGTATTGCAGAAAAGAAACAGAAACACACATACACGCACACACACATTTTCTGCGCACAGACACGCTCGCACACCACGTGAGGCCCTCAACCCGTCACACGCACACACTTCCGCTGGAACACGCACCCGTCGTCCGACACGCCGTCCTCCGACAGCCCCGCGTCGCAGTTGCACGTCGGGTTCCCGTTGCGACACTCGTTCTTCAACGCGCACGCGCACTTGCCGCTTCCGGGCGACGAGCCTCCCCAGTAGCGCATGTTGAGGTTGGTGCGGCCCACCCACCAGCCCCACGACGGCTTGTTCGGGTCCGGGCTCCCTGTGTAGGAAACGAACAGCGGATACGGACACCTGTGAGGTTGGCTGTCTGTGGGCCACGTGTGGCAGTGACGCCTTGACCTTCACACAAAACGACACGTGTTACAGTGCCGCAAACACATTTGCTTTTGCTGTTCCCTATCCTCGGGTCTCCCGCTCGAGTCCCACTTTTCATGGAACTTTATCCTGTATCGGTTACACATACACCCAGCGCCTCTCAGATGGGAGGGACACTTGCGCTTGTTGCTTGGCGGGGCACGCAGAACGGCGCCGGAGGAACTCATCTCTGATGGTGAACACACGAGCGGCGGTGCTGACCTGCGTCGGACAGCAGCCTCGAGTTCCAGCACTTGTAGCGGATGTACTGCTCGCACGTGTAGGCGCGCTCGACGAACTCGTCGAACTGCTCGCGCTCGTGAACCGGGTAGCCGATCGGGCGCACGTACGAGCCGGGCTCCTAGAGAGAAGCGAGCGTCGCACGTCAACAAACGCGTTCAGACCTCGTCGTGCTGCAAACCCTGTTTGATTGGCGCGCGCGCGCGTGTGTGTGTGTGTGCGGTGTACCTGGTAGCCGTTGACGACGGTGGGCTCCTCGCTGTCGTGATGCACCTCGGTGATGGACATCTCGATGTCATCTGTGGGTCAGAAACCAACCATCTTCATCCGCTGCAGCCGTGACGACGCAACACTCACTTATAGTGGAACAAGGCAGCAAATGTCGTGTTGGGTCCACGGGTGCGTTCCGATTGGGCCTCACAGGCACGTTTTGAGCGATTGAAGACGACAAAACGAACACAACCAATATCTTGTGAAATTTCTGTGCCACACGTGAAGTCTTGATGTCAATTTCTTTCTGTTTGCGAACAAACCTTGCGGACGAACCGCACCCCAAACTCAAAACACAACGTGAACACAAAAGCCAAGTGCTCAACAACAAAACGCAATGACTTGCGGTCCCAAGAAACGTGACCTAAAAACACAAAAACTTTCTAAAACACATAAAGCTGTTTGATACTGAAAAAAATAGCTCCATGGAGCTCACGGTGATTTGAGGAAATTCTGATTTCACTCACTCTGATTTCACTCCCTCTGATTTCACTCCCTCTGATTTCGCTCCCTCTGATTTCGCTCACTCTGATTTCGCTCACTCTGATTTCACTCACTCTGATTTCACTCACTTTGTTTTGTCAAAAATTCTTACTTTTTCACTCAAAATTCACAATTTGGGAACTCATTTAGCACACAATGCAAATGGAACAAATTTAACCAAACGGAACTTTTACACATTGTTTCAGAACAATATCCACATATAACCAAAATAATTGCCCAATATCCATTTCAAATTTTTT
>JAAUXT010125715.1_pt1 | contig 10277 bp, 5 predicted proteins | sample 7278171 | NCBI WGS metagenome assembly JAAUXT01 (sample SAMN14350112, study PRJNA611818) | marine sediment metagenome | isolation source: surface marine sediment (1.8m) | place: French Polynesia: Moorea | collected 2018-08 | reverse complement strand
TTCTTGTGAAGGACTCAGTATACCTTTGATTGGCAAGAAAACTTTGCAGAGTGACTTTATTTTCAGCGCAAATATTCGTCGGGAAAGTTTCTTTTGGAGGTCCCCCCGTAAAATCCTACGATACAGGAAACAACTGGCCCAACAAGGAGTGTTGCATTTCCCTTTCTTTGTACAGTTCTGCTCTGTTGCTGAGCTCTCGTTGGAGCGCCAGCAGCGCACAGGAAACGAGATTGCTGACCTTTCTCTTCTTGGCGTCGTCGGACGTCTGCTCGGCGTTCTCACTGGCAGCGGCGTCGCCTCCTTTGCGCCAGTTCTCACACAGCTCGAGCAGCATTGCAGCGACGTTGCGCAGAGCCTCCGGGACTGTGTTCGTTATCGTGTTCGTTATCACATCCATGTGCGCACATCACAGGTCAGCGAGTCTAATCATCTGGGTATCACAGCGCAACGCTTTGACAGTCACCAACATCCTAAGTGTATCCAGGGGATGAGAGGAAAGCTCAGCCCATGTGTATCAAGGAGTTCCGGGATTCACCTTCAGATTCGGTTGTGTTCAAACAAAAGGTTCAGTTGCGCACCCCGAGCTGCCCATGTCGTGTGTAGTTGTGCAACAAAAGCAAGAATCGGGTCGCTCTTCTGTCCCTGCAGATTCGTGAATAATTTATCTGTTAATTGTTCGAGTTCTTTTGGTCTGCTGAACGGTGGATTCAGGTGAAACCCCTCTCTCACAGTGGAGTGATTAGCACTCTTGTTGTTTTGTGCCTTGTGCTTGATCTGTACGAGCGTTACATGCAACAGCACACAACATTCTCATTTAATTGAATTAGACGGTGCATCCATCCAACAATGTGTCATCCATCCTCATATTGAAAGCAAATATGCTCTGAAACGCCACCCAGGGTGAGTCCGCCTGACCTGCCAGATCAGCATGCGGGCACAGAAGAAACGTAAAGTTCCTGACGTCCGGTTGCGAGTTTTGTGCGCCCATCCAGAACGAGCCCAAGAGCAGTGGCCATTGGAGATGAAGCTTCCGATTGGTGAACCGACGCAACCAAAGCAAGAAACCAAGAACCGACTGAAATTGGATTCTCAGAATCTGTCTTGAAGCAAGCCCTTTGCTCGTTGCATTCCATTGCATTGCCCAATGTTCCGTCCTGTGAACCAATCCACCTGAGCGCTGCAAACGTCCCTTCTCAATCAACCTTCAGCGGCTCTCGCGCACTGTCCCTTTCCGGTACATCGCCCGTCAAGCAAAGGACCGACGTTGTCTGAAGACCGAAGTTACTTACAACGCCTGCGGCGCTGCCGAAAATCCAGATTTAAGAAGTCTGCACAGAGCAGTGTGTCCACTGACAGATTCCCCTCGAAATTCCATCAAACGATCTCATGTGAGTGCAAACAGGCACAAGGGGAAAGTGAACCAGCATCACACGTGAGACGTATTCCAAGCACAAAACGCAAGGACCCTGACCTTGCAAGCGTTACGAACGATCCTCACAATTATCTTCTGGCTTTCAAATGTCCATCCATCACTATTACCTCAGGCAGCTGCACACAAATGGAGATGCCTCCGCCTACTTATACAAATACACTAAATTGGATAGGGAATACCTATTTGTGGGTCTGGCAGTCCAGGTCCACGAGCGTTGTGATTGGGAGGCTCATCACACGGCGCTTGTGGACTGCGCTGGGAATCAAATGCTTGCCGTGGGATCACACGAGGTGCTCAAACAAATCACAACAGTTGCCATGGGGACTGGCGACGGAGAGATAAAATGTGAAGTGTGTCTTCCTGTAATAACGGCAAGATTCATGAAAGTAATCTTCCAACAAACAATGACCACTCATCCACATTCCGACAAGATAGTTGGGTGATTGGATAATTCTTTTTTGATGTGTCATTTGCCTTCCCTGGCATCAGAACCGCCGGCCTGAGCTCAAGAAAGTTAGTCAACTGACCAACTTGAGGACATATTAGTTTCTTCAAGAAACTAGTTTTCGCGATTCTTCCAAGACGTGAGCCATGTCTTCGTTCCGAAGAACAACAGGACCTCGGACAATTCCTGAAACGTGCTTCACCACCCAACCTTCCAGTTTAAACAAGATTGTGGACATGACGAAACCAGCTCGTCTGTATTTTATCGGCTCCGCTTCTCCCACAATCGGCCCGTGCAGCAGTGAAAGCGCTCTCACGATGTTCTGTTGATTTTCTCTGCTGTCTTGCGGGATGCAGAAGCAATGCCACATCCATGATTACTCTGTGTATCTATGCAGAGTGTGCGGGTGTGGGTGACCCCGGCCGGAGCTGATCACTATAGATTGACTAATAAATTGGTCGCAGGGAGGCCAAACGTCCAAAGATCCAAAGCAAGCTTTGCGTGATTACACCGCCAAGCTAACCACATTTCTGGAAATGAACCTGCGCTGCCTAAAGTGGAGAAGAGGTTCATGACCAAAACAGCTCAGGACCGTCCGGGCTCGTGGGGACTCTTGGTTCATTCTTCCCTTTCAGGCACCCAATTTTGTGAAGATTTGTAACACAATTAAGATGAAGAGCCTGATGAATTCCACGGCTCCAACCACAACCATCGTGTAACATGTAAAATTCATTCGGCGGCGACGCTGATGTAGGTCACTGATTAATCCAGAGTCGCCGAGGAATCATCCATCACGCCGCTCAACGACACGACGCGCCATAAACACGCCGTCACAAAGTCACGCAGGGCTCCCGCCCGCGCGCACAGCGAGGCCACGGTAAACATTGGGGCGGATAAATCGCACCGCAAATGCCTTTCTCTGTGAGGCAAAATCTCACAAGCCACTGCGCTGCGGGAAGAGGCCATCAACCTGCTTCTGGACGAACCGACTTTCTCGCCCTGCAAAATTCAAGAAACAACACCCTGCTCAGCACAAGATGCAAGCACAAGCAGCACGGTACGGTGCACCGCCATTGTTTCTTTTGAAGAGGTTGTTCAAAACCACACGTTCGAAATCCAGTCGCATAATCCAGATGCCTGAACTTGGCTTTCTCCATGTAATCCGAGAGATTTCACACTGAATCCAGCATTCTTACTCCAAACCTGAAAATACCACGTTCAGCACTGGGAGAGCGGTAAAAACGGAAAGGGATTTAGAAGATCCATACGAGTCACAAAACCGTTCCCAAACCATGTATCATAAGCACTAAAATATCCCACCGTGGGGACTCCGTGTCCTACTCTCCCTCGTTCCAAACAGCTCTTCAGCTCCGGCGAGTCTGCGCGGATACATGTGCATCAAATACCTATGCCAGAGCCTTAATATGATGCAATGCATCATTCATACTCAAACGCCCAAAATCTTGCCTTGTCCTCCAGAGTAACCTTGCTGTGTAAACGTTAATCCATTATGTGGTGCGGCTGTGGCAAGACGCTGCACCCCGGGCTCTGGGCCCTCCTGGAGACGGACGTGTCGACGCTGAGAGCGAAGCGTCCCGCGCCGCGACACCTGCCTCATCAATACAGCTTCACCCCGAGCGCGCCGCTCTTCAAACCCAAAACTGATGCGCAACCTCTGCTGAGCGCGCGTGTAATCAATCCCTCAACAAAGAAAGAAAAGCGAACGTGTAGCGTGGAAAACAATGCCAAGTGTGCACAGAAAAGACAGGAACTGAAACTGAGAATCAACATTGCGACAACAAAAGAACCATATGCCACACGAGTGTGGCAGATCGTTGGTGAACTTGCTGGTACGAGCAACGAAGCGAGTTCACTTCACAGTCTCAACATCCACTGACGACTTCAGAGCTGCTCTCGGCTTTCTGAGCGCACCCTTCACAGGCCCTGATCAAATAAAACACGCAACACTGAACGATTCCAGCTCATTAAAGTGAACAAACTCGGGTCCATACAAAACGCGCAAGCTGCTTCCGATTGCAGCAGTGAATTTGTGGTGCAAAAAGCGAAACAATCACAACGCATTTGCCTGCATGAATCCTGGAGAGCTTCACTAATAGCCCTGTTGTGGAGGTAAATGTTGCCATGAGAGTGAATCATGATAAGTTTGCGAAGGCTTTCCCGTTTTTATTGGCACTCGGCTACAAGGCTTTCATCTGACACACAATATTCTTGAAGTCCCTTTCTAACCAGATCAAAGACACCACCTGCACGGGCTCCTGAAACCCGATAAAGGAAATTGCAGAACAACACACATACGATTGCATGTTTTTTTGTAATACATGTATCGATGGAAGTCAGTCGCGGCGCTGGTGTCATTTCGGCGTTTTGTACGAGTAATGTCGTTCCCATCATCTCAACCTCTGGAGCTTGACGCTGAAACAACTGCTCACTTGTGAGTGCGATTCTCCGCAATTTGTATTGATTTGCTCTCCGACCTCAAGGCTGGTTCTCAATCACAAAGACATTGTGCTTCAAGAAACGGGTTGAAACGGGTTGGGGTCAGTTGTGTGAATCGTCACGACTCGTGCGCTCCGCCCTGCTTCTCGAGACGAAGAATCCGACCCAGGAGACGGAATGGACCGACGCTTCCATGATAGACTCGTGTTCCGCTACTCACTGTCTGCTCAGAGGAAGGAAGACTTCTGTCGACATGAAACCGGCCAAGCTCTGGTGAGAAGAACCTTGGCATTGCCTCGTGCAAATTATGATTGACTAAACCGACTTTGCACCTTCTGTGAGAACAGCTTGAAAACCCTGTGGGCGAGAAGCAAAGTCCACTGTCACGCGACGGACAGGTGCGTAATATCTATGCAGCGATGAGATTGACACTTCCTTCTCCAAAACGAATCCAAAGGTGCACTTTTTCTCCTGACCTGGCCCCAGCGGGATGACCGCTTGCATGCACAATTCTAGACAGACCAGTGCAACAAGACATCAACCCACAGAGCACGGACAGATGCAGCACCGTCCGCGAAGAATATCGTCACCATAATTCCATTGCCAAATGTGGGCAGAGGGTTGAAAGGATAATTTGTTTCTGCCCTGATCGATCATGTGCTCAATGCCACACAAAAATTCATATCCGCCGCAGCATTTCATGAGATGCTTGCAGCTGATTGCAACATTTGTCCCGCAAGAACCAGTCAGATGATGAACAAGCGCCACCGATATTTGCTGCTGTGATTCCAGAGAACATCAGCGCAAGAGGACTACTCTGCCGCTCGGGCTCACAAAGGCACATGCCGCTGCACTCAAACACAAATCAGCTCAATGAGCGAACGGGATTCTCCACTCGTATGAAGCCAGACTCGTTCTCCAATGTCACAAACCTTCGGCTGAATCCCGTTCTTCCTGCGTTGCAGACTTATTTCACGGCGAGAGATCCAGCATTGCAATAAACTAAAGGAACATCGTCAACTTTAATGAAACATCCCATCTATTTCAGCTGCACCTGGATCTTGTCTGGGCTTCGCGGCTTCAACTGGCACGTTCGGCCAGAAACAACGAAGAAAACCTTTACTCAGTAATGAACATCACAGTTTGATTTTCTTGCGCCAGTGAAAGACGTCCCGTTGAAGTTCGGGTAGATCTACTGTTGTCTTTGTGCTCCAGCACGGTTTCAGGCCGTGCGCGCGCACAAAGTTGTCATTTTACCTAGAAAAGGTACTTCCTAATTGTGTGGATCTATTGTGCGATCAAGGACACTATCCGCAGACTTTTCTTCGAAAATGTTGAATTTGCTGCACGGCTGATATGATTCCAAGCTCACTGCAACGACATCTTGTTTGTGTGTTGCATTCAAGTTTTGTGTACAATCTGTCGATTACGTGCAAAAGCAGCTTTTAGAACCGAGATTGTACTCGTTCACCAACCAATCACCAAGGAAAATGCGTCATTTGACCATCTTCCGTGACAACGCTGGCAGATACTTACACGAGTGGGAGTGCACTCGGCTTCTACGCAGAGTACGTTGCAAAATGACGACAGAACGAGCACTTACCTAAAAGTACAGAAAACAGAGCAATGTTAGTATTTTTCGTCCAGACCCAGGTCCACCTCATCTGTTCTTATCAAACAAGATGACATCAAAGAACACACAAAGAACTTCTACCTCATGCATCTGAACAAAATCCTGAACGCAACCGAAGAAAAGGGAAAGGTCTAAAACGAACCTCTCTCCTGAATTTAGGAAGTGAAACCAGTTTGCATTTCAAACCTATTGAAAAGCAAGACTGTCTGATTTCTGAAAATTTTCCAGAAACTGAATTCCCAAGAACATTGAAATGTATCGGCCTGAAGAAAGAAGTATTCACTGATCTCAGACGATAACCACTCCCACATAGTGCTGAAAACCGTGTCGTCCCCATGTGATTAAAATACTGTTGCGTAAATAGCTTCGGCCACACGCAGACCGCGAGATGAGATCCATTTTCATCGTCTTCAACAAATAACATCAAAAATTCATGCAAATAAAAACTGATCAATCGCGCTCATGCCCGACAGGAGTGGACGTCACAGGGCCTGGCGAGAAGACCCACTCTGCCACTGCTGCCCAAGTGTCAGTTGACCGAAATGTTTGTGGGTGGATCACCTCTGAACACCGGTGGCTTCTTTCACATGTGATTTTGACCTCTACTGGATTGGTTGATATAGGAACAAGACGTTCACGGAATGTCGTTGAGTGAGAATTGGGAGACAGTGGCACGACAAGGCACGACACTGGAGACTGTGTTGGTTTCCGTTCGTTTGATCAACTTCATCTTTTTTTCATACCGCACGACGAACACAGCAGAACAACCAACGGTGATCAAAAGAAGAGCATGCAGCCAACCAGATGAAAAGAACAACACAAGTTGCCTTGATGAACCAAAACTGCAATGAATGAAACGGCATGAATTTGAGGGCATTGTTGCCATTCCTTCAATGTCCTACCTGGCATCACAACACATTTGCAGAACACATCCTTCAAACATAATTGGACTAATTGAATTACTGATGCCTAGCGCTGTATGAGGAGGCACTTGCTCCTCGAAGAGAAATAGGAAAGCTGTGACACTCCTAAGCACACAACAGAGCATTACGATTCGCGTCACGGACATTCCCCACCAAGGAATCCTGCATAAATTCTACCCAACACAAGATAGCTGAGCACAATTCTGCCAGATAACAAAAAGAGAAGCAAGTAATCAGGCTGAATTCACGCAGCTTGGTGCCTTTGCTAAGACGTTACCTGCAAAAACGACTGCCCTAATTGCAATCCATACGCACAGAGCCATTACTCTGCAGAAGCCACGCTCCGCTCGACGCTTCAGGCTGCGACACAAGACAATGGACTACATCATGCCAATGCAACCGCCACAAACAAGCCCTGGGCACCACTTGACGCACAACTTCCGGTCTCAGCCTTTCAAATCAAAAGTGGAGTTTCTCGGCGTGCTCGGTAACTCTACACGATTACTGCTGCTGCAAACTAACATCGATATGTGGCTGAAAGTGGCTAATCTGTTCTCAGCAAACCTTAGAATTTGTGCCTCCGGCTGTGAGCTCCTCGTCACCATCCCGATGGATATTTCCGAAAAGATTGCTGCATAACTCAACGACCATTGTGAACACGGTGTGCAAGCCATCGGGTATGGAATGTGCTAAGGTATCCATATGTGCCGGCACTCATGCCTACTGCAAGAACACGGAGAAGTCCACATCATTTGAGTGCTTCAGTGACGATCTACACACAACATGCTGCATTGTGTATTGCCGCTCTACACACAATCTGTGAATCTTTTTCTTTTCAAATCTAACATGCACTATTCCCAAGCATTACACTCAACGTTTCAGTATTCCTTTGGCTGTCCCAGGAAAGGACTGTCCATTCAAATGCACTCCCTGAGCTTTTGCCTGTCGCCTGGTCTCAAGCCAATTTATGTATTTCCTCCGCTGACTCGACGGACATTGTGCTGTCTCAACAAGCAATACGCGACAGCTGCAACTGTTGCCTACATCTCCATTTGGTGTTCGTCCCGCCCTATTGTGAACCACGAGTTGCTGAGATGAAACAGCGCACCTAAATGGGCCACAAACCTGATTGGAACCTCGCATGATTTCACGACGCACCGGCTGTCCATTGTGAAAAACACCCTCCCTGCACAGGAAGTAGGGGATATCGACTAAAAGTACACGCAGCTCTGCACTTCTAACGATCGCAGAACCATCAGTTTAATTTGAGCCTCCAGAAACGAAAGAAAGACCCAAATGTGATGTCAGTGGCACTGTCCACCAGAAAACACAACAGACATGAAACCAAAACAACACGGGAGTTCCTCACAACAGACGCCAATTTATGCAACGCCAATTTCAGGAGAACCTGCCTGCTGTAAATGAAGCCATTGGTGGCTCCAGTGTAATCAATAATTAAGAAATTACTCATTCCAAGAAGTCATTTAGCTTTACAGTTGTCCTTTCCCGCAACAGAGGCAATAGAGATGTGGGGCTAAAGGTGCCTCCACCAGACAGAACATACTCCCTTGATTGCATCTGAACCAGGCTGAAAGTGACCCGTTCTGAAGTGGCTTCCTCGGCCTTTTAGGATAATTAGCAGCAGTTTCGGAGAGCCAAAGGAAGTCCTGTGAGGGAAAAACTCACGCTTCTATTTTCTGAACGTAGATGGTTGAGTTTGCAGTCGACGGCAATCCAACATCGACTTCTGGAACTAATTCATGACGCCACAAAAAAGCTCGTTTGCAGAAAATTCCCTCAAAGTGTTGAGCGGTGCAAATGGAAACAGAAACATCTGAAACACTTGCAGGGAAAAAGAACAACACAAGTGCGCATTGGGATATCTCCATTTTCAGAAAACTCCCGACAGTTTTTGAGCTTCGTGCTCAATGGAAACAAAACGTTCACTGGGGATGGATTCCATTTCTCTGTAGGAGAGGATACAGCCTCAAAACAACCAATCCCAGACAGCACAAATCACTTGATATTTCACGTGGGGGAATCACTGAAACTGCCAGAAAACTTATTCGAGAGGAGGACTTCACTTCATCTCGACTTGTCAAAGTATGCCTCTCCGTGACGCTTGTGAAAGCCAACTTTGTTCTGTGAGTTTTCTTTCGCACTTGTAAACAAAGGTGTATCAAAAGGAATGAAGTAACACGCCACGTGTAAACTGCAGCAGAACAACGTACAACGAGCATGCTTCACGGCATTGTGTCGCGCGTGCCCCAAGATTGATGTTAACTGCAAGCATCAAAATGTTAATCAAGCTAGTTCTTGGGCCCAACTGAGAGATTACATACAATCTCTTCAGCTGTCAATATCCAAATGATACTTGTGCTGACTCCAGGGCCAAAGTTCTTTTCATGGGGGGGGGGGGTCCTAACAGACACACACAGCTACAATATGAACCGCGCCTTGCGCGACTGAAAACAAAGACTGTGAATGCAGGCTGGTTGGCTGTCATTACGTATGGACAGATCTGGATCATGGTTTTGTGTGTCTTCCTCATCCCCTTTGTCAAGGAAAAAAACAAATCATGCTTTCAGACAATCCGTTCTCCAGTTGGGAAGAGACCGGGTGGCATTCTTCATCTTCAGACAGGTGGAATCGATTCGGGGCAAAGCCTGACTAACTCTCTGCTGCAGATTCTAGACCAGCAAATCTGGTTCAGTCCAAAACAAACCAGGACACAAGATGCTGTGCACTCGTTGCGCAGCACTTGGCACCTTTTCGTGGCTGAAAAACTGAAGTGTATTTTTCAAACAAGTTGGTCCTCAAAAAACAAGAAACGCGGGGTCCACTCTTTTTCAAGAGTGGTGAAAAAACATTGATGTTTTGTTTGTGAATCTTGATGAAACAAACTAGGAACAAGAACTCGATGGTCTGGTTCAGTCCAAACCAAGCCTTGACACAAGATGTTGGACATCAGACAGCACCCGTTGCGCAATAAAGAGGAACGAGGGGTCCTGTGGTCAGAAAAAGTCTGTTTTGTTTGTGAACCTTTCTTGTTCACCTTGCTTCGGTCCTTTCACAAACAAGAATGCTACGCATAAAAAGCGTGTGGTCCATACAAACATTCGCAGTTCATAAACACCTTCAAGATCAGAGGGGCATGCTCTGAATCCTTGTGAGAAGCAAGATTTGACCATTTGGAAAAAATTTTCCTAGACCCACTTTTCAGCCAAAAATGGTCAGTGAGCATTTTTCGAAAGTGGGTCTAACCCTAGACCCACTTTGGCCAAAGTGGGCCGAACTGGGAAGGGGGGGGAGTTGGACCCACTGTGGGAAAAATGGTCAGTAACCAACACTGATCATTTTAAAAAAAAAAAAAAAAATACGAAACCG
>JAAUXT010055198.1_pt1 | contig 10277 bp, 15 predicted proteins | sample 7278171 | NCBI WGS metagenome assembly JAAUXT01 (sample SAMN14350112, study PRJNA611818) | marine sediment metagenome | isolation source: surface marine sediment (1.8m) | place: French Polynesia: Moorea | collected 2018-08 | reverse complement strand
GCTGTGGTCAGATTGGAAACAAGCTGCTGCAGTACCAAAACCAAACAAATAAAATGGGGAGGAGTGTAAGGCGTGATGTCAGCATCACAAGATATTCGGACGTTGTTGATCAGCAGAACGTATACACAAACCAAAAGGAAGTATCACTCTAATTTGGTTCACACACACACAATGAGTTATGCAGACCCAGGTGAGGCTGAGTCCCTCTGTTCTATTGCACCTCCGCGAGCACGAGACCTTCGTGGCGTTGCGGACCTCAGAAACTCAGACACAGGATCCAGGCAGTTTAAATCACCCTGGATCACCAGCTGTTCTCCCCGCGCGTCGCGCTCCCAACGCACGTGTCACAGTCCACGTCAAAACTGCCCTGGAACAAAAGTCCATCCGCGACGGAATCGCTGGTACCTTCAAACGTAGCTGATCCCACTTGTGTTACAACGCTGGCATTCCGATTCACAGCAGATGCGACTGATGCTGCAGCGCGTGTCTATCACATAAAAGCGGGTTCGCAGCAGGTCCACGTATTTATTTATGTCTTCTTCACAGTACCTCGGTCTGTGAGGAAGTAAAGCGCGAACAACTCACAACACAAAGGCCGGGGCAGCGGCGGTAGCAACGCGATGGGAGCCAGCAATTCAAACAGCAGTGCAGACAGTCTGCGATCAGCCGACAGAGTCAGAACCATGCACACAGTGGAGAGATAAATCAGGCATGGTGCACAAGAGCAACATTGAGTGGGCATTGTCATATCTATGTAAATGCAATCAAACTTTTTGGACGATCAGGCATTTGTGAAACATGAACGTTCTGCAGCAGAACCATTCAGTGCAGCATGAGGGGATAGAATCTCACACCAGCTTTACTTTCATGAAAAATGCTTCATGTGCGTCAGTTTCTTTCAAAATAGAACCATCTGTCCGTAGACACCTGCAAATTTTCCCGAGACTCATTAAATAGCGGAGCAGTCGGCTCCCCAGCCACAGAATCGAGGCCTGCAGTGCTATACTGTGGAACCTACAAGCTGCAAAGCTCAGTTCAGGCATTTTGGGCCTCAATTGTTGTCACTGTCCAAAAGCGAACCTCAATTCCAGTCCGTCCAACGTCAATTCGAGGCTGTTTGCCCACACTGAGTTTCAATGCGCAGATTGGATCAGAGCAGATGTTTTGACAGCGTGTTCATAGAGTCTGGATACAGACTGTTAGAAAAGAGGCCCGACCGACCGACCGTACTACAGCCTGACGTCACTGATTAGCAGTCAGGTTCTGGCGCGACCTGAAATCGGTTTCTCAACCAGAGCAGCCGATTCTCAAAGCGCGGAACTCTGCAACAGACCCGGGCTCGGGACGCGCCGATTCCGCCCCGTTTCCACGCAGCTCGTCCGGACTGCGTCAGAATAATCAGAGTTCAGGTCCAGAGGGAGGCGGAGGGGCGGATGGTTCTGTGTTGGGTGGGTAGGTGCAGGCTGCAAGTGGCCTGGTTCTATCTGGGTCACCTCAGCCTGGGCGCAGGATCGTAGCGATGGTGCATTCCAGATCATTTTGCATCTGGGTGAGCCATTTCAGAGTGGAATGGTCGAGCATTGATGAAGCTGGGTTTTGGGAGTGTGGAGTGTGTTGCAACCAACAGCGGCCGAGGGAACTTGGAAACACAGAGAGATGCTGGTCTGTGTGCCCTGCAAGAAATCTCCACCCCATCCAGATGCGTTCTTCTCGCTAGCCCAGCTCCAGCGCAAGTTGGGATGGGCCGCGCTGGCGGCTCCCGAGAGCTCCAGCTCTGAGAGCGCAGGCGCAAACACCAGCGATTGGCTGTCGACTCCATATTTGTTCATCACATGATCAGTAGGTGCGCCTGGGGGTCACAGTTAAGTGGGGAACCACTCACGCACGCTTTACCCACATTCAACACCGGCGCACGCGCACCTGCAGCGAACGTCCAACACACACACGTCACATCTTTGTGCGTTTCTGCAGCACAACCGCTTCAGCTGAGTGCTCAGATCCGTCAGCTGCCCGGCGCGTCTGCAGGGTGGAGCCGTGGAAAGCAGCCACGTTATCAACACACTTCAGCAACACACCCGCCCGAGAAAAAGAGCAACGGGTCTCGGTGTGCGTGTACCGCTGGGCTGGATTCAGCATTGACTGTTCATATTGTGGCTTTGGAGCTACATTTACAGTCACAATGGAAGCCACGGGCCTTTGTTCTTTCAGTATGCCAGTACTACTGCAGCTGGATCTTCTGCAGGGACATCTGAAATCTTGTTGTGGGTGTCAGTTCGCATCTGCTTGTGGGTCACCCTTTCCTCGGTGTAAGCACCAACATCACTGCCTCAGTTCCCAACTGATAGAGACGCAGTGAGCATTCACCACACATTTTGGGACCTATCAGCAAAGTGAACAACCAAGACCAATATCCCTTGACACACGTGTTTGTTCGCTCTACTGCAAAGAAAGAAGTCAGTCATGAGTTGAGCACTCTCGTGACTGAAAATCTGGGGAGCGCTCATCGCTATTTAGTCTACGCGTTGCGGTTGACGGTGCATCACGTCGTTTGTGTGTTGTTCAGGGCTGATGGACGACTGAATAGTTACAAAATTAGACAGCTCCAACTGCAAACAAACATCCCATCCACCGCATCACACAACGAAACAACAATACATCATCACGTCACACCGCACAAATCAGAATGAACCAACACATTTGTAAACTGAATTGTGGGTCAGTTCCGTCTGGCTCCTTCAGGGAACCAGGGTTCTGCCTGATCCCAAAATCGCACGGGAGAGTGCGACACTCCCTGGTCTCCTGAACGCTCCTCAGAGGCACAACCACCAGCAGGGACACTGGATTCCTCGGTCAACTCTGCGTGCCCCCCAAGAAGAAAGTTAAAGGCCATCAGACATGAGATTTCCATTTGCCAGTGTCAAGGTGTTCACACGTGTGACTGGTCCCCTCGGTTTATAGGGATGAGTCCCAGTCAGGTAAATTCTAAATCTGCTTGTGGACTACACCCCAACTTTTGAAGTTCTGTTTGGCTTCCTCACGAACTGGCAACTTCGATAACCGCACTACAAAGTCAGAAAACACCTGCTTGTTCTGCACAACTGTGTGTTTTAATCTACAGACGCGTGTGACCCGTGACCAAGAAACCAAGCGACACACATTGTCCTCGTCTTCCTACCTTTGTCCTTCTGCTGCTGCTGCTGCTGCTGCTGCTGCTGCTATTGCTGCTGCTGCTTCAGCTCCAGGGTCGCGTGTCTTGTCTTGCTCCTCTTGGCGCTGGACCCGCCCTGCTTCTCCAGGGCTGCGGTCCCGCCGAGCCTCCCGACCCCGCACAGCGCAGCGGGCCGCTCCGCCCGGGCCCGTCCAAGCATCTCGAGCCTGTCGATACACGGGGAACTTCCTGTTGTCAACTTGAGCCTCCGACTCTCTTCGCTGAAATGAAAAAGATATCATTGCTGTTCAAGAATTTTTATAGATTTCACCATCCCATCTTCAGTTCAGTTCAGGTGCAACTTGTATATTTTGTGGAAGATTTGAGAATTTTGAAGGAACCTAACGAGTGCAGGACTCCACTTTGAACTGGGTGCTGCACGGCCCTCGAGCAATCCAAACCGCGGATCCTACACCTTTATCGAAAGAGAGCAGAAGGGCAGATCCTGGACTGGACCCACGAGGGGAAGGGGGGTCCAACCCTGAGGTAATTTCGGCATTCAACTTCACAAAAACTTAATGCGACAAGTAAAATAGATATCTACTGTCTTCTTTTGTGCCAAATGCGCACGAACAAGTGGGCAGAATTGTTTTGTTTTGGGGCGGTTCCCTTGGAGCCCGAAGCGTCCTGGACCCACCATGCTTCTCCTGTCAGTGGTCGACCACAGGTTCAAAAGCTACGAGCAAACACTCGTATCCATGTTGAAAATAACCGAAATCGCAAGTGTAGATTTATCCTGGTTTTTGTAGTGATGGGCGAACGTCTCCCACACTCTTCAATCCTCTCGCACGCACACCCGTATCCGGCTAACACGCACGCACACACACAAACAAACACACACACACACACACACACACACACACACACACACACACACTAGAACACGTCTGCTGCTGCTCCGTCAGGCCCTTCACAGGTGTGCACCGAGAGATTAGAACAGAACATCTGCAACTCCATTGGGAATCACAGAGAAGGAAAGGTCTGCGTGCGGGGTGAAGGTCTTCGGGATCCAAGGGCAGGGGAACATGGCTTGCACCCAGCTGTCAAAAATCAAAAACGCACACCTCGCAAATGTTGCGCTGTCATGACAGACGCCATGCAAGCATGGTGGTGTTTTGGTGTCACTTGCTTTTGGGACCATGTGCTCCAGCGGCAAGTTTCGTCCGCTCCGGGACCGTTGCGAAAGGAAGTTCAACATGTGCAGAGTGTTGCACAACAAATCAACGAAACGAAGCCTCATTTGCACTGTGCGCCCGAACTCTGGCGGATCCAGGCTGGGGTTGGTTCCGACCTTGCCTTGACTGGAGTTAATAACCCTGCAGGAGAGGGGCAAGAGCCAAACTCAGACCTGGAACATGTATCCACACGCACGCACGCACGCACGCACATGCACGAGAAGCAAAGAACATGAACTTTAACAAATTTTCTGACGCCAAAACTACAAAAGGAGTTTTGTCTCGGCGTTGGTCGGCCCAACCTGGATCCGCGACAGGAAAAACTCAGTCTGCATGGCTGTGTTCGCGGCATAGCGCGCACATGCATCGAGAGTCAAGTGTCGCGTCTGACGATACGTACGCGTGCTCGTACTTGGTTCCCAAAACTGCAGTCGCCTTGATCAGTCTTCCAACCAGGTTCTCATTGAATGAGACATGAAGCGAGTTTTATATTTTTCTCCAACCAAAGAACCAACCAAAGAACATCAGTCCCCCACAAAAGGACAACCGCGGGAAATGGCATTAAATTTAAGGTGAGATCGGATCCGTTTCACTGTTTTTTTGTTGTGACGTTATCGTGCACCCTTGCCGTGCATTCATGCACATGCATGTGCGCTGTGCATGTCGGAAGCAAAGACGATGCTGCATTGCGTGCCTGGGACAAAAATTGCTGTTTCCGCCCGCCATGTGAAACGGACCTTGTGTGCGTACGGCTCATTCACGTGTTCTGTTTACTGTCCCACATACAAAAATACAAAGCATCAACAAAAGGTCAAAAACCAGCCGTCAATGCCAATGTTATCTCGATGAGCATTCGTTCTGTAGCATTTACTCCTGTTGAAAACGAGTGATTCATCTGGGCATTCGGACCAGTAGGTATTTCCAGAAGTGTTCTGGTTTTGTACTGCAAACTCTGACGTCGCGGTCGTTCGCTCGTGTGCTCGTCTTTCAGGGTGCATGCATGTCCTTCAATTCGGTGCCGCATTTTGACCTCTGCCCAACACTTCACATGTGCGGACGTTTCAGTTCCCTGCACGAAACAGTTTCATTTCAGAACCATGTCTGACTCGACGAGTGTGGAGGGGATTCTGGAGAAGTACGTGGACGCCGACTGCAAGGACATGTACGAGATCCGAAGATTGCTGTTCGGGGCCACGCTTCCGTAAGTGGACCACACCATGTGTGCAGGGGTACTGTACTCGTATTCAACGTTCAATTGCGGACGTGTTCACGTGTGAAGGGTCGGATACGAGCAGGTGCACATGGTCAACAGGCGACCCAAGGAGGGTCCTGAAACTTGAGAACCCTGCAGGGAACTTGACTGCGGACATGCACAGGGCGAAGAGGAATTCTTTTCTGGCAGAACGATGACGAGACAGCACGCTTTGTTCGGCGATCGGTGAGAAGCGACGTCTTTCTCACGCAGGGCACCACCATGCAGTTGGTGTGGTGGATACGAGGGTGATCCTAAAACTCCTTTCCGTCATGTTTGGGCAAGTGGGTCAGGTCGACAATGTCCTGAACTCAATTGCACAACAGAATGACCAAGAAGTCATTGACATGTGAAGAAAACACGACCCAAATTGCCAAACATGATGGAAAGGAGTTTTAGTATAACCCTCGTACGAGGGTGATACCAATGCTGGGGATCCTTTGCATCAGCTTCAAAATCAGTGCCGAAAAATTGGCACACAATAGGCGTCCAACTTTCTGAAGGTGATATAACATGCTTTGCTGAACCACCAGCATTGGTCTCCCCCTCGTGCACGGCTCCAATTGGTGTGGTGAAACTGGCGCCACCAGAACTTTATTTGAACGGCCCTCCACTCACATGGACGCGTGTCATCGTTCCGCCAGAATAGATTTTGCTTCTCGTGTTCAGAGGCGCACTTCCCTCACTTTCGCACGTCATGAACATGTTGGCATTTAGAGTCTTCACGCGCATTGCCTTGTTGAACCATGATCTCGAACCCGCGAAAGGTAATAAATTTCAGAACGCTCATGACCTCGAATATGTCATGATTTTTATCAACGCGACCAACATTTGTGAAACCCAGACAAAATCCCCTGAACGTGTGTGTGTGTGTGTGTGTGTGTGTGTGTGTGTGTGTGTGTGTGTGTGTGCGTGTGCATGTGTGTGCGAGTGCGTGAGTGCGTGTATGCGTGACGTGACCCACGCAAGACCAGTGAAAAGGGAGATGGAACTTCATCGCCTTGCGGCTTCAACTGTTCCTGCTCAGTCACTGGATGTCCTCTCTGCAGGGCGCTGCGCTTCGACGAGGCGCCTCTGGCGATGAGCGGCGGCGAGCACTGCTTCGCGCTGCGGGGCTTCCGCTTCCCCGGGGCGGCGGCGCCCGGAGAGACCCGCCCCGAGCGTCGCGTCCGCGTCGGCGTCATCCAGAACCGCATCGTCGAGCCGACCACCGCGCCCGTCCAGACACAGGTGCGACCGGTTCACACGGGCTGAGTCACTGTGCATACGACGACGCAGCTGGCGCCCATTGACGTCACATAGCCCGTTGCATTCCGTCGAGCCGCGGTCTCTACAGCCCAACGCAATCACGGCAGAGATGGGATGTGATTGGACCAGAACCACAACTTGATAAAACGCTCGCTACACGCACGTTCACGCACGCACACGGACACACACGCACGCGCAGAAACACGAGATCCCTGTCTGTTTTCCCCACACAAACCAGGGGCTGAAGGTTCCAACGCCTTTTGTAGCTGCTGGTTTCTGTTGGCTATTGCGCTCCGCACAAACGACGTTCTGTCATTGAGGCCCAGACGTGTTTCTGCTCGTCTCCCAGATCAAGGCGCTGCACGAGCGAATCGGCTTCATCATCGAGGCGGCGGCGCTCTGCAAAGTGAACATCATCTGTCTGCAGGAGGCCTGGAGTAAGTGCACGCCCCTGCATGGAGACAGGTCTCAAAGTTGAAATTACGGGTACGCCCTCCATCGCATGCCAAGGGGTTTTCATCCCACTGAAGAACCTGCGCTAGAGAGGGTGGAGTCCCAGTTGGTCGATCCGTATGCCATAATGATCCATTGGACAGAGCTTCAGAAGCGCACCCAAGGTTTGCTTGCTGCTCACATCAAACGCTGGGACACGCAGCTGCAGGATCTGGCATTGGGTGGGGCACTTTTAACTTGCGAACATGAACACCCAGGCGCACAACTGTGCCGTATGACAGTGCAAAAACAGCAGGACCTCGTTCAGAGATCAGGGTTGCTCGGGCTTCGTGTCTCCAGGCAGCTGGGCCTCCATCTCCCGCTCTTCCGTCAGGTCATCACTTTTGGAGCTGTTCCTCATGCATGAAGTCCACAAGTATTGTGTGTGGAAGCAGCCAGGGTCTCCAGGGATCCAGGGTCCGACTTTGGGAAGCAGGCACCCTCTGGATTCACGGGAGAATCTCTCAGACGCGACAGCTTGGCGCAGCAACAGCAGGGTCTCCAGCTGATCCATGGTCGGGCTGGTGGAACCAAGCCCCGTCCCTGGATCCACACGACGCAATAGCATTGCGCAGTGCAGGGTACCCTGGACTATTCTTCCGTCCGTTGCAGCGATGCCGTTTGCGTTCTGTACGCGTGAGAAGAAGCCGTGGACGGACTTCGCGGAGTCTGCGGAGGACGGAGCGACGACGCGTTTCCTGCAGGGCCTCGCGCGCAAACACAACATGGTGATCGTGTCGCCGATCCTCGAGCGCGACGAGGAGCACCAGGACACGCTGTGGAACACCGCGGGTGAGGGGAGGGAGCGGGAGATCACACGGGGAGCAACACAGGGGCAGGAAAGTGTGGGGACACTGGAACAACGCCGGTGAAATCGTGGAGGGAGGAGAGAGTTTGGAGGGGAGAGCGAGGTGTGATCACCACACTGTGGAACACCACAGGACAGTCAAACCAAATAGGGGCAAGTGACACCACTGAACAGGGACACCCTCCCCGCGGGCTTGCCCTGTCGAGCAGCCGTGCACAATGCGCGAATCTTGGTCCGTGCGACACGCATCGCTCAGAACACTGACGTTTTCAACCAATAGGAAACGAAATTTAGATCTTTCCGTTGCTTGCAGTGGTGATCTCCAACAGCGGCAAGGTGCTCGGAAAGTCGCGCAAGAACCACATCCCGCGGATCGGTGACTTCAACGAGGTGAGTTTCGAGCTGTTCGCGTCTCAGCTGCATGGGCAGCAGCGACCTTCTCGCAAAGCCAATTGTTTGGCATGAAAAGAAATAACACGTCAAGCTTCACGTTTCTCATTTTTCTTGCAGTCCACGTACTACATGGAAGGAGACACGGGTCACAGGGTGTTTGAAACGGAATTCGGTGAGACACTGGATTTTACGTCTCTGAGTCTGCATGCACATCGGTTCGTTGAACGGAACCTTGTCCTGGTCGCGTTCTTCAGTGTACGGAAGGAGCCCGCCTTCCAATTTATGATTTTGGGTGTGGGGGTCGAACGGTTGTGTAGAGATGGGGGTCGATTGAGCGCAAGGCACCTGACGGAACGCAGTCCTCCATTTGGCGCAACGAAAAACGATGCGCGCTGAGAGGGAACGGTGCGCTCAACTCGAACCCGCCGTGAGCCTGACATCTGCGCGCTCTGCCCGCAGGTCGCATCGCGGTGAACATCTGCTACGGGCGACACCACCCGCTCAACTGGCTCATGTACGGCGTGAATGGGGCCGAGATCGTCTTCAACCCGTCCGCCACCGTGGGGACGCTCAGGTACGCGCGTTTCTGCAGTCAGCGTGTTCGCGCGCATTTGGCGACAATCTTGTCAACAGGGGCGGACTTCAACTTCGAAAACTTGAACATTTGCAGAATGAAAATGGGGGAGTTTCTTCGTTGTTTTGAAGTCAAGTTGGTCGTGCACCTCAGGCTCACTCGCCTCCAAGTTCCCTTTGGTGTAAATATCAATTCAATGTCCTCTTCTCCACGCTGATTGGCGTCGTTTTGTCCGCAGCGAACCGATGTGGCCGATCGAAGCACGCAACGCGGCCATCGCCAACAGTTACTACACGTGCGCCATCAACCGCGTCGGAACGGTGAGCGCCGGCGCGCGACGCTGGCAACGCCGCAGCCCACCAGGGGGCAGGGGGCACTGCGATGTCAAGCTCACCTGTGGGGGGGACTGAGGTGCTGTGCGCCGACACTGATGCCACGCCAACAAATACTGCGCGCCGCGCTATGCCCACCAGGTGGCACTACTCGCGCTGCGCACTATGAACCGAGGTGGAGGTGGAGGTGCCACCCATGACCGCCCCTCCTCATACGCAACAACTGCTCCGTTCATATTGTTTGGCGCGCTCTGAGTCTAAGACTTCTCGTGTCCTGTCTGCATGGCGAAACCCCGCGTGCGAAACGATTTGGAACTGAATCATTACCAGAAGAACAAGAAACCAGAGGCCAATTGAACTTCGAAGGTTGTCACTTTGGGCGCCAAGCTTCCCTTGTGGCCATTGCACGAGTCTGAAAAATGCCAAACTCTCTGGTTCATGGTGGACCTTCAAGCCTCACCTGATCGCGTGTTTCCCGCAGGAGACGTTCCCGAACCCGTTCACGTCGGGAGACGGGAAGCCCGCGCACCACGACTTCGGGGAGTTCTACGGCTCGAGCTACATCGCGGCGCCCGACGGCTCCAGGACCCCGGTGAGTAGCGGGCTCCAGGACCCCGGTGAGTAGCGCGCTCCAGGACCCCGGTGAGTAGGGCGCTCCAAGACCCCGGTGAGTAGCGCGCTCCAGGACCCCGGTGAGTAGCGCGCTCCAGGACCCCGGTGAGTAGCGCGCTCCAGGACCCCGGTGAGTAGCGCGCTCCAGGACCCCGGTGAGTAGGGCGCTCCAGGACCCCGGTG
>JAAUXT010042597.1_pt1 | contig 10277 bp, 20 predicted proteins | sample 7278171 | NCBI WGS metagenome assembly JAAUXT01 (sample SAMN14350112, study PRJNA611818) | marine sediment metagenome | isolation source: surface marine sediment (1.8m) | place: French Polynesia: Moorea | collected 2018-08 | reverse complement strand
GTCCCCTCTCACTCACCCATCTCGTCCCCCCTCCCGCACCCATTTCGTCCCGTCTCATTCACCCATCTCGCCCCCCCCCTCACTCACCCATATCGTCCTGCAGCTCCTTGAGCTTTGTCTCGAGCTGGGCGCGCGTCTTCTCGCTCTTCTCGCTGCGCTGCATCACGCTCGCGATGTCCACCATGGCGCCCTGGAAGAGCACGAGCCCCTCCTGCGACCCCGCGCCCGGCTTGGCCGCAGCCCCCGCCGTCCGTCTCGCCGGAGACTTGGCCATGTCTTCCCTCGTCGCCAACAGCAACTTGTTACCTGCAGCCAGCACACAACCAACAAATTGTGCCCCAAACGAATCTGTTCAATTAAACTTTTGTGCAACGCACGTGGCCGTTCATTGAGTGAATTTCACCAAGCGCCGCGACGTTTGTTTTGTCGCCATACTGACCCATTCCGACCGTCTCGTCGTCCAGCTGGATGTTGAGCGGTTTGGGCGCCGGCTCGTCGCCCGCCTCGCCGCCCTCCGCCCGCTCCTCGCCGCCACCCGCGCCGCTCTCGCCCGCAGCCGTGTCCTCCTCGCCCTCCTTCTTGTCCTCCTGCAACACAAGAGGCAATGCAGATAACCATCGGAAAGAAAGAACCCAAAGTTCACTCTCCCTGTTTTCTTTCCCTCTCCCTCTCCATCCTTCGTTCGACGGAACAAGAACTGCCTCTCCCTCCCTTACTCTACTGATTTACACCCTGTCGGCGGTTTCTTTCACAAAGAAACGAGCGTCTGGCACAACAAACTCGCACCAACCTTGACGGGTCTGTCGGTGAGTTTGCGGTAGTTGAGGATGTCCCTCGACACCAGTTTGTTGATTTGCTTCCGAATCTGCAAACAAGAACCAAATACATTCGTCCAGACTCCACGGCGTCTGATGATTTGGGACAATTTTTGCGTGTCTCTGCAGGGGCCAGTCACACCCACGATACAATCGGCTCCGGAAATCTCCAGTCACAAGCCCCTGGTGTGTGTGTGTGTGTGTGTGTGTGTGTGTGTGTGTGTGTGTGTGTGTGCGGGTGTGTGCGCGCGCGCGCGCGCGCGCGTGTGTGTGTGTGTGTGTACTGACCTGTGCCCGGGACAGGTGGAGCCCCATGGTGTGCAGTATCTCCTCCGTGTCCTTGTCCAGCAGATACCCCGTGTGACTCTGGTCGAAGTAGACGAAAGCGAGCAGCAGCGCCGGGTTCTCCGTCACATAACGCGTCTTCTCTTTGCTTCCGCTGCCGCTGCTGCTGTCCTTGTCCTTTTCCCGATCCCCTGATCGCTTCTTCTCCCTGTGATCGTCTCGCTTCTTGTCTTTGTCTTTCTCATCATCGGCTTCAGCCTCCATCTCCTCTTCCTTATCCTTTTCCTCTTTCTTTTCTTCTTGCTTCTCGTCTGTTTTTCGTCGCTTTGCGTCCGGTGAGCCAGACTTTTCTTCGTCTTTCTTGTCTTTGTCTTCCGTTTTCTTCTCGTCCTTTTTCTCATCCTTCTTGTCCTTGCCTTCCTTCTTCTCATCCTTGTGCTCCTTCTTCTTGTCTTCTTTGGGTTTCTCGGGCAGCACGAGCAGCGCCTTGTAGATGCGGAACGCGAAGTCTCGCATCAACATCTCGTTGAACAGCTCCGCGAACAGCGACACCTGCGAGAAAACACGAGAATGTTCACTCTTTTTTTAGGTCCCGAGACGCCAGTGCGACCTTGCCCTGTGTCAACAGTATCTTGCTTGTTTGATCTGCCCAACAATGTTCTGAATCTGTAAACTGGAAAGAAAGCCCCAAAACACGAAAAAACGCACCTCGAACGAGTGTTCCTTGTTGTCCTCTGGGCGATAATCGAGCAGCACGCTGAGCGACATGACGGTGCAGTCGAACTTGCCCGCCTTGGCGGCGGGGTTCGGGTGCACGAGGATGGCCGGGTTGTCGGGCAGCGTGTAGCGGCGCTCGATCTGCGCGCGCTCCCGCTCCTCCCGCCGCTTGCTGTCGTCCTCCTGCGGGATAGACCGATGGTGTGTGAGAAACAGCAGAGAGGCAGAGGCAGAAAAGTCCATGCGAGAGAGTGTGGGTGAGTACAACTGCGGGTGTTTGCCATCCTGTTGGGCTTTTTACACGCGTATCTGCGAGCCTCCACACGCGTTCCGCAAAACAAACCTCTTTCTTCTTCCTCTCCTCTTCCCGCTCGTTCACCTCTTTCTTTTCTTCCTGCTCGTCCTTCGTCTCCTGCAGAATGACAACAAAATGCGTCCAAAACCCGTGCACCAAATGGACATTGCAAACGCACAGCATTTTGATGGTTTGTTTCTCGGCACACAGAAATACTGTGGCGTCCTCCCCAATTCTTTGCTTTCTCTTTCCCGTTGAGTCTGTTCAAGCTGGAATCCCACCCCATCTTCACCCGACGCAACGACAAACACTTGACTCGCACGCTACGCACCTCTCCCTTCTTCTCGGCCTCCTCCTCCTCCTTCTCCTGCTCCGTCTTCATCGCCTTGGTGAGCCTCGCGATCAGCTGCGACTTGAGGCCCTTCGAGTTGACTCCGCGCGCCTCCAGCTCGCGCCGCAGATCGCCCACCTGCGAGATACGGGTGCGTCACCGTCACCGCGTGTTCATCAGTTCTGTGTCCGTGAGCAAGTACCGTGCGCTCATCGCGTGTGACACGGATCGTCAGTTCTTCTCACACTGGCTTTGTGACAGAATCTTGATGCGTGTGCCAGAGACAACAGGAGACCTGTCACGAACAGTGCATTATTTGGCAGAACTTGCCTGAATGACTGGTCACTGAGACGAGATTCACGCGTAAGGCGTCGCATGTTGCGACCCGACACATTGCACAAGCAAACACTGCCCGAGGTGGCGCGCAACCTCGACTGGCCAAGTCGCACAGGGGGACGCAAGGCATCCGACGCCGTCGATCCGCAGCGCCTCCACCCCAGGTCCAATGTGAGTGGCGCGGCGACACACTTACTCCTGGATGTTCTACGCAGCCCAGACCCTTACCTTCAAGGTTTTCGGGTCGAGCTCAGAGTAATGCGTCGGATCACTTTTCTCTGTCGGCGCCTCTCCCTCCTCGTCGTCGTCCTACACAAAACACAAGCCATCACAAAATTAGAGTCGAGCCCCAACTCGTGCACCCCAAACACACGGAGAAGCCACGTCTATTTGCCTAAAATTTTGTCCTTCCTTCTTTGCTTGCATTCTTCTCCGGGTCAGAAACAAATGATAGAAAAAACATCACGGTTTGTTTCAAGCCAAAGCAAAAAAAAATAGTGGACGGGAACACGGACACATGACTACAGCTCGCGAGCGGGTGGGGGCTGGGTTTGAGCCCCCTCTCTGGTCTTCCTCCCGACTGGCTTGGTTGGTTGGTTGTGGCTCCTATCTTTTGTTGACTTGGTCAGTCGAAGACTCAATGGTTGGATGGATGTGACAGCCAGCTTGCTTTTTAAAGTCTAAATTGACTAAATCACAAAAGGCAAAAAAAAAAGTTCTCGTCTCTGGTTGGTTGGACAGGAACGAGGCGCGTTCGTTTCTATGGTAACTCGTTGCGTGCGTCATCACTCAGAAGTGAAATGGTCGTATCTCTAGAAGAAGGCCAGCATCGTTTTAAAACTGTACCAAAAACCCAAACTGGAGTCAGTGTTACGCTTTGCCACTCACAGCTTTCACTCTTCACTGAAATAAAAGTGTTGGTTTGTGGTTTTGCTCATTTTCTGCTGGTCCAACGTCACGCGAGGCCGGGGGTGTAAAAATAACACGAAGGAAAGCAAGTAAAGAAATGAAAAAGTGCCCGATAGAAATACACTGAGTGGAACAGAGGAGGAGAGTTTTGCAGCGAAAATTTGGAGGCAGCAACAAGGACTGGGTATCAAAATCTCGAGTTTCATTTTTCTCGGGGCGATGGAGGGTTGCGATTTGATGAGTTGCCCGGAAGAAGAGTCAAATCATAGAGCAAACTGTTGTTGTGTGGCATCCATGACAACGGAAATTTGGACAACAGCAGCAACCGATTCACGTTCTGCCAAAAATGAATTTTGAAAATGGCCAAACAAAGAGAGAAGACTAAAAACAAATAAACGTACAAAACCAGGAAAGTATGAAGAAAAGCAAACAGAGAAAGTGTATTTTTATCGCGGGCAGCAGAGTGGGGCGGGCGGCCGAAACCGCGGGTGGGCGATAATTGAACGAGAGAGCAACGTGGTAGATGCCTGTGTCTCCTGGCCGCTCTCGGCCGAGGCCGCTGTAATTTTCTCCTGCAGCTGCTTTTTGTAAGCCCCCTGTAGGGACTCCCACTCAAGTCGAGACGGGGTGCAGCTCCAAACGTCTGGCAAGAAAAGGACGACAGTTTCAACGCGTGCGGGCGACACCCGGCCGCCGCGGTGCTGCTCCTCCGGCCGGTGGTAGCGGATCTCGGCGAACCTGTACCTGCGTGAGCGGGGACGGAGAGAGAAGGCAGCCAGTTAATACACGCCCGTGACACGAGGTGTCGCACATGTACAATACACAGTTGGGTGCGGTTGTGGTCGTCAATGAGAGTCGTCGTCGTTCGTTGTTGTTGTTGTTGTTGCAGTTGTGGTAGTGAGAGTCTTGATGATGTGAATGGATTGCGAATCACACACAATGTACAGAAGGGGAGCCAACTGTGCAGTGGTGCTGAACGGTGTGCAAATAAACGCAGGCCCCATTTCCTCAAAAGCTTCCAAGTGTCGCTTCGCGGGGGAATGCGAAACGCGCGAAACGGAAGGGGCTGTGGAAAAGATCTGTGCACGAGATTCCTGCACCGTGTGGGACACTGGACTCGTCGAATTGACCCGAACCAACGCAACATGGCGTTGAAAATTGCCACCTCTGAAACGCTCTCCCCAAACCTCTGGAAACCGCCACCCCAATGGAATTCTATTCCCAATTAGAATTCTTCTGTGCGTGACACTGAGATTGTTCTGCCCAGGACGCTGCGAAAACTGACCCGCAGGAGAAGGTCGTGAACTTTCCCCAAATCTAAACAAACTTCACGTCAAGTGGTTTCACCCAGTCAGCGTCTATTTCCTGCGCTTCAATTACGCCACCAGGAAAACTAGATTGCTTCTGTCTTCAACCAGAGAAGCTTTGCGTGCCATCCCCTCATACAATCACCTGACTTGCGCTCTTACCTGTGCTCAATAAACTGATCACAGAGAACCTCCCCCAATGCAGCATGCAGTCCCTGTACCCAGCCCTCAATCCCTGCACACCCAATCCCCCCGCCCCCAAACCCACCACCTCACTCCAACCCTTCTAGAGCTTCAGCAACCAACATGCACCCCCCCCCCTCAATCTGGTTCTTCGTCCACCCAGGTCCCGCGGGGGGTGTTCGCGCGCGCGTGCGCAGACGACTTACCACTGTGTGCAGGAGGAGAGGTCGATGCCCGTGAGCGCGCGCGTCGTGCGGATGGCGGTGCGGATCAGGGTGCGCGGGTCCTCGCCGGGGTTCGGTCCGTCCAGCGCCGGAGACCACGGGCCCCCGATCGCCATCGGTTCGCTCTTCCCCTTCAACCCAACCTGCAGCGGGAGGACAACTGTCTTTCATTTTGTTCACGCACACACCCGGTCTACCTCTTGCTCAGACCGAGTGTCACTTTGCCCCTACTCCCAACCAACAGGGATGAAGAACGCTCCACCAACTGAACCAACGAAAGACGAGCACGATTCCCGTTTCGATAGTGACAACTAAATTCCGTTGAAAGCTCGCTGGTACGTGACCTGCCAACAACGCCCGCCATTTTGAGCCTCGCTCTGGATAGTTCGCCTGGAATCCGGCGAACGAACGGCAAAGAACAAAAGGCGAGTGCAAACGCCGGAAACTGCTTCAGAACGAGACTCACGAGAAACTGAACGAGTCTTGTCGGGTGCTGAAAGGACTCGCGCTGATCGCTCGTGTCCTCGGCGAGGCCGCACGACTTGTGGTAGAGATCCTGCAGCGGGGGCGACGCCATCAGCATCACCTGCAACACGCACAAGGAGACTGTGAGCAGCGCAGCACACACACTCGCCACAGAGCGAGACCAAAACCTCGAGAAGTCATTATTCCGCTACACAGACGCACACACAGATAAACTGCGTTCAGATGGACACACACGCGCGCGCGCTCGCGCGCAGATCATGAACAAAAGCATAAACACGCTGCACCTCTGTCCACTCCAGATAAATGCGCACATACGCGCGCGCGCGCACACACACACACGCACCTTGGCGCTGAAGAGGTGGTCAGCGTCCGACGGCTCGAGGATGGCGTCGCTCTTCTCGGTGGACGCCACCTCTTTGCTGAACACGTGGAAGGCGGCGGCGTGCCCCAGCGCGAACGGCTGGTGCACCGGGAAGGCGTCGATCCACGAGAAGTGCGCGTTGAAGAAGTCGGACGGGATGTACAGGTTCTGGTAGCGCGAGCGCAGAGAGATCACGTTCACCTCGCGTCTGTGAGAAGAGTGCACAAGGGTCAGCGACAGTGCACTGAGGTCAGTACGAGTGCATCCATGTGAGAGTGACAGTGCACCAAAGTCAGTGCGAGTGCACAGAGAGCGCGTGCGACTGTGCACACAAGTCAACTCGGGGAGAAATTGAGAAGCAGAAATTAGTTTTCTTTGATGCACGTTTCGGTCTTGACAGCGAGAACGAAGTCATAGTCTGCAGCCAAAACCCTCCCCCCCCCCCCCAACCACAGTCGATCAGTTTGGTCTGCAAACCACGAAGCTTTCACCACAAAACTGCGAAACAAATGCAAACGTAGTACTCACGTGTCGAGTGATATTTTGGGTACCTGCACCATGTACCTCGCGACTGCGCGCGCAGGTCTGCGCGTGCGCGGCGGACTGCGCGTGCGCGAAGACGGCGATCGGGACCTGTCACGCCAAAACGAGGCTTTATTATTCAGCAGCGCTTCCCGATAGCGGATCACCCTCTCAAGGGGACGTTTCTTGTAAAAATACCGCATCCCTCTTCTTTCTCAACGGTGATCAATAATTGTTCACGTCCTAACGATTCTGACTTTGCGATACTGGACTGAGAATTGATCGCAACGTGTCTGCGCAGCCTGTCCGATTGCCACCTCACTGTCGTGTGATAAGGTCAGTTTCACACGCTTCGAACACACGACCTTGTTCAATGGATGGGTTTATCCCGGTGAGTTCAGCTTGACTCACATGTCGCACACTGTACTCAAGTTGCGTCACTGGTACCTTGACGTTTGACCCAATTACCCCAATTCAAACGGTCATTCGCTCTTCCCGCACCCGGTGCGAAGCCAAACGCACAGGTGACTTGAGCCTTGTGTCTCCGCACAAGTCGCCAAAGAAGAATTCATTTTCCCACGAGTATTGGTCGCATCCAATTGAAACACGGACCAAAAAATTCACCTTTCTTTTCTTGAACTGAGATCCCATTGAAACCAAAGTAACTCGCACCCACATCAGACACATCCCTTTCGATTCTCAATTTCGGCGCAAAAAGAAGTTTGCGTCTTATTCTGGGGTGAATACGGTGACGCCATCTGGCGTGAACCTGGCCTGACCGCGCGGCGCCAACACGCACCTGCGGGGCGAGCGGGACCGTTTGCGGGGCGACACCCTCCGCTCGCGGCGCTCCCGTCTCTCCCGGTCGCGCTCCCGCTCCCGCGCCGGCCGCTCCCGCTCCAGGCCGCCCCCGAGCGGCCCGCCCTGGTCGGCGCGCCCGACCGACCCTCCGCCAGCGCCGCCGCCCAGTCGGTTCGCGCGCGCTGTGACGGAAAACAACACATCAAACCAGTCCAGACATTTCGTTAACATATTTTGCAGCACTGCCATGGGAATCTTATACAAGAGGAATTGTTCCCCATGGCAAGAGGAAGATTCCAAAAGTCCGATTTTCCCATTGTGCTCCTTCCATTGATGTCAAGGTGAATAGAGACAGTACACTGACTCAACCATTTCTTTGGTTGGCGGTGGCACAAAGGAAGACAAGTGACAGGACAAAATTTTTGCCCCCTCATACGGGAACAAATGTGTGTTGAGACTCTCACCTGAAGGAGGCTGCGTGTGCGTCTGTCCCATGAGCGGCGGCGGCGGCTGCGGCAGCGCTGACGGCGTGATCCCCGCCATCATCGGCGGAGGCTTGAGCAGCCCCTGCCCCGGGTTCGGGCCCTGCCCCGCCCCCACCACCGGACCCAGCGTCACCACCGGCTGCGCGGGCTGCTGAAACAAGCGTTCTCGCTGAGAAAACGTCCATTGCTCGTCCAGCAGCAGGTGTTCCCAGTGTGTTGTCGGTACAATTCTAAGAAAAGGCTCAGCTGATGTGGTTCACCAGGCATTTCAGTCAGGTGTCCCCAACACAGCACCGCACAGCGTGCAACCAAATGAGGTTGTCACGAACTTTGATCTCTTTGCGAAAGCTGGTTTGTGCGAACAGCGAGAGACAACGTTTCCGCGCGTGCTGTTGATCAACATCTGCTAAACATCTGCGTTCATTGAGAACACCAACCGACTCACCCACGCTTTCTGCTGCAGATGCGGCACGTGTGGCCAAATCAACTCAGCACCCAGTCTCGTTCATTCGACCACACAGCCACGGACAAACGGAGTTTGTTCCCACCTGGTTTGGCAGGACCTGGATGCGGTTGGCGTTCCACTTGAAGGGCATGTTGGCGTTGTAGGACGCCTCCACCAAGACGCGGTCGTTCACTTTGGGCAGAACACCCTTCACCGAACTGGAAAGAAAACAAGAATCCGATGTACATGTTGTGGATGCAACAGCAATGTCACCAAATTCCTGTTTCTAAGTGTTCCACCGGAAATTGGCTCAAACCAATTTCAATCAATGAAATCAGCCAGTCAGAACAAATATCCACCGAACCCGCTCCGCCGCTGTACTTCGCTGCACTGGTGTTCAGTTTGAGTTTGGAGACGCGCACCGAAGCGTCGTATCCAGTGTGAAACAGAGCTCGATCAACTCACGACATTTGGAAGAAGACGTCTTCGTCGACGAAGCCGAAGTTGTCGTGCAGCTTGGTGACGACGCCGGTGAAGACGCGCTGTTTGGCGGCGGGCGGCGGCCCCGGCTGCGCGGGGCGCGGCGCCGGGTACGACACGGTCGCCACCTGCTGGGACGCCAGCGTCGTCGGGATCGCGATGCCCGGCTGCGACAGCAGTGACGCCGCGCCCTGTTGCGCCAACGCGCCTTGCTGCGCCAACGCCGTCTGGAGACGAAACCGAGCCGCGTCAATCCCACATTCGTAGATTGTGGGCGTCCGTAACAGGGTTCAAATGCACTCTTTGCTGCCAAAGTGAGTTTGCTAAGCAAAGATGCATCACGACAACACATCTATTTTCTACCAAACGAAGTCTGAAGTTTTCTCAATGTTACAATTTCAGAAGTCCCAAACACTGGTCGCTATCGCTGGACATTTCGCAAGGGTGGCCTGGACACCAGCACCGAGACTATCTCCTGCCGACGCCCCACTTCACACACACACACACCTGCCCCCCCCCCACACACACACACCTGTCCCGCTCACAAACATCTGCCATGATACACACACCTGCGCCCAACACTACCAAACACACATTCACACTCTCACCTGGACGCCCGCCAGCGCCACCTGCTGCTGCGTGTACTGGTGCTGCGCCAGCGAAGGTTGTGACGCGCTACTGATGCTGTACACCGTCGGCGTCGCGATGCCCGGCTGACTCATGACCGGCGCCGCCACCCCGACCTGCCCCGGCGCCAGCCCCGCCACCAGCCCCGGCACTGTGGACAGAGAGGGGCACCCGTGAGAAACACCTGCCACCCAAGGTGTACCGGCAGTGCCCTTTCCGTGTGTTCACAAAGTTGACCAACAATCGACACGCGCTCGCATTGAGCAGTAGACTCTACTTTTGTGGCCAGACGACAGATCCACGAGTGAAGTCAAGAACAAGCCCGCACTACACGACTGATCTGCCTTTGATTTACAATCATCTGCGACGGTGCAGATGTCCAGACTCCACGTGGATACCTAGATCGATAGTCCAGCTCTGAAGTCAAACTGTCAATTGTCATTGAACGCTCCTTTTTGTAGTGATATCACAAACACACTGGTTGGTATCTCGGGTGAGACTGGCTCGGTGGCGCGAATCTCTTGCTTTATTGAATGCACAGTGCTGCCACCAGGTGGGTGGTGGTTCTAAATTCATGGCTGGTGTGTCACACCACACTCCTCCCCCACCAGGGGGTGCTGGCCTCGTTGGCCTTCACAACCAATTTTAAATATTCTGAATATTTTTAC
>JAAUXT010038012.1_pt1 | contig 10277 bp, 11 predicted proteins | sample 7278171 | NCBI WGS metagenome assembly JAAUXT01 (sample SAMN14350112, study PRJNA611818) | marine sediment metagenome | isolation source: surface marine sediment (1.8m) | place: French Polynesia: Moorea | collected 2018-08 | reverse complement strand
TACAATATATCACAGTCAACGCTTTCAGGATATGTTGTCGGCAGAACAGACTTTCATTCATACGCTGCTCAGCTGAAGTATAACTACTGCCATCCTTGCAGTCCTTGCAGTTGCCACGTGTTTACGTCATCAAGAACTCCTGCCGACTCTGCAGAAAACTTTTGATTCCCAACCGTTTTCCAGATCAAACAGTCAAGTCGACCGTTGTTACTGACAAGAATGCGGATGCCCTCCCTTCGAGGTGACCAGTCCATGGTACTGAGGACAGGACCGTGCCTGTCATCCAGAGGCTTGATCCAGAAGATATATGTGACACCAGTGGTACATTGTGGGGGAGCCAGCATGCAAGGGGTCATGGCAGAGTAGTCTGCATAAAATCCATGTGATATTGATTTGTTAAGCAAAGCTCCATTCCCATTCTGTGAAGAAAAATAGCAAAATTAGAAAATGTGAAGAAAATCACACACAAATACATGTAGCTTCCAGGTATTTCTGACATGTATTGAACTCACATATCCTGCAACTAGTTCAACAGTGGCTGCATCCAGCGGCATTGTGTTGTCAAAATCCAGACAGTAGGTGCATCCTGTTTGTGCTGACAAAAGAAGGAAAAACCTGTTCAGAGACTGCTGTGTTCAGGTTTGATTTAATTCTTCCCATGACAGTTTGACAATTTTCTTTTACCAGATTCTATCATGAACAGAGGGTTATTTTGAGATGCAACAATAGCATCATCTCCACAGCCAGACACCATCCAACAATTATCCTTGTTTTGTGTATCATCAAATTGGAAAGCAATGCAAGATGGATCCAACATGCAGCTGAAAAGAAACAGCACACTTCCTCCAATGAATATTATTGTTTTTATTCTGCAGAAATGTTCACCTGTGTCAGTACAACTCCACATGTGTGAATGTTTGGAAAACTTAGATATATATCTTGGGAATGTGATTCTTTTTCTCATTACAATTCATGAGCAAATGCACAGGAAGAGAAAAATTGGGTGTCTCCCAGATGCAACATTTTTTTCCTGACAACTTTCTTGTTTGTGAGATGTCAAAATTGCTACTTCATGAAAAGTCTTTCCAAACTACAAAATAGACACATTTGTAGAAATAAGCCTGATTGAAACACACCTGGCTGCGCAAGAAGCATATGATGATGAACTTCTTTGATATTTCCTCCCAGATGTGGAAGTGTGAACTTTGGAAAACCACTGTGAGCTGCCCACCAACTGTGCTGACTGACCTGTTGACAACACCAATCACAAAACACTTTCAGAACACAACTCATGGAGACAAATTCATGTGAAGTAGGAATAAAGTTGATAACTGACCTGCTGTCAAAGGACTATTCCACAACAACATCGTGAGCAGAATCGCCATTTCACAGTGTGAGAACATGTTGTACGTACACATCACCCTGTAACAAAAACTAGATGATGCCAGATGAAGGCTTTCAGTTGGAAATACAGGACCTGCTTCGCAGTGAAGCCAACAAATCTTTTTCTGCCTCTGACCGCTTCTGGAACCTGATTCTCCCGAACCAGATTTTCAAAGTGGACAGTTTCCTTGTGTTTGCAGTGTTTCCTTGGTTCCCCACGTCAGCAGCACTCAGCAGAACAATACTTGTTTGTGACCAGCTTATCAATGTCGCTCAACACAATAGAGATGAAGAACAATGGGTCCACTCTGCTTTGTTGTCCGCCTCCACCTCGAGCCCTTTACACACTAATGCTGCTCTGTGACCACCAAAACTAAACAATGAAAGACAATCATACATTTTTGACATGATGAATTGACAACTTTGTGAATAGACACGGGTTCTTTTGTCACTGCTAAGAAGGACTCCGCACAGCAAAATGGGCAGAAAAATGCTGACATCATCAATTATTTATAGCATTAATGGACAGGTGCTTTTAGCTCTTCTTCCCTGTTGTTCCTCAGCTGTGTATCTGCACTCAATATGGATCAACAATATCTTCCTGTCCTGTTGTTGTCTTGATTGGTCCTTTGTCCAGCATCCTGAATGGAGGGCTTATGATTGAGTCTTATTGGTGGCAACAGGGACACAAATCCACCACACAAAGAGTGAAGAGAGTTGACCTCAGCAAACTAACTGATGAGAATTTCCACATCTTTGGTAGTCAACCCAACTAATTCTGGCCTCGCTCAACATTTACCTGTAATCGGATGCTGAACTGAGATCCTTTCAAGAAAGTCAGGAGTTGATTGCCTTCCCGAACCCTGACCAGATTTGTGTCTTACCTCAAAGGTCACTGTAAAAACTGTGAAAAAAGAATACATAGCGCTCGGAAATGAAACTTCTGCTGCAGTGCTGGTTTCACTTTTATTGTTGCTCAACAGGTTTTAACTTCACACTTAAAATTTCTAGTCCAGTTGATTCCTCAGAGGAAGGTGATGAGCTGCCCACTGAAGTAGGAGTACAAGGCATTGGAAACATCCCCAGTTCCGTAGATGGTCTCTGAGGAGATGGTTTCAATCCCCACTGTCTGACCAGCATCCAGCTTCATGTAGATCGCAGAAGGGAAGTAGCCTGAATGGAGAAAAATACTCAATGTTTCGGGCTTGTACTTCATGTGTGCTAAGCTCAGAGAAGGAACTCAAGTGGAAATGCAGGACCCACCATTTTCAACAAACACGACCCTCTGACCATCCACAAGGAAATAGTACTGCTGGTTAGAAACTGCCGGATCCGTCACATACTTTTTGGCATAAAATCTAAAAACAAATTTGATAAGAGCAATTAATATTTTTTTTGTGATCAAACTGGAGGCATCGGAATAAATTTGTTCATGTCACTCAGAAAACAGTTTGCATGCTGTGTGAAAGAAGATAATGATGACAAATGGTTCATTTAAAAACAAAAGACAGGCCCTTTTACCAAATTGCATTGAAAAGTGACAACCTGTAGTTTCCATTTTTTGGGGCTCTATACAGTCCAGATCCTGTGTCAAAATCATTTCCCACATTGATATAGGCCACATCCCACACAATCTGTTCTCCATTGGTCACATCACAACCGTAACAACTGAGGCCAGCAACAAAAGTGCTGTCTGCTGCAGAAAGAACAGAGAAGAAAAACTTTCAGTTCAGCCATAGTTTGAAAGCAAAGCATTTCATGCAACTTGCCCAAGTAGTACCAAGCAAAAATGTGACTCAGACCCACACAAGGCTTACTCAGTTGGTCTTGCTTTCCCTGTGGTCCATCTCTGAAGCTCTCAATTTCTTCCCACAGAAATTGCTTTTGCTTTATGCAAGTATCTCTCTCTGCCTGAAAATGAAAATATATCAACAGGACACTAAAAGTTTAACACAAATTCAGGCCACATTCTGGAAATTGTTGCAAAATTGTGACAGAATTTCTCATTGTCTCTTAGAGGATCTCATTTCACCTCAAGTTTCTCTATTTTCTGCTGGAAGATGTTGAAATCTTCATCTGTTGCCCCAGAACAACATGGAGACAGAAACAGACCCAGAAACAAACACAGCCTGAAACACATCACCATGTCCTGAAATGAATAATTATTTTTGGAAGAGGTGAAAAAAGCAGTGTGCAAAAGTTGCTGTTGTGTGCAAGGGTGGACGAAAAATGCAGAATGAATATGATGGGAAACACCAGAAGGATTGTGGGATAGTGCAACCAAACCAGGTGAAATATCACACATATTTCTCACCTGGGCAGGACAAGGCGCAATGCAGAGATACAGTTTGATCCCAACCAAACAGTCTCTGTCTCTTGTGCTGTGTGTGCAAACAAAATATCAAAATCCCAATGTTGTTCTGTCCTGTGTTTTGCGACTGTTGAGAGTGTTATAAACCTATCTAGATGACAGAGTGTCATGAACATATCCAGATTACACCCACGAGAATTACTCTCACAATGTCCTGTGACACTACATTTTTGCTGCACACTGAATGTTCAGAGTTCAACGTATTGGATCTGCGAACCACACAACACAACACAGCCTTTTGGTCTGAGCTCTATGTGCTCCTTCCCAGGAAAAAAAATAACACACCAAACACAAACATCAATGCAAATATCAAATGCATCACTTCAAATGCAATCATAAGTCAAAGTTAAAAACCTCTGAGGCATCTGGCCCTGGCCCTGTGGGCCCGTGTCCAATAATAGGAGGGGTATTGCCCCCTGTTTCGTCTTCAATTGCGCCTTTTGTCTCTCATCTTTGAGTCATACGCGCCATCCTCATGGAGGTCTGGTGCACTTGCAGATGCGTTCGTGTACCGGTGCTCTGAGAGGGATCTCAGAGCTTCCATTGCGTTTGCACGACAACGTCAAGGCCTGAGCAACCTTTGCCGTACACCCAAATTTGCCACTTATTTCTGCAACATGACTTGTCTCTTTTTTTTGTCTACACCATCCAAGCAAAGAAATGTGCTGCCTCTTGGCTGGAAAGCAAATTTGCTTGAAGCAACTTCATTGGATCATATTGATGCAGAAATGAAATTTATTGTTTCAAACGCAAATCTACAGCAGTCTGTTCTGGAGAGAAATTATACTGGTATTTTACAATTGAAGAGCTGAAAGCAAACTTCAATCTTTGTCGGTTGTTTGATCCAAATTCTGTGCAAATCCTGTGAACCATCCATCCAGGGAATGTTATGTCAACTGATTGAGAATCTGTTTTGAAAAGAAACATGACACCAATATATTTTATGGGGTATAGGGAGATTACAAAGACTGTTGCATTTCCTTTCTCAATGACAAATAGGGCATCAGAGCGTACTCACTCAAACATAGACCATCAATTCACAGATTGTCAAAACATCGGCAACATCCAAGCTGACAGCTACATATCGACCAGTGACAGCTTTTTCAAATTGAATGGTCCTAGTTTCCCCTTCACCAACAGTCCCATCCACTCTGGCTCCCAGTGTAAAGCTTGATTTATCATAATTTATCCCATCAAATGTGTCTCCAACTCTAATTTCAAAGTTACTGAGTCTGTCATCTGCAATGAAATTTAAACATCTGCAGTGTCGTCACAAAAGTTGGCTGGAAAAGGTAAAAAGAAACACAAGAAAGAAATGCAGAAATGGTCAAATGACATCAGATGTTTTTGATGATGAACTCACAGCAAGAGCACTGCCCCCTGTTGACAATGGTCACCACCTTCACTGCAGCAGGCTCCCCAAGATCCACCACCCACCAGGGTTTCTGTGAATGAGCGGTATGAGTGCAGCTGTCCCCGCCCCAATCATTGTCATGGTTGCCATCCACAGCTCTTGCTGCAACAGCTCCATAATTGGTGGAACTCTGGTAGGCAGTCTTTCCAAGGGCAAGGTTTTGCCCTGAAGTTGAAAATCACAGGATTTGTGATCGGGGTGTGCAACTGTTGGAAGGAGTTTGGGACAAAGACTTTGTAAAATGTTGGGTGAGGGAAAAGGCCAAGTCAAAATCTAGAGCGAATGAGATGGATTCGAAAGTCCAAACTTCCACACGTGTTGACCACAAAATCCCATGACAACTGAGACAAGAAGAACAAATTGTAGAGCATGAGCGACTCAAAGAGAAGATTACACATGTGCTTCCATCAGCAGAATTTGTTTGGGAAAATAACAATAGAAAACACAACACACCACCTGTACCTAGCAAGAGGATAACATGATCATGATCATGCACATGTACAACACTGAATACAAAGGAAAATCATTTGTCTTCTGGTCAAATAGAAGATGTTCCATTCCTGACAGAGACCCAGACTCACCTTTCTTGTTCAAATTCTGAAATTCAGCCCAAAATTCACTGACTTGAGCCTTCTGTTCCTGGTTGGTTCTGTTCAGCTCTGCTAATGTTTCATTGAGACTTTCCATTTGTTTTTTTAGAGCTTCTGTTGTATGTTTGGAGTCCCAAATGATCTTGGCTTGTTCATCAATGACCTTGTATTGCTCATCTATCAGTGTGGCATATGTATCCATTTTCTTGTTTGGAAGTCTGCAGTTGTTTCCAGCCAAACCAGGTAGCATAATTGCATAGAAAACTGCCGTGGGCCACAGAAACATGATGCCAGAGTTTATAGGTTTCCTGAAATAAACAGAAAAATTGTCACTCAATGGTGCAGGAGTCAGATGACTCTTTGGTCACAGTTTCTTATGTTTCTAGCATTCCAGAGGAAATGCACGGGAATCAAGAGCACTGTGGCAATGTGAGAAATGTGGCAGTTTGGTCAGCTTTGCACATCTGCTGTCAATGAGGACCACACATGGTGCTGACCATCATCACTGTCTGCCCTGTCTCTGTGTGAACCAATCTCACCTGCAAAGCAAAAGTGTCTCTGCTTCTTCCGTCTTGTAGCCAGTAAGAATTCGTGATGAAAGGTGAATTGTGTGGCCCACAGTAGATCTGAAAAATTGCTGTTTCATTCACTGGACCTATGAACAATAACAACAGCAACAACAGCGCTTTTCACACTGGTGACCTGTGCTCATTTTTTGACGTCAGCGTCAATATAAATAAATATTGAACCCAATGGTGGAATTTTATATGTCAGCCCAAACAATGACCACGTTCCACGCCATGTGAAAACCGGTAATAGCAACACCAAAGGTCCTGTAAATTGTGCACAGTCAAGGGAGATGCACAGAACTGACGAGGGCACTCATCAATTCATTCAGTGGCAACAAAAAGAAAAATAAATTCCCTGAATTTTATGCACAGTAATTGCTGCAGAAGAGAAGCTCTTTTCAGTTTGCTCATTTATTATTGAACACAGCCCTGTGGAATTCATCCATCACTGCAGCAGAATTCACTGCCTCAACAAAGACTTATAAAGTGCCATAAACCAGCTCATGTAATATTTACACTGGTGAATGAACAGCAATAACAGCTTCACCACATGGGACAACAACATCACAGAATTAATGGACCAGAGAAACTCACTGTCATGCAATATTCACTCTAATGAGTGAACATCAACAAAGGCTTCAAAGGAACAAAAGAAAAGTGATTCATAATTCAACCTAATGACTGAAGATCAACAAAGGTGCCACATTATAAATAGACCTCTGAGGGATGTTCTTCTCTGTTCCTCATTTCACTTGCAACAAAGGCTTCTCAGGTGGTATTCTCTGCACTCATTGAAACCTTTCTATGGCTTCATGCATTTTGGACTCTGATGGCTAAAGAGCACCAAAAGCCCAATGGTCATGGATTCTCATATAAATTACTCATGCAATCTTTATTCTGGGCACACAACAACAATAACTCCACAGGAACGAAGGGAAGTTCAGTGCCTGAGGCCGAGGACACACTGAACATAACTGTCACACAGCAACGGACGTTGCCCAACCACAAACCTCGACACAACAGTGTCGCGACGGGTGATTGGCTGACGTCCGTCACGTGGTGACAGCAACTGTCATTGTGTGCTGGGTCTGATCCTCGTGCTTTTTCTCTCTTGAGTTGTTTCAAATTTTGACTGAATAAAAACAATGACATCACCAAAGGGAGAGTGTGAACCACTCAAAGGAACCGATGCACCTCGACATTCCTCGCGTCATGTTCACAGGGGGGTATTCACACAGGCAGGGTGGCTCAAAATTTTGACGCCAGCGTCAAAGAGGCTGATGCCGCCCTGCCTGTGTGAAAACCCCACCTCTTGTGTGCAAACTTCAACAACAGCCCCAGTGGGATGAAAATAACAGCGATTCACAATTCATACAAATGGCTTCAGACCAACAAAAGCCCCAGAGCAATGAAAACAAAGGATATTCATAATTGAACATCGTGCTTGAACAGGAACAATACAAGCTGTCTGTGGTGGAATCAATATCCATCACTTTTTAGTCATCATGTTTTAGTCAACCTGCAGACAGACAACTAACAATGCATGAAGTCCAAACAATCATGCTCACCAAAAATTGAAAACTATTTTGCAGAAAGCCTTGCAAAATGTCGACTCTGATTCCTGACTGAAGATGACCTGAAGCTGGGAGCTGATTGGAAAATGTGATTGACAAACATCCTCTTTGGTTCCCCTTTGATGTCGAACAAACAAAGAGCATGTTTACAGTGTTGGTTGGACAGAGTATTCAATAAAAATTTCATTTTACCAAAAGCTAGAGGCCGATCCTCATTGTTCTGAACACATCCCAAAGCATAAAAACATGAGGCGTTTTTCCTCTTGCCTTGCCAAACACTCCAAGTTTGTGAGTTGTTTCTCTGGGATGACATTTTGCTGTCCCCTTTCTCCCGCAGGTTTTTCTTTTCAGTGAAGTTACTTTATTTTGTCCTGGCTGAAGTCTTTTTGCCAAGTACATTGTAAAAATGTCAGCTCATGTCCAAATCGCTTTGGTTAAGGTTGTAACCTTTCCGATTTTAGGTGATTTGAACAGCTCCAAATCAAAATTTCCACTTTCCAGCAAATCCAAATGCAAAGCAGAATTGCCAGAGCAAGGCATGGTACGCAACCTTTCTGGTCAGGGTTTAGAAGGTAACAGTCAAGTTGTTCTTTTTGGGATCCTAAAAATGCCTCAAAAGGGAAAATGTAACTTTTTGTTCAACTCTCAATGTGAACAGTTCAAATTGTCAAATTCAAAATTTTGGACACTGGTTTTGTTTTGCACTTAATTTTGAAAGAAACAACACTTTGTTGAGGGTGCACATTGAGTTGCTTTCAGGCAAAGAAAGAGTTTTGCTTCCAGATGAATCTTTTTTCGGCAGCTGAGGTTAAATCAAAATGTGTCAGAGACACTTTGTGCTGGATGTTTCCCAAGAAGAGGAAAATTGTACGGTGTTTCAAGGAATTGGTTCCAGATGACACACAAAGCTTGACAAAATGTTGTGCACAGGGACTGGAGTTTAGGTTCAAGTCAAAATGTTTCTTGTTTGAAAAAAATAAGACGTGTCTGTGACCTCTTTGCTCTGGAATACTTCAATCTGTCTCAAAATGTCTGTTGCAATTATTTGTTGTGCTCAGATCTTGCAATATATGGAACCAAGACTGAACTTTGGTCACCTACCTGTGTGAGTACTTCATTTTTTTCAGCAAAAAGTTCTGCCATGTTGTCAGTGGCCAACTAATTTCAACAAAATATGTTTTCCACCTTGCCAATATGAGGGGGTTGTTGGTGAATTGGTTGGGCTGAAAGACTTTTGGAAAATACCAGCTGGAGGTCTATGGACCTCAATTTGGACTCTGTGAACATTTGTAGACATGTAATCAATGACTGAGAAGTGTGCATTCAAGTCTCCTTCCTGTACACTTTCAAACTATTCTCGTCTGAATTGTTTGAGACATTGATTGACATTTGTGGAGAAGGTCGCAACATATTTCAGAGAAAAATCCAAAACTTTAGTTTTCCAGAGGTGGATATCTTACACTGACTTTGGTCAAAATTTGAGTGGTGTTGCCTGTTAAATTCAAGTACAGTACAATTCAGATTGGTTTCACATCTTGAACAGAAGAAAACAGTCACTTACAACCGGACCACATACAATTATCCTTCTTCAGAGGTCATTTTGGTCCACACTGTTTCATCATCTCAGGAAGGGAACACTACTGGGCATTTTGAACACAATATTGGTCGATTCCCCATGTATTTGCAATCTTGCACTGTGAAATTTGAATCAAATGCTTCAAACCTGTGCACATACTTATTCTTTTCTTTCCAGAAAGGTTCTTGCACAGAGAGAAACCAGTTGAAACAATGTTGCAGTTGAAAACAGCAAATGCATTAATGCATTCCTCTTCCTTGGAATAGTTCTGCTTGCTTTGGCTGAAGACACAGCTGATGTGAAGAAATTTTTCATCAAGCTAGATAATTACACCAGGCTTATTGAAGACCAAGGACAAGTCATCAAGCAATGTAACAACCAGACAGAAGTTTTGAAGAGGACCACGGAAGAACAACATGCAAAAATCAACAGGCTAGAAAGGGATGTTCAGGCACTACTAAACAAGACTGAAGGTGAGTCTGAAAACCTGGTAAGTGCTTCATTGGTATTTGCACAAACACCAAAGAATAGGAACAACATCAGAAGAAAGGAAAATGCTTTTCTGCTCACTTTTCTCATAGAGAAAAAAAAACTATCTTTATTCACAGTTGTTGCATTTCATGCATTCCTCACTACATACAACACTCTGGATCGCACCGTCAAGGAAACTGTTAAGTTTAACCAGTCTTGCTCAACAAAGGCGATGGGTGAGTTGACCAAAAACGGAGATGGGTGAGTTGACCAAATACGGAGATGTTTAAGTTGACCAATCATGGAGATGGGTGAGTTGACCAATCATG
>JAAUXT010025119.1_pt1 | contig 10277 bp, 6 predicted proteins | sample 7278171 | NCBI WGS metagenome assembly JAAUXT01 (sample SAMN14350112, study PRJNA611818) | marine sediment metagenome | isolation source: surface marine sediment (1.8m) | place: French Polynesia: Moorea | collected 2018-08 | reverse complement strand
TTTGACGCTCAGCATCAGAACTTGGACAGAAGTGCGCCACTATCAAAATTATCCTAGTCAAGGCACCCCCAATTTGCAGGTTATTCACGGCCCCAGCAGAAAACCTTCGCACCTGAGAAGAATGAGGGGGGCCCAATACTACGTACTTACCTGTGTCGCAAGTGTCAGGAATCTGGTGATCTCGGGCGACTTGTTCGTAGGTCAGAGAAAACCCACCGAATGTTCGTACATCAGCCACAGTGAGCACAATCAGCACTGAGCTGCTGTTGGTCAGCGTGGGACAGGGCGGGACGTGCCCGCAGTAAGTCAGCTCCGCCTCGCTGTCATTTCCGCTGAATATCCTGATGCTCTCGAATCTGCACAGTTCATCAGGAATCAGCAGCATCGAACTGATATTAATTTTGAATACCTGCAAGAAAAATTGTCGAAAATAAAGACGATGGAATCGTCAAGCGTGTCTGTGAGATTTACTCTGTCATGCAGGCGCGTGTTTTGCTGCAGCACAAGCGGAAACCCACACTTTCTTGTGCCATTGTGACAGAAATTCAAATACAAAGGTGTGACAGAAGTGGATGAGTCACCAATTTTTGACAACTGAACTGTTCAACTTCCTCATGAGTCAGAAGATACTGGATGCAAAAGCGCAAAGACGTTTACCTGTGGAAAGTCTGCGCTGATACTCCAGGCGCAAGTTGCGGAAAGTGGGATCAAGGCGTTGTTAATTAAGTCAGAGCTTGTCACGTTTATTGTTCCGCTTGAGCTCTTCAGAACTGATGCGGCGCCCTGACACCCTGACACTGCAAAGAAAGAGCAAAAGCTGTTTGTTGATGTTGATCGCATAAATTCGGCAGGTCATTCAGAATAAATTTCCAAATTGGCGACATGTTTTCCACTGGTCTTGAACGTACTCGATGGGCACTGAAGCCCAGGAAACTGAACAGGGTCTACAGCGGAGTAAACGGCTTTGATGACAACGTTGTGGCCTTTGTTCATCAACTCCAGCTTCACTGTGAGCATCATGACCAGCTCTGTTGTTGATGACACCAACGAACAGGTCATGTTCCCGCAAAAGACAGCGAGCAGTCTGAAATGAAGAGACATCAGTCGAACATCCCTGTTGTAAGAGCATTTGTTGTCAGCACAGTGCCCAAAAAGCAGGTTCACCTGCTGCCCCAGTAAGGTCCGTCGTAGAAGGCAGCGGAAGAAGACGAAGTGTCGGAGCATTCAGGTGGGCCGGTGCTGAACTCGGAGAACTCCAGGTTGACAACCTGCGCAGACATAGCTCTTTTCTGATGGTGTGTTAAGTATCCAAGGTGGTTAAGTTCGTCGGAGTGTCTTAGTTTCTTGATATTTTCGCGAACAGGCAAAATTACGTGTTCGCTTTGAACTTGAGAAGTGCGTGGAAGAGTCACTCTTTTCGCTCAGTTCATGGCCATCCCGGTCGATATTCTTCTTCGGGATTTTCTCACCTTCGCATCGCTGACTCGAATGAAGTAGGTGCAGACGATGTCCTCGCTCATGTCAGCAAAGAACAGAGACACTTCCAGCAACGCACTTGTTTCAGTGAAATACTCGTGGATACATGGAGTTGCAGTCTCGTTGTCGTACGCAAGTCCTTTTTCCAAAAAAACAAGAACACGCATTTTTCGTAACTTTGGGAAGGAAGTGTGAAGTTTGTTTTGCAGTGAGGATCACGTCTGTGTTCGTGCGCTCCAAATTTCCGGTAATAAAACAAACTCACGATGATTGATTTCGCACAGCGCAGGAAAAATGGCCTGCGAAGGGTCGTCGTTGATGCAGAACAGAGATGATTCCTCCGTGTAATACAGAAGCGTGATGCTGTTCTCCGCCCCCAAGTAATTGTTTGGTTCATCTGGGCACCACAGGCTCGACGATTCCGAAATCGCTGAAACAAGAAGATTGTGAATTATGATGATGACCAGTGTTCTTGTGAGCAAGATTTGGAAGAAGTCAGAGGAGTCACAAGTTCCAGGTTCGTCAGCAACAGAATACCCTGGCATGGTGGAGCGAAAGAACCGGTGAATGACTTTGTGCTCCAAAAAAGGATGAAGTTTTACGGTATCTGTGGTTCTCATCCCAGAACCACTGGCCCGTGTACTCGATGGGTTCCCGGCCGTTCGTCCAGAAGCGGAACTGGAGGTCGTTGCCTCCGATCTCGAGGAACTTGGCGTAGACGAGCGGCTGCAGCTGCCGCAGCTCTTCATGTGAGTTGATCACAACCGACGTGGCCCCACTGTGAATTGAGGAAGTTGCCTGTAAGCTCTGGGCAGCTGGAGATCAGTACAAAAGGAAAGGAAAGGACTGCTGCCAAAATAGAAGAAGGTTTGCTCGACGAGAAGCGGAAATAGAGTCCAACTTTTCTCTCTTGTTGCCAATTGTGAACTTTTGAAGCGCGGTCTGGCACTAAGCCCCGTGCTCAGTGCAAATCATTGTTGGTTTGTGTGTCTGTCTCTGTACTTGGTTTTGCTCAGAATGTTCGAGTGATTAATTTTTTCATTTGGTTGACCTTTGTCAGTTTTATCGTTTTCGTCAGCTGGTCTTTTATCTTGTCCCCCCAACACCCCTTTTCCCTTGCAAAATCATTGTTGACTTTGGGGTCAGCCAAAATCTGCATGTTTACTGTCAGCCAAGTTTTGGTTGGATAATTTTTTCGGCCGTGGTCCTCCGCGCGTTGTTCGCCGAACTCTTGTTGACTTGCGGTGGGAGAACCGCTTGTTCTGCCGATGTTTCTCGAACACCGCGCCAGGCCGAAAGTGAAGCAGAAGTCAAAAGTGGTTTTGTCTCCCATTTGACTGTCAGATTTTCATGACACAAGTTCATTGTGCAGAGACGATTACAACGCGGTTCTATATTTTCGTGTGTTCTGGACTCAGAGAAGGGAGGTTTGCATTGTGCTTGAGTCAACAGCAGAACGAGGGGAACGTGATTGCCAAGCTGCGTCGGTTTGGGCGAGGCCTGTAAGTACCGGTAATGCTAATGCGCCACTCCGGTGTCTTCAAAGGACCCGTCGCATGCAATTGCGCAGATTACATCGTCAAAATGAAAAAAGCTCCTTTGCTGTCTGGTGGTACCTTCCAACTCGTTGACTATCACACCTTCCAAAACGCCAAAACTTTTTTTGCTCCCTGTTGGTATCTTTCCACACGTTAATTCTTCACACCTTCCAACAAGCCAAAAACTTTGAGAAACTTCGTTCAACATTTTATATACCTGTGCATGTTTTGACAAAACTTTTCCGCCTCTTGAAATGTGAATTTGATCCAGGGATTATGAAAGTAGTAACAGGTGTCGGAGACTGCAGTGAAGTCCTCAGGACACGCCACATCTGAAGCAGAATTCAGTTGAAGGTTTCAGATACTTTGGAATGGAAGACATTGCACATATATTGCTTCCATTTGATTTTGTGTTGACAGTCGTGTCAGGCAAAGAAGATTATCGTAATCACATCAGACCCACAGTTTCTGCAGATTGTCTGAATTCTGAACAATCGGCAAAACCGTCAAGAATATGTGGGCAGGACGTGTCACGCGGAACCAAACTGTAATTTGTCTACGATTCCTTCAAGCGGTCACAACAGCTGTCAAGGTTTGAGGCACGAACCTGCCTCTCAACTCTCGTACTCTCATATCTTGCAAATTTTGCGTTTGTAGACAAATTTTTGTCCACAAGTGTGGCATTTTTGCATAAAAATGACTCCAGAAGGAAGTGATATAATTGCACGGTTTTTTATTTTGCATTTACCTGTAGTTTCCCAGAACTGAGAAAACAACTGCTAAAGATGTGGAATGTTGTCCCAAAAGATGGGCTCGATGGTCTTTACATGAGAGGGGGCCATACAAAGTCACTAGACCCTCCCCCAAGTGGGGCTTGGTTGGTCAAGTCAATACCCAAGTGGGGAACCCAGTGACAGAGTGGGACTTTGCCTCTGGTCACAGAAGTTGTAACGGTGGTGGTTTCTTTGCAAGGCTGTAGTCTGGGCTGTTTCTGTGCAACGTCTCGTGCAGTTTTTATTGCTTTCGTTCATTGTGAAACCTTCAAAGTTTTTCACCAGAAAGGAAGAAAAATTTTGTTAATGGACCAAAAATTGCAGAGTCCCACGGAGATCTCAGTCTTGAAACAGTTTTATTGAAAGCAACTGTTTCAAAATGTTCTGTGGGTTTTTTTTCAACTTTGTTGTGATTTGTTGGAAACGTACTGTGTTTTGGGCAAGTTATGGTCATGAAACGTGCAAACCAAACAAAAATAGCGCACGTGTTTGTATGTTCTGATTTGCGCACATCCTTAAAATTTATAGTGAGATCGTGTTGGATCCTGGTTGTTTTAGGCCTTGTGTTGTGATTTTGGTTGTGAGTGCTGTCATTGAAGTGATGTGTGGTCCACATTGTGTCTGTAAACAAGGTTCAAGGGGGCTAAGTGAGGGGTGGTGCAGAGAAGTTGACTTCGTAAAATGGAAAAAAGATCAGGTGCACTGACGCCGCACTCCTTGTGCACGACGGTTTGGACTTTTGATTTCTCGGAAGAAAAGGGGCGCTGACACCCCCACCTCATGAGCAGGTCAAACAAACATCGCAAAAAGGCGCGCGGCTGTGGTTGAACATTGTCTTTACGATTGACCCATTCAATGCGTAGCGGTTTCTTCTGTCAGGGCATTGCTATCTGTATCAAATTAGTTCTCAATAATAAAAAAAAAACAAAGACAAGGAAGAAAGAAAGGACAACAACAGACTTACTTTGAGTATCCCCACTGTGGAAAAACAATTGCAGAACTATCCAGAGAACCATGAGGCTGGCGACAGATTTGTTTTGTGAGCTCAAGAGACTTCCTTTCGATGCTGTGGATGGTTTTTTATCTGCTTGATCCCTCGTCTTGGGACAAACCGATGCGGTATTTTCTGCAAAACACGTCAAAGACGAACCTTGCGAAAATGTTCTGCCATACATCCATATCGCTCTCGCCTGACCGCTTCGTGCAGCTGTCGAGACCTTGAAGCTTCAAACCGGCCAAAAGAGTGGGATCAATCGCAAAATGAAGCCTCAGGTTCGTGCACGCGATCAGCACGCGTCAGAGAGCGACTGCACAAGTTTGTGACAGAGGATCAACTCTCCCGTACGTATCACAGATCCCATCAGAATATTAAAAATATTCTGAGACGTTTCAGCTTGGCTCTTGATGCACCTGATGTGCGTTGAGGACCTGAATTTGTCGAAGCTGCTTCGTTGTGTTCGAGCTGCGAATGCACGTGCACGTTCAGCGGAACATAAAAAGTTATTTCGACTCGAACACCACAAAACATCCGAGTGCGGCACATCTTTCAGGATCTGCATTTATTGACAACGAATGGACAACAACAAAGTATTGCAGTTTTCAGACAACTTCCACCGGGCGCAAGAAAAAATTATTCAAGCGAATACCGTAAACTGACATGTCGTTGCTGATCCTCTTTTGGAAAGGAAACCTTGCGAAAAGATTTTTTCGGCATTTTGTGTTGTGCCTGCTCAGTGAAAAGCGCATGTTGTGCGAAAGAACTGCACATGTGCAACTTTGAGTAAGACATGGGAATTTCTCATTCAGTTCGACATGTTCAAAGCTGTGCACACGGAGCATTGGCGCGATTCACAACGGTTGTCGGTTATGCGTTCAGGGCGTTCAGGCGGTCCGCGTGCAGTCTATTCCAGCAACGAACCTAGCTACGTTTGTGTTTGTGGCGGTGTCGGAAGAAGGCCCACAGCTCAACAAACAGAAGAAAAGCAATCAGTGCAATCAGAAAAACATTATTCGCCCTCTGAAAGAACAAGAGAAGGGACTCGTTCGGACCTTCTGGAATGATTCCGTTTTCAGAGAAAGCTGCTTTGATTGTGTTCATTACAGCAATGAGAATAAGAAACGTGAGAGAAAGTGTTTCAACTCTGTTGGATCTGGTCAGTTTGAATGGTGAGACGTACATATGATGAAGCAGAATAATCAGACAGGTGACACATATGAGTGTGAGTCGAACAAGATCGTTGTCCACGAGTGTGAGAGAATTGAGGACCAGTCTGCGAAACACCATAGTTCCTTCCCAATAGACAGCAGAGTTCACTTCCAGGATTTTGTTTCCAGACTGATTGTTGTTATGTTTTTCTGCTGTTTTGAACAAATTTGGTAGATGAATGACAGTTTCGTCATCATCTCGATACGGGCCTTGTAACACATCCAAGATCACTTTGGCTGAATCTGAAAGCTGCACATGCGCCCTGGCCTCAGAGGCTTTTGGAGCATGTTCAACTTTTCGCCACTTGCACAAGTACAAAAAACTCCACAACAGACAGAACGGTAATGGCATGAGGCAAGAAAACAGAAAATGAGAACTGGATATTTTCCCTTGTTTCAGCAACTGTGCCCCAATGGCCAAAGAGAAAATGAAAGGAATTGTGTAATAGAGCAAAAATATTGCAGCTGAAGTCTGCCATTGTTGAAAACAGGTGACAGTTCCATCCAATTTCCATATGAGGGAATCACCTATGTAGATACAAGTGAGAAGACTGAAGTTGCTGCTGGCCAAGCTGCTGTATGTGTACTTGATTACCTCAACCAAGCCCTCAATTAGCTTCAGACGAAATTTGTTGGAAAGAACTTTCAATTTGCTCCCTTTGTGTGCAAATGCACAAAGCACACAAGTTATTGCAAACATAAAGAGCCACAAACAGTAAATTAGCAGAACAAAAAGTGATTTGATCATTGATTTGAACAGAGCATTGATACCAGGAAAAGGACAAACTGTGACCTGAACCTGATACAAATCAAAGTTAAGGCATTTCAGAGCATAATCCTGAACAGTGTCAAAAGCGCTTCCAGAGTGACCATCAGAAAATTCAACTGGAACATTGATAAGTCCCGATGTCTGGGCAAAGTAAGTCACGATTCCGAGGTAGCCTCTGTCGACACCCTCGCTGTTTTCCTTGTCCAGATACAAATGTTTGTCCTTTGGGTCTAGACTTGAAAACTTCATCAGCAAGGCTGTCCACTTCATCTCGCTCACTGACCTCCATGCCTGACCAGATGGAGGAAGAGCCTCCGTAATTTTGATATTTTTCGTATCCCTCTGACGTGTCGCTGAGTCCTGTCCATCTGTCAGTTTGGTTTCTTGACCAGAATTTACGTTCCTGGGTTTGGCTGTCCGGGTTGGACTTGCGTTGGAAACTAATTCCAGAGACGTAGATGGCCTTTTGTTGTTTGGATTGAAGTTTCCAACGGGAACTTTGTCAGATGTGGCTGTGTCAGCTGTTTCCTTTCTCTCACACTTAAATATGAGACCTTTGAAAATCATGACACACAAACCTGCAAGCTCTGACTTGTACGCATAGTAGAAGATGTACAGTGCCGCTCCAATCACGTAGATTGGGTACACCCAGTAGTCGGTGCATTTGTCCGACTCAACGCAATCCGTGGACAAGAGTGATTCTGAGTAGCCATCCTGGCATCTTCCACACAAGGTACCTACTCTTCCAGGAGCACAAGTGTTGTGTTCTGTACATGGAATGGAATCATCGTTGCAACAGTAGCCTGCTGGGCAACGTTGAAAGTAAACCTCCCCGTTGTGTTGGTATCCCCAGAACTGGGGCCGAGTGCTGAGCAGGCCACTGTTGCAGTTCCCACCGTACGGGCAGGGCAAGCATGACACGTTGTTCTCGTATACATTGGCTTCCACGGAAAAATTGGTCTCGTAGCCAATGTAGGCAAACCCGTATCCTGGAGTGTAGGCTTTTTGACTGCACGATTTACAGTATGTCTGCAGAGAACCGAGTACACCTACGTCCGAGTCAGGCAGCAGCAGAAATCTGAGGTCTAAAAAGTGACCGATCGGACACTCGATGAACAAACTTTTGGGTTGTATGAAGGCTTTTTCAAACACGGGCACAAAGTCAATGCCGGAGGTTTCCCCATTTGTAGATTCAATGGTGATGTTCACGTCAGTGAATGTCATTTTGCATTCTGCAGAAATCAAGTCCCCGGTCCAACCGTGCTCTTGGGAGTTGTACAGAAAGTCAACGTGTTCAATCAAAATAAAAATACCAATTCCAACATACAGACTGCCTCCATAGGCAGGAACATGATTCCCCGCCAAAGAACATCTTTTCAGAATAACATTAGGACCGTTAATGTTCATACAGTCATACATTTTCGACGTGATATAAAGAGCGCCCCCAGCAGAAACCGACTCATCATCCGAGCTGCTCTTGATTGCACTGTTGTTCTCAAAAATGTTGTCCTCAATGTAAAATTTACCGGTTGTACTGTAGTCAAAGTGACACCAAACAGATCCACCGACACCAAAAGCTGTGTTGTGCAGAAAGGCAGACCTTTTCACAACGAGGAAATCCAGTCTTTTGAGAGTCACATAGATCGCCCTTGATCCGCGCTCAAACGACATGGAATCCATGTGCATCCAGTCGTTGGCTTCGTGTTCAGACACGACACGGATGACGGAAAACTCAGGTGTCACTTCTGTGTGATTTGACCACGTGTTTGAACTGTGAAACCCAAAAATGTCCACAACGTTCGCCTGACTGTCAGAAGTCAGGGCTGGATTTCCAAACAGAAACAAAAAGTTGCATCGATGTCGTGACGCTCCCTTGTTGGAAACGTTCACAAATCTGGCTTGGAGCCAAATGTACCCTACAGCTCCAAAAAGAGATTCTTGAAAATCTGAATTCTGCACTTTGACAGAATTTTTCTTGCAGTACAGGCAAGCCCCCGCAGATGATATGGTTTGAGAAACATACTGGTCTGCTATGTGGTTACTTATGGGATGGAACTCTGCCTTAAATGGCACTGGACCTTTTTGAACAAATTTTACTTCTTCAAAAGTGATTGTCAAGAACTCACAACTTGATGAGGAACTGATAACCAAGCTGTTGAAAAAAAATATTCTGAAAAACGAAACCTCTAACCGAGGTCCCACCACAGGCAGGATCATGTTGGAAAAGGAAATGTCCGCAAAAGAGACAACAATTGTTGCTTCGTAGTTTGCTGACCATAAGGGAACAAAATTGTGTTGACTTTCTGCAGCGCAGTCAAACAAAGGATACGTGTCGTCCTCTCCAGCGTAGCCCTTGATGGTCAACTTGGACTGACTGATAACAACGGAGGCATCAATGCCCGGTACGTGACACTCGGTGTAAGGCGTGGGCGAGCCTTTGATGTAGATGTTGTGAACAAACCCTGCTCCTTGTCTGAGAACGAAGGACAAGGTCCTGCAGGTGTGACCTGTGTGCGCAAGGAGACATTCGGAGCTGTCTGTTCCGCTCTGGGAGATGTAGACGTGGTCGGACACAGCGTCGCTCTCCAAGGGGACCACGGTGATGCGGTGTCCTGCAAGTACAAGTCCAGTTATGCAAACGATGGATGGAGGAAGCCGTTTGGTGTTGAAACGAACAATGTTCTCGCCACTTGTAATTGCACAAGACTCACCAGAAAGAGATGAGTAGGACAGCTCGAAACCTGTTCTTTCATATCGTACACTTGCACTGCTTTTGAACAAAATCGTCATGGAGTTTCTGCAATGATAGTCTTCTTTTGGTCAAAGAGGAACTCACTCCACATGACCCTTTTCTAGTTGTCTGATATATCGATTTCGTGCAAGTCAAACAGGCATCGTGGTGGGGGGGTGGGGGGGTTCACGCACCCAGACGACAGAACTCTGTCTGGAGTATCGAGGCCGCAGAATTTGGCCACGAACGGGGACGTCCTGTTGGGTCCGTCCAGGATGTAGGCTGCGTCATACGGGCACTCGTACTTCAGTACGCCTTTCATGTTGAATGTCACCCACTGGATGTAAACGCGCTGCAATTCGAAGTCGTGATCAATCAAGACAGAGGATGCACACCGGTCCCTTCTAATTTATGTTTGACGGATTGGTTGGTGGTCGTGCTGTTGTGGATTTCTCTTACGAGGTGGTTGATGTACTTTGATGCTGCAGGCAGTTGGATGGTCCACCTGCAGTCAGCGTTTCCCGGGTAGTACGGGGAGCAAGGCAACGTTGGTGTCCTTATCACTCCGGATCTGGAAACAAGAAGCGCCCCTTCCGTGGCGCAGGCAATTTTGGTCCCTGAAAGGTGAAAATTACGTTTATTTCAGAGACTCATACGAGGTAGAATCAAAGTACTCTGACAGTTAACATGGTTTCAGCGACACCATTTGGTCACAGTTGAGCACACATGAATAATGACAAACAAAGGACCTGGCCAATTTGGTCGATCGGTCGCACACCGCAGAG
>JAAUXT010019185.1_pt1 | contig 10278 bp, 10 predicted proteins | sample 7278171 | NCBI WGS metagenome assembly JAAUXT01 (sample SAMN14350112, study PRJNA611818) | marine sediment metagenome | isolation source: surface marine sediment (1.8m) | place: French Polynesia: Moorea | collected 2018-08 | reverse complement strand
CCCCCCCCCCCCCCCCCCCCCCCGCCCCGCCCGCGGCGGCCCGGCGGGGGGGCCGCCCCCCCGGCGGGGGCCGGGCCCGCCGGGGGCGGGGGGCTGGGGGGGGGGGGCTTTGGGTCTCGGGGGGGGCAGGGGACATTTCAGCCACCTTGCCATACACTGCACTACCACATGGTGCTTCGCCCTAAAGGGACTTCGCACAATAAATCAAGGGACCCTTTTGGCACAAACTCCCAAACATTACGATCGGTGACATCACCTCTCAGTCAGATTAGACTTTGCCAAGATCTGTTCTACACAAGGGCGAAATTTACTCTTTGAGGCGAGTATCACAGGGAATGTTGGACTTGGGACGCGTGCACTGCCAATGTTTCCAACTTTTCTTCCTCACCCTGAAATGTTCCTCTTGCCTCTCCCTCTCGTACGCCTGGTTTGCCTTCAGATTCTCCAATTCATATTCATGCTTCTTGAGCAGCCTCGCGATCTGGTCGTCTGTTGCCCCCTTCTCCTTGAGCTGATCCAGAGTCTGCGTCTTCCCGTTTATCAAAATCTGCCGCGTGTTGTCAGCAATCGTGTTTCTAAGTTGCATGAGCTCCTCTGAGTGTTCTTTGTCCAGTTCATTTTCTATCTCGTTCATTTCCGCTCGATGCTGCGAAAGAAGAGTCTGCTTCTCCTCCAGTGCAGCGATGGGATCTGGAAAGCAGCGGTCGTGAGTAATTGGATATAAATATTTGTTTGTGCTGAACTAATTTCCTTGCAAATGACGACGTGTGTACAAATAAGCAGCACAGCAGCTCGCTCACCGCAGTATCCGTCCTTGGTCTGCATCTCCTTGTGTTTCTTCTCGAGCTCCTTCAGCTCCTTGACGTGGTTCTTGGCGGCGTCGGCGCGTCGCTTCCGCTTCTTCTCCGACAGCTTCCGGTGCAGCTCCTGCTCCTGCTTGGCGCGGTCCGCGTCCATCTTGCTCTTGTGCGCCAGGAGCTCGGCCTCCGCCTTCTCGCGCATCTCGCGCGCATCCTCATCGCTGAGAACGCCGTCTCTGAGAAATGTGCGCCACAGCACTGACCCGGGTCCTTCTGACGAAGTACGCCATCGGCATTCTTCCGATTTGGTATCAAAAACGCGCGTCAAGATTGATACTCACTTTCTCATTCTCGAGATCGCACTCATCTGCTGTCCTGCGATTGCATTGAACTCGTCAGCCAAAAACTCATCGTGCTGCTCCTAAAAACAAGACACCAAAGATAATGAAACCCGCGGCACCTCACTGTTCTGCTCGGAACACTCATTGTGCCAGCGAACAGGCCAAAGCTGGATTTTCTTCCTTCACAAAGGTCAACAGTTCAAAGTGAACCGTTGTGTTCACTGCCCCCTCTACTGTTGAAAAGAAACCCTGTCTCCACAAACACACACATACACACACACACACACACACACACACACACACACACACACACACACATACACACACACACTGGACAACGAAAACCAACTGTAGCGACTGCACTAGATACGTATGACCGCGTCTCGACGGAATACCGCGGGCATATGATCCCACAGATACCCACCACTCATTTGAATTTTTGTCATCAGAAACGTTTACACTCGGCATCTGTTTGTCACATTGAAGCTTACATGTTGACTCGCCAACGCTCTTCTTCGCGCCAGTTTCTCCTCTAGTGCCATTCGCTGTCGCGAAATTTCGTCGTCATAGAGTTTTTCTATCGCCGCCTGGTTCTTGAAGTATTCCTTCATCAGCCACTCGGCTTGCTCGCCTGCAGGAGGAGACAACCACACTTCAGATCCGGAGGTTGGCACCAGTGTCTTACTCCCCCTTAAAACGTGATGGTGGTGGACAAATTGAGCAGACAGAAAGTTCCACCTGTCAGCTTGCCGGCCATTTTCACTTCTTCCAACAACGTTTGTTGTGCATCTTTTATTCCCATTCTCTTCTTGATGGCGTATTCCTGAAAGAAAAATGTCACCAATAATGTTTTGATCCATCCACGAGATTATTGGATGAAAACGCAACACTGAGAAGAGACGCACTTTTCTGAGCTTCTCGCTCTCTTCGTCCTGCTCGAGCTTGAGTCTGTAGGCGAGCTCGCTGCGCTCCGTCTCCTGCTGCTCCTTCAGCAACTCCAGCAGGTGCTCCTGCTCCTGACACAGCAATCAACAAACCAGGATGTAGACGCACACTTCGCATCATAACCCATACCTTGAAACTCAATACTAACACTGCTCCTTGGTCTATTTGTATTCGGTAGCGGTTAGCATCTGTGGGTGAACCGTGCCAGAATTCGTCACAGTTTCTGTGCAGCTCCAAATCATCAGGCGGCACCATGGCAAGTGGTAAAATGTCACGACCGCGCACCTTCGGCGAGAGATCTTTGATCCGTTCGCGCATCTCTTCTTCCTCTTCCTGCTGAGCGGCGAGCAGATCGGCCAACTTCTCCTGGTTCTTTGCGCTGAGCCGCTTGTAGATCTCATCTATCTCTCGTTTGTAGTCGTCATCAAGTTTTCGACTCAGATCATTCACGGATCTGCCACACAGAAATGACGCAACATTCATCCAGCAGTTGATCCACGATGCATCGATGCATGTTTTCCACAACTTCAAAACTGACAGCAGAGTAAAGACGCTGCTTACTTTTTGAATTTTTGCGTGGCCTTGTCCACGACGGACTTGTCGACGTCGCCGTTGCCCTGGAGATTGCGCATGAGCAGCAGCGTCGCGCTCATCATCGCCTCGTTTCGCTCGTCCTCGATGCGCGTGTCGACGCCGATCGTCTGCACAATGTCCCACCTGCAGCGAAACGAGTTGTGTTTGCTGCAATCGTCATCGTGATGGTCCAGTTCGCACCCACTGAGCCAAACATCTGCAGATGTTTTTGATTCTGTCCCTTCACGCACAAAATGCAACTGCTTCATGAAATTGTGAAGTCACATATCAACCCATTCTCTCTTGCACGCGCGTGTGCGTGTTTTCCAATTTCCCTGGACTTCTTTCTTTGGTGCGCCAAATGTGATCTGCAGTTGGAAAACACGAGCAAAGGAATGAAAACATACGTGTCCAGATCCCTGTAGACTTGGAGGCGGTCTTTCTTGGCAAGGATTCCAACAATACTTTCATCTTCTCCGATGCCACTGGAAGCAACAACCAGAATAATGTTCCTTGCCTGTGGAAAGAACCTTTCGATCTCAATCCCAGACCAATTTGTTCAAAGCTCTAATCAGTTGAAAGTTTACCTGAGGTCCTTGATGGTGTTGAATCCTTTCTTCTTGGGCGCACTAAGCAGCAAACCGTGACCGGCACTTGCCTCATGGATCTGCTTCAGCTGGAAATGTTGAAAGCGAAAACAAATCACAACAATCGCACCAAAAGGACTCGGTTGCTTTCGACTGTTCACTGGTTTTCACCGCACCAAAGGACAAAAGAAACAAAAAAAAAAAAAAAAACACAGAATATGTGTCCCAAATTTCTAGCTGCAAAAAGAAATTGAATAAGAATCTAGAAGAAACGAAACAAAAAACACCAAAATCTGAACATGCCAAAATCGCAGCTTATGTCTGAAAATCCATGTCAAAAGACAATGGAAAGAAAAGGGAAAGGAAATGGACCTACTGGCCCGACACTTCCCTCACCAAAGAAAGCAAGTGTGACCGTCGAACCAAGCTCACTTGGCTTTGTCAAAGAATACAAGCCTGGAACTCAACTTCTCGGGTTGAAACAGATAATAAAACAGAGACAAAAGCTCCCCTCCCCACAGTGACGAAGAGACTTTCAAACAATACAGCAAAAAGTAAAATAAGGAACAAATCTGTGAATAGCGACAAGCACACAGTGCATTAAAGTCCTCGAATTGAAATTCTTTACTTCGTGTGCGAGCACAACACGCGAAGAATTTGACGTTTCTGAAACAATCTGCAAATGACCAAACAAAATCGTTGACATCTGCAGAAACAACCAAGGAACAGATGTACCAGAAAGAGCGCACACAAATGGTGTGAAAAGTTATATTTTTCGCAAAATGAACCAGAAACATGCACAAGAACACATGTCCGTGTTGACACGTGCCTTCAGGGTGCTGAAACTGCTTGTGTGCGTATTTGTCTATTTCCAAGTCCTAAACTGGACTCTTCCTCAGCTCGCTGAGGCCACAGATCAGTTTGGGAGGTTTTGCAGAGGCGCTTCAACAGACCTCAGAGGATCACCGGGGGGCAGGGGTCAACACAATGTAGACGACTGCATTGAAGACAACAAAACGCGCGTCTTGGCTTCAGCAGTTGGCGCGTACCAAAATCTCGAGGAAAGGGGCGCGGGGTTCACTCACGTCCACAGCGGAGGCGGGTCGGACGCTGGAGAGCGCCAGTCTCCTGCAGCAGCGGCAGCGGATGAGCAGGAAGACGACGAGCAACGCGACGAGGAAGCCGAGCAGCAGTCCGCACACGACGGCGAGCACGATGAAGCCCCACTCCGTCACCACCTGCCCACCACAACGGAAACCTCAGAAAGAGCGGCGGGTTCAACAACAAAACTGTGATCATCCATTTCACACAATTCGTCGAAAAATCGCTCTGTTTCGATCTTGACCAAGAAAGATAGGAGGCACAAATTTTTCTGCACAAGTCGACCAAGACGACTGTGGCCGGGTCTTCTGTTATCTCTTCCAGCCCTGCATCTTGGGAAAGCTACGTACCGAAGAAGTCTCCACGTCAAATCTCTCCAAACAGACCAACGCTGTTTGTATGAAGGTGAGTGAACTCTGCAAAACACAGAAAGTAGATTCGTTGACGACACTTGTAGCTTGCACTCGGTTGGACAATTCGTCTTACATCTCAAACTGTCGCTTGGCCGAAGTTGTTGAAACTTTTTGAAAACAGTGAGTTTTTGTCCACTGTTCCTTGAGACAGCAAATGCAAACTTGGATCGACTTCTTTCGAACTTACCGATGAGGAAGGTTTCCACTGCACAGTGGTTGTGAAGTTGGTGGTTCCTCCTGGCAGTGATTCGGTCGGGACCGACTCGTAGGACATCAACATTGAATCCGCCACAACTGCAGAGGCAAACAGATGTTTGTCACATGATTTCATTCGCGTGGAACAAGACGGACAACTGCAATCCCAAGGCCAGTGTTGACACAAATTTGACAAACACACATGACTTGAAACCTGTCTTGAAAGATCAAGAGCATGGAATCATCATTGCCGACATTTTCGGGCAAAACAACCTGCACGAGAGTGACTCATCAAATAAACTTCCGATTGTGTGCAGAGTGTGTACGTAGGTGTCAAGAACTCACGCAGTTGCGCTTTGCTCCACGTCCACAGGTTCTCGCTCGTCACGCTCAGCTCCGGGTCGGTGGGCACCGGCCCCACGTGCCCGTCCTCCCACCAGAAGATTTCTTTGAGCGCACTGCCGCCCTTCAGCTCGACGAGCGCCGCCGCTCCGTTAGAGAGCGCGTCGTGCGACGCCGTCGCGTTGAAGCGCAGCTTCGTGGGCAGCGCGTCCGTGTCCTCGTACTGTCAACAAGCGGCCAAAGTTGCGAGTAATGTCAGTCACAGACAATGAAGAAGGGCTTGGGGTGCAACTAAGATTTGCGAGAAACCACAAGGCGAGCAATTGTTGAAAGCCTGAAGACACGTTTCTTTACACTGAGGAAGAAAGTACCTCGACTGTGTGGTTGAGGGTGAGGAACGGTCGCAGCACCAAACCTGACGTGGTCGACAGAGGTATTTGCTGTCCGTTGATAGCAAACGCTGCAAAACAGTTTTTGTATGTGAACGGGACGTTTCAATCAATTCATAAAAAAAATTCACCTTGTTCCCCATTTCTTCTCGCTACTGACAATCTATCAGGAGGCAATCATCCTTGCAAGGATTGAGCGAGCGGTCTCCTGGAAATTCACACGCTTGATGCATTGATTTTCTTGCAAGACGGATCAATTCATCGCGCAGTGGCCAAGTGGAAGCCGATTTGATTGACAGGCAACAAGGAAACAATTGCGTCATTGTAGCCATGAGACCAATCAATAAGTGATTTTAAACTATTTGTTCTGAGCTCAACAAGTGCAGAAATTAGAATTTGATTATGACCAATTTTCTTGGACTTCATCTTTTGTTGTTGTTGAGAAGACAGCAAAGAAAGACTCTGCCCCCCCCCCCCCGTATCACTGTGAAGCACGGATGCAGGCCTCGTGAAACTTGGAGAGAAGAGTCTCACCAATAGAAACGGTGATGGGTCCACCTTGCGGGACGAGCGCCACGACTGCTGTACCCTGTCCCATGAAGAAACACACATTGTAAAATCTGTTGGACCCAACTTTGCTTCAAATGCCTCATATCTCATAATTCCAGCCAAACAGCGACAAAAGGTCAACATGACACTCACAGTGATGGTAATCAGGGCGTTCGGTGTCCCTGTCGCTGAGGGGTTGGTCACGGTGCCCACATTCAGAACCACGAAATGAGTGGTTCGCTTTGACCTGCTCAACACCGGTGATCTCTTCCTCCGATTTTGCCCCGTCTGCAATAGACGTCTAGTGGAATCAGCCCGGACGTAACGTTCTAAAGAAAGCGATGGGGCTCGCAAATGTTCACATTTTTGTCATTTTCACTGCACAGCTTTTCTCGGTGTCTGAAAAAAGATCCTTGAGCTTGTCCTTTTCTCTTGGCGTACGTCAGATGCAAGTCTGACAGGGAGAAATATCCTGGAGCACAAGATTTTTCTTAACAATTGTCGCGTGAACGTGGTTTCATTGCTTGTGTGAATTTTGGTGGCCTTTTCTGTCGTGGTTCTGTGCCAGATGGGCGCAACCTATTTTCCTTCCTGTGTTTTGCAATATTTCTCTTCTTTGAATACATCCATCTCAAGGGAACAGAAACGTCCAACCAGACGAAGATCAGGAAAGAACCACATCACTGAGCGCTGAGTTCGGTACTTACAATGACGACCCCGGAGCTGTTCGATTCCAGCTTGAAGTCGGTGAAACTTAGCGGATTTTCCCCCAGAGTCCCTGATGTTTCAATTTCTGCAAACACACACCTTTTGAAGATATCTGCACGAATTTGAAACCTTGGCAACCCCAAAATGTATCAGACCTTGTTCAGTTCCTTTGCAGAGACTAGTTACCTGCGAACAAGTCGCACACAACGGAACCGTGTGGCATTCGGAAAGTTTTGAGGATGTCGTGGGTGTCTCCTACGGCCATGTCGTCCGGGAGCGTCTCCTCCGGCTCGTCCTCGAACGTGACGTCCATCGCGACCGTGCGGCCGGAGTGGCGCTGCTCGAATCTGCGACTCGAATCTGCACACAAGACGTCACCAATATCAAAATTGCATTGCATTTGTGAATCAGGTGCAAGGCTCTCCATATAAAATCTTCAACGAAGCGTTTCGCGTGCGAGTCGCGAAAATGGTGTTTCGGTTGCAGATTCTTGCAGATTTCGGTTCCATGGCACCAAATCTTTTCAGCGCAAAAGTTACTGCACGCTCATTTTCCGGTCGTTCGATGTAGCTGTAAATGTCTCCCAAAATACGATGTAAACGAACCTGTCTGGAGCACATACTCCAGCCGCAGTTGGGTGTAGAACGATCTCTGTAGCCGCACACCGTCCGTGATTTTCAATGTGTACTCCACTCGCAACACAGACGATCGGTCCAGGTTCACTGTGATCAAGCCTGCAACGGGACATTGGCCATTTGAACCAAAGTCACTAAGTCCTCTTTCGTTGTCTGCAACAGGTAAGCTCAGATTTATTCCTCAAACTTTATTTTCAGGAAGTGCGCAAGAACCAACCGTCTTCCAAAACTGTTTGGTTGCCGTCGACCAGAGACCCGGGCGACCCGAACCTGACGCTGCCCTCCTCAACCTGGCTCTGATCCAGGTTGAAGGTCATGAAGACCTGCCCGGAAAGAACACTCCGGGGTCATGTTGGGCGCTGTGCGCTTCTTGCTGTCATGTCCGCAGCGTGAGCGAATATTCTACTTGTTCACAGCAATTTCAAAACAATGGGTCCTATTTTGTTGTGTCAATTTTCACTTCTGCAACATCAAATATTTTTCTATACCTGCACGTTGGCGGCGGTTTCCGTGCTGAAGCCGCTGTGAGACACGTCCATCGTGTACTTCACTGCGTCTCCTGCCTGCGCCTTTGACTCTGCACAAAGAGGGAAAAGGTTTGACGGTAAACGACAACCTCAACAGTGCAAAGCCCAATGAAGTTTTCACGCAACAAGCTGGATTGCGACTGTTTTGTATTTCCCGAGTTTTGGGTCACGCACCGCCGCCGGGGTAGAGCGGACTGAAGGTGGAGAGCAGGTCGGGACCCTGGAGCCTCAGGTCGACGGTGTCGTTAAGGACGCCACCACTGACGGGCAGCAACGTCCGCCACTGCACCTCGGCGCTGAACGTGTAGAACGTCCGCACCGACTCCTGCTCCGTGTACGTCACCGAGTCGACCAACACAGTTATGTCTGCATGACACCATGAGGGGAGAACGGTCACATTTATTGCGGCTTGTCTTTGGGCACCCCGTTTCTGTGTTTGGATGACGCCCTCACTGAGTTCCGTCCTCACGTTCTCCACTTTGATATCAAAATATTTGCTGTCCCGAAAGAATCGCCCGAAACGTGGAGCCCACGCTGTTGTTAGACGCACACAGCACATGCAAAGTCAGAACCTACCACTGAAAGTGAGACCAATCGCCTTAGAAATTTGGTAACATGAAAGTAATCTCACTTGGAGCGCTGTAGTTGTGAGCGGCGCCACCAGCCGTGGTTGTTTCCGGCAGCAGAGACACGGAACCGAAGTCCACCTGGAGGGTTCCGGCGTCCAGCACGGACAGCACCGGGAATCCAGGGTTCACCTCCACGCCCTCACTTAGTTCCGTCCTCACGTTCTCCACCTTGATATCAAAATATTTGCTGTGCACATTTGGTGCAGACCCCAGGCAACCAGAAGGCGGGTCATTGATGATGGTGCCGAGGCAGGTGGTGGCGCCGAGATCCGCGTTATTGGGCACGATCACTTTGAGCACAAGGTGAGCAGCCTGGTTGAGAACCCTCCACGTTTCATTGAGGTGAATCTCCACGGTGAAATTTGCAGCTTCGTCCTTGTACATGGCCAGGGTGCCGTTGTAGGTGCCTGGAGTCTGGGCGCTGATGGTGACGTCTTCCACAAACCCTGCGTGAGCAGAGCTGATCACCACACAGACTCCCAGCCACGCAAGGAAACCAGGGACCGGCGACGGACTCATTGTGTCAGATCATCATGCCCTCAGTCCGGTTCTGAAAATTAAAAATGACAATGTCACAATTTTCATCGACAGGACCCTGCTGATCACTTCTGGAAACAGAAACACACCGGCAACGATCATGAACTGCGGTTTGTCTTATCGATGAAGTGCAGAGCAAGGTATGTTTATGTTGCTCTCCACAAAATTCTCCAAAGATAACAATTTATGACTCAATTGTTTTCGTTATCCTGCTCTGCGCAGCACTGCTTTTACACCAGATGGATTTTAGTTGAGCTGTTTGCAAAACTTCTGAGCAACAGATGACCAATCAACATCTCCCGGCGACTGGCTTGCGAGCTCGCCAAAAATGTTCTCATTGCACCTAAGAGTATTCGTCAAAACTTTGTTTTTCTCGTGACCAACGTACCTTGTGGCTTTGATCCAATGTTTTGAAGTGAAGGGAAAATTGGTGGTTGTCACATCGTGAAGAATTTGTTCTCGTATTCTATCTCAAAAGGAATGCTTTGTGCCTTCAAAAGTTCCAATCGTTCCTTTTCTTTCGTCTGTTGACTGGCTGAGAATATATTGTCAAGTTATTCATGCCAAGTGACCCACGAAACGTCTCATCCGAGATCGAACGCCTGGGCCATGCTTCATTGATTGGGTCCCTCGAAACCACGTAATCTACCATAGCGATATCCAAATATTGTGAGCGGCAACAGCACACTTTACGCGACGAGCGATGCATCAGTACCACAGCAGTCATCGATTTTAGAAAAGTCGAGCGCCATGAAACGAAACCGACACACGCAAACTCTTTTCTCCTGATCAAAAATGGCTTTATTTGTCTGGACTGAGCCACTGGCCAGCACGTGTCAACTTGTGAAATATTTTTGTCACGCAAAACAACAGATTTGCCTTGCATCCACCCACGTTAGTACATGGTTCGTGCAGAGCTTTGAGTCAAATGAACCGTTACTCTGCAGAGGCGGGAGGTCACTCAATTGACACAACAGAACTCGAAAAGAAACAAGAAAAATCAGCTG
>JAAUXT010011466.1_pt1 | contig 10278 bp, 15 predicted proteins | sample 7278171 | NCBI WGS metagenome assembly JAAUXT01 (sample SAMN14350112, study PRJNA611818) | marine sediment metagenome | isolation source: surface marine sediment (1.8m) | place: French Polynesia: Moorea | collected 2018-08 | reverse complement strand
TCCCTGGCTCCCTCGCTCCCTCCCTCCCTCCCTCCCTCACCGGATGTCGGAGCTCCTTAACCTCGCGACACAGCGGAAATTGCAGTCTGAGTGAACGGTGATGAAGGAGACTGAGGAGCGAGGCACACCTGGAAGCGTCACTCTAACAGCTCAGTCACGCACGTGGTCGTGTGTTTCCATTGTGTGCTGATTGTGGCTTGTTGTCCACAACTCTCTTATCACTACAGCGTGAAATCGTGACGAGTGCCCCCTGGTGGCAGCGTCGCTACAGTCTGAGCTTGTATTGAGTTGACCCCCCATTGATCCAGACCGTTGTCTGCAAGGAAAAATGTCCTGCATTGTGAAAGGATCTGCCAAACGTAAAGCTGATTTGTTGCCATGGACTTCGGTCGGATTCACACCGGATGCGTCGTGGGTTGCGTTGCTATTCACGTCGCTAAGTAGACGCAGCACCCATTGTGCAGGGTGGGTGATTGAGCACCCCCCCTGCAGGTTCGCGCCCAGCGTGCAGGACCCACCCACCCCCCACCCCCCTGTGCAGGTCTCAGCAGATCAAGTGAAGCGAGAGTGACTCGAGCTTTGTCAAAACACTGCAGAAGTTCCGTTCGGTCAGTGATTCAATCAAGCTACATTTCCCAGAGGTTCTGTACAACAGCAAATAGGCTTCCATGGGCAGATCCAGGCACAGCCTGAACCCTGCAAAAAATCTTCACCCCCTCCCCGGGGTGTACGTCATTGGACACAAACAGGAAATTCCAGTTTTACATGGACAATGTTGGGGTCGGGCCCCGTCGGGTCCCGCCCCCTGACGGATTTCTGGCCCCGCCCCTGGATCCGTCGCTTCAGTGCTCACCCTTGTGTAGACAATGTGAATGGATGGCCTGGGCTTCAACCCGCAGAATTGAGAAGGGTGCGCTGGTCGGCCCTTCAGTCTTCCTGTCGGAATTCCATTCTTCAGTGCAGATTTCTTTCTCTTGCCACCGCGAAAATTTGACTTGTGCCCAGAAGGGTGTGGTCCAACCAAACGAGGTCAGGGTTCCCACACGCTGGAAAAAGAGTTCCTGTTGAATCACACAGTGACTTTTCGAAACCTTTGGTCGAGAAAGGAGTTATGTGATTGAATAGGAACCATTCATGTGAGGTGAGAACCCATTTCTACCACGATGCGAGCACATACGAGAGGTTTTTTGATCGCAGAGTTGTAGAATGTGAAATCACACAATGACTTTTTAAGACCTCAAAACAAAAGAATTATGTTAGTAAACAAGAACTTGCTTTCCAGTGTGTGAATTCTACCAGGTCATCTTGGAAGACTTTGTGACCGCAGCGTTGTAGAACAAAAGTTCCAGAGTCGGACGTCCCTCGCTTGACCCTCCTGCTGCACACAGGACAAACTTCGAAAACCCCAGCGCCCATCCCGAGGTCTGATTTCACTTGGAGCCTCAGAGCGATACTGAACGCGAGAAAACAGATCAGGACTTGACACATCTCCATCGTTTCCTGAGCTCTTCATTCAGAACGTTTCAATCCACAATTTCAAAACGCGCTTCAGATGAATTAGAACCGAGCCTTGTACAATCCCCGATGGGAGACGCTGTCAAAGCGGCCCAACCAATCACGACAGCGGATCCAGGGCTGGGGTCGGGGAGGGGCTGGGGTGGGGCACCCTGCGGGAGGGGGGTCACGACACCCTGCGGGCGGGGCAGCAAACTAGATCTACAAGTTTTGAAGACCTGAAAAGGTGAAGCACCTTCAGGTACACAGTTTTGGGAATTTTGTTTGAGGTGGGGGCGGGGGTGCAGGTCCCCCTGGGTTCCCCTGGATCCGCTTGGCGAACCCTCTGTCAGCGGATACTAAACCAGGGGCGACAGGCGCGTTTGGCCGCGCGTCTCCCCGGGAGATGAGCGAGGGGCGCCCCGCACGCAACCGCCTCGTTCCGCGGCGGAGCAGGGCCCGCGGGGACAGGGGGCCCGATTGAAATTTTCAAGTCAATCATTTTTCTACGGATTCCATCCAAACGGGCCTCTTTTCACTGGAGAGTGAGGGATGTGGAAATTACGGAAATTACTCTTTTCGCGGAAGATTCCGTGTATAATATCCGTACTAAAGCCGGGAAAAGGGTTTGCTGCTCAGGGCATCCTCCGGTGTGGTGCAGCTCCTTGTGGTCACAGTCCGGTACAGGGGGAGCAGCGTGGAGGGGGGGGGGAATTGATACAGGAGGTCCAGACTGTCCTGTGTGCTGGATCCATGGGGTGGGTGGGAACTGAGTGCGTGCGTTGAGAATGACTTCAGCCTCAGCATAAAATTTTTAGTGCCCCAACCAAAACTGATCTCAGGGTCCAAAAGGGACAGACTGAACTTTACTCGTGCACCAAGGTCGGTCCAAGGGTCCAGAGGCTAGGAGGGCGTCTGGCCCCTCGGTTTTCTTGTACGTGGCTAAGTGAAGCGGTCACGGGTGATTTGCTTGAAAATGCCAAAGCGGTTTACACATGGGTGACGCGCGGTCCTAGTTTGACCTTGGCGTCAAAATTTAACATTGAACCCAATGGTGGAATTTCTGACGTCAGCCCCCAAAACGACCGCGCGTCACGCAATGTGAAAAGGCCCTAAAGCAGATCCAGCCAATCATTGCCCTGTCAGCAAGGTGTACGAGGCTAGTCCAAACCGATTTGCGAATGACCGGTGCAAATAGGGTTTGGAGTGAGATTTTTTCAGGAGATTTTCTAGGTGTGTAAACAACACATGTGACAATGTTTTGGAGTTTGGTCGACCAAATCCAGCATGACTACAATGTGGAATGGTCTCTCAAACTTTCTGCACTTCGGAAGTTCGAGCGAATTTTGATCGGAGTGGTAGTTATCATGCATGCAAAGGAAGAACAGCGTGCAGAAATCTGGTTCTGTGTCCGCAGTGGCATGTCCCCAACTGAAACTTTTGAACGTTTGAGAAGGATACATGGTGGTGCAACTTTGAGCAAATCCTCAGTCTTCAGATGGCATTCCAGGATCCGTGGTGGTGACAACAATTTGAAGGACAGAGACCACAATCCGGGACCGAGAAAGCTGACTGCACAGAAGATCCAGGAGGTCCAACAGTTTGTTGGTGCGGATAAAAGGCGCACAGTTAGACAAGTTGCTGCTCATGTTAACCTGTCCAGGGGGATCTGCTCATGCTCTGCTCCAGAAAAAGTTGGGTTTGCGCAAGACATCCGCAACCTGTATACCGCATCTTCTGACAGCTGCAGAAAAGCTCAGGCGTGTCACAGCAGCCAGAGCAGCACTCCAACTTCTCAGGCATCGACATCGCCCTGTGCACATCATAACTGGTGATGAGTCGTGGTTTCATTGTTGGGAGCCCGGATCCAAAGCTGCTTCAAGCCAGTGGATTGACCGGAAACAGGAGTGGAGGCCAACCAAGGTGTGGATCGAAAGGTCAGGCCAAAAACTGATGCTGGTGTTGTTCTTTGACTGTTACGGGGTCATGCATCGAGAATTCGTACCCAATGGGCATGGCATCACAGGAGAAGTCTATAGAGACATTCTGCTCAGACTTCATGAAGCTGTGAGGAGAAAAAGACCAGTGCAGTGGCGAGACAAGTCCTGGACTTTGCTGCATGACAATGCGCCCGCGCACACTTCCAGACCGGTGCATCGCCTGCTTGTTCAACATCACATGGAGACAGTTCCACACCCCGGATACTCTCCAGATTTGAGCCCTCCAGACTACTGGATTTTTGCCAAGCTGAAATCCCTCATCTCTGGAGTCCACCTGCACACTCTCCAAGATCTGCAGACTGCAATTGACAATGCCATCAAGAGGATAAAACCGGAGGAGTTCCGCAGTGTGATGGACAGATACCTGGACCGATTGCGCAAGTGTATCGCAAATCAAGGCAACTATTTTGAAAGGATCAAATAGTTCAAAGTTTGTGATGTTTTCAGACAATGAAGACCTGTGTGTTGCCCTGCTGACCACAAAAAATTGGAACTTTTTGTCGAGTACTTTTGTTGGAATAACATGTGCAAGAAACTTCGATCTGGGTGTGGTTGTTCTGCTGATGACACATACTTGCTCCAATGAAAGTCTTCCAAAAACAAATGTACAACTCCTTGATGAATAACAAACAAGTTCCCAAAATGTGAAAACCAAATTCATCTCTTCAAAAAGTTGCGCTGGAAATTCGCAAATCGGTTTGGACTAGCCTCGTACTGTGGCCATGAGTCCAGGTCCCGGTTCACTGCTCACTGAATCCCAGTTTATGAGACAGTGGTCCAGTCCCTGCAGGTCCCCTGCAGCAGAAGGGCTGCAGAAGGAAACAGAGGCGATCTGTATGCAGGGGGCGTCTGGGCCGTGACAAGGGAAACAGACACAAACGGTGTATCATTGAGACTCTCTGTAGAACAGCGGGCGCCACAGAGGAAGAACACGGGGGCGGATCCAGTGGTGGATCTACAGGGCGCCCCAACACCAGAAATACCACACACACGCACACACACACACACACACACACACACACACACACTGAAACACCTGCTCCAAAGGCAAAGAAATTTGCACCAAACCTGCGAAATACTTTAACATTGAAATCGCTACCATGAGGTCCAGGCCAGCAACAAAATGCTGGGTCGGCCCCAGACCCACACCGGAAGTGGTGTGCTCAGACCGGAAGTAGTGTGCTCAGACCGGAAGTGGTGTGTTCTGACCGGAAGAGTTGTGCTCTAATGCACAGCTCAGTGCATATGCAGAAAGTAAAAATAAGATTCAAACAGAACCGTGTGTTTGAAGACGAGTCAATGAGAAATATTTTTGAATCATTCCTCTGCACTATGGGAGTTGTGTTTCGATCTGCCCGCTCACACACTGCACACCAATCTCTCAAAAACTCGTTTACAGGAGAAACAAACGCAACCACCAGCGTGGTAAAACGCGTTCCCTTGAGAACGTCTGCGTTGCCATGAGATACCGAGCCTGCGTTGCCATAGAGCTGTAATCTGGATGTGTTTGCAAACCCTGTGATTGCGTCTATCAATAAACAGTGTCGCGGTCGGAACCACAGCATCTCGCTCCCAGGCCAATCTCGCGAATTGCCGTCGGGAGCGGTGCTGTATTTACTGCACACACACGAGCCGGGGGACCAGGGGACCTGGGGGGCGACTGCTATTCTTCTCTGATTGTGTTATTGTTCCCAGCTTTGACTCAGTCCCTTTGTTCCTCCAGTGAGAACAGATGTTCAGCCTCACATTGGCTAACAAGGCGCGTCAAGCAGTTTTCACATTGATGACGCGCGGTCATTTTGTTGACGTCGGCGTCAAAATTTAACATTGAACCCAATGGTGACATATTTGACGTCAGCCCAGAAAACGACAGCGCGTCACCCAATGTGAAAGCCCTTCAGTCAGCTGGAGAAGGCTGTCAGACTCACTGGAGCGTCTGGAGTGAAAGGGTTTTCATGTTGGTTGGTTGGGGCTGTCGGCGTCAAAACTTTGACGTCAAACAGCAGAATTTTGACATCAATGTCAAAAGTTAACATGACACCCAATTGGTGGGTATCAAAAAAAAGGTCCACACCATTCTTTGATGTCATCAAGAAAAGTGGCAACAGCACTTGTACCAGAAATGAGATTTTTGTTGCAGTGATTCAATTTGTTTGGGTCACTGACTGCGGGCTGGGTTCTCAGGGTGGAGACTGTGCTCAGGGTGCAGTTCAGACTCAGTGGTGTTGAGACTTCAAAAACAAAATCAGTCAGATTTCACCACGGCCATTTTGAAGTCGTCGGTCTCTTTGTGCGGCCTGGCAGTCTTGTGAGAGGCAATGCTGAGTGACGTTTGGGTCACATCGTTTGTGCACTTGCATTGGATCCGCCCCTGGATCTGCCCCTGGATCCGTCCCTGGACCCACCCCTGGACCTGCCTCTGGACCCACCCATGGATCCGGCCCTGGATCCGGCTCTGGATCCGCCCATGGATCCGCCCCTGGATCCGCCCCTGGATCCGCCCCTGGACCCGCCCCTGGATCCGGCCCTGGATCCGGCTCTGCTCCTGCAGGATAATAATGTCCACGTTCCCGTGATGGTTCCGCATCACGTGACTGTGGTGGCGCTGCAGTCACGGGTGATCGGAATCGTACCTGCTTCTGAGCAATCAGCCGTGTCGTGGCCGGGTTCACGCCGCGTGCGTCACGCATGAGTTGCGTCCTGCACAGGTCAATGGGTGCGGCGTCGCAGGTTGACCTTGCCCCAGTGGGTGACGCACGGTGGGTCCAATATGACACGCCACGCCGCGTCCGTGAACATGGCAGGGACGCGACGCACGTCGCTTGCGTCAACCCAGCCAGACGTGCGCAGGGACGCGACGCACTCAGCATGAACCCGGCCGTCGCCGGCAGCCTGCCGTGCGTATTGATCACGTCCCGTTGTTCGTAGCGTTCAATTTTCTGCACTCTAAAAATATATGAAAATCCTGGCACAAAAACAGGCGACGTGTGGGAACTCGATTACGCCAGAACCTCAGGCCCCGACACGTTGGTGACGGTGACGTTGGCGTCACCGTCACCACCAGGCGCATCGGCGTGCGTCACGCTATTGACTGAAGCCCATAGACGCCGTGCGAGTGTGAGGAACGGTTCAACGCTGTGATTTCAGGCGGTGCACAGATGTTGACGTGAAACGTCCACGTCTACGTGACGTGTTTGTCACGTGATGCAAACATTTGCCGCAAAAATATGTCGCATTGTGTGAACCCTGACCTGGAGATTTGAGAGCGCTGTGCTGGGGCGGGTCGATCACTGTTCAAGTCTCGTTCACAGCCCGCACGTCACACGTCACGTGTTCACGTAAAACGTGCACAGACAATCGCGAGTTTTACCGTGACGTTCGAAACCCGAAACGTTGCACCAATGCCACGTCACCCATGCGATGTTTGCTTGAGTGTCATCTCCATATCAAGCATTGAAACAGCAATTTTGACGTTCAACGTCACGTGGGTGACGCGACGTTGGCACGACGTTGGCACGTTGGGGCTCTGTCGAGCATCAGGCTTCCACTCCCCAATGCACGTCGCACACTGTGGGTCAAGGTTCTTTTGCAGTGTTGACACGTGTGCGTCACGTATCAGGTTTGGGATCCACTGGTCACATGACACTGAAACTTCCCCAATCAATCCACACCTTCAGGTGTCGGGTTCCGAAAGCAAAGACGCCATTCTGGAAAATCCTTCTGGAACCTGGGCGCATTTGTGTTTGTCTGTGGATCTGTGCGGAACGTGGCACCAACATGGACCTCCACGCAAAAATGGCGACCAAAGACTGCGTCAACGCACGTCAATGGTACCCGATAACTCCACTGTTCCTCGCCGCAGTGACGGGGGACGTGGCGAAGCTTCGGGAGCTGATTCAGGCCGGGGAGAGTGTGAACCGCTTTCCCCAGAGAAGTCGCGGGTCGCCGCTGATGGCCGCGTCCGAGTTCGGTCACGTGGCCTGCGTTACGGTGCTTATTCAAGCTGGAGCCAAGGTCAACCAGAGGCATCAGGACGGGCACACTGCGACGTTCTTCGCAGCGAATGGAGGGCACGCGGACTGCTTGAGGGAGCTGATAGAGGCAGGGGCTGACGTCAATGTTCGGGACAAGAACACCAACACCCCTCTGCATCTGGCCTCCGGCTTCAACCACGTCCAGTGCGTCAAGATGCTCATTGACGCCGGCGCTGACGTGCACTTCAGGGATCGAGTCAAAGCCACTGCAATGATGAACGCTGCGGCCGCTGGTCAACTAGAATGCTTGACAGAGCTGATCAAGGCTGGTTCTGATTTGAATGTTCAGGACGTAGACGAAGAGTCTGGGTTGTTTTGGGCATGCGCTAAAGGGCAGGTCAGATGTGTGCGTGAGCTGATCAGGGCCGGGGCGAACCCTGACCTGCCCGATGACCGGGGCTGGACCCCGCTGATTCGAGCTGCGTATGCAGGTCACACCGACTGCGTGAAGGAGCTGATCCAGGGCGGGGCTGACCTTAACCGGGTCAACCGGATGTGGAAGACGGCGCTGGAGGAAGCCATCACGTTCGGGCACAAGGCGTGTGTGAGGGCGCTCGTTGAGGCGGGGTGTCACGTGCCTGAGTACCACGTGGCCCTGGTCCGTCAGTGGGTCATGCAGGTGCCCCTGGACGAGCCCCAGAAATACCACGTGATCTACGGGGACGATGAGATTGTGATGGGTAGCCGTGCGCTCATGTTTTGAAAAAATCAAGGGCGCTTTTACTCTGAGACTGAGACATGTTGAGCTGGACGAAATTAAAATGTGTTGTGTGAATAAATTCACTGCTTCAGCGACGAGTGTGCCCTTTTGTTCTGCTGGCAAAACAAAGAACGAACACGCCTTTTTGCAGAAAGAAGATTGTGCAAGTTTGTACAAGTTGCATGGGAGACAGTCAGTGCAAAGAGGTCTGTCGCAAACACAAATTTTTCTGGGGTGACTCATTCCAAGTGAAACCTGAGTAAACTTTGCTCGTGCAACAAAGGTGAAAACCACCTTGCGTGCAAGGACCAGACCTTCAAACTTGATGACAATGCAAACTTGTTCTGTGTCCCAAATCTTACGTGCACCCTCCCATCCAAAGCGATTTGGTGTGAACGCGCCTTTGTTGGGCTCTGAGTGCACGTGGGACACTTGAGCAGACTGCACTGCATGCAGTTTCCATGCGGCCGCCGCCGCCGCCGCCGCCACCGTGGAGAAGGTATTGATTTTGGCGCGGTTCGATAGGTTTCCACGCACTGTGTCGGGCAAGTCATAGATTAGTGATATGGATGGCGTGGGATGGAGGGATGGAGGCCAGGCGCGACATTCCACAGTCATGGCCGCGCTACCTTGATCCCACAGGGGTAAACAGGAGCTGTGATGACAGATTGAGAGGGGGGCTGGGTGGATTGGAGTTTGCGGTGTTGAAAAGTGGATGCGAAATGGAATTGTGAAGTGGATTGGAATTGCTGCTCTGCCGGTTGGAGGGAAAAATTTTTGCAGGGAGTGTCTGGAGAATGATGGATTTGATATGGAGCTTGTTGAACGCAGATACAGATTGGGATGCGAGTTGCTGATGGAGGATTTTTCCACACACGTGTTGGATTGTGTGCGCATGCGCTCAATGTTGTGTACTGTGGATAAGTGTGGACGTCACCCAAACTGCTGTGTCAGCAATTGTGACGTCATGAAGCCGAGGCTGGAACACGTGACTTGGACGGATCACTGAGGCGACACCTCGCGGCTTGACGCGCACACCGTCGCCAGCGTCACTGACTGAACATCTGTAGACGCTGTGACGCAAAAACATACTCAGTATGGGGTACAACTTCTGGAAGTACTTCCTGGGCACAGGGCTCGTGGATTTCTCACCATCCGCTCATATTCTCTACTTGCAGCTGCTGGCGAGGCACAGTGAACTGGAGCAGAGCAAAACCAAGGCACAGGGGGCGCTCGTGTCTGTGTTGACCTTGACCCAGATCACGGAACTCAAGCTCCTATTGGACATCGGTCGCCAGAGCCACCGTTTCTATGACTTCGTCCTTACCTTACTGATATCGTGCATTTGCCTGGAAATCTTCGTTGGGATCATCATCATATACATAGGGAACCTCCATTACAACCAGGCGCGCAAGCGCAAGGGGATCTGCCAGAGCTCCCTGGCCTGTTTCTTCTGTTGCTGCCGGGTGTGTAACCGCTATAGCTCCAAGCGCAATGGAACGTACCTCAGCGTTCGCGCCACGACGGCCAGCGGTGGCCTGGACGCCAGCCGCGCGCGCTCCCCATTGGCCGTTGAGGAAGAGGAGGACGCGAACGGCTGCTGTGATTGGACGGCGCGCGAGCCCCGGATGGAGACCATCATTGACCTTGAGAAGGCGGACAGTAACATTGAGATCGCCAAGGTGAAGGTTGCGGATGCGGACGTGAAGATCGTGCGCGCCTCCAACTACATCAAGGTGATCGAGGACGCGCTCAAGAAGAGCCCGAACAATCCGGACCTCGAGGAGGAGCTCGGCAGGTGAGGCGACGGGCGGGGGAAGGGCGGGTGGGCGGGGGTTGGGCGGGCGGGTTTTACGGAGGGCGTGAGGGTGGGTGGGAGGGAGGGAGGGCGTGAGGTGTGAAGGTGGGCCATAAGGCGAGGGGGCTGGGTTGGGTGGGCGTGACGGGGGGGGGGTGGTCGGTGGGCGGGCGGGAATTTAGGGTGGGGGGTGGGCGGGCGGGAGGGCGGGAGGGTGGGCAGTAAAGCGAGCGGGCGGAGGTTGGTTGGGCG
>JAAUXT010006914.1_pt1 | contig 10278 bp, 6 predicted proteins | sample 7278171 | NCBI WGS metagenome assembly JAAUXT01 (sample SAMN14350112, study PRJNA611818) | marine sediment metagenome | isolation source: surface marine sediment (1.8m) | place: French Polynesia: Moorea | collected 2018-08 | reverse complement strand
GGACAAGGAAGAATCGATGACATTACCAGCAAGGGACTTTGCACTGCAGTTGCCTTGAGCACTGCTTCTTGTTTAGTCACGTGTCATGCGCGGATCCAAGGGTCCCAGGGGGGCCCGCTCTCTGACCCCACAGATACCATCATTGGTGTCTCTATACTTGAGAGTAGTTTTCTGATGCAAGCTTTAAATTTCTCCATTTGTGTCCCATTTTGATCTTCTGGATCACTGCATACGAACAGGCTGAATGGCGAGAGTGAGTGAGTGAGTGCAACCTGAGAGAAAGATGAACGATTCTGACGTCAAGCCGCCTGACGTCCCCCTGGATTTTGTTTCGGATATTGATTATTTACTGCTCGGTCCTTTCTTTTTGTGAAAATCCAAAGCTGTCACACCATTCGCTCCTGGGGAGTTTCAGCACATTTGTCTGACCTGAGGATTCAAATCTGATTGATACGACAGCTCTATTGAATGAGCCCTGTACCAAAAATCCTCGCCGTCTCACAGGCTTGCAGGCGGATTTGTATCCATTACATGCAAGGTACCACTGATAACCGTGCAAACCGTCGCACTTCTTTGCCGAAAAGTTTTCATCGCTTTCAATTTGCCAACATCCGTTTGAGAAAGAACACGTTTCTTTGTGCCAGAGGTTCTCTTCAATGTCTCTTCCACATTTCATCTGGGTGCCGTCAATTCAAATTTTTTCCATCTCCTTTTATCGAGGAGACGACAGCTGTCGGTGTTTTCCTGTGGGGCCCCTCAGTTCACTGCGCAATGGGAACCCGCGCCGCCACGCGCCTCCCGCCGGAAGAGCCTTAAGACTTCCGGTGAGGGAACCGGAGACTCCAGGAGAAAAGAACCTCTGTCTTGCGGGTGGAAACGACGGCGCCAGCGGCTCTGCTGGTTGGAGGTGTCCCTGAGTAAAAAATGCAATTTGTCCGCTCTCGTTTCCAAAAAAAAAAAAAATTGTTGTGTTTGCTGAGGGAAAATATTTCTTTGAGAATCTGCCCATGAGGGGTGACGCACGTACTTGATTCAATGCTGAATCTCTTCGAGTCAACAGAAAAAAACCTGTCACATGACAGAGTTGTTTCTCCACGACACATCGTTTGTATCAGGTTCAATTGTCCGTGGTTGAGAGCACTTTTGCGAAGACGCAAGAGAAGTGAACCATTTTACTGTGGTTCCACTGGTTTACGTTTGTTGTTTGTCGTCATCCTCATTTTCTCACAATCACTGTATCTGTCACAAGGAGTTACGCGAATCAAAAGCTGCACCCAACACTCCCACATTGACAAGAATCCCAGCTTCGGGGCTTTTGAATTTTTGTCCTTCTGACTGGTGTTTCCAAGTGTTGGGTGGAGTCTGCAGCAAAGTGGGGACATCCAGGGTTGGGTAGAACCTATTGACTGCAGGGTTGGGTGCGGCGGACGAACAGTATCCAACATGCAGATGGGTAGGGCCCACAGGAGAGTGGATCCAGGGTTCGGTGGGTCCTGCAGCATGGCGGATCCAGGGTTTATGGTTGCGTGTGTTCTCCAGGACAGACGACCTAGGGTCGCCTGGGCCCCTCAGAACGAGGAAAATAAAGAGCATCCTGGATGAGTGATCTGATTTCAATTGGCTGGCATCACACAAAAGATCACGCCAATATCGTGGCTTTTCAGTGGAATTCAATAAACTTATTGTCCAAAGCAGAGCTCGACATTTTGCATTTTGATGCCTCTTGAACTGCCATTGTCTGAAACTCCCGATGTGAGTTCAAACTCATGTTACAGATTCTCTGACTTCCATTGTGATTCACAAGAGACAACAGAACGTTTCATTGACATAGTCCACTTTTGAGCTGACAAAGCCGCAGCAAGCCAATTGTTTCTGATCTGATTCTTTCAAACAATTGTGGCTCAAATTTTGTTTCCCATTCTTCGTTTTTCTGGGTCACTGGTCTACTTGGGTGAATGCATGTGGTTCATTGTCCTGAGAGAATTACTATGGTCAAGAGAAATGTTTGTAACAGTTTCACTGACTTGTTTTGATTCAACAATTGCAAAACAAGTTGAAAAATTTCCTTGCATGGACAGGATGAAAAAATCCCTTCACACTCAGTACAAGAGATTTTGATTTGAAACAGATTCGCACCAATGAGCACGCCCTGCAAAATTACTTTTGACCAAACGTTCAAGCTGTTATTGCACTGAGGATGCATTGGGCAAAGTCTGCAGGATGAAGTGTCAAGTCGGACTTTTGTTCTCACTGATTGCATTTTGTTCTCATGGTGTGAGCCTCCATATACCCTGGTTGTCTGCTGAGCCCTGGAAAACTGAGATCAGAAGCAAACAATTCAACAAAAACTGGATTCAATACACTTACCAGCAGGTTCACCGCTGTGTGATGCCCAGGCTGGGAAAACGACCTGACAGCATGCTGATCCTGGCTGTTGACTTTGGCAAGTGTACAAAGGAAGAAGCAAGCAAGCTCAGGCAAAGGACAGCCGTGGTTCCTGGAAGCACCAATGACATACCACCACACGAATTGCGTCAACACAGGATGTCCTTGGTGGACTGTGGGTTTGATGAAACTCTCAAAGTGTGCAGATACAGCTCAAAGACTGAGCACAACATCATGGCTCTGATAGACAGCGACTTGTCATTTGAGAATTGGGACAGGAGGTACCTAAGGCCCATTGACTATCGCTATGATTTCCAGCTGGACAAAAGTCTTTCTCTCAATCTCACCATCTCTGCACTGCACTTGGTGAATCCCAGGTTTCCTTTTTGCAAAGTTCTTATTTCGGGCAACGATGCAGATTTTTTAGTGATCAAAGATTTTGTGTACAGGAGGTGGCACGTTTACTGTGGTGTTCTCTCTAATGTCAGCATTCTTTTCAAAGGAAATCACATCCTCATGAAATTTGTTTTTGGCAGCACAACTAAATACAGGCTCAAGATGCATTTCCAAGTTTGTGATGGCCACACCATGCACTCGCTCCCTGTTGTTGAGTACACTATGTACGGTGGTCTCCTAACCGACGGAAAATGGCTGAGGACACAGAGGATGAAGAACCACACGATTCACACACAGACCAACAGGTGGGCGTTTGCTGACATCTTTTGCAGGGTTATTCAGATAGACACGTGGAAGGTGTACAAAATTCAGGTGAAGATACACTCAAATAACAGTCTTTTGAGCTCACTAGTTGTCTGCCAAACACCAAAATATGATTCACAAACTTGTCAAGTTATTTCCAAAGACAAGTCCACGGAATTCACTGTACCTTCCTTTTACCTGGGAATTGTGGCCTGTGGAAATTTGTCAGCAGGACCATTTTCTGTGACCTACCACATTGTGGAAAAGGAAACATCAGTCAATTTGACAGCCAAATCAACGCCTTCAAATCTCAACGTCAACAGCAGTTTGACAGAATGCGCTCAAAGTTATGGGTTGCACTGTGTGTACAGCATAAAAGCGGCCTCAGGGCAGAACGTCAATATCACATTTGATTCAGTGGTCTCTCCTCCAAGATTGCAAGGATACTGCTTGGATTATGGGATCAGCTTCTACAAAAGATATTCTGATGGTACTTTTGAGCCCATAGTTGATTTGTGCTACAGCATACCAGACACAATTGGTGAACACAAACAGGTGGTTTTGTCCAACAACATTTATGTTGTGTACTATTCTTTCACTGCTTATGGGAGGCACCTGTCTGCAGAGTTGACTGTTTCAAGCTCAAGATGCAGCAGTGCAGTTATTGACATTTACAAGTTCAATGCTGCCTGCTCAGGAAGAACAAAATGCAAAATTGTGGCTGAAATTCAAAATGTTTTGGCAGAGGCGTCAAACAGTCTCTATCTCAGGAACTTTGTTCTCCAATTTTCTCTGCCACAAACAAATGAAACTTGTAACTTCCTCACAGTTGGAGCTTTCATTGATTCCAAGTTCAGAGACGTCCAAGAGAAGTATGGTTTTCGTGAGGCCGTCATGCAGCTGAACCTGCCACACACTGAGGAAAACCATCAAGTGTCAATAGAAACCAGACTCTTCTTTCTGTTGAGTGATTCTACACAGATGAATGGGCATGATTTCTCCCACCTGGGTGACACACAAATTGACAACCCTATGCTGCAGCTGAGCTACGGAGGATGGCTCAGCAGAGAAAGACTGACATTGATCAAGCCATTTCACAACAACACAGTGGTTGACAAGGTGGACACGGTGAAATGCAATATCAAAAGAAATGTTGGGACCAACAGGCAGATAAGACTCAACAATTATGGGAGGGACACAGATTCCAAAATCTACAGCTACCAACTTGAGGCAAAAACAGACAACAGAATGTACCTTGAGATATCCCTTCCACTGAGACTAGAATCACTTGTTTCTCTGAGGATCTCCTTCAAGGCTTGCTCTGCAGTCAAACGCCTTGACCCCTTGCCTTGGCCTTTGCTGACTCTGTCCAATGACACCTGTTTGCAAAAGATGGACATTTTAAATTCCTTTGCATTTGGATCTGATCTTGTTCTGCAGTTTTATGGAAACTACAGCCAACAGTGTGTCATTGGATCCCTGCAGTTCGAGGTGCATTATTGTGGCAATTACTGTCCTCAGTCAACCATAGCACAGCATCTTCTCTTCCTTCAAAACTTCCAGTGAGTGAGACAACATAAAATCAAACCATTGTGATGTGTGTTCAGCTGCTTTGGCAAACACCATTGTCTGTCTTTTCAGCATATACAGGGAACTGCAGCACAGTTGGGCAGTGGAAGCACTACTGATTTTAAAACGCGTGAAAGCTATCTGCGGAAACTTTGAAAACATTCGTGAATCTTTGTACCAGCAGGAAGTAGGAACCTCCATGTTGAGTGGTGAAGGCACAGTCAGGTTCTCGGTGGCAGGCAACATCAGAAACGCGAGACTCAAGCTTCACCAAGCAACACCGCACTGTTGTCATGAACAAATCAGCATGGGTGTTGAATGGACACCTGAAGTACCCGTCAGTCGGTTTTGGCCAGAAGATGAAATTTTCTTCAAACACAAATATTACAAAATTTTGTTCCGACTGAGTAGTTTTTCATCCTGGAGAGATGCTTTGAGTAAGTGTCAGTTGGAAGGGAAGCACCTGCCAACTTTGAGCACGAAATGTGAGCAGCAGGACCTGATAGCTGTGGTCAAGAGAGCTGTTTGGTATTCTCCGATTCTGTACTTGTACATAGGATTGCACAGGCAGGTGACAAAGCTGCAACAACTTGACTGAAGCTTGGCAGCTTGTCAAAACAGCTTTTGACACTGACACTTGACCTTTGCACAACCTGAAGGAATGTTCACATTTGAAGAAACATTCCACCAAATATCCTCGCTCTTTGAACGAACTCTTGGAACAAACACGTTTCCTTTCCTGTTTGCAGAATGGACATTTCCGTTGGTTGGATAAACGTCCAGTTGCATTCATGGAGTTCAACACCAACGTGCAATCAAGCTCTGTGTCGCACAGCACTTACCATTTACACAAGGACACTTGCAAACCAAAAGAAGATCCACACAATGTCTTTGTGTACGAATACATCACGAACAAAACAATTGAGGAGAAGATAATTCGAAACGTCCACTTGTTGGAAATTCAGGTGGAGCCAAAAGAACGTAACAACTGCACTCTACTGGTTCTGAAGAACCTTGCATATCCATTGTGGGTGTCTGTGCCATGCAACAGACCCATTGTCAGAGATGTCATCTGTGTCTCAAACTCAACTGCCAACATCACAAAGGCAAATATCTATGATGAAGAGGTGAAGGCACATGGCAGGCAAAGATTCACTTTTGCCACGGAAGGCATCACTCTCCAGCTCGTAAATGGGGAATATCTCTCGAAGATGTCAACATCCCACAATAGAATGAATGCGTGCAAGATGAATCAGGAACACTTCTACTGCACATGCTTGGTGAAGGGCAAAGAGAAACAGGATGACATGTTCTGCCACCACGAGTGTTCAGCTCCTGACTGTCTGTGGTCTGTGTCCTCCACTGATGTACCAACACAAATATGGTGGTTGTCGTGTACACACAGAGAAAATTCAAAACAGAAGCAAAACTTTAGCTCCTACATTTGTTTGCAACAATGGTGTTGTGATCCCAGCCTCCTATGTCAATGACTTGTTCGCTGATTGTCCAGGACTAGATGCAGAAGACGAACCTTTTCTTTTGGTTCAAAATAGACACCCACCAAGAGTAGATTGTCTGGACCCTTCATGGTCACCTTGCCAACCAGGACATCCACACTGTTTCTCTGAAGAGAACAAATGTGTGTACCAGCTGGACACAGATGGAAACTTGGATCATTGTAGGAATGGAGGACACCTCAAGAGGTGTTTCGGCTTTGACTGCAGATTTATGTTCAAATGTCCAAGAGAATACTGTGTTCCATATTATTATGTGTGTGATGGTGTGTGGAGTTGCCCTTCTGGTGAAGATGAGTTGTTGTGCTTGAATGCAACTTGTGAGTACTTGTTCAGGTGCGTTGACTCACCAATTTGTGTTGGTGTTCATGATTTGTGCAATGGTGTGAAAGAGTGTTTACATGGGGATGATGAGCTCATGTGTTCGTTGCTCAACGTGACTTGTCCATCTCCTTGTACGTGTCTTGCATTTGCACTGCAATGCCAATCTTTAAACGAAAAATTTCAACAAAGTTTCCCATTTGTTTATCTCAAATGGAGTGGAAAAAACATGAAAGATTTGTCTTTTATTGAGCTTGTGTTTCCTTTGCTTGACACGTTTGTTGCTCACAATTGCAATGCCTCACAATTTTGTCTGTCCAAGAAAGGGAATGTACTGGAAAGAATGGATTTGTCAAAGAACAAAATCAAATATTTGGAGGTGGAATGTTTGCTTTCACTGGTGATGCTGGTTCACCTCAATCTCTCCTCAAACTTTCTCACCTCCATGAAATTGCCCAAACTCCCGAAGCTCCACACCTTGGATATTTCTCACAATTTCATCACTGCTCTGACAGCATTGCATTTCCAGTCTCTACAACTTCTGTCAGTTTTGCAAAATCCTTTTATGCAAATACACTATCACACACTGGAAAGCACCAATGTTTCAACTTTTCTGACTGATGACTTTCACATCTGTTGTGCAGTGAGAGACAGGGAGATAACTTGTGATGCACCCATGGAATGGCCCAGCAGTTGTGATGACCTGTTGTCTGTTAAATCCATGAAGATATCCATTTGGATTGTGTCAGTTTTCAACGTGCTTATCAACATGGTGAGCATGGCCCGCCAGGCATCCAAACTGCGCAAAAATGAAAGAGGGTTTCCATTGCTGGTTTGGTACATGAATTGCAGTGATCTGTTGTTTGGCTCATATCTGGCAAACATAGGAATCGCAAATGAATTCTTCCAAAATACATTTTATCAAAAAGAGCTCGAATGGCGACAACATCCGTATTGTTACACAATATCAACCGTGTCTCTTTTCTCCAGTTTGTTTTACACTCTTGACCATTTCCAGGTTCATAGCAGTTGTTCATCCGTTCAGTGAAGCCATGAGGTATTCCAGGCTGCACAAGCACATCATTTGTGGACTTGTTGCATCGGTTGTGATCTCAGCTAGCATGTGTGCAGCCTATGTCTTGAGTCAGTCAGATGGCAGGATGCAGACCTCCCTGTGCTTGTTGATGGGTTCGGTGAAGCACACCTCAGTAACATCAGCTGTGATCACAATGGTTGTGGGCTTCCTTCAGTTGTCCGCTTGTCTGATTGTCCCACTTCTCTATTGGATCATCATGAAAACTTTGAGAGAAGGGGAGAAGGAAAGACAGAAACTTGGCCAGAAAACTAACAAGAAAGTCTCAGCAGTTCAGTCCATCTTGGTTTCCATTTCAAACGTGCTCTGTTGGTTCCCTGCGAACACGATATTTTTGCTGTCCCTGGTGTTGGGTTCCTACCCTTTACAACTCTTGGTTTGGACAGTCATCATTGGTCTGTCAGTGAATCCCATCCTCAACCCACTCATCTTTCTGTGGTCAGATTTGAGAAACAGTTGCAAATGAGAAAGATGGGACAAATTGCACTATATTTGATTTTCAACTCAATTTTGTTCCGAAATTTTCATTTTCAAACCTGTGGGAGAACAACGCAGCAGCAGATTGCGGTAGTACAGCAATCTGTTCAGCTGTTCAGCAACCGTCTGTTAACAAGTCGCAGAGCTTTCGTATTGGTGTGAAATTGGTGTCATCACTTGCTATTTTTGGATGAAGTTTGGCTCTGTGTCAGAGTGTACTAACTGAAATACCTGTTGTAAGTTTCACAGGGGGGGAACTTTTGTTCAACATTTGTACCATTCCGAAATTTTTGTTTTGTCTGAAACGCTGTGTTGACTAGGGTCCTTGTTACTGGTCCAGATCACGAAGAAAGGTCAGCCAATGACCAGGTTGAGACATGTCCTCATAGAATTCCACAAAGTCCAACTTTCAAACACGTGGCCAAAAGAATTGATATCCACAAAAGCGCAATGGAGGGTGAAGACAAAATATGCAAAAAAATGTTAAACTCAGGTCTGTTTCGCATCAAAAGGATTCTGGCCGGAGGTCGTGTCCATTTTTGACTAGAATCGAACAGGTGAAAGCTTCTTCTTCCGCTCATCTCACTTGTGTTCCTCAGGGTGTTCTGAAACATACCAAAATGGGACACATTAAATACATGTATCTGAAACATAAATGAACCACGGCAAGGATATCTCTTTTCTGTATTTTGCTTTGTGTGCTCCTACACAAGTCAAGTCCGTGCACTTGTGTCTGTGTGTGGACAGGCCTTGCATCAATTGTTGTTTACCACAGAAAAATAAAGTTGGTGCTTGCTTGCCGTACCTGGTGTACAAGGCCCAAATCTTCTCAGCTGACAGATTCTCATTGAAGAAAACCAACTCGTCCACTTCCAGTGAGGAGAAGGCTGTGTTGCCCTTTCCCATTCTCACACTCCCATCTCCAGGGGCGACAACACTCAACACTTCTGTTGTGGTTCCAATCACAAGGCCATTGTGGTAGATGGAGGCTTGACAGTTGGGGCACTCCAAGACAATGGCGCAGTGGAACCAGGTCATGAGTGGCTCCGTCATCATAGTGTCGAACCTCAGCCTGCGAGTGAGCAGCTTTACTGCGTACCTGGAAAGACAATGGGGAATTTTAGCAAACACAAATGGTAACGTATCTTTTGGCACGCTGTGTTCGTCAAAAGTTTGCGTTTGCGTTTCCAGGTTGCGGGCTATTTGCTAAAACTCGCCAATGATGTACCTTTGACACAAATTATCAGCACAGAGGAGTTTTTCACTTTATCAAGAATTTTTACATGAATCTTACTTCAAGGTTGCTGAGGCCTCAATCCAGATGCTGAATCCAGACGTTTTCACCGGGGTCTGCCTGGTAGATCTGATGAAGTTGCCACCATCGGGGGGATATTCTGGCATTCTGAACCAGACCATGACAGCTCCACCGTGCAGACAGGTGTCAGGGACGGCCATGCAGCCCCAATACCCGACCCCAGGCAGCTGCACGTACTGATCGTGAGTTGATACAATCTTCAGCGCCAGTCCAAACCCAGCCTGAAAAACAAAAACCAAAAATTATTTTTTGGTTCGTTTGCCAACCTGTTTCTGTCTCTGCCATGCTTGAGGTGCAACACATTGACATTGTTCTGCAAACCCTTTCAGAAGGAACCAGTTGGGGCAGCTCGTCTCCAACACCAAATTTTGTTTTGCAGAACCAGTCTTCGAAGTCCACGTGGAAAGATGGCGTCAAGTTCCCGATTGGCGGCACGTTACGACCCAAGTGCACATGACCTTGGAAAATTATTTCAACGAATTTGACAGACGCCGAACACCATTCACAGAACCCAGAGGATAAAAATGCATCGCGAGGATGACTTACTTACACTTCTCAAATATGTCCACTCGAGCATTGGATTCGAAGTGTTGGACATTTTCAGTCGCAAACTGAACCACACCACACATTGCATCCGTTTCTTTCCAGAAACCGAGACACAGCTCATTCCGGTTGCATCTGAAAACGGATGCTGTTCCCGATCAAGTCAACAAGGCATTTTTACCTTCTGTCAATCAACACAAAAAATAATGTTCAGAGTTCACCTGTTGGCACAGTTCAGAGATGACCCTGTGATAGCTCACAGATGGTGGTCGCTATCCCTTTTTCGTGTTGTTAATTGCATTTGTTCTGAGCAGATATCAAGTCAATTCAAGAGTCAAAACCTTTGCTGCACTTGATTGCTT
>JAAUXT010126051.1_pt1 | contig 10279 bp, 11 predicted proteins | sample 7278171 | NCBI WGS metagenome assembly JAAUXT01 (sample SAMN14350112, study PRJNA611818) | marine sediment metagenome | isolation source: surface marine sediment (1.8m) | place: French Polynesia: Moorea | collected 2018-08 | reverse complement strand
TGGTCTGTTGGTCAGTCGGTGAGTACGTTCGTAACTCAGTCACACACTCCCCCCCTCCCCCCCTCCCACCCTCCCTCCCTCCCTCCCTCCCTCTCAAGCCGACCCAAACTGCTCATTCACCACCGGAGGGTCATGATGGAACCATCAATCATGGAGTCAATCGAGTTTTCCGAGTCAATGGGCAGAGCCGCAGGGACGACCCCCCGCGCGCCGTTCGGACGATGATTTACGGCGGGCGCCGCTCGTCTCTTTGTGAAGTCCACACTTGTTGGTTATTCATGTTTGCAGGTCTGGCAACCAAGGCGCAATTTCTCCATCAATTCGAAATCTCTCTTTACAGGGACCAGTGGAGTCTATTTTGGATTCTGCCATCTCGTAATTTGTCTTGGGGGTTATTTGTCAGCTCGTTAGAGTTTGGCTCAGAAGAAGAGAGGAAGGCAACACAGTCGAGAAACAACCGGCAGACATTGGTTTCTCCAATCAACAAATGCGTAAGTTTCTGCAGGAAACAAAGTGGTTCTGGTGCGGTGATCATACTGTGTTGGGATGTGTCCTGGAATGACCTCCCCCCCCCCTCAAACAAAAGAACAACAGCAACGAAAGCAGCAACAGCGATCCCGGTAATTGGACGTGGACGTGGACGTAGATGGTTTCTTCACCAGACTCAGATCACATACATTTTCCCTGGTGGTTGGAGTTTGTTTGCACTTTTCTGAGTGAGAGACTTTCCTTTTGCGTGTTTTCATAGATCTTCTCCACAACACAGAGAAACAAGTTTGATGAAACAAGAAAACTTTGGGGAGACAGAAGTCCATTGGGCCTTGATGTGAAAATTGCAAAAGATACATTCTGTCACCAAGTAAGGGAGCTGCTGAACCACTGGCATTTCTTTTGCAGAGATGTACGTCAACGTTTATGTTGGTGAATTCTGCTGAAACTCCCTACAGTGGGTCGAAAACGTGGCGCGTTTTCAACGCCTTGTGCGGCTGAAGCTCGCTATTTCTCAACTTGCCACAAAACGCCCCAAGAACGCTTGTAAACAATCTTGGGAGTTGTGAAGCAAGGGAGGGAGGGTCCCACAATACCTTATCAGCAGCATTCAGAGACACCCTATTCCCATCTGTGCGCATTGTCCCTCGCACAAAGGACGCACCGAGCCTTCCAGGTCACCCCGCATTCGATTCAGCCTCAACTTTACACCTGCAGGTCTCTGGAATAATCGAGTCCTGCTGCCTCAGTGGCTCCTGCAGAAGGGACCTGGAATTGAGGCGCAGACTCTCATTTTGTCCCGCGCGCGTGCACCAGTTCCCCCGCTGCTGCGGAGCCTCATTGTGCGAAGTCCCTTCAGCGCAAGCACCTAGTGGTAGTGCGGTACAGGCAGCCTGGGCCAGATGTCCCTATCCCTGTCCCATGTCCCTCCCCCTCCCCCCTTATCCCCTCCCTCCTCCCCCTTGTTCCCCTCCCCTCATCCTTGTCCCCCTACCCCATGTCCCCCTGCCCCCATGTCCCCCTGCCCCTATGTCCCCCCTGCACCCCATATCCCCCCATGTATAGTATTGATATCATGCAGAGCACCAGGAGCCTGACAGGCCAATTGGCTACCAGACTTGAAGCACACATAAACGAACCAGGGACTTCGCATTGCAGTTGCATTGAGCACTGCTTCTCTTGTTCCCAATCTACCACCAGGAGAACCAAGTCCCCTGCCACTGCCATACTGCTTCAAAAATTAATGCCACGCTATGGATTTGGCGTACATCTGGCGTTCATCTGGGCTTACAGGCCTCTTTTGAAATTGAAATTTGAAATTGGAGAGTTTTATTCATTTGCATGAAAAAAGGCCTCTTCCATGTGGCGTTGGTGTAATGCGTAAAGCGACTTTGCCCTCCAAGCGCAATCTACCGCACTCCCATAGAGGCTGCATCGCCTCACTATCGTTTTTGTGGGAAAGAGACGAAATGTCACGAATGAAATGAATATGGAAATGGCGGGAAGCAAAGGGCGCCCCCCGGCCGTTACCGTCTTCGCTACTCGTCTCGTGCCTCCTTCACAAACATCTCCACTTGACACGTGATGTTTTTTCTCAGAAAAAACGCGGAACGCCAGAAGCCACAATTAAAAAATGTTGAGCGCATCTTTGGTGTCGCATTAACTCTGCAAAAACCACTCCAGGTCGCGCCACCGACACCAGATGGAGCTAATCACGTGACACGGGCCCGGAACAGCCCGAGGCTTGTCACAGTTAATGAAGCTGGGGTTTCAGCCACGTGCAAAACGCAGAACTTTTCCGGACACAACGGTGAGACCCTCCCCACAGAAACACAACGTGACGTTTGAGAGAAAAGCATGAGGACAGCGCGACGTCGTTCTCCCTGCTCAAGGCGAACGAGACTAATCTGGGGTCTTCATTGAATCAAGAGTTTTTCTCACCCCTCTTTGCGTTGTTTCTCCCTTTCCTCTGCACACCCTCAAGGAAAGACGCATTCCTGATTTGGTTTTCGGTGCATGAGACCTGACTGAGGCTGGGGGTGAGAGAGTGACACATCGCCGGGGCTGTGGGCGTGTGAGACTTGAAGGGAGTGAGGCCTGAGAGGAGCAAGTGAGACAAGGCGTGAGAGGGACCTAAGGCTGGGGGGGGGTGAGACTTGAAGTGAGACCTCAGGGGAGTGTGAGACAGAGCGTGAGAGGGTGATACTTACTTGAGGCTGGGGGTCATCCTGCCCTTGACCTTGGCGATGGCGAGGATGGACGACACGTTGGCGAGCACGGCGACGATGCTGAGCGCGAGCGCCGCGATCTTCTGCGGCTTCCAGCGACGCACGCCGCCTGCGAGACGAAGCATGGCGCGTAAAACGTCTTTTTGACGTCGGCGTCAAAATTTAACATTGAACGCAATGGTGGAATTTTTGACATCAGCCCAAGAAACGACTGCGCGTCACCAATGTGAAAACCCTTTTTTCAAACGGTTTTCACATTGGTGACCCTCGAGTGTCGTTTTGACGTCGGCGTCAAAATTTAACATTGAACCCAATGGCAGAATTTTTGACGTCAGCCCAGTAAACGACCGCGCCTGCGGGTTGAAGCATGGCGCGTTATGGTCCATCCCATTTGGCGCTACGGGTGGAGTGGACATGGCGCTGCGAGGCAAGTATTAAAGAGAAGCTTCACAGGGCGAAGGCCTTACATCTTCGTCTGTTTTCATTGACGTCTCAACGGGTTCAGTGGATGGAGATACGAATGAACTGCGAGCCAAACAGCCCCGTCAGCAACGTGCTAGATTGAGAGACACAGGACGGATGCGAGGATAGGTGGGTAAAGCGAACAGCTACGTGTAAACAGCATTCTACTGCGAGTGCTTTTGGACCCACGGTCGTCACTGAAGAGGAAAACGAGTCTGGACAGAAACGCGGCCGCCTCAGATTCCCCATGGGAACGAGGCTCTGCACATGCGCAGACGGGCGTCTGGAGCTCAACACGCTCGCCAACTGAGCCACACAATTGGCTCTTCACAATAGACGTCCCTGTCCCTGTCTTGTGCTCTTTCAGCCAAATCCCTTGGTCCTGTTATTACCCGTTACTGATCAAAGTGCGGCTTGCATGGACCTTGAGATTGTGTTTCAATAGAGCGGCTTTGCAACCAGAAAAGGATCCTTTGTGTGAGAAATCCTTGAAGTCCTATTCAAGTGAAATCAAGCAGAGCTTTTCAAGTTGGGGAAAACCTTGTGCTTTTGTGTGATTGAACGTCTTTGCTTTAGATCTGCTTCTGCCTGTGGTTTTAATCTTCAAGCGGAGCGAAGCAGAGGGGAAGGAACGCCGCAAAACATTTTGTTTTGAAAGAAAAGGAGAAATACCGTTTCCGGCGCCGAACCCGTCGTCGCCGTCGTCACTTCCGTTTCCGCCGCGGAGCCCGAGCGACGCCCAGTCGAGCGACGCCACCGCCGCGGACGCGTTGAGCAGTGGAGAGGCGCTCATCGTCGTCTGAAAAGGGCTTTTCACGTTGTTGACGACGTCAACTTTTTCTGACGTCGTCGGCAACTTTTCTTGACAACTTCAAAAGCGGTTTTCACTTTGGTGACGCACGGTCGTTTTTTGACATCGGCGTCAAAATTTAACATTGAGTCCAATGGTGGAATTTTTGACGGCAGCCCAGAAAACGACCGCGCGTCACCCAATGTGAAAACCGCTAAAGAATGCTCTGGACAATTTTTTGATGCCCACCATGGGTGTCACATTAAATTTTGATGTTGACGTCCTTTTTCTGCTGTTGACGTCAAAATTTTGATGTTGATGGCACCAATGTGAAAACGGCTTGACAGTAAACAAAAAACGTCAGGTGCAGGCGGGGGTGATACTCGACGCTTCTGGCGCAGCTGTCAGCAGGAAATTAAGAGAAACATCAGAAGTACAAAGGTAAAAGGATGCGACTTTCGCTCCTGTCAACAACAGAGAGAAACGTCAGGTACGGGGAGCTGAAACTCAACTCTTCTCGCGTAACGCGAGCGTCTCTCTATGACGCAGCCCTCACTCGACTCCCGGTTCACACTGGGCTGTTTTTGCAGAATGCTCCGTAGCTGCAAAACGTACACGTAACACGAATATATAGCTCACAGAAGCAACTTTCCTGTTTTTGAAGAGTCCACAGAAAGGAAAACAGACAAAATACACACACTTTCTTCACCCTCACCATTGGGTTTGTGAGCTATTTGCAAATTGAATACCATAAAAAAAGGTGAAATTCCTAAAGTTTCTGATTTCAGCAAGTTGTTTCAGATTGATTGTGGACCCTTCTAAATGAGGGGAGTTGTATCTGTGAGCTACGTGTTACATGTACATAATACGGCTGCGGAGCGTGCTGCTGAAAACTCCCCTCTGCTTCCTGAGTCCGTGATGACTGCATCCGTGACGGATGGTTTTGCCTCTTGGAGCCAAAACCTTTCCGTCATGGTTTCAAGAAACCAGCATAAAACCGCGCTTTTGGAATACGTATACGGGTACCACAGGCACAATTTGCGCACGGCGTTCCGTCACGGACACGGAACCAGTGTGAACAGCTTACGTTTTCCATTCCGCTGCCGTCTCGGCTGTTCTCCCTCCCTCCCGTGGAGAAAAGCGACGGGAGGCTCCCAAATAGCTCTGTATTGTTTTCATACAAATCACTTTGCGTCCGTAATCATGGTCGTTTAGGCGGCTTCAGTTTCCATTGACTGATTGAACGACGGTGGAATCAGGCGAGATCCACAACAACGCGAGATCGAAACGGAAATTTTCAAAGGAATGAATCAGCTTTGTACAGGTGCTGAAGGAGAGAGAATCAGCTGCGTTTCTTCCCCGTCTCTCATTGTGCTAAGTCCCTTTAGGGCGAAGCACCATGTGGTAGTGCAGTATATGGGAGGTGGATGAAATGTCCCCTGCCCCCTCCCCCCTCAACTCCCCTCCCCCTCCCCCAACCCCCTCCCCCAACCCCCTCCCCCACCCAGACTCCCCTGCCCCTGGACCCCCCGCCCTGTGGAAGACAATGAGGACAAGGAAGAATCAGTGACATTACCGGCAAGGAACTTCGCACTCCAGTTGCCTTGAGCACTGCTTCTTGTTCTCTTTTGTGTCTCCCACACAAAAACACACGCGATCGGTGCACAACGTGAAGTTTGTGCAGAGACGTCAACCGAGTGAAGGGGGTTTTCCACAAGGTGACGTAGCACGCGTCAAAATGCTGCGTCCAAGTTTTTCTTGACGCTGGCGTCAATTTCTTTTCACATTGAGGAAGCATTGAAAATGAAAGGCTGATGTCACTAAAAACTGATGCTGGCAGCAAAATTTTAAATACGAGCATCATATTTCTTGCGAGAGTTTTTACATCAGACAAGCCCTGACGTGAAACCTTTTGGTGACGCGTGGTCGTGTTTTTGACGTCGGCGTCCGACGTCAAAATTTTGACATTGAACCCAATGGTAGAATTTTTGACGTCAGCCCAAAAACGACCGCGCATCACCAATGTGAAACCCCCTTTAACGCAGTGTGTGGTGGCTGCAGCCCACATAACTCGGTTATAAGTCGTCGCCAACGTCTTCACTGAACAAACATCAAATAATTCACGCACTTGGAATGTTTTGAACCTGACGTACATTCCAGCAACACCAAATTTATTACCTGCAACCCTTGACAACCCGCACTCACCCTTGACGTTATGATTAGAAACACATATGTGGATCGCAAATTATCATTTCAGACCTGATAATTTGCACCCAATTTGCGTGGTCCCGATCCCTGTGTTCTGTGAATGTTAACGAGGCGCTGCCCCTGATCCCAACCCGCCACATTCGTCAGGCCACGCAACATTAGACGCTGATCTTTCACACGCCCGCCACGCGAGGTGCAAACAAACGTTGCCCCGGCGACGGAGGCTAATGCGCCGTGCCTCGCTCCCGCAGACTCGCCTATTGTTACTGCAGGCTTTTCCCGCGGAAATTTGGGGTGAATTGCGTTGAGCTGTGCGTCTTTTGGTGGTGCGCGCTCGTGGCGTTGAGCAGCCATTTAAGTTTTATGAAGGTTGCGATTCAAAATCTTTGCAACACGTCCCGGGTGCTGGATTCGAAGCTTTTCTTTGGGACCCACATCGCACTAGGGCAGCCCATTCAAGCTGGCCTCTGTATTCTGGTTTTCTATACTGCTCTGCTCTGCATTCTACGGTTTCTTGCGTTTGTTCTTGCATCGTGTATTAACATTGTTTGCGTTGCGCACAGAAGTACGCACTGGCGCCAGGTGGCGTTTTGCCAGTCAGCGCTCTGGTCTTGGCCTCAATTAAAATTTTTTTCCCAGAGTTGATGAAAAGCTGTTCAGAGTCCGGGCACCCAGTCAGTGAGTGAACCAAACTCGACGGGGCTTCCAAGAGCCTTTTCCCTGCAGGACGGACCTGTGGCGGATGGTCCACTGGCGCCGTCATTTCCACGGCGCCTTCACAGCTTTGCTCAAAGCCCCACGCGTCGCCCCATTTCTAAAGGCGTAAATTGCCTGGTTGGGCTCAACTGACCAGATTCCGTGTGGAGACCGCGGCCCAATTTTCTTTCATGTCCACAGTGGGATTCCGCCTGGATAAACGGGTCAACCACACAGGGGAGTGTGTTTTGCCACACCGTGAGAACGAAAAGAGCAGGTCACGTGACGCAAACAGCAAACGCAGCGTCTATTTGGAGGGTCATGTTTGGCTGGGCCTATTTCTCCTGACCAGGATGCTTCGAGTTGACCACTGGTCACTCCCGGCCGGGGGGAGGGAAGGGATTCGATTTCTCAGGGAGAGGTTTTCACAAATGAGAATGTCAGACCCAGTGATGGCGAGTTGATGATCAGCAACAGAATGTTCAGTTTGACTGCGGTGCTGCGGGCAACATGTCTGCAACCTCCTCCTCCCTTCCCTTCCCTTCCCTTCCCTTCCCTCTTCTCTCTCTCTCTCTCTCTCTCTCTCTCTCTCTCTCTCTCTCTCTCTCTCCTCTCTCCCTCTCTCCCGCATTCCTCTTTCTCTCATTCCCCTCCTACCCTCCCTCATCTGTCTGTCTGTCTGTCTGTCTGTCTGTCTGTCTGTCTGTCTGTCTGTCTGTCTGTCTGTCTCTTTGTTTGTTTGTTTGTTTGTTTGTTTGTCTGTCTGTCTGTCTGTCTGTCCGTCCCTCCCTCCCTCCCTCCGCTCCCTCTCCACCTCTATCACCTCTCTCCTTTCTTTTCTCCTCCCCTAGCTCTGTCTCTCCGAGGGAGCGTGATCGTGTTTGTTGCTCAATGTTTTGTTTCTTGCAGTCTCATGTCATCAAGGCGTGCCTCGAAAGTTTCAAGCAAGTTGGAAATCCTTGTTGAAAACAAAGGTGTTAGAGAAAGTAGTGTTGGCAGAAAAGCTGTTGATTGTCTGCGCGTGGACTGCGTGACTTGTCCCCGCGAGAAAACTGCAAATTTCAGGTTCAGAGCGGCCGCCCGGTGTCTCAGGACCAGACAACGACTGTACTATTTGTTGTCTGGTCCTGGTCGTTGTCTGGTCCTGTTACACCGAGTCTGACGTGTCGATCGCGTGTCGAGCCGAGCAGCGGCCTTCACAGGTCATCAGGAGATTGAACTTCTGCAGAGATCACAGTCATTACGAGTCTCGCCTCCAGCCCCCGTCTTCTTCCGACCCCGAGGCGCAACAGAGAGGCAACTTCCTGGGGGGGGGGGGGCTGGTTCCCTCTCTGGTGTCACTCTTCACACTGTGAAGGGATTTTACATTGGTGACGCTCGGTCGTCTTTTTGACGTCGGCATCAAAATTTAACATTGAACCCAATGGTGGAATTTTTGACATCAGCGCAAAAATAACCACGCGTTACCCAATTATTGTATGTGAAAACCCCTTGAGGCAGGTAAAGACTTTTTCCTTCTCAGCACAATGACTTTTTCACAAATCCCTTTGTTGTCTGTTTGAAAGGAACCCTTCATTTGTTGTTCAGCACAAAGAACGGAAGCAGTCAAAGGTGCTCAGCGCCTCAACACCGGACTCAGGGAACGGAAGGGAAGGGAGGGAAGGGAAGACCTTCACAGGGCCTTTGTTCCCTCAGAATCCGGCGAGGCCTTTCGGCACGCACCTCAGAATGTCAGACCCGGTCTGCGTGACGTTTTCCTCGCCGTCACCGCGACTTGTGGAGAGAAATCACAGCTGCGGCAAAGGTGTTGACAGGTCTAACAGTACCCTTCGATTTTCTCTTCAAGTTGATGTCCCTTTTTTGTTGTTCGCTCCCTCCCATGCAGTACAGACACATGCGCGCGACATGCTTGATTTGCTGCATGTTTTCTCTCAAGATCAACAGCCCCAGATCCCAAAAATAGAAACGCCTCTGAAAAGCGTCGTTCGTCGAGTAGGGAGCGCTGGAGGAAGCTATATAGGACTCTGCTGCCTGTGTTCCGTGGGGACACCCCGCGTGAAATTCCCCCTGACGCTGTGCAGGGAAATAGATTGGTGTTCGTGCTCTGTTTTTGTTTGGAACGTGAACGTGGCAGTCACTGTGCAGGGGGAGTCAATCCGAGGAGCAGGAGCCAGTCAACCCACAGGAAACAATGGCGACATCGAAATGTTGACAGCACGGGGATGGTCGCCAAGGACAACGCTTTGCGGATAGCAGCGTACGACGTGGCTGTCACGTGATCAGCTCACGTGATCACACACTCCATCTGAGACGTGGCACCAACACCCTGAACCCCAAAACTTTGAGCCCCAACACCCTGACCTCCACCCTGAGCTCCAACACCCTGAGCTCCAACACCCTGACCTCCACTCTGAGCTCCAACACCCTGAGCCCTAACACCCTGCACCTCACCTCCCTGAGCCCCAACACCCTGAGCTCCACCACCCTCAGCTCCAACACCCTGAGCTCTAACACCCTGAGTCTCACCACCCTCAGCTTCAACACCCTGACCCCAAAACCCTAAGCTCCAACATCCTGAGCTCCAACCTGACACGTGGTACCGCTACCCTGAGCCCCAAACAAACCTGTTTGACAATTGACTCAGACGGAGCAACTCGAGGGACGTGTGATCATTGACGCCATCCGCCCGCCTCTTCATTCCCCCTGCGCCTCCCAGCACAAAAGGAAAAAATTCAGTTCCGCTGAGGGCCCGTGGAATCGCATTCACACAGACCCAGATATGGCAGAGGTGGTAATGGAGCTGGTGGAGAGGCGACTGGAGGATAATACGGGAGATTTGCGCGATTTGCATCCCGACGCCGCTGGAGAGAAAACAAATGGACCTGCCTGGACTGGACGTGAGCAGGACCTCTCCAACTGAAGCGGCGGAACAAGGCGAGGGGAGGGCCAGACGCTGAGTGGGGAGGGAGGGGGACCAGGGCGCTGAAAGCGGGGACCAGGGAGCTGAGAGCGGGGACCACGGTGCTGGGAGCGGGGACCAGGGCACTGAGAGAGGGTACCAGGGCACTGAGAGTGGGGACAAGGGCACTGCGAGTGAGGACCAAGGCACTGAGAGCAGGGACCAGGGTACTGAGAGAGGGGACCAGGGTTCTGAGAGAGGGGACCAGGCCACTGAGAGAGGGGACCAGGGCACTGAGAGCGGGGACAAGGGCACTGCGAGTGGGGACCAGAGCACTGAGAGCGGGGACCAGGGCACTGAGAGAGGGGACCAGGGTTCTGAGAGAGGGGACCAGGGTATCGGGAACTAGGGGACTGAGAGAGGGGACCAGGGTTCTGAGAGAGGGCACCAGGGTTCTGAGAGAGGGGACCAGGCCACTGATATCAGGAACTAGGGGACTGAGAGTGG
>JAAUXT010012543.1_pt1 | contig 10279 bp, 15 predicted proteins | sample 7278171 | NCBI WGS metagenome assembly JAAUXT01 (sample SAMN14350112, study PRJNA611818) | marine sediment metagenome | isolation source: surface marine sediment (1.8m) | place: French Polynesia: Moorea | collected 2018-08 | reverse complement strand
TGAAAACGGCTGAACGTCGCGTCGCCGACGCGACGCGTGAACGTCGAAATAGCATTTTTGACGCGACGTTGACGCGACGGGTGATTTCAAACGTCGCGCTTAAACTCCCCAGTGTGTATCATAGGCTCAGGCACGGGTACTCCTGAAGCTGAACAACGCCAACCCACACAGTGCGTTTCGTCCGTCACGGGCAAAGTCCGCAATTCCACGTTCATTGCGAAGAGCGATGCGAAGTGTCGGGACGAAAGGCCTCCAGGGTCTCGTGAAACAGACCCGTGCAATCTGAAGCTGCGGGGTCGGTACTCAGGAGTAATGGAATTGGAGACGAAATGGGAGAGAAGGACAGCGCTGAGGGCAGGGTCACACTGAATCGATGTGTTGTAGACGAGGCTGTAGGAGTCAATGGGTTTCGCGTCGCTAGACGGTCAGCTGCGTCACGCATTGCGTCGCTGTGCAAGTCGATAGCGAGTTTTAGCAACCACCACTTTTCATTCTGTGCGGTGCGCCAATTGTCAGCTCGGTGGCAGAGTGATCAAATTTGCACTGACAGTCAATGACAAGTGGCCAAAGGGTCTCTGTGATCACTGATCTGACAATGTGTGGCATGGGGCAGAATAGCACGTGGATGTGCTGAAACTCGCTACTGCGTGCAACGTGGACGCCACATCCCGTTGTCACGTCAGGGATGTAACACGTGATGCGTCCAGTGCGACGCTTCCTTCGCTGCGTGACGTGTGCAGCGACGCAACGGAACCCTGCTCCCGCTCCCAAAGGACGCGACGCGTAACGCATCCGGTGTGAACCTACTCAAAGGACGGAGAGTGCATATCGTCCCGAAGTCGTGCGCAGCGGATGCGATGGATTCCCCAGGGGGCGCGACGTCACGCAACCGGGTCCCTCACTCACCGGGAGAGGGCGGTGCAAGGCAAGTCAGCACACGCCCCTTCTGACCTTCAGTCAGTCAGGATTGCAGTTCTTATCACAAGTTGTACCTCCCTCCCTGGAGGGAGCAGCAGGGGGAAACACGCAAAGCAGGGAACTTCCGGTGGTGACGTTTGGGAAGAATTCACGCTGAAAACAGGAGCATTTTGTGGTGACTGAAGACAAGGCCAGAGACACGTCAAAATTTAATGCAGAACGCAACGCTGACGTCACATGGGTCAACTGCATCATGCGCTGCGTCCCAACAGCGACGTAGCGTCCCCTGGCGTAGAGACGCCACGTGCAACGCCTCCTCTGATCTGACACTCGTGGCGAGAACTTCAGCGGTGACTCAGAACGCAACAGTTTTGTTGCACTACAAGAATGTGGAGGATTAGTGAATGAACATTTCTGACTTGTTGTTGCACGCGGAGATTTGGCTATCGTGTAAAGACCGAACTCAGACGGACTGTAGAAACCAGAGGCAACAAGTGAAACACGCACCATGGGAGCCAGGCTCAGGTGGGTCGTAAAAATACTCGCTTGGACAAAAAAGTATTTTGGTCAGTGCAGAGCTATTGTTTTAGTTTGACAGGTGACTCGACTGACGTGAAAGACGACCAGAGGTTTGGGGTCTGGGGCTTCTGATTGGGGCGGGGTGGCTGGTGGTGTGGCCCGACCCTTCTCTGGACCCCCCCTGGATTTGGATCCCCTTGCTTTACGCATGACGCGTGGGGTGTGAAGCACGCGTGAGGAATCGCAAGTTGGATGGATGGAACCGCTCTCCCTCTCCAGGTGTTTATGCTCGGCGCCTGGGTTCCCCCGGATTCTCCCATCACTCACTCACCCCGCGCATCTGCTGAGGAAGCGCTGAGAATACATCTGTCTGTTCCGAGGAGGGGCGGATCCAGGGCTAGTGAGGGGGGCCCCTGTCGGGAGCGACTCCAGGGGAAGGATCCAGGGTTGCTCATGGGAGATATATCCAGCACGCAGACACAGACACACACCACACACACACACACACACACACACACACACACACACACACACACACCCAATAAGATGTATTTTCACAGATTGGTGTGTTCCCGGAGAGGGGCGGGTCCAGGGCTGACAAGGGGGCGGCTCCCTCCCGGGGATCCAGGGCTCATCATGAGAGCGAACCCCCCCCTCCCTTCCAGGGGTGTGTCCGTGCAGAACGAGTGAACTTGACATCCCGTGTCTGTCCAGCATGAAGTTTGTGGGACCGTTGTCGTGTGAGGACTGGCGACATGGGTCCCCCGGCTTGGCTTCGGGTCACTCCTATCCCCGTCATGGACCTTGCCTTTTCAAAAAGCAGCATTCGCACAGTTTATAGTGGCGGATCCAGAGTGAACCAGGCTCGGAGCCTGCCTCCTCAGATCCGTAGTGACGTGCCGTCGGTACTGCACAGGAAACTCATCCACTCAGCCGAACATCTGCTCTGAACACCACCAGCAGCTCTCAGAACTCAACGCTTCTTTTCCCTGAAGAAAAGGCTGTTGACTCCAACGGCAAATGCTTGTCGATGTATTTCAGCGTAGGAAACCACAGGCTCCAGCTTCAAACAGGATCTGGGTCAGAAAACAGACGGACAGAGGACTCAACAATTGAGTTCAGGGCTTCTTTCAAGGCATTCTTCAGACAGTTTGTTTTCCTATGCACCATTTCATTTGCCCATGTTGTACGAATTTGAGAATCTCTGGAGGGCGCCAGCCCCCCTGGATCAAACTCCAGATTATCTGCTTCAGCCTCCCCCCCCCCGTCAGCCCTATCCCTCCGCTCCCTCCCTCCGCTCCGTCCCCTAGCCCCTCCCCCCGTGCACATGCGGACCTGAACCCCGCGCAGCGCTGCTGTTCTCAGAGTTGCGCATCTGTTCCGTGTTCAGCTCCGGGAGCGGATGCGAAACGCGAGAAGCTGCGCGAGTAAATAACGTTGTAACGAGAGGCCCGACATTTCCGTCAGCCTCCTGTCTGTCTGCGGGGGCGGATCCCTGTGGGGCCCGTGGCAGCACCCCTCCCTCCGTCTCTCCCTCCAGGGAAAGGGAGCAATGAGGGCCGTTCTGAGCCGTCTGAAGGGGGCGGATCCCTCGGCGGCACCCGGGAACACCAACTCCGTCCGATCCCTCCAGCAAGGCAAACGTAGCGACGAGTGTGGGTGGACCCCCGGGGCCTGGGGCACCCATCCTCCTGACCCATGGAAGCACCCGGGGGCACCATCCCCCATCCGACCGATCCCTCCAGCAAAGCAAAGAGATCAACGACGGCCATTCCTGTCCGTCTGTGGGAGGCGGAACCCTGGGGGCCTCGGGGCACCCACCCTCCCTGGTCCATGAGGGTTGTGATGCATCAGCAGCTGCTCCTCCCTGATCCCTGCGGTGCTGGGAGTAAACGGAGCAACGAGGGGTCAGGCATTCCCTCACTCCCCTGTCTGTGAGGGTGGGTGCGGTACCTGGGGCCTCAGGGACCCAACTTCCCTCCTTGATCTCTGAAGCTCTCAGATGAAAACCAGACCTGCACGAGTGAATGACCTCGTGACAAGGACCATGGGTTGTCCCTCTGCACGTGTCCCCTGTTCATCTGCTGGGGACACACTGGACTTGGTTTCGGCCCTGAACTGGCCCAATTTCCACTTTTGGCAAGAAAGGAGAGTGCAAACGTTACGTCTGCGGTACAAAAGAAAAGGGGTCATTGCCCTCTTGTTGCGTCTTATGCGACTTGTGTGAAAACAGACCTGGGTCTGAAAGCTTGTCCCTGGTACCCACTGCACGCTGTTTGCTTTGCTTCACGCCCTTTCTCACGTGTTCTCGCCTCGTGTCTCCGCAGTGACCGCTCCCCGGTGGACCAGCCGCTGCACCGCTACCTCTGCTGCATTATGCCCGTAGTGACGTCACACAGCGGACACGCCCTCAACACCGCCGACCCCAGTGAGTACACCCTGTAGAGTACACACCAGAGAGTACACCCTACAGAGTGAGTACAGCCCGTAGTGACGTCACACAGCGGACACGCCCTCAATACCGCCGACCCCAGTGAGTACATCCTGCAGAGTACACACCTGTGAGTACACCTCACAGTGAGTACACCCCACAGTGAGTACATGCACATCACAATGAGTACACCCCACAGTAAGTACACCCCACAGTGAGTACATACACACCACAATGAGTACACCCCACAGTGAGTACAACCCACAGTGAGTACATACACTGAGTACACACCACGGGAAGTGCGTTCCATACCACAGTGTGCACAGACCTCAGCCAGTGTTGGGTTTGAGTCTGGCTTTCCCCCCCCGGCAGGTTTCTTACGAATCATAGCGTTGCCCGACAAGGTATGCGTGCAGCCACACGCACACACGTTATGTCGATCTCACGCAGGTTTGCAGCGGATCCTGACGTCGCTCGACACGATCCAGAACAAAGTGAAGAGTCCGGAGGCGGATCTCCACTTCCTCAAGGGGCTGCTCGAGAGCGCAGAGCTCCAGTCGCTCGTCAAGGTATGCGTGCACACACACGCACACAGCTTCAGCGCTCTCTCCCCAACTCTTTCTCACCCTTGCTCGCTCTCTTTCTCTCTGTCTCTCTCACTATCTATCTGTCTGTCTGCCTTTCTGTCTGTCTGTCTGTCTTCATTGTTTTCTTGATCTATCACACACGCGCGTGCACGCACACACACGAAACACACACACACACACCACACACACACACACACACACACACACACACACACACCTGCGAAGCCAAATACACAGGGTAATATTTTTGCAAAAAAAGATTCAGACGCGAGCCATGGTCACCGAAGTTTTGTGTTCACATTTGTGTGCCTGTGTGTTGAGAACATGTCAAAACCCAACATCTCGTTGTTTTTCCCGCGCTGCGCAGGTTCACCAGAAGGTGGCGACTCCGTCTCCGCACGACGCCGCCACCGCCGCCATGACCGGAAGCGCCGTCGACGTCGTCAGAGAGGTGCGTGCGCCGACGCCATTGCGTTTCCCGACGCAGGCGTAGAGCGTCGCGTCCTTCCACGCTGTCACGTCACGAAATCTTGAGACTTTGTGACGCATTTCCCAAAAGGGAGGTTTTGCAAATTGGAAACGTACACGTGGGCGTGAACATAGACGTACAATCTCACCCTGTGGGGCATAGTACAGACAAGATTTTTTCTCTTTGTCAAACAAAAGAACCAACAGAAAACTATTTCAATAATATTTATTGTTGCTTGGCTCACCAACAGTATGATGAGGGATACTTTCTATTTTTCCATTTCTGAACAAGAAAAAAGGTGTTGGTGTTTTGTGGAGTATTTGTCCCCACAGGGTGAATTTCTACATGTACGCTCACGCAAACGTCTACCTTTCCAATTTGTGAAACCTCCCTGTTGGCTTCCACAAGGTCGTGACGCACGGCGGATCCACTTCTGCAAAACGCAACCAAATCCACTCCCTCTGCAGACGCAGAACGAATTTGATTTCAAAGCGTTGGGCATTCATTTGTGAGTCCACCGGAAGTGTCACCGGAAGTGCGCTGAACACCCTGGTGCATCATGGGTCTTTTCGCGACTCCAGGCGCTGGACGAGCTGGACGTGCGGTTCGGAGGGAAGGCGGAGGCAAAGGAGCTGACGACCCTGCTGCACTCCCCGCATCTACAGGTGCGTCCGGGGTGGGCGAGGGTGGGGTGTGGTGGGGTGAGTGGGCGGGTAGGTGGACGGAGTGGGGGTGAGTAGAGGGTCGGGCAGGTGGAAGCGAAGGGGTTGACGCCGCTACTGTACTCCCCGCATCTACAGGTGAGTCTGGGATGGGCGGAGTGGGTGGGCGGAGGTGGGTGGGGTGAGCGATGGCGGGACAGGGTGGGTACTCTGATGCGCAGGGTGGGTGGGCGTACAGTTCGGAGTAAAGCCAGAGACGAATGAGCTCTTCGTGTGTGTGTGTGTGTGTGTGTGCGTGCTGTGAACCCGGACTATGGTCATTGCAGGCGTTGCTGGAGGCGCACGACGCCGTGTCGGCGCGTCTGTGTGTGTGTGTGTGTGTGTGTGTGTGTGTGTGTGTGTGTGTGTGCGTGTGCGTATGTTTGATGTGAACCCGGACTATGGTCGTTGCAGGCGTTGCTGGAGGCGCACGACGCCGTGGCGGCGCCTCTGTGTGTGTGTGTGTGTGTATGCGTGCTGTGAACCCGGACGGCGTTGTTGCAGGCGTTGCTGGAGGCGCACGACGCCGTGGCGGCGCCTCTGTGTGTGTGTGTGTATGCGTGCTGTGAACCCGGACGGCGTTGTTGCAGGCGTTGCTGGAGGCGCACGACGCGGTGGCGGCGCGTCGCTTCCTGCCCGAACTGCCCGACATCGCGCACGAGGTCGACGAGGACGAGGAGAGCGTCAAGGTCGTGCGACTCGTCAAGGGAAGCAAGGAGCCGCTGGTACGTGGGTGGGGCGGGCGGGGTGGGTGGTGCAGGCGGGTGGGTGTGCGTGCATGGGCGGGACGGGGTGAGAGGATGGGACCGCATGGCACGACGGGTAGGGCCAAGGGGAGTGTCATGGGCAGCAAGGAGCCGCTGGTTCGTAGGTGGGGCAGGAGTGGATGTGGGTGGGCAGGGTGGGTTGGGATGAAAGGTAGGGGAGGGCATGGTGGGATGGGAAGGATGAGCAGTGTGGTCGAAAAGTGCCAGGTGAGCTGGGTTGCGTGGGCCATGAGGGGTGGGTGGGCGTGAGCGACTGAAAGGGCGGGTGGGGTGGACGGCAACAAAAGAGAAGCCTGTGAAATTGCCCTCTGACAACAACGCGTGTGTTCTCCACCGCAGGGCGCCACCATCAAGCTGAACGAGGCGACCGGCGTCATCCACGTGGCGCGCATCATGCACGGCGGCGCCGCCGACAGGTGAGACATGCGCACGCGCGGCGCATGCGTGAGGGAACAGCGTCTTTTGATCGTGCGTTGCGCTTGTTCGGAACGACTGCGGCCATGAGGAGAGTTTGTTTTGTCACTCACTGAAACACGGCGTATTGCGCGTATGAAATAAAAGAAAAACGGAGACATGGTCAGTGACCAGATGTAGGGGTGTGTGTTTTCAAGTGTGTGTGTGTGTGTGTGCGTGCCTGTTTTATGGCGTGTACAACGTGCACAAACTGAAAGCATGTCTGCATGTGTTCATCACCGATAACATATTCTGAATGTTCTATTTTTTCTTGATCTTGTGTGTGTGTGTGTGTGTGTGCGTGTGTGTGTATGCGTGTATGTGTATGCGTGCGCAGGTGCGGTCTGATCCACGTGGGAGACGAGGTGCACGAGGTGAACGGGACCAAGACGCAGGGCAAGTCTCCGCAGGAGGTCATCGACATCATCGTGAGTACACCACGAGTACATTACGAGTGCTATATTGTGAGGACACTCGCGAGTACACCACGAGTAATACGCAAGTACACAAGTGAGCACACCACGAGTACTTCGTGACCACACTCGTGAGTACACCACGTGCACTGCATGGGTATAGTTCTGTGTTTGAATACACCCGTGAGTACACACGTAAGTGTATCTGTGTTGAGATTTGAATCATGGACAGATGGTTGTCCACTGTGTCATTCTAGATTTCTTCGGAACTCTCATTGTTTCCTGTATTTCCGCAGACGTCCTCGATGGGTCCGATCCTGCTGAAGCTCGTGCCCGGGGACTGCGACTACGGCTTCGACCGAGAGTCCATGGTGCGTGGATGGGGTGGGGTGGGGCAGGGGGCAGGGCGAGGCAGGGAGGAATGGGTTGGGAGGGGCAGGAGGGGAGGGGAGGGAGGGGTGGGGTGAGGTCAGGCGGGGTAGGGTAGTGTGAGGTGGGGTGGGGTGGTGTGAGGCAGAAAGTAAAGATGCAGCAAGTCAGGCAGGGAGGGGCGAGAGGGGAGGGTGGGGGAGAATAGAAATAATGACATGAGGCTGGTGGGTGGAGCGGGACAGGAGGGGAGGGGCTGTGTGAGGGCGGTGGGGTGATGCGGGGGGGGGGACTGAGACAGGCGTTCATGACACCCACAAGAAGAAGCAAGCAGAACAGGAAAAATTCCACCAAGGACTCCAGGGCCCCTTTGATCACTTACCACAAAACCCTCACCTGTATTTCTCTGGTTTTCTGTCCAGATGCGGGTGCGCGCGCACTTCGCCTACACCCCGACGGACGACAAGCTGATCCCGTGTCGCGAGGCGGGACTCAGCTTCGAGCGGGGCGAGATCCTCCACATCGTGAGTCAGGACGACGCCAACTGGTGGCAGGCGCGCAAGGAGGGCGACCGCAACATGAGGGCGGGGCTCATCCCGAGTAGGGGCCTCCAGGAGAAGTGAGTGGGGTGGGGGTGGGTGGGGTGGGGTGGGGTGGGGTGGGGTGGGGTGGGGTGGGGTGGGGTGGGGTGGGGTGGGGTGGGGTGGGGTGGAGAGAGTGGAGCATGGTGGGGTGACACGGGGCGGGCAATACAGGGTGGGGCTGGATGGGGTGCGAGGGAGCGGGGTGGTTTCGGCGGGTGCAGCATTGCAGGGAATGGAGGGGCGAGATAGAGTCGGGGGACTGGGCGGGCTGGAGAGATTTGGGGTGGGGAAGAGTTGGTGATGTGATACGAGGGTGGGGCAGGGCAACATGGAGCAGCGCAGAGCAGGCTACATTGGACCTGAACAGGCTATGGGCCAGGAACATTGCTGGGGACAGGGACCAGGGGTCAAGGTGAGGGTCAGGGCCAGATTCACAGCCACAGCCAGGGCCAGGGTTCTGATTCTGACATGGTTCCTGTTTCAGACGCATTGCGGCCACGAACTGCAACAACAACACGGACGACTCGCCCAAACCGAGCCCCAAGTCCAGCCCCATCAAGTCGCTCAAAGGTCGGTAACATACACACACACACACACACACACACACACCTCACACACGCACACACCTCATACGCGCACACTTCTCACACGGTACTCACAGACGTGCAAATGCTCTTTCTCCCTCACACACGCACACATACAAACACACAAACACACACACGCACATACACACACACACAAACACACACAAACACACACAAACACGCACACACACGCGCACACACAAGCACACGCACACACACACACACACACACACACACACACACACACACGAATCCACAGCTTCGCCAAGCTTTCTTTTATGTCCGCTGACAGGAAACCAGAAAAATAAGCATCAGGAAACCAGAAAAGAAAGCATCAGCGTCTGCCAATTTTGGCGCCACAGTCGAAGCCTCATTTTGATGTCTCTGTGAATCCTTCCACAGGTTCAAAGAGCCCGAAAAGTCCGTCCAAGTTCAGCCCGAAACTGCTGAAGAAGAGCAAGAAGAGCAAGAAAATCATCTACCACAGTCAGTGCAGCGAGGGTGAGTAAATATTTCACCACAGTCAGTGTAGTGAAAGTGAGAACACGAATCCACCAACCCAAAGTCAGACGCCTCAGATTCACCAGTCAACAGCTCAAAAAGTTCCTGCGATTTCTTCGATTCTCAACCCGATTCTTCCCGATTCTATTCGATCCTTCTCTTTCAGACGCGCCCCCTGACTCGGCGGTGTTCACGTATGAGGAGGTGGAGCGGTGCTACCCTAAGATCGGGCGCTACCGGCCCATCGTGCTGATCGGGGCGCCGGGCGTCGGGCGCACCGAGCTCCGCAAGAGGCTCAGCGCCACCAACCCGAACCACTTCAAGGCGCCCGTCCCCTGTGAGTCCGCACACGCGCACACACGCACACACAAGGGACACACACACGCACACACGCACACATGCACATCGGCGTGCACACACGCACGTGTGTGTGCTCTCTCTGTCTCTCTGTCTTTCTCTCTCGCACTTTGTGAACAACTACGTGCACGCACAAACGTGTGCACGCTCGCGCGCACACACACGTACACACACACACACACACACACACACACACACATGCTTCCTGTGGTGTACATGCACCAGCACGCACACGATTTATTTTCTTATGCGCACGCGCACACACAAACCACCGGACGCACACACACACACGCACACCTCTGAGGGCGCACACACACACACACACACACACACACAATGCACACAAGCACACGATCCAGGCGCACGCACACACGTACTCTCGCCCAAGTTTTATTCTGGTGGAACTTTGCCTCTGAATTGAGTCATATGAGTCGATGCGACAGTGCGGTGGTCAGGCCTGAGCGGATCTGACGAAAGTCACGTGACCTGTACTTCCAGGCACGTCACGCCCGCGCAAGTCCCACGAGGCGGACGGAGACGAGTACGTCTTCAAGAGCAAACAGGACATGGAGAACGACATCCACAACAAGCGGTGAGCGGGGCGGGGCGGGGCGGGGCGGGGCGGG